>Ga0182024_10020780_pt1 | contig 11974 bp, 11 predicted proteins | sample P32metaG_FD_120480 | JGI IMG/M metagenome (GOLD analysis project Ga0182024, IMG submission 120480) | Permafrost microbial communities from Stordalen Mire, Sweden - P3-2 metaG (Illumina Assembly) | ecosystem: Environmental > Terrestrial > Soil > Wetlands > Permafrost | place: Sweden: Stordalen... | reverse complement strand
TGGAGCAGTTCGTACTGCGACGAGGGATCGACGAGGAGGAGTCCGTGCGCGGAGGTCGCCACGAGCTGCTGGGCGTCACAGTTGTTGACGGTACTCACCCAGGGAGAGCTTTGCCAGCGGACCGTGGCGCTCGTCGCGCTGGCGCGAACAGCGCTCATGAGCGACTGGTTCGAGCCATTCATCGCGCAGTTGCCCAAGAGCAGCGGACCGAACGCTTCGCACGGCCCGCTGCTCGGACAGCTCAGGGTGCTCGGCGTCCAGCTGACGCCGCCGTTGGTCGTCACCTCGGTGTCGATCAACCCGTGATTGGACCCGAGTGGCCAGAAGCTGTCGTAACCCCCGCCTTGGTTGGTGTCAAAGAACGTCGCGACGACCTTCGTGCCTGAAGCCTCAAAGCCGGAGAAATCCTGCTTCAAGAGTCCCGTTGGCGTCGGCACCCACTGCCACGTCGCGCCGGCGTTCGTCGTGTACAGCCCCGCCATGAAGACCGGAGGAATGGAGCCACCGACAGCGGCGTCAAAACCTACGAAGATCGAAGAGCGGTGCAGTGGATCGACAATAATTGTCTCGCATCGCGGCGTCGAAGAGGATCCCGGTAAGAGCGAGAGCCCAGATCCGCGCAATGTCGCGCGTACGCCCGCGGTCGGCACCGGAGAAGACGTCGTGCCCTCGGTGATCGTAGGTCCGGACGCACTGCACCAGGCGACCTCTGGCGGACCAGGTACTGGCGAGAGCGGCGAGGGACCGGCCCAGGTCGACGAGTCGTAGGAAAGGCGACCGAGTGAAGCCCAGGTGCTATCGGGGGTGACGGTGAAGATCTTGGGTGAGAGGACCACGTTGAAGCCTCCGCCTTTGGAGTTTTGACTCGACGAAAGCGCTGCGTAGTGGTGTGCCCTTGATGTCGCGATAGACAAGTTGAGGCCGAAAGGTTGGCCGATTATGGACTGCAATGGAGCCCATCCGCTAACGATCACTTCGTCGCCGGGAGCCGCGTGACGAAGACTGAGTTGAAGTGACGCGCAGGGACGTCCCGTGACGCAGCGATGAGGTGTCGGCGCCTTCAGACTCAGATACGTAGTGGCGTCGCCGGGTCTGAGCGCACAGCCGGACGTCTGTTGTACGCACTGAATCGCTACCTGATACTTGCCTGATACGAGCGGATGGACCGAGACGGCGCCACTCTTCAATTCCAACCACGCCGAGGCCGGGACCTCGAGTGAAGCGTTGAAAGTACGCGATGAGGTCCAGTGAAGTGGAACTGCCTGCTCGACCAGTCCAGTCTGGCACCCGTCCCAGCAAAGATTGGCGTAGGCCGACTTTGTGACTGATGAGCCACGTGCGTACGAACCGACGACGACAACGTGGTCGCCCGGAAGCGCGGTGGTCGTGGCCACGGAGAGCGAGAGCGTGTCACGTGACGACGGTCCACGTGTGGTCGTCGTTTCGTTTGACGTGGTCATGGAGTTATCGAGGTAGGCCTGCAATGAAACGACGAGCGACGTTCCAAGGTTCGCTGGCACGCGAAAGCATCCCGTTATTCGTCCCGTCAACGATTGATTGATGAAGTTCGAATTCGCAGCGCACTCTGAACTAGACGCGACGTACGCCGTCGGCGTTACTGAAGGAGTTGATGTTTGGCCAGAGGAAGTGGCGGATACGCCACAGCCACCGAGTGCAAGTGCGACGACGACGAAGAATGACACGAGGCGAACGGACGACCGACGTTGGTGTTTGACCATGGATCGCACCCTTCGGCCAGAACGTATGAGTCAACGAACGTGTCCACTCAGTGATTCTTGGCTACGAGCCAACCTATAGCGGCGCGTTCGCCATGGAAAGAGCGAGAGGTGAATGTTGCGAGTGACGCGACGAGACGAGGGGGAGTGCCCGCTTCATAAATCCCCTGAGCGGGCGACGACGCAGGGTTCATCGACTAAATTTCGAAACATGCCCGAGAGGATTACCCCGCGGCAGTTCCATGAAGCCGAGGGTGTTGAGGACTGGCGGATGCTGGCGAACGCTGTCGCCACGCACTTTCGCACGCGGTCCTTCGCGAAGGGTGTCGCGCTCGTTGAACTCATCGGCAAACTGGCTGACGACGCGAATCACCACCCCGATGTTGACCTGCGGTACTCGGACGTGACCGTACGGCTGATGACGCACGAGGTCGACGGGTTAAGTCTTCGTGACGTCGAGTTGGCGCGCCAGATTTCTGCGGCGGCGCGCTCGCTTGGCGTGCCTGCTGACCCCACCGCCGTGCAGGACGTGCAAATCACCATTGACACGCTCGACATTTCCGAAGTACGGCCATTCTGGCGCGCTGTGCTCGCCTACCGCGACGTCGGCGACGAAGATCTGATCGACCCGCACTCGCGCGGTCCATCGATCTCGTTTCAGGTCATGGACGCTCCTCGCTCTGAGCGCAATCGCGTCCACGTGGACGTCTTCGTACCCCACGACCAAGTCGAAGCACGCGTCGCCGATGCGATCGCCGCGGGTGGACACCTGGTGACCGACGAGCACGCACCCGGGTCGTGGGTCCTTGGCGACGCCGAGGACAACGAAGCCTGTATTGCTTGTTGGATGGGTCGCGAATAAGCGGGCTCACCTGCGTGAGGCCATGTGTTCTCGAATCGATGGTGTTCGCTGACGGGCCACCACGTCGCGTTCGCGACTCTTCCAACAAGCCAAGAGATCTCGTGCTCTATTCCAACGCAGAGTGCGCAAGCCAGAATTCGGCCAATCCTTCATCGCCGCGCACTTCGACACTCGTGTTCGAGATCGACAATCGACGATAGAGGACGAGTAAGAGCTCAGTGGCGGGCCCAACGAACTCCGCGGTCGGGACTTCTTGTTTCGCGCTCAGCTCGAAACCACTGGGCCCGAGTTCGACAGTCCACGTCCCGTCGTGATCGGTGGCTGTCATCCGGAGCAGTTGACCGTCGCCACGAAGTTGACGAACTTGTGGCGAAAAGTGAGCAGCTCTAGCGAGATTGATGAGAAACTCGTCGATGGCGTCGCAGGCAATGTCCGGCGTGGACTCCGGATTTGCACCAACGGAAAGTTCGAGGTCCATTCGGTGGACGAGTGTTTCGTGGAGTTGACGTCGTGACCAGAACTTGAGGTGTTGGTCTTCTCCCCAAGCCCACATGATCGCGTTCGGATCACCAGCGCGCAGCGTCGAACAAAGCTGATCGCCTCCTTCACGGATCCAGTCGGCGTTCACCGGGCCGCGACTGAATTCCATGACGTCACTCGCAATTCGTTCGTTGGCTTGGCCGCGAACCAAGTGTTCCGCCCATCGGTGCACGGTGCCCAGGTGTTCGGCCAGATCGGATGCTGTCCAACCCGGACAAGAGGGCACAGGAGTGTCGACGGGAGATTCGCTCAGCGCGTTGGCGAACCGGTTGACTTCGTCCGCCAACGCGTCACAGTGGTCGAGATGATTCACGTGTCGATGCTAAGTCACTGTGTTAGGGAGTGCCCGGTCGTTTCACGCGAACCCACGTAGGTCGACGATCCGTTGACAACAAAGGTCTTAGTCGCAGTTCTATGCGAGAGTTCGCGGTTGTTGAATGACCAGTGACGCCAATTCTGCGCGAAATGCCCACATGTTGTACCTGAGCCGACACGCCGATAGTTGCCTAGACTCGCTGCCCATGGCTGACATAGATGAACACGGTCGTCCGGAACCACCCCTCACGGACAATGAGATCGGCACTCTCAGGGGCTTCCTCGAGTACCAGCGCGCGACCCTGGCGTGGAAGTGCGCGGGACTGGACGCGGCGGCCTTCGCGTTGACCGTTGCCGCGTCGTCAATGACCCTGGGCGGAATGTTGAAACATCTCGTCATCGTCGAGGACTATTGGTTCTCTCAGTCGCTGTGGGGACGAGACCCCGAGTCCCCGTTCGACGCGGTGGACTGGGACGTCGATCCCGACTGGGACTGGCGTTCGGCTGGCGCGGACACCCCCGAGCAACTCCGCACGCTCTGGCAAGACGCTGTCTTGCGCTCGAACTCTCTCCTTGAGGAGGCGCTGAACAGTGGGGGACTGGACCAGCTGGCCCGGCGCACCTGGGATGACGGTCGTGCACCTAGCCTGCGCTGGATCCTGTGCCACATGATTGAGGAATACGCGAGACACGTTGGCCACGCCGACCTCATCCGCGAATCGGTGGACGGACTCACCGGCGAATAGCTTGACCACAGAAATACGTGAGCTCGCTGGTCACCACTGGCTGGTGACGTTGCCACTTTGGTACTCCGGCGTAAGCAACTTCGCGATCCTCACGCGGACGCTTGGGAACTAGAGAATCCCGGAGACTTCGTGAACCTCTCCGCACGGCACTCCGAGAGCCGCGTGGTGACTACGGACCGCTTGCGCGTCAGGTGCTTCGAGAAGGCAATACACCTTGCCCTCAGCGTTGTGAAATAGCTCCAGTTGACGAACGCCAAATTCATCCGACTTGCGTTCTTTCGTCTCGTTGGTTATCTGCTGAATGGCCTCATCGGGCAGTATCAGATCGTCGTGGTAATCCATAAAGTGCGGCATCAGTTTTCTCCTCATCCGATCATGCGGTCCATCGTGCGACAACGTTTACTCTCTCGCGACGAGAACATACTCCACTACGGTTTGGCTTGCTCAGCTCGCACGTCGTGAGGTGAAAGGCCCGAAAAACATGAAGTACGTGACGTCGGCGCTGGCGGAGAGGTTATGGTCCACGACGGCCGCCAGGCACGTCGGTCGCCCGCACTAGCGCTCGAGGAGTCGTGATTTCACCAAATTTGTGCGACTTGGTGATTGGCGCGTTGGGCTCTGCGGTGACGGTCATCAACAGCATTGCGAGAACCCCAGTGACTCCGTCTGCTTGGGTCCATTGTCTTCGCACCCCCGATGGCGATGAGTTTCGCGCGTGACGCCGTCGCTATCGACGTCAACTACGGACCCGATGGAGGACCTCGGTCAGAAGGCTCCTCCGTGCAGCTGGGTATTCAAGATGGGCCATGGTGTGTCCACACACGTCATGGGTGAACTGTGTGAACTCCTTCGGGATCTTCACCTCGAGTGGGTGGCACCAGGTTCCGTAGAGTTTCTGGGTCTGGTACACGGGAATCAGCTCATCGTGAATGACGCCCTCCCACACGGCTGCGGTGACACCCGGCGCATGGAGCGTGATGATGTCATCAAAGATTACGAAGCCGCCTGGAACGAGGAGAGACTTTGCCAAAAGGAGATCTGAACGAACGATCTCGTAGTCGTGTGAGCCATCAACATGGATAATGCGGAACGTTCGCGCTAAATCTTCGCCGGAAAGCGTCGTCGATGGCTGAGCGAAGATTTCTGGGAGCTTCTCGTGGAACTTCAAGTAGTTGGCTTCGAAACTCTCGCGGCTTAGACCCGCGTACGAGTTTTGGCGCAAATGGAACTCATCGAGAGAGGGAGTGACGTCTTGAAAGAGGTCACACACGACCAGTCGTTCATTCGCACGACGTAGATAACCCAACAAGATGGCACTAGAACCTTGGAAGCACCCAATTTCTAATATGTCACCGACGATGCCCGCGGATCGCTGTGCAACGTCAATGGCGCTGAACAGTTCCGCATCACCACGTTCGAACCATCCAGGTATGGACTCGCGGCCTTTCGTGATGTACCGACGTCGATGCATCGCAACAAAGTACGTCAAATGAGAGAGTTCGACCAGCGCTTGCGCGTCGTAAGTCCAAAAGTAAGCATCAACCATCCGAGCCACGGTTCGCGCCCCGGTGAATCCTCGCGCTGAAGGAGTAATCCCTCAACGGATCGGGTCAGAGGTGATACTTAGAAGGTGAATTCCTCACAGGCCACGTTTCCAAATCAGCCTTCGAAGCACCAAGGATCGCCGCTTATTCGTCCCGAGGTCGTCGTTCGTCACCTTTTGGAGGATCCCGACGTCATCATTCCCGAATGCGTGATCTTGGGATACAGCACTCGGCTACACGCGCTACTGGCCGCGCGAGGTTTCCGGAACGTCCCTGGTTACTCGGCGCCCTGGCGTTCGATGTGGTTGCAAGAGGGATCCGCCGCGCCTCGAGTTGGTGTCGTCGAGGGGTTTGGTTTCGGTGCGCCGGGTGCCGCGATCGTCATCGAGGAACTGGCCACGTTGGGCGTGCGGCGCTTCATCAATCTGGGCCTCGCTGGAGCATTACCCAACGAGATTGGTTTTGGGGATGTCGTACTCTGTACCGGTGCGATTCGAGACGAGGGAGTCTCGCACCACTACGTTCCGGCTGCCCGCTACGCGTATCCGCACGCGGGACTCACCGACGAACTACGTCAGGCCCTTCTCAGTGGAGGAGTCCCGTTCAGCGAGGGACTCACCTGGACCCTTGACGCGGTGTATCGCGAAACCGTCGAGGAGGCACTGGCGTATCGAGAGGAAGGGGTGGCCACCGTCGAGATGGAGGCCGCCGCACTCTTCACGATCGCCCAGGTACGCGGTGTCGAGATCGCTTCAATTTTCACGGTGAGTGATCACCTCCTCGCCGCTACAGAGTGGCGTCCCGCACATGACAAAGAAGTGTTGACGAAGGGACTGGCACGGATCCTGGACGTATCACTCGAGGTGCTGTCTCCAGAGGGGGAGTTCGAAGCACAGTCCGATTCGAAAAGTGGTTCTGAGACGGAAAGCCCCTTTTCGTGACGATGCGTCTGAGGGTTGCCCTGCACTGGACGTTCGAGCCCAAACCACACTAAGTAACGAAAAGGGCGAAGTCGGGTTGCCGCTCAACGAGTCTCTCTCGCTAGGTGCGTGGCATAGACGACTACCTTGTGGCGATGACGATAGTTAGCTTGAGCGATTCGGCCTCACACGGCACTGAATCGCGTCAGCTTCGTGGTTATCTCGCGAAGCCGGTCGGGGACGGGCCGTGGCCGGGCGTCATCGTGATCCACGAAGTCTTCGGCCTCGACGACATGACGCGCCGACACGCGGACCGGATCGCCGCCGCAGGGTATCTGACGCTCGCCGTTGATCTCTACTCAGCCGGAGGCGCGAAGCGCTGTCTCATCTCGACCATGCGAGCGATGATGAAGGGCGAAGGTCGAGCCTTCTTCGACATTGAAACTGCTCGGTCGTGGTTGAAGGAGTCGACGGAGTGCACCGGAAGCGTCGGGGTTATCGGATTCTGCATGGGAGGGGGATTTGCCCTTCTCACCGCCGACACGGGCTTTGACGTCGCGGCGGTCAACTACGGGGAGATGCCACGTCATAAAGTCGACCCCTTTGAGGCAGTGTGCCCGATCGTTGGCTCGTACGGCGCTCGAGATCGTACGTTGAAGATCGCGGCGTCGACGTTGGATGGAGCGCTCACGAAGGCCGGTGTCATCCACGACGTGAAGGAGTATCCCAATGCTGGTCACTCCTTTCTCAACGACGCGCCCGTCGGGCCCCTATTTCTTCGACCACTGATGCGGATCGCCGGCATGCGACCAGATCCCGAATCGGCAGCTGACGTGTGGGAGAGAATCGAAAAGTATTTCGCCACGTATCTGCACTGACGATACGCGTGACGCGCTCGTGCTTGGCGAATCTACGTGCCTACTTGATCCCCTTACGTGTGTTGGCTGCGTTGAATCATTTTAATGTTGACCCGGCGCCACGAATATCGACCGATACTGCTTCTCGAACGTTGTAAGTTTCCTCTATGCGTCGATCGCTCGTGCTCGTGTTTGTCCTCGCTTTGTTCTCAAATGTGGTGTTGGCGTCGAGTGCCCTTGCCGACTCGACATCGACCACCACCTCCACGAGCACCGTCTCTACGACAACGACGAAACCTCCTACAAAAAAAGCCGGTCCGGTGGCGCCCCTTACGGGACTGCCGGACCCGTCAAAGATGACGAAGCACCGGTCGGCGCTCACGATAAAGATTGACAACACCCCGGAGGCGTATCCCCACAGCGGAGTGCAAGACGCCGACGTCGTCTACGAGGAGATCGTCGAAGGCGGTATCACGCGACTCGCGGCAATCTTCAACTCACGAATACCTACCGTGGTCGGTCCGGTTCGCTCCGTGCGTCGAACAGACCGCGAGATCGTCTTCCCGATCGGTGGCATCTTTGCTTTCTCGGGCGGTGCCGCGTACGCGGTGAAGAGCATCGCAACGGCTCCCGTCAAGCTCTACACCGAGTCCAACAGTGGTGCGGCGATGTTTCGCGACCCGAAGCGGTACCCTCCTCACAACCTGTTCGCCAACGCGGCGCTCTTGATGATGAAGGACGGAAAGCCGCGACCACCGCCAGCCCTGTTCACCTACTCCTCGGGGCCTCGGAAGGTCATTGGTCCGCGAGTGAGTTCGTTCGTCGTTGGCTTCACGGAGGGCTACGCGACGACGTACACGTGGGACACGAAGAGTCGATCGTGGGATCGATCCATCTTCGGGCAGCCGGACGTGACGACCAACGGGGCGCGAATCTCTCCTAAGAACGTCATCGTGATGTCGGTGAACTACGTCGGGGGCGTTGGCGTGATTGACTCGTACGCGCAGCTCATTGGTTCTGGGCCCGTCGAAGTCTTCACGCAAGGCACGCTGCAGCGAGGGAGGTGGTCACGTCCTAACCTGCGCACGCGAACGGTCTACAAGAACGCCGTGGGCAAAGTCATTGACTTGACACCGGGTCAGACGTGGGTTGAGCTGCTCGACGTCTCCGAACACGTCAGTGTGATTTCAGCTTCGAGTTGAAGGAGTCTCCAAGTCCCGTGACGACGCGCCGAAGAAGTGAGCGATCGAGTGGATAAGCGGACCCTCGTCTACGCCGGACTTTTACGTGGGGTCAACGTCGGAGGCAACAATAAAATGCCAATGGCGGAGCTGCGCTCGCTCTTTGAGGGCCTCGGGTTCTCTGCCGTCAGAACGTACATCCAGAGCGGAAACGTGATCTTCTCGAGTCCAGTCCCCCCCGACGTCGCGATGCTCGAAGCAGCGATTGAAGAGAGATTCGCGATTAGGACGGACCTAGTGGTGCGTAGCGCGGACGAGCTTGAGGGCGCGGTCAGACACAATCCCTTTTCAATCTCCGAAGAAGCTCGCGTCCACGTGGGATTCATGGCGAAAAGGGTGTCGGAGCCGATAGTCGCCGCGTTGGACCACGAACGTTTTGGACTTGATCGATTCGCGATCGTTGGTTCGGACATCTACCTCTATCTACCGGTTGGAATCGGACAGTCGAAACTGCCCAACTACTTGATCCGCCAGCTCAAGACGCCCATCACGATGCGAAACTGGAACACGCTCAACAAGTTGGTCGGATTGGCGACTGTGTCGTAGCTGTTGTGAACTTGGGCTGAGAAGATACTTCACGATTCCGACAAGGCCCTAGGTGAGTTCGCCGTTGTGGATCGCGGCGACGGGGCGCGGTCGTACCGGGTTCTCGGCGCTCTGTTCAAGGGTGAGTCCCCGTGTCTCGCGGCCAAACAGCGCCACCACCACGACGGCGATCAACGCCACCGAGCCAACGAGCGCGTAGACAGCGCCTACGCCCAGGTTTGAGAGCACCGCGGGAATGAACGACGGTCCGACGACGCCGGAGATGAGGCGCCCGAACCCCTCGGTCGTCGAGACGCCCCAGGCGCGAATCTCCGTAGGGTAGCTCTCCGACGTGTAGGTCTTCACGGCCGGGTCGACGCCGATTCCAAAGAACGACATCAGACATCCGAGGATGAGGATGGGCAGCGCACCACGCGCGAAACCGAAAGCCAGTGACGCCAACGCGGCGACGACGGTGAAGGTGATGATCACGGGCTTTCGACCCCACCGCTCAATCACCCATGACTCGAGTAGTTTGCCCGGAATCGAGACGCCGACGATCACCGAAGTAAAGGCGAAGGCCGAGGTGAGCGAGTAGCCCATGTTCGTCACCACGGTAGGCATGAAGATCTGGATTGAGTAGAAGATGAAGAACGTCCCTCCGAAGGTCACCCACAGCGTCGCTGATCGGCGAAGAAGGGGAGGACGAAATATCGACCGCAGCGGATGAAGGACCGGCGTTGTCGAGCGAAGCTCTTCTTTGGGAATCGGAGCCAAGGTTCGTCCGGTCGAGCATTCGGCGTGGGACTCAATCGAGGCGAGCACTTCTTCGCACTCGATCCATCGACCCTTGGACTCGAGCCACCGGGGAGATTCGGGTAAGAAGCGCCACAAGAGCAACGCGAACAGAATCGGCACGCCGCCGACGAAGAACATTATTCGCCAGCCGTTCGTGTCCTCGACGTTTGGAATCAAGAGGAAGGCCAACAAGGGAGAGAGAAAGTAGCCCAGGGACAGGAACGAGTCCGCCCAGCCAATGTAACGACCTCGGCTGTCGCGAGGGCAGAGCTCGCTCGCGTAGATGTACGGGATTGGAAATACCGCGCCCATGGCCATGCCGTCCGCGATCCTCAAGACGATGATGCTGTCGATACCGTGAGCGAGGCCGGTCGCGAACGTGAGTATGGCGTACGAACACACTCCGGCGATGAGCACCTTGCGCCTGCCGAAATGGTCGGCGAGGCGCCCGGCGGGCACGATGCCGATGACGATCCCGATGTTCGCCGCGATCGCGAAGAAGGACTTCATCGATGTCGAAAGGGCGAACTGATGGGTCAGTGACGGTAGTACCGAGCCCGTGAGGCCAATGTCGTATGACTCGACTAGCCAACCCAAAAAGAGGAGGCCCATGACCCCGGCGAGCCACTTCGACGCGGGTAGTCGGTCGAGGCGAGCTGCCGCGCGAGGTGGCGCTCGACCATCATGGTCTTCGGGTTCAGGAGGTCTCGACTTCACGACAGGCGATGCCTCGTCGTGAACGCACACCGAGCAAGAAGGCTCACGATTAGGAGCGAATCAACTCCACGACGGGAATCGTCCTCTTCGTTTGTGCCTGATACTCGCCAAATCCTGGGTATCGTTCAGCCTGCACGGCGTAGATCCGATCACGCTCTTCTCCCGAGAGCGGACTCGCGGTGGCCTTGAACTTCTCCGTGCCGAGCTCGACCGAGACGGAGGGGTCGGCGACGAGATTGTGGAACCAGTCGGGGTTCGTGTCCGCTCCCGCCTTCGAGGCGAAAACGAAAATCCGGTCCTCTTCGCTCAGATACATCATCGGATTGAGACGTTGCGCATGGGTTCGCGCGCCCGTCGTACCCAAAAGGAGTACGGGCGCGCCCTCGAATCGTCCACCGACTTTTCCTTCGTTGGCGCGAAACTCTTCGATGATTGTTGCGTTCCAGGCATTCGTCGCGCTGGCCGCGTCCTCGTTTGATGTCTTCTCGTCGCTCACAGTCATCCGTCCTTGTCCTATGCGGTTACCCTCAGATTATCTATCTGCTTCGAATCAAAAGTTAGACCGTGAGTGGCGAAAATGGAAGCGTCAGTACCGCGCCATTCTGACGCCCATTGTGATCGGATCGTCAACGAAGACGGTGGGCCGCGAAACTAGATTTTGGCGAAGATCGAAGAACACTCGGCGCGAGAGATCAGGGCGTGGCGACGCAGTTGGTTCCGGAACTGGCCATGGTCAAGAATCCACCATTGGTGCCACCCACGGACGCCTGACGGGCATTGGTGATCGTCGTGCCGGGAAACGCCCAATTTGTCGACTTGGCTTCCAATCGGTAGAACTTGTTTCCATTTGAAGCAGCCGTATACGTTTCCGTGACGGTCAACGCGGTGCCCACGGGCTGCGTGGCGTCGACGGCGAAAACGCCGTTTACCGTGGCGCTGACGAGTACTTCGTAGCCGGTGACCCCGGTGCCGGCGGTCGTCCACGTCAACACGGCTTTCTCTCCGCTCGCGGCACACGCAGCACTGAAAGTGACGGGGTTTGCAGTAGGTGTGGTGATTGCCTTGCGCGACTGTCCTTCGCCCTTCGAACCGGCAGCCAACGTCGCCGTCCAGTTTGATGCGGCGACCGGTTCCGAAAGGTAAGCGAACGTAACCGTCAGTACGGCCGAACAC
>Ga0182024_10020779_pt1 | contig 11975 bp, 10 predicted proteins | sample P32metaG_FD_120480 | JGI IMG/M metagenome (GOLD analysis project Ga0182024, IMG submission 120480) | Permafrost microbial communities from Stordalen Mire, Sweden - P3-2 metaG (Illumina Assembly) | ecosystem: Environmental > Terrestrial > Soil > Wetlands > Permafrost | place: Sweden: Stordalen... | reverse complement strand
TGCATAGGGATAGTCGTTGCTCACGGCAGGCTTCTTTCCTCGAAAGCTCGGAGGTGATCGGTGACTCAGCATCGCAACTACCATGTCCGCGTGTCGAACGAGGAAGCCGCGGCGTGGCTGGCCGGCCCGGGGATCCCTCACCTTGCAGCCTTGCACCACGAAGTCGGCCGGCGTTTCGGTCGGCTCGACCAGCGGTACACGCCCGCACGCCGGTGCCTCGTAGAAGCCCTCTCGGCGGCGGCGCGGCCCCTCACGGTTCCCGAGCTCGTGGCACTGCGTCCGGATGTGCCCCAGTCGAGCGCCTACCGCAGCGTGACGGCCCTGATGGACGTCGGCGTCGTGCGGCGCGTGGCCGGGACCGACGACCATGGTCGTTTCGAGCTGACCGAGGACCTGTCCGGCCATCACCACCACTTCGCCTGTTCGGGCTGCGGCAAGGTACAGGACCTGCAACCGTCCGCCCGCCTCGAGCACGCCCTCGCCGAAGCCGCCCGGGTGGCATCGGAGGAGCAGGACGTCGAGATCACCGAGCACCGTTTCGACTTCGTCGGGCGCTGCTCGGAATGCCGGCGGGTCGAGCGGAGCTCCGAGGAGGACTGACTACCTCGCTGCCGACTGGCTACCTCCCTGTCGACTGGCTACCTCGCTGGCGACTGGCGGGCGCGTTTCGCCTGTGCTGCCGACCGTCCTCGAGCGTGCTGGTCGAGCGTCGTCTTGCGCAGCCGCACCTGCAGCGGTGTGACCTCGACGCACTCGTCCTCGCGGATGAACTCGAGCGCCTGCTCGAGCGAGAGGAGCCGAGGTGGGATCAGCCGGACGAGCTCCTCCGCCGTCGAGGACCGAACGTTCGTGACCTTGCGCTCACGAGTCGGGTTCACGTCCATGTCCTCGGACCGGACGTTCTCGCCGACGATCATCCCCTCGTAGACCTCGACGCCCGGAGTGACGAACATCGCCCCCCGTTCCTGCAGGCTGAACAGCGAGTACATCGTCGTCACGCCGGAGCGATCGGCTACGAGAGAGCCGGTGGGACGCATCCGTAGATCGCCGAACCATGGCTCGAAGCGGTCGAATACGTGGTGCAGGATCCCCGTACCCCGCGTTTCGGTGAGGAATTCGGTGCGGAACCCGATGAGGCCGCGGGCCGGGACCACGTACTCGAGGCGGGCCCAACCCGTGCCGTGGTTCACGAGCTGCTCGAGCCTGCCCTTGCGGACGGCGACAAGTTGGGTGACGACACCGAGGTAGTCCTCCGGCACATCGACCGAAACGTGTTCAACCGGCTCGTGCAGCTTTCCGTCGATGATGCGCGTGACCACTTGAGGCTTGCCGACGGTGACTTCGAAACCCTCCCTCCTCAGCATCTCGACAAGCACGGCCAGCTGCAGCTCTCCGCGACCTTGCACCTCCCAGGTATCGGGCCGCTCGGTCGGGAGCACACGAACCGAGACGTTGCCGACGAGCTCAGCCGCAAGGCGGTTCTTGAGGAGGCGGGCGGTGAGCTTCGTGCCGTCGCGTCCCGCCAGCGGTGAGGTATTGATCCCGATGGTGACCGACAGGCTCGGCTCGTCCACCGTGAGCACCGGGAGCGGGCGTGGGTCGTCCGGGTCGGCCAGCGTCTCGCCGATCGTGACGTCCGCCAGCCCTGCGACGGCAAAGATGTCTCCCGGCCCCACCTCCGCTGCATCCACCCGTTCGAGCCCTTCTGTCAGATAGAGCTCTGACACCTTGACGTTCTGGATGGAACCGTCGGCCCGGCACCAGGCGACCTGCTGGCCGCGCCGGATCGAGCCGTGCAACGCCCGACAGAGGGCGAGGCGACCGACGTACGGCGAGGCGTCGAGGTTCGTCACGAGCGCCTGGAACGGGTGACTCTCGTCGTACAGCGGCGCCGGGATGTGATCCCGGATCGCCTCGAAGAGCGGTTCGAGGTCGGTCCCGTCGTCCGCAGGCGTCAGCGACGCCTGCCCTTTCTTGGCATTGCAGTACACGATGGGGAATTCGATCTGGTGCTCCGCGGCATCGAGATCCAAGAACAGCTCGTAGACCTCGTCGAGGACCTCCTTCGCACGGGAATCGGCCCTGTCGATCTTGTTGATGACGAGCACGACGGGCAGATCGAGCGTGAGCGCCTTGCGTAGCACGAAGCGTGTCTGGGGAAGCGGGCCTTCGCTCGCGTCAACGAGGAGGAGCACGCCGTCCACCATGGCGAGCGCCCGTTCGACCTCGCCACCGAAGTCGGCGTGTCCCGGCGTGTCGACGATGTTGAGCTTCATACCGCCGTGGCGGACCGAGGTGTTCTTGGCCAGGATCGTGATGCCCTTCTCCCGCTCCAGATCCATCGAGTCCATCACGCGCACGTTGACTTCCTGATTGGCGCGAAACACGCCGGACTGCCACAACATGGCGTCGACGAGCGTGGTCTTCCCATGGTCAACGTGTGCCACGATGGCGAGGTTGCGGAGATCGGAGCGCGGGATCATCAGGCGAGAAACAGGGGGCAGAGCCGGGAACGGCGCATCTGCCGCTTCCGCCACATCCTACCGGGCAAGGGCTCCCGCCACGGCAACGCGCTCGCCCCCGTCTCGCTTCGCCTCGTACATCGCCGCATCGGCAGCACGGAAGACCCCGAGGGTGTCGTCCTCGGGCGCCCCCGCGGCGATGCCGATGCTCGCCCTCGGAGTCGCGCCCGCGACCAAGGTCCGGCTCAAGCTCTCGATCATTCGCCCCGCGATGCCCCGCGCCGCCACCAGGTCGGCCTCGAAGGAGAGCACGGCGAACTCGTCCCCGCCGATGCGGGCGAGCACGTCGCCTCGCCGCATCACACTTGTCAGCACTGTAGCCACTTCTATCAAGAGCGCGTCGCCGGCGAGATGACCCTTGGAGTCGTTGACCTCCTTCAGCCCGTCGACGTCGATGACGATGACGGTAAAGGGGCCGCGCCCGGGCCGCTGCGTCATGAGCGCCTCGAACGAGCGACGGTTGGCAAGGCCCGTGAGGACATCGGTCGTCGCCAGCTCGCGAATGCGTTCGTGCGAGATCGCATTGCCCAGCGCCAGCTCGGTCAAGTGTCCCACGGCCTTGCACTGCTCGACGAGCTCGAGGGGTACGTCGGTGCCTTGCGTCGACACGATCAGCACGCCGGTCACCGTTCCCTCGACCCGGAGAGGGACGTACAGGCCATGGCTGACGCCGAGGGTCTCGACGACCCCCCGCGCCGTCCGTCCGAGAGCCGACACGTCGATCGCACCGTGGTTCGCTTCCCCGGTCCGCACCGCGCGTTCGATCCGAGGGTGCTCGGAGAGCGCGTACGAGACGCTGATCTCGTGTCCTGCGAGGTTGCGCTGGTTGATGACGTGCGCCATTTCGCCCTCGACTCGCACGAACCCGGCGAGATGCGTGACCTCGAATGTCGGGGAGGCGAGCTCGCCCGCGAGACGGGAGGCGGTGACCATGACCTCATGCGGATCGAGGGTGGACGTGAGCTCCTCAGCCGCCCGCTCGAGGGCCATCATCCGGCGAAGGCTCTCGGTCTGTGCCGCGTGCAGTCGCGCCCGCTCGGCGAATGTCGCCCGTAGACGGTGGCGAAGCCCTTGGATCGCGTACGAGACGACGAACCCGAGGATGCCCCAGAACACCACGCGGCGCATGATTACCGCCGCCTGTCCGACGACAGGCGTGAGCGAAGTCACGACCTCAACGGCGACCACGAGGGCTAGGACAACAGCCGACTCCCATCTGCGGTGGTAGAGCGCGGTCCAGATGAGCGGGATGAGGATGATGACTCCCACCCCCGAGGTGGTTCCGCCCGCTGCGAGGATGAGCATCAGGACCGAGCCGGCGTAGGTCACAGGCACGATCACCGTCGCCCACTCGGGCATGTGCTGCCAGGGCAGCGCGATCAACAGGCCGGCGAGGACAAGCAGAGCGATGCTGAGGATCGTGTCGAGCGTCGAGATCGGGCCCGGTGGCAGCGCAAGGCTTGCCTCCGCGGCGAGAGCGACCAGAGCGAAGGGACCGAGTCGCTGCGTGAGCCCGGCGCGCACGAACGGCGCATGCTCGATCTCGAAGGGGACCGCCACATCGGTATGGGTCGTGGCCATGACGTGATCTCGCCTAATGGCTCGTGCACCGTCGTTTCGCTGACAATCGGCGCTTGCCCTGGAAACCATGACGGCGTCATCCGCCGCTCGTGCGACCAGCCTACCGGCGGACGGGCTCCCCAACGCCGACACGCTCGCCGCCGTCTCGTTTCGCCCGGTACATCGCAGCATCGGCCGCCCGGAAGATCTCCAAGGTGTCGTCCTCCGAAGCCCCCGAAGCGATCCCGATGCTCGCCTTGGGCGTCACGCCGACGATCGGGCTCTGGCGCAAGGCGTCGAGCATGCGGAGGGCGAGGTCCTGCGCGGCGACGAGGTCGGAGTCGAAGCAGAGCACGGCGAACTCGTCTCCGCCGATGCGGGCGAGCACGTCGCCCCGAGGCATCACGCTGGCCAGAGCGGTCGCCGTCGCCTGGAGGAGAGCGTCGCCGGCGAGATGGCCTTTGGAGTCGTTGATCTCCTTCAGTCCGTCGAGGTCGATCACGATCATCGCGAAGGCGCCCCGCCCTGGCCGCTGTTCCATGAGTGCCTCGAAGGCGCGACGGTTGGCAAGGCCCGTGAGCGCATCGGTCATCGCCAGGTCGCGCTCACGCCCGTGCAAGATGGCATTGCCGAGCGCGAGCTCGGTCAGGTGCCCCACCGCCTTGCACTGCTCGACGAGCTCGCGTGATGGCTCGCTGCCTCGCATCGAGATGGCGAACACGCCGTCGATGACGCCCTCGACCTTCACAGGCACATACACGCCGTGGCTGTAACCGAGCGTCTGGAGCCACGGTCCGATCGTGGGACCGAGGGCGGCGATGTCGATCGAACCATGGTTCACTTCGCCCGTCAGCGCCGCCAGCTCGAGACGCGGATGCTCGGAGAGCGGGTAGGAGGTGACCGGGGGCGCTGCCTCGTCATGTCGCGCGACGAACTGGGCGACACCGCCGGCAACTCGCAGGTACGCGGCATTGCGCGCGGCCCCGAGTGTGGGGGAGACGAACTCGGACAAGTGACGCGAGGCGGTCACGATGATCCGATAGGCATCGAAGCTAGAGGCGAGCTCCTCGGCCGCCAGCTCGAGCGCGATCATCCGGCGAAGGCTCTCGGCGTGTGCCGCGTGCAGTCGCTCGCGCTCGGTGAACATGGTCCGCAAACGGTGGCGAAGCCCGTGGACCGCCAATGAAACGAGAGCCCCGATGGTGCCCCAGAACACCACCCGCCGGATGATCACGCCAGGCGGCTCGCCGAGAGGGGTGAGCGAAGTCACGATCTCCACGGCGACGATGGCGGCCACCACGACGGCCGACTCCCACCTCCGGTGGTACAGGGCGGTCCAGACGAGCGGGATGAGGACGACGATGCTCGTCCCCGAATTCGGGCCACCGGCAGCAAGAACGAGCATCATCACCGAGCCGGCGTAGGTCACCGGTACGAGCACGGTCGCCCACGCGGGCATGTACTCCCACCGCAGCGTGATCAACAGGCCAGTGAGGACGAGCAGAGCGATGCTGAGGATCGTGTCGAGCGCCGATTTCGGGCCGGGTGGGAGGGCAAGGCTCGCCTCTGCTGCCAGAGCGACGAACGCGAATGCGCCGAGCCGCTGCCTCAGTGCGGACCGCTCGAACGGCCTGAGCTGGATCTCCGGGAGGGCCGGCGGACCGACCTGGGTCGTCGCTATGACGTGCTCGCACCCTGCTAGCTCGTGCACGGTCGTTCGCTGACAACCGGTGCTACCTCAGAGGTTACCGCCGGGCGCATCCGATCTCGCCGTAGCCGGCGCTCTGGGCACCGCCGCCGGCATCGTTCGGGCTGCTTCGAGGCCCCGGGCCCATCGGCGCCGAGCTGGCCCGGATCGGCACTGCGCTAGGGCTCGATGGGGCCGTCGCCCTCTTCGACATTGTCCAGGGCGGGGCTGATGGCGTCGACGGGCTCGTCCCCCTCGTCCATCGCTGCGGCAGGTTCGCCGAGGAAGCGGTCCGGATCTGCAGCACCGGCCTCGTCTCTGCGCGGCCCGGGAGGTCCACGGTGCAGGCCCAATACTCTGCGGTTGTAGTCGGTCAGCTCGAAACGACCGCGCGGCACCCCGGTGACAAGACCGGTGTGTCGTTGGCGGTGCAGCACTCGCCGATGGGCGGCCGTCCGGCGGCGGCGTGCGACGGGGTGCAGGATCCGGTCGAGCACACGCCACGGGAAGCTGTGTCGCTCGCTCGGCGAATCTCCAGCGTCTCGGCTCACAGCCTCACTCGCGGTCCCACGACGGATCCGAGAACCTGTGGGCGGCTCGGTGACGAGCCCGCTCCGCCGCAGTCGCGCTCTCCAGGAGCCGCGTCGAGAGCCGGTAATAGGCCTCCATCAGTGGGATCGCTTCTGGCGGTGCTGTGTGGCGGTTGTTCCCGGCCGCCGAACCGAACTCCGGCCGATAGCCGTACTTCCGCAGCAGTTGCGTCACCCTCGAGAACACGTCGGACACGGTGCCCTCGTACGCCGGCGGGATCTTGTACCCGCTGTGCTGCCAAATCCCGTAGTCGAGGTCCGACATGATGTTGGCGCTGCCGTCACGGCGAGCGTCGACGAACTGATGACGCCACGCCGTCCTGCGCAATCCCGCCCGCAACCGCTCAGGGAGGTCGGCCTTCAACTGCGCCACCTCGTCCACGAACTCCGCTTGCGCCGAGCTTGCCTGCAGAGCTCGGGTCCGATGCACATCGCTGGCCGCCGCGTTGTCGACCGTCGACTGACACCACTGCTGCGCCCAGTCGGCCAAGATGTCTTCGATGGCCACCGCGGCAGCCTCCATGGCCGCGATGTGAGCGTCGAGCGCGCGCTGAGCGTCCGCCGCCTCCCCATCGAGATCCTGCATTGCGGTCCCCTCAGAAAGCGCCGACGAGGCCACCTCGGCCAACGCCGTTTACCACCCTACGCGAATCCCGCCTCCCGTCGTCGCAACGCCTGCCATTCCTCATGCGGTCGTTCGCACCTTCCGGGCTGGCAATATGGGGCATGGAGTTACAGCGGTGGTACAACGCGGGCCAGCCTCAAACGCTCCAACTCGCGCAAATCCTGCTCTACACGAACGCCGCCATCGAACTGCTGGGGGGTCTGTTTGGTGGAGGGTACGGCGCGCTGTGGCTCCCGATCGTGGTCGGCCAGGTCTTCGCCGCGTATGGCATCGCCAACGGCCGCAAGGTGGGATATCGCGCGGCCGTCGTGTTCGCCTTCGTACCCGTGGCGCTGCTGGCCTTCCTGTACGTGCGGTACGACTACCTTGCGTTGGGCATCTTCAACCTGCTCTTCATCATCGCCATGATCGCCGCTGTGTTACACCCACAGAGCCGCGAGTACCAACGCATCTGGTTCCGTTGAAAGCGTACGGACGGGCGGCCCTTGCCGTCGACGGCCGGCTGGCGGCCTTCGACCGGGCGGATGATACGTCAACTAACCGTACACTCGAAGAGCATGAGGGTGAACGAGGCAGGCGAGCCCGGCGCGGGCGGAACGAACGATGTGAGCGCAGCACCGCGCTGGCTCAACCCCCGCGAGGACAGGGCGTGGCGAGGCTTTCTCTCGATGCAGACTCAGCTGTTACGCCTGCTGGGCCGTGAGCTGCAGGATGAGACCGGTCTCTCGGACTCCGACTACGTCGTCCTCGTGCACTTGTCCGAAGCGCCGGGTGGACGCCTTCGCCCCTTCGAGCTCGGCGGCGCAGCAGCATGGGAGAAAAGCCGCCTGTCGCATCACCTCACTCGGATGGCACGGCGCGGATTGGTCGAGCGCGAGAACTGTCTCACCGACAACCGCGGCGCCTTCGTCAAGCTGACAGCGGCTGGCTGGTCCGCCATCGAGGCGGCGGCACCGTTGCACGTGGAGCAAGTCCGGCGCTGGTTCGTTTCGGCCTTGACACCCGATCAGCTCGACGCGCTCACTGCGATCTCAGATGCAGTGCTCGCGGGCCTCGATCCCGTCGAGGTGGAGTGCGATCCTGATGGCGAGGGCGAGTGGATGAACCTGCCCAATGATTCGATATGCTAACTATGTGGACAGCGAACAACTGACCGAACCCACTGTCCTCGACGCGGGACGCATTGCCGCCTGGATTTCTCGGCAGGTCGAGGTCGGGCTGACCGAAGGCGACCTCTCGCTACCCCAGTACAGGGTGCTCGGCCTGCTCGGGGAGGGCATGGCCCTCCCCTCCTCGATGGCGGACCGTCTCGATGTGCGGCGACCGAGCATCACTGCGGTCGTGGACGGGCTCGTCAGCAGGGGCTACGTCGTCCGCACGCATGATGCCGATGACCGGCGACAGGTCACCCACGGCATCACCGCGCAAGGCCGGACGGCGCTCAGGAACGCGGATCGCTCAGTCGACGCCCGGCTGGGTTCGATCATCTCGTACCTCGGGGACGACGCCGAGATATCCGAGGCGTTCCGTGGCCTCGCGCTGTGGGGCAAGGCGCTGTCCAACTGGCGCCGCTCGAAGGTTGCGGCGAGGTGACCACTACAACGAACGGCGTGCGCAGCCCCCGCCGAACGGAAGGCGCGTCAACCCCGCACCCGGAGTTCGTCCCGCTGGCGGAACGATCACGTTATGCGGCACCGAGGGCCGGGATCGATCCCGATCACGACAAGAGCTGGCTGCGGCGGGCGTGGCCGATCGCCGCCACCCACAAGGCCGGCTTCCTGACGGCGATCATCCTTTCCTTTGTCGGCCTCGTCTTCCAGGTGCAAATACCCAACCTGCTGAACAAGGCAATCACCAATTCGATCGAGCCCCCTCATAGCGTCCGCCTGTCCTACTACGTATGGTGGATCGTCGCTCTCGGCCTCGCCACCGGTGCGAGTGGCTACGTCTCCAGGCTGTTCCTGTACAAGACTGCCTACCGGATCGAATTCGATCTGCGGAACATCATCTACGAACACCTCACGAAGATGTCGTTCTCGTTTTACGACCGTGTGCAGTCCGGTCAGCTGATCTCGCGGGCGAACTCCGACATCCGCTCGGTCCAGATGTATCTGACGTTCGCCCCGCTCATCCTCGTGCAGTGCTCGATCGCCGTCGTTGCCTTCGGGTTCATGCTCGCGATCAACGTCCCGCTGGCCCTGATCGCCATGGTGACGATGCCGTTCGTCTACCTCGTCGGCGTGCAGATGCGCAAAGCGATGTTCCCTGTGTCCTGGCTCATCCAGGCGCGGCTCGCCGACGTCGCCACGATCGTCGACGAGAACGTCAACGGCGTGCGTGTCGTCAAGTCGTTCGCCGCCGAGGACCAGCAACTGAAGGCGCTCGCCCGGGCAGCGACCAAGGTGCAGTGGGGCTATGTGAAGGACACGGACATACGGGCCCGCTGGACGCCTGCGATCCAGAACCTGCCTCAGGTCGGTCTCGTGCTCGTGCTCGGGTTCGGTGGGTGGATGGTCATCCAGCATCACCTTGGGATCGGCGCCATCCTCGCCTTCAACGCCTACCTGCTCATGATGCAGGCCCCGTTCCTCATGCTCGGGATGCTCATCATGATGAGCCAGCGAGCAGCTGCCTCTGCCGGGCGCATCTATGAGATCCTTGACGAGCGCTCCGACATTGTCGACAAGCCGGGAGCAGTCGATCTCGTCGACTGCCAGGGGGATGTGACCTTCGACAACGTCGGTTTCGCCTATCCCGGCGGGGACCGCCCGCCGGTCTTGCGGAGCTTCGATCTGCACCTCGACGCCGGCGAGACCGTCGCCCTCGTCGGCCGGACCGGATCCGGCAAATCGACCGTGGCGCGTCTGCTGACCCGTTCCTACGACGTCAATTCGGGATCTGTACGCGTCGATGGTCACGACGTGCGTGACCTGACGGTCGAAAGCCTCCGCGCCAATGTCGGCATCGTGCTCGACGAGCCGTTCCTCTTCTCGATCTCCATCCGCGACAACATCGCTTACGGCCGACCCTCGGCGGATCTCGCCGAGATCGAAGCCGCTTCCGTCGCCGCCGGAGCCGACGAATTCATCCGCGACCTCGAGACCGGCTACGACACGATCGTCGGTGAGCGCGGCTACACCCTGTCGGGCGGGCAGCGCCAGCGCATCGCCATCGCCCGGACGCTGCTCGTCAACCCGCCGATCCTCATTCTCGACGATGCCACGAGCGCCATCGACGTCGAGGTGGAGCAACGCATCCACGAAGCGCTTCGCTTGCTCATGGAAGGTCGCACCACGCTCGTCATCGCCCACCGGCTCTCGACGATCAGCCTGGCCGATCGCGTCGTGCTCCTCGAGGAGGGTCAGATCGTGGCCGACGGCCGGCACGCAGAGCTGCTCGAGGCCTCGCCGTTGTATGCCGAGGTACTCGCGCAGGTCGAAGCCGAGGTCGGCGAACACGAGGCCCGACGAGACGAGCAGCTGGGCGCCCCGGCAAGGCCGCGAGGCGGCGACGTGGTCCCGCCCACCATGCCAGGAGGTCTCCTGTGATCTTCGGCGGAGGGGGAGCGGCATTCGGCGGAGGACCTATGGGCCGGCCCGCCGCGCCCGGCCTTCCCTTCGGCGGGATCCCCTCGGAGCTGCAGTCCGGGGTCGACGCCCTCCTCGCCGAGGAGACCGGACAGCCGGAACCCACCGTCGACTTCGCCCAGATCCCGACGCCCGAGGAGCAGCGGCGTATCACGCTCTGGCGATTGTTGACCGAGTACCCGGGGATGCTGTGGCTGTCAGCGGTCCTCATCGTCGTCATCGCCGTGACGGCCCAGGCCGGACCGTCCGTCACCGAGTACGCCATCGACCACGGGATGACCCCTCACCACGAGAGCCTCACTGTCGTCGTCCTCGCCGCCGTCGTGTACCTGGTCTCGGTCGCCATCAGCGCCGTCGCCCAGCGGGCGCAGGTGAAAGTGACCGGGCGACTGGCTGCATGGGTGATGAACGACTTGCGCGTGAAGGTGTTCGCCCATCTGCAGCGTCTCTCCTTGGGTTTCTTCACAGCTGAGAAGGCCGGCGTGATCATGAGCCGGATGACCGCAGACATCGAGAACCTCCAGCAACTGCTGCAGGACGGTCTCGCACAGTTCGCCATCCAGGGACTCACAATGGTCGTGATCACGATCAGGTTGTTCACCTGGAACGTCCGCCTCGCCTTCATCACCGTGGTGCTGATCGTGCCGCTCCTCACGATCATGTCGTTGTGGTTCCGCGTGGCATCCGAGCGGGGATACGACAAAGTCCGCGACGGCATTGCCAACGTCCTTGCGGATCTCTCTGAGAGCTTGCACGGCGTCCGCATCGTGACCGCCCACAACCGGCAGCGTCACAACGTCGTCCACCACCGCAACGTCGTCGGCGAGTATCGGGACAAGAACGACTACACAGCCCGCATCAATGCCGTGTACGGGCCGGGGACCCAGATGCTCGGTGTACTGGGCCAGGGGGCATTGCTCGGAATCGGTGGGGACATGGTGCTCCGGGGGACGCTGTCACTCGGGATCCTCGTGGCGTTCTTCCTCTACCTGAACCGCTTCCTCGCGCCGATCCAGCTGCTCGTCCAGCAGTACAACACCTACCAACAAGGGCAGGCCTCGGTCCAGAAGCTGCGCGGGCTGCTCGAGACACCGCCCGAGGTGACCGAACACCCCGACGCCGTCGAGCTGCCGCCGATCGAGGGCGAGATCGTCTTCGAGCACGTGTCGTTCGGCTACGACCCTGCCGTACCGGTGATCCACGACGTCGACATCCGGATCGCCCCAGGGGAGACGGTGGCGTTCGTGGGTTCGACCGGAGCGGGGAAATCGACTCTGGCCAAGCTCATCACCCGTTTCTACGACCCCACGTCGGGGCGGGTGCTGATCGACGGGCACGACATCACAGGGGTGACCTTCGATTCGCTCCGCAGCCAGGTCGGCGTCGTCCCGCAGGAACCCTTCC
>Ga0182024_10020778_pt1 | contig 11975 bp, 13 predicted proteins | sample P32metaG_FD_120480 | JGI IMG/M metagenome (GOLD analysis project Ga0182024, IMG submission 120480) | Permafrost microbial communities from Stordalen Mire, Sweden - P3-2 metaG (Illumina Assembly) | ecosystem: Environmental > Terrestrial > Soil > Wetlands > Permafrost | place: Sweden: Stordalen... | reverse complement strand
TCTTCGCCTTGAACGCCGCATCAAACTTCTTGCGTGACTTCGTCATTACTCGCTCCATCGCTGCGACAGAGCAGGACGCTTCACACCTTAACCGGTGGTCCTAAATCCGGGATCCACTTCATCAGTCGACGCTGTCATCACGACGCGCAGGGTGGCGGGCTCGACCAGCCGATAGGTGCAGCGCGCCTCGACGGTGCCCGGATACCCCTGATCGCCATCGGGAGAAACGAGGGCTAGCATAACTGCGCCCTCGTCGGCGGCCAGGATATGCCAAGGACGATGGGAGAAGCCCGTGACGCCTCCGTGCAGGTGGTGACGGCCAGCATTGAGAGTCAGCCGATGCTCTGCGCCGGCGATCGTGAGTTTTCCGCCACGGATACGACTGGCGCAGCGACCAGCGGTCACTCCAAGGTAGGCCGGGTTGGTCAGATAGCCTTCCAGCGTCCGATAGCCGAGAACGACGCGGCGTACGCCACCGCTCGGAAGAGGCGCCACGAGGTCGCGCACGGCTGCGCCGAATGTAATGATGGAGGCCGTGGCGCCCGACGGCGTGCTGAGGCCGATTTCCGTGATCTCGGTTCCATCCGGTAGACGGCCGAAAGGCTTCAAAGGCATTGCAGCGCTCTTGCTACCTAGCGACCGGAAGCCGAGTCTACCACAGCGTGTAACCGCCATCGATAACATAGGCGGCGCCGGTGACATACGCGGCGGCCGGGCTGGCGAGATAGACCGCCAATGGCCCGATCTCTTCGGGTTCGCCCGTGCGGCCCATCGGAATGTTGGAGACGATGGCCTGAATAACGTCGGGTCTGGTCTTGTTCCATTCCTTATTCGCGTCGGTCATGAAAAGGCCGGGGCAGATCGCGTTGACCGTGATCCCATTTGGAGCCCAATCGGCGGCGGCGCAGCGAGTGAAATGCAGGACAGCCGCCTTCGCCGTTTCATAATGCCGGCCGGCAATTCCCCGGTTAGCGATGATCGCGCTTATCGAAGCGATATTGATGATGCGGCCGCCCTTGCCACGGTCGAGCATCGCCTTGCCCACCATTTTGGTGCCTATGAAACAACTGGTCAAATTGAGGTCGACCAACCGCTGCCAAGTGTCGAGCGATTCAGCCTCGATGGGGACGTTCTCTTCGCGGTTGCCGACATTGTTGACGAGGATGTCGATTGGGCCCATTTCGTCGATCGCCTTGCCACACGCTTTTTCGCATTCCGCCGGCACGCCCATGTCGGCCATGATGGTCCAGGCCTTGCGTCCCAATGCCCGGATTTCTCGGGCCGTGGCATCGAGCGTTTCCTGGGTGCGGCCGGTGATGATTATGTCGGCGCCCACGTCGGCAAGGGCTATGGCCATAGATCGCCCGAGACCCCGGCTGCTGCCGGTGACCAAGGCCCGCTTCCCGTCCAGACGAAAGAGATCGAGCACTGCCATTAGTTGTTACTCCCTATTTGCGACGGCGCGGATCATGGACGGTCATTTAATCGCGCCCAGAGCCAGCCCGCTGACAAGATAGCGCTGCAGCTTGGCGAAGACGATCGCAACTGGAACGCTGGCAAGCAGCGTCGCCGCCATAACATTGTCCCATTCGATCGAGTACCGGCCGCCGACCAAAGAGAAAATCTGGAACGTAAGGGTGAAATTCTCGTTCGAGCGCAGCAGCGTCAAGGCCAGAACGAATTCATTCCAGCAATAGATGAAAACGAAGGTCGCCGTCACACCGAGCGCTGGCGCCGCCAACGGCAGAAACACCATCCACAGCCGCTGGAACGTCGATGCGCCGTCGAGCATGGCCGCCTCCTCCAGCTCCTTCGGGATGGTTCGGAAATAGGCCTGCAGCATCCAGACCGCAAAGGCGAGGTTGAAGGCCGCATAGCAGAGCACCAACGCGTATAACTGGTCCACCAATCCCATTTTCACCATAAGACGGAAGATGCCAAGGACCAGCACGATCGGAGACAGCATCTGGGTGACCAGCAGGAATTGCCGGAACAGCCTTCGCCCGCGGAATACCATGCGCGAGGTGGCATAGGCGGCGGGAATCGCGACGATCAGGCAGAGCGCGGTCGCTCCAGCGCTGACGATTACGCTGTTCACCAACGCTTGTCCGAATCCGACCGCTTGCCACATATCGACGAAATTCTGCAGCCTGATCTCCTTGGGTAGCCAAACCGGAGGAAAGACCAGAATTTCGGCGCGGGGCCGGATCGCGGTCGATATCATCACCGCAAACGGGAACAGAATGATCAGCACGAGAGGCGAGAGGATCAGCCAATAGACGACGGAGCGACCAGCGCGCGACATTACCCGGCCTCTCGCTCGTTTCGCATGGCGAGCACCGCGTAGACGACGGTGAAGGCGAGCAGGATGAGGAACATCACGATCGATAGCGCCGAGGCGATGTCGAGTTTGCCATAGCGAAACGCGAGTTTGTAGAGCCAGGTGACTAGAATGTCGGTGCTGTTGGCCGGATCGCCCTGGGTCATCACCCAGATAAGCGGGAAGGAATTGAAAACGTATATGAAGTTAAGAACGAGCACGATGTTGATGAAAGGGCGAATCAGAGGGAACGTAAGAAAACGCCACCGCTGCCAGCCGCTGGCGCCGTCGATCCGGGCCGCTTCGAATATCTCACGGGGAAGCGAGGAAAGGCCGCCTAGAAACACCGTCACCGAGAACGGAATCGACACGAGAATGCCGATAGCGATTTCGATTGGGAATGCGGTATCCGCGGTGGCGAGCCAGGTGATCGGTTGCTTCATCAAGCCAAAATCGTACAGCGTCGCATTGAGCATGCCTGACTGGCCGTTCAAAGCCCAACGCCAAACAATGCCGCTCATGGTCAGCGACACTGCCCAGGGCAACATGATGATGACGCGCAATACCCGGCGGCCGACGAAATCATCGGCGAGAATCAACGCGATCGGAATAGAGAGCAACACCGTTCCACCGACCACCGCGAAGGTCCAAACCAATGTGCGGATCAGGCATTCCAAGAACAAGGGTTCGGCAATCAGATGGGAAAAATTGGCGAGGCCGGAGAACTCCTTGAGCTGCCCGAAGCGGGTGACCGAATGCAACGACATGTCGGTCAGATCCCAGATCGGATAGCCGATGATCCAGAACGCCAACAACAGGCTGGGCAGAATAAGGATATAGGGCGCGACCAATTGGCCCGCCTCGCGTCGTCGCCCCCTTATGGGGTCGACCCGAGATGAACCCATCGCCGCGCCCTCCAAGATGACTCGCGCCCGCTACTGCTTGAGGATGGCGTCGATCGACGTCGCGGCGTCCTTGAGCGCGGCGTCAGGCTTCACCTGCTTGGTATAGACTTGCTGCAAGGCGCGGATGGTGGCGTCGGCGGCCTGCTCCCAGTTGGGAATCGGCGGCGCGAAATGGGCGTAGGGCAGCATGTCGGTGAATGCCTTGAGCTGTGGATCGCCGGTGAACACCGGAGCGTCAGCCTCCACCTTGGTCACCGGCAAGAAACCTTCCTTGGTGGTGAACTCGATGCGCCATTTCGGGCTGAACGCGGTTTCATCCAAGAACTGCCAAGCGAGCTTGTTGTGCTTGCCGCTCTTGAACAGCATCAAGCTGTCGGTGACGCCATAGGTCGCCTTGCGCGTCCCCGCCGGAATCTGAGCGATGCCGTAATTGAGGGCGGGCGCGTCAGCCTTCATCTGACCCCGCAGCCAGGGGCCGGTAAGGATCATGCCCACGCGGCCCTGCTTGAACAGCCGCTCAATGTCCTGTCGGTTGTAGCCGGTCGGCTCGGGTTCCGTGAGACCCTGGTCGATCAGGTCGCGATAGAGTTGCAGGCCAGCGATCGCGCCGGGGCTGCCCACGCCGGACTTGCCGTCCTCAATCAAGTCGCCGCCATGGGTCCACAAGGAATAATACCAATACGCGTCGGTCTCGATTTCTTTGCCCTGCAGCGCGAAACCATAGATATCGGCGCCCAGCGCTTTGATCTTCTTGGCGTCGTCGACCAATTGATCCCAGTTCTCGGGCGGGTTCTGGATGCCGGCCTTAGCGAACAAATCCTTGTTGTAATACATGGCGCGCGCCGACGCCGCGACGGGCAGAGCGTAGATCTTCCCATTGATTGTCGAGGGCGCCATGAAACTTTCGATGAAGCGGCTCTTGAACTCGGGAGTGATATATCCATCCAGCGGTTCGGCTATGTCGTTATGCACAAAGTCGACGAGCCAGCGGGTTCCTATCAGCGCGATATCTGGCGGGTTGCCGCCAGCGATGTCGGTGGTCAGGCGTTGCTGCAGATTGTCCCACTGCACCACCTCGATTTTGACGTCGACATCGGGATGGGCGGCGTTGAAGTCCTTGGCCATTCCCTCGAATATCGCCTGAGTGGCGGCGCTGTAGAAGCCGACCACGACCCTTATTTCGTCTTTCGCCTGCGCCGAGGCGATGGTGAACGCCAACGCGGCGGCGCCGACAAGTAGACCTAGAACCTTACACATTGTTACCTCCTCTTGGCCCAACCTACATAAGACCCCATCACCCTCGCGGATGAGGCGGGCTTATTCTGTACTGTTCAACAGCTCTTGGATTCGCACCGGCGCGCGCCGCGAGATCGAGGCGAGTGTCGCTTCAATCATCGCTGTCACCATAAGACCGTCTTCTCCCGTCGATTCGGGCGCGACGTTATCGGCCACGCAATCGATGAAATAGCGGATCGACTCGTATTGGAACCCCCAGGCTTTGCCGTAGCGCGTCACCGATTCCGAGGAAAACGGCGTGTGGAACCGGTCGGTGAAAACCCACAGATTCGGCTCGTTGCGCAGTTCCAGGCCGCCCTTCTCGCCATAGAGCGTCAGACGGTTGTCGACCACGTTGGTATAGCTATTGGGCACGATCCAAGAGGTCTCGAAAGTGAACGACGCGCCGCCCTCGAATTCCACCAGCGCTTGGATGGCGTCCCAGCAGTCGACACCCCGGGCGGCCAGAACGCCGCGATGTCCCTTGGCGTAGACCTCGACGGGTTCGCGGCTTATCAGCCAGCGCGCCACATCCATAATATGTGGGAAAAGGAACCACTCGGGGCCGGAACGGCCGCCCCAGCCAAGCATTTCGGTTGGCACATATATGGTGTCGCTGAGCCTCGCATAGCCCATCACCGGCGCGCCCAGATCGCCGCGCTCGGCGTAGGCTTTGGCGCCCATGAACAGCGGATGCCAGCGGGCATGGAAATCGACCATCAACTTGCCCCCCGCTTGCTTCGCCGCGGCGACCATCGCCTTGCCGTCGGCGATGGAAGTCGCCAGAGGCTTCTCCACCATGACATGCTTGCCGGCCTGCAGCATGCGGATCGTCGAATCCCGGTGCAGATGGTCAGGCGTCGCGATGGTCACGGCCTCGACGTCGCTTGAGGCAAGACTGTCGAGGCTAGACGTCCAGGCGCATCCGAATTTTGCGGCGGCGAGTTTGGCGCGGGTTTCGTCGAGATCGCAGATGAGGGCCAGGTCGGCGCGCGCATAGTCTCGTAGGGCTAGCGCATGGTTGGCGCCCCATATTCCTGCCCCCACGATACCGGTTTTGATCGTCTTTCCGCAGCCCATCACCGCCCTCTCAAGACGATGGCCATTGGTCCGTCCGACACGAGACGCCAACGTCTGGGAAATTCGCCCACGCGTTCCGACCGACCGGGTTACGATAGAGGCGGACTTGATTGAGTGTCAACAAGACGACAGAGGTCCGATGACCTGGACGGCCGCCGCTGTGGCGGAGCTGGAGCAGCCTGTCGGAGATCAATGCTCCTCGACTATCGCACGGCCAACGAACGGCTGGACTGCTCATCGAACAGATGCACAAATTCAAGCTGCGGTTGCAGAGCGATCGTCTCGCCCGGCCGAAAGCTATATCGCTCCCGGCCAGCGATGCAAAACGCGCTGCCACCGACCGAAGCGAAGACCAAGGTGTCCGCGCCGGTCGGCTCAACCACTTCGACGACAGCGGGCACGCCATCGGCGCCGGGTGCGATCGTCACATGTTCCGGACGTATTCCATAGACGACCTTTTGCCCCTCAACGCCGGCCTGACTCGCCGGTAGCGGCAAATGGAATCCCTCGCCAATCACGACGCTGCCCGAACTCTCGTGGCGGTGGATGGCGCCGCGAAGGAAATTCATTGATGGCGAGCCGATAAACCCGGCGACGAACAAATTCTTCGGATGATCGTAGAGTTCGAGAGGCGAGCCGATCTGCTCGACGACGCCGTCGTTCATCACGACGATGCGATCGGCCATTGTCATGGCCTCAACCTGATCGTGGGTCACGTAGACCGAAGTGGTGCGCAGGCGCTGGTGCAGCGCCTTGATCTCCGTCCGCATCTGCACGCGCAGCTTGGCGTCCAAGTTGGATAGGGGTTCATCGAACAAAAACACTTTGGGATCGCGCACGATTGCGCGTCCCGTCGCCACGCGCTGCCGCTGGCCGCCAGAAAGTTCTCGAGGATATCGCTCGAGATACGGTTTGAGACTAAGAATGTCGGCCACACTGGCCACCCGCTGCCGGGCGACCGAACTTTCGGCGCGGCGCAGCTTCAGACTGAAAGCCATGTTGTCGTAGACGCTCATATGCGGATAGAGCGCGTAGTTCTGGAACACCATGGCTACGTTGCGCGCTTTCGGCGCGAGATTGTTGACCACAGTGCCGCCAATGGAAATCTCGCCGCCGGTGATCTGTTCAAGGCCGGCGATCATACGCAGCAGTGTCGATTTGCCACAACCGGAAGGGCCGACGAGCACGACGAACTCCCCGTCGCTTATGTTGACGTCGACGCCGTGGATGACCTCCTGCGCCCCAAACGACTTCGTCACCCCTCGAATTTCCACAGCCGCCATCAGAAACCGCCCCTACTGTCTTTTTCTACCGCCGAGATTGGATGGCAGCCACATTTGTGCAGGTAGACACGATCAACGAGATGCTTTCGAGCGATAGTTTGTCGGGACATCTCGCTCCACCGTCAATTCGTCGACCATGACGGTCTGCCCGGCTGTGAGGCCTCCATCAACCACCAAATTGGCGCCATTGACGAAGCCAGCTTCATCCGATCCGAGGTAGGCGACGGCGCTAGCTATATCGTCGGGACGCCCGACCCTCCCCACCGGATACCAGCGGGCTAGTTTCTCGAAAATCTGCGGATCGCGCTCCTGGCGCTTTACCCAACTGCGCGCCGACGTGCGGATGGTGCCCGGGCTGACCATGTTGGCCCGCACGCCGCGCGGACCATATTCGACAGCGATGGCCTGCGTGAGATTGAGCAACCCGGCCTTCGCGGCGCTGTAGGCGGGATTGCCAACGTAGGTGAACCCATTGACCGATCCGATATTGACGATAGCGCCGCCGCCTTGTTCCACCATCAGCGGCAATACTGCGCGACTGAAGAGGAAAGCGGTTTTCAACGTTCCTTCGAATTCTCGGTCCCAATCGTCCGGCGTGCATTCCATCAACGTCGCCTTGAGAGTGCGGGCGACGTTGTTAATCAGGACGTTAATGGCGCCAAAAGTCTCAACCCCAAGTTCGACCGCATTGGCGACGTCGTTTTCCACTGCGGCGTCGCCAGCGACCGCCAACGCCCGACCGCCGGCCTTCGAGATGCTTTGGGCTGCGGCGTCGGCGTCCTCCGACCGTAGGTCCATGATCAGCACGGCCGCACCCTCGCTGGCTAGGCGAACGGCAATGGCCCGGCCAATGCCATTTCCGCCTCCCGTGACGATCGCCGTCTTTCCGACATAACGCATCACTCGTCTTTACTCCCCGACGACTTCTTGCCTCTGATAGATTGCACGGCAGAGAACTCGATCTAAGCAGATTTGATCGGCAAATCCAACGGACGAAGACCATGATTCTTTGTGTCCCCCTGTCCCTACCGTAAACTCAATCCTGCCGGCCCTATCCGGCAGAAGCGTAGGAGTGCCCACCATGCCGACCGAGCTACCGCCGAGCTGGACAGGCAAACGACCGCTGGCGCCGCAAGGCTCACCGACATGCTCGCCAGCGCCTCGGCCTTCAAAGCATGCGTGGGAATCGCGGTCGATGTGATATGCTTTTTCATGGCGTTGCTTTCCTTTCGTGGAATCAGCACCCTGAGCCTAAAGGCTCAAGGCGAGCAACGCCGCTCCTCCTTTTTCAACATTCCGCGGGACATCCCCCCGCGACCGTCCGCCATATTTTTCAGCGTTACCTCGAACTTGGAGCGGTGCGAACCCTGCAAACCGAGCTCGATGCAGCGGGCATCGTCAGCAAGCGCCGCATCGCTTCCGATGGGCTCGAGATATTGCACGAGGCGAGCGACCGCCTGTGCGTAATTTTTCCTCGCCGCCATCCCTTGGCCGCGAGGCGCAAAATCGGCCGCAACCCGCGCGCAGATGAACGTACGCTCCGGCCCGGTCCTTCATCATTAGTGATTTTTTGGGCAGGACAACTTGTCTCTCCTTGGCCGTGAGGAGTCCTTATGCAGTTCACGAAATTTGGTCAGACAGGCCTAACGGTCTCTCGCATGATCCTCAGAACGGGAACCTTCGGAAAGCAAACAGATGAAAACGAGGCGCATCGAATGCTCGATAAAGCGGCTGAGGTCGGGATTAACTTCATCGATACCGCCGACATATATCCCCCTGGCGCGGAGGCCGGTGGCGCCGGGGTTGAAGCGATGCCGCCAAGGGCTCCAAGGCTCGTGACTGTGATCGTCGAGCCTGTCAGTTCCTCGAGCTTCGCCTTGCCCGATCGCGCCGTCTCGCTTAATCGGGCGATCTCCGCCGCCAATTGCCAAAGATCCTTACGCTCTGCATGCCGAACCACTGGCACGAGCAACCCGCGGTCGGTCTGCGTTGCTATTCCGGCGTGAACCGAATGGAATCTTCGGATTACGTTCCTCTCATCGTCGAAATGCGCGTTAATGCCGGGATGGGCGGCGAAGCTTCTCGCCAAGGCGTGAATCAAAAACGGAAGCAGCGTTAGGCGGCCTCGGGTTGCCGAGGAGGCGTTAAGCTCGCGGCGCAGGGCCTCAAGTTCCGTGACGTCGGCCTCTTCGACATAGGCGAAGTGGGGAATTCGGCGCACGGCGTCTTGCATGCGTTCGGCAATGCGTCGCCGGAGCCCGACAACCTTAACTTCCTCAACGCCGTCTTCCTCCGCTCGGTTCACCGCGTTCGCCGCAGCAGGAGCCACGGCCCTTCCCCCGCGGAGGATCGCGTCGAGATCGCTATGTAGAATATGTCCTCCGGGAGCTGTTCTGGAAATAGCGGACAGATCAATGCCGAGCGCCGTAGCGCGGGCCCGGACGGCGGGTGGCGTTCGATCAATCCCACCACGGCCAGTTCCACCAACTTCCGACGCGTCATTGGCCAAATCGCGCGCGGAATTTCGACATTCTCTCCTTCCACACAGGCGTCTCCAACACGGCCTTGTTGACGACGAGGCGCGGCTCGCGTCCGTGCTGAACGTCAAGTACGGCGCGGACGTCGGCGGCGCCATTGCCTGCAAAGCATTGATCCGTCCAACAAAGCGCGTGGGGCGCCAGAATAACGTTATCGAGCTTCAGGATCGGATCGCTGGACTCGGGCGGCTCTTGCTCCAACACGTCAAGTCCGGCGCCGGCTATTTGGCGATCTTGAAGCGTTTTGGTCAAAGCTTTTTGATCGACAATGGGGCCGCGCGACGTGTTGATGAAATAGGCGGTCGGCTTCATCAAGGCGAAACGCTCGGCGTTGACCAAGTGATGGGTTTCGGGCGTGAGCGGACAACTGACGCTGACGATATCGGAGCGGCGAAACACATCCGCCAGACCGACGAGCTCGACGCCAAGCTCGGCGGCGAGCTTATGGTCTGGATAGGGATCGTGAGCGATCAATTTCATATCGAATGGCTTGATCATTCGAAACAGTTCGGCCCCGATATTGCCGATTCCAAGGGAGCCGAGCGTGCGGCCGACGAGGCCGACACCCATATGTTCTCCGCGACGCGCGAAGCCGGATGCGCCTTCGCGGGTCAACGCGTCCTTGACGATCAGCTTGCCGGTGAGCGCCAGAATGAGCGTGATAATAGAGACCGCCACGGGTCGGCGAACGCCGTCCGGCGTTATCGCGAGGGCAATGCCCGCCTCGGTGCAAGCCTGCACGTCCACCGTGTCGTAGCCGACGCCGAAGCGCGCCACGACGGCGAGCCGGCCGTTGGGGTGAATGCTTTCCCGCGTAAAGCGATGGGCGAGGAGAATGAGCGCGTCGAAATCGGCGACTTGATCCGCCCTGATCGGGTTCGCCGGTTCGAGATAGGCGAACTCGACGTTTGAAGCCTGCCGCAACGGTTCAAGATCGAAAACGGGATAGACGGGAGAGCCGTCCGGTTTCCGAAAATCGCCGGAAAGAGCGACGCGATAGGGCGCCGTCATGACTTCTTCTCCGCCTTCTTTTCTTTCCCCTTCTTCGGCGCGCAGCCCTCGCGCAACTCTAGGATCGCCTTCGCCAAGGCGTCGTGCAACACCCAAACGTCGCCCGAATAGCAAATGAAGTCGAAACCTTGAGCGTTGAGTTCAATGCCTTGCTGCACGGTCGGCGTCAGACGCCCAAGCGATTTGCCGTGTTTTGCAGTAGCCGCCGCGACGCGGGCGATCGCGTCGGTGAACTTCCGAGATCCGAAGTCGCCGGGCACGCCGAGGGAGACCGAGAGGTCGAAATGGCCGACCCAGAGACAGTCGACGCTATCCAATGCAGCAATGGCGTCGGCGTTCTCAACGCCTTCCTCCGTTTCGATCTGGCAGAAGAGGGTCGAGCGCCGGTTCGCGGCGGCGAATTTGTCCTTTACCGTGCCTGGTCGATAGCGGTCGTGGGCGACTTGAAGGGCGACGCCCCGACCGCCTGCAGGCGTGTATTTCATTGAATTGATGATATGACGCGCTTCCGCGGCGTTGCCGACCATCGGCAGCATCACGCCTTCGGCGCCCATATCCATCGTTCGGGCAATATGATGATATTCCTTCGATGGCGCGCGGACGATGACGGGCAAGTCGGCAGCTTCGAAATATCGTATCGCGCTCTTCACCGTCTCGAAACCGAATCCGGAATGCTCGAGATCGAAGAGTACGAAATCGCAGCCTGCCGATTTCAAGATATGTCCGATGCCGGGAGTTGCGAATTCGACGATGAAATGCCCAAACTTCGGCGCCTTGTTGCCGGCCAAATCCTTTAGACCCTGCGCTGCCATTTTTCTCTCCCTCTCGCCGCCGCTCCAATGTCGAGCGGTGGATGAAATCTTTCGCCCGTCAATCAATGCGCGCCGCCGCATAAGCGTCGAGCGTCAGCGCTTCGCCCTCGAAGGGTCGCGCCAGAGCCTCGAGCGCGTCTGGCGCCAAAGTCGCGTGTTCGAAGCTCGTAGCATCGACCAAGCTCAACCGTCTGCCGACATCGCCCAAGCCCGTAACGTGCAACGCGAGCGGTTTTGCGGTCAGGTTCGCAAGCCATAGCACGACCCGGTCGCCTTCCCGCCAGGCGAGCGCCGCCGCCCGACCGGGCGACGAAGTTCGAACCTCGATCAATCGCTTGCCGCAGCCGCGGACAAGGCCGGCCATTACGTGGAACGCCGGATAGACCGAAGGTCCTTCGATCGAATCGAAATACGGCTGGGAATGAGCGGTGCGACGCATAATGAAGCCAAACGGGCCAGTCGCGGCGCCCATCGCGACCGCCTCCAACCCTCCATAGGCACAAGCTGAGACATAGCCGACCGTCCAGGCGGCGTTGAAGAGCCCACGCTGGCGAGGATCTGTGCTGGCCAGACAGACGCGCCCATTGTCAGGATTGCCAGCCGTACCCCTGCCATAGGGATTGTCGCGGGCGACTTTGTTGCATGGAGATTGCGAAGCGCGCATTGGCGCCGGCGCGGGCTGTTTACGCAACACGGGAGCAAATGACTTGCCCGAAATCGCGCATACGATTGAGAGATTTGACCGCGATTGC
>Ga0182024_10020777_pt1 | contig 11975 bp, 7 predicted proteins | sample P32metaG_FD_120480 | JGI IMG/M metagenome (GOLD analysis project Ga0182024, IMG submission 120480) | Permafrost microbial communities from Stordalen Mire, Sweden - P3-2 metaG (Illumina Assembly) | ecosystem: Environmental > Terrestrial > Soil > Wetlands > Permafrost | place: Sweden: Stordalen... | reverse complement strand
GGTGCGGGTTGAGAAAGGCTGGGTGACCCTGACAGGGGATGTAGACTGGCAATACCAGCGGGAAGTTGCTGAACAGGATGTGCGCCGCCTGCATAGCGTGGTGGGCGTCTCCAATCAGATTTCCCTCAAGCCACGTGTCAACACCGCCAATATCAGCAATGACATCAGCTGCGCGCTGAATCGTTCCTATTTTCCTGACCCCGATGCAATCACCGTGACCGCCGAGGGCGGCAGGGTCCGGCTGACAGGAAATGTGTATTCCTGGCACGCCCGCCAGGTTGCGGCAGCGACGGCCTGGGGCGCGCCGGGCGCTATTGATGTGAAAAACCTTCTCGCCGTTATCTGACGGACTGACGCCCAAACGCAGTTCAGCCCGAACAGGAGAAAAAATGACGCATCATTTTCACGCCGTTGTCTCAATAGATCATGAGGAAGCCGTCATCTTCGAGTTCGCCGAAAACGATGTTTCGGAAAACCGGATCAAGGCGACGGATTGGCAGGGTAACATCCACCACAAGGCCGGCTCGGTCGGCTCAGGTCATTCCCATGACAGCAAGTCATACTTGACGGCGGTGGTAGGCGCCTTGAAGCCTTCGCACGAAATCCTGATTGTCGGTCATGGTACCGCCAAGGACGAGCTTGCCAGCTTTATCAGCGAACAAGCGCCGCTGCTGGCGCCGCGCATCATGGGGGTCGAAGCCATGGATCAGCCAACAAAGGGCGAAATCCTTGCCTTCGCGCGCAAATTTTTCGAGGGCAGGGAACTCATGACGCCGCAACTCTAGTGCCCTGTATTGGCGCTGCCGAGCCCGGGTCAAAGCCATGGATATGGGGGAAATGTCTTTGAAGACATCCTCTGCAGCCGATGCGATCTACACCTGCCCGATGCATCCCCAGATACGTCACAGGGGATCGGGCAACTGTCCCATTTGCGGCATGATATTAGAGCCGCTGGTCATGACCGCCGAGGATGACTCGAACGTCGAGTTGCGGGATATGTCCCGGCGCTTCTGGGTCGGCCTGGTACTGACGGCCCCCGTGTTTTTCTTGGAAATGGGCAGTCACATTCCAGCCCTCGGACTGCATCTTCTGGTTTCGTCCAGGACATCGAGCTGGATTCAGCTCGTCCTCGCGACGCCCGTCGTGCTTTGGGCCGGCTGGCCCTTCTTCCAGCGCGGCTGGGCATCGGTGGTGGACCGCAGCCTGAACATGTTCAGTCTGATCGCGCTGGGGACAGGGACAGCCTATATCTACAGCCTGGTCGCGACGTTTGCGCCGGATCTCTTCCCTGCGAACTTCCGGGAAATGGGCGGGGTGCCAGTATATTTCGAGTCGGCCGCGGTCATCACCGTGCTTGTTCTGCTGGGTCAGGTTCTTGAACTGCGTGCCCGCGCACAAACTGGCGGCGCGATCCGTGCCTTGCTCAAACTGGCGCCCAAGACGGCTCGGCGAATAAAGGACGGTTCCTCAGACGAAGAGGTTGCGATTGAACTTGTGCAAGTTGGCGACAAGTTGCGCATCCTTTCCGGGGATAGCATTCCGGTGGACGGAGAAGTGCTGGAGGGCAGCAGCGCCGTCGACGAGTCCATGGTCACTGGCGAGTCGTTTCCGAACGCCAAGACTATTGGGAGCAAGCTCATTGGAGGCACCCTGAACGGTACCGGGGCGCTCATCATGCGCGCAAACAGGATAGGCGAAGGTACGATGCTGTCGCGGATCGTCGCCATGGTCTCGGAGGCGCAGCGCAGCCGGGCGCCCATTCAAAGGCTTGCCGATACCGTTGCCGGATACTTCGTTCCCGCGGTGTTGGCTATTGCAATTCTGGCCTTTGGCGCCTGGGCGGTCTGGGGGCCACAACCGGCCCTTTCCTATGCGTTGATCGCCGCAGTTTCCGTGGTGATCATCGCCTGTCCCTGTGCGTTGGGTCTCGCCACGCCGATGTCGATCGGCGTCGGCGTGGGCATGGGGGCCGGCATGGGGGTTTTGATCAAATCAGCGGATGCCCTGGAGCGAATGGAGAAGGTCGATACGCTGGTGGTGGACAAGACCGGTACCCTGACCGAGGGCAGGCCCAAAGTAACCAGTATCGTTTCTGCTGCCGGCTTCCAGGACGCTGAAATTATCGCGCTGGCCGCCGCTCTCGAAAGGTCCAGCGATCATCCCCTGGCGGCCGCAATCCTGGCAGCGGCGAAGGCGGAAAACGTTACCTTACGGGAACCAACAGAATTCGCCTCCATTACAGGCAAAGGCGTGACCGGCAAGGTCGGTGGCCGGGCGGTGGCCCTGGGAAATGCAAAACTCATGGCAGACGTTCAGGCCTCGGTTGGGGACGCAGGGAAGCAGGCGGATCAGCTGCGCGGTGACGGCGCGACCGTCCTTTTTGTGGCCGTTGATGGCAAACTGGCCGGCATGATTGCCGTTGCCGACCCGATCAAATCTTCAACCCGCGCCGCTCTCGACGATCTCCGCAAGGACGGAATCCGGATTGTCATGCTGACGGGGGACAATGAAGCGACGGCCCGGGCCGTCGCCAACAAGCTTGGAATCCAGGATGTCGAGGCCGATGTGCTGCCGGAAGACAAGAGCCGCGTCATCAAAAGGCTCAAGAGCGAACGCCGCACCGTCGCCATGGCGGGGGATGGCGTCAACGACGCGCCCGCGCTGGCTGAGGCTGATATCGGCATCGCCATGGGCACCGGCACGGAGGTTGCCATCCAGAGTGCCGGGGTTACTCTGGTGAAGGGCGATCTGGCTGGCATCGTGCGCGCCCGCGCGCTCAGTCGCGCCACGATGCGCAATATCCGGCAAAATCTCGGCTTTGCATTCGTCTACAATATTGTTGGAATTCCGATAGCCGCCGGCGCTCTTTATCCAGCGTTCGAAATATTTCTGAACCCGATGGTAGCCGCCTTGGCAATGTCGCTGAGTTCCGTATCGGTCATCGCAAACGCGCTTCGGCTCCGAAGCCTGTCTTTCTCAACATGAGTGATCCGCCATGAATGCAATGCAGGAAGTTCGGCCACATCCCGCAGGTCCGTTGTCTCCGGACCACCTCCGGAAGATGCACGCCTATTGGCGGGCTGCCAATTACCTGTCGGTGGGACAGATTTACCTGAAGGATAACGCGCTCCTCGAAGAACCTCTGACGCTTGACCACATCAAGCCGCGCCTGCTGGGCCATTGGGGTACGACCCCGGGGTTGAATTTTCTCTATGTGCACCTGAATCGGTTGATCAAAGAAAATGACCTGAACTTGATGTACGTCATCGGCCCCGGTCATGGCGGCCCTGGGATCGTGGCGAATACATATCTGGAAGGCTCCTACACTGAGCGCTATCCTGCTATTGAGCGCAGCAAAAACGGGTTGCAGCGGCTGTTTCGCCAATTCTCCTGGCCCTATGGCATTCCCAGCCATGTATCGCCGGAGACGCCGGGCTCCATTCATGAAGGCGGCGAGCTGGGCTATTCGCTGCTGCATGCCTATGGCGCGGCGTTCGACAATCCCGACCTGATCGTCGCCTGTGTCGTTGGCGATGGCGAGGCGGAAACCGGCGCCCTGGCCGCCAGCTGGCATTCCAACAAGTTTATCAACCCGGCGCGGGATGGTGCGGTCCTCCCCATCCTGCATCTCAACGGCTTCAAGATCGCCAATCCGACTATCCTGGCACGCATCAGCCGTGAAGAACTGACCGACCTGCTCAAGGGCTATGGCTACGAACCTCATTTCGTCGAAGGCACCGACCCCGCAGTGATGCATCAGGCGCTTGCCAGCACGCTTGATATAATTCTGGCGGAAATTCGCGACATTCAACGCACCACCCGCGCCGGCAGCCCGTCCGAGAAGCTTGTGCGTCCCCGCTGGCCGATGATCGTGTTCCGTACGCTCAAAGGCTGGACGGGCCCGAAAGTCGTCGATGGCCTGCCGGTGGAGGGCACCTGGCGCGCCCATCAGGTGCCGATCGCCGACTTCAAGAAGCCGGAACATCTGAAACAACTGGAAGACTGGATGCGCAGCTACCGGCCCCAGGAGCTGTTCGACGAATGCGGCAAGTTTCGCGAAGAATTCGCCGCGCTCGCGCCAACCGGTCATCGCCGGATGGGTTTCAACCCGCACGCCAATGGTGGCGAGTTGTTGCAGCCGCTTTCGATGCCGCATTTTCATGCCTATGCCGTGCCAGTCACAAAGCCTGGCAGCGGGCGAGCGGAGGCAACGCGCGTATTGGGAACCTTCCTGCGCGATGTGATGAAGTTCAATCTCGACAGTAGGAACTTCCGCCTGTTCGGCCCGGACGAGACCGCGTCCAACCGGCTTGAAGCCGTCTTCGCCGTCTCCGGCAAGGAATGGATGGCGGACACCGTCGCGGACGACACCGATCTCAGCCAGACGGGCCGGGTCATGGAAGTGCTGAGCGAGCATCTCTGCGAAGGCTGGCTGGAAGGGTATTTGCTGACCGGCCGCCACGGTCTCTTCTCATGCTACGAGGCTTTCATCCACATCATCGACTCGATGTTCAACCAGCACGCCAAATTCCTCAAAGCCAGCAAGATGATCGGCTGGCGCAAGCCCATCGCCTCACTCAATTATCTTCTGACCTCCCATGTCTGGCGCCAGGATCACAACGGCTTTTCCCACCAGGATCCCGGCTTCATCGACCATGTCGCGAACAAGAAGGCCGACACCGTGCGAATTTATCTTCCGCCGGACACGAACTGCCTTTTGTCGGTGGCGGATCATTGCCTGCGCAGCCGCAACTACATCAATCTCATTGTCGCCGGTAAACAGCCGGAATGGCAGTGGCTGGACATGGAATCGGCGGTCCGCCACTGCATAGCGGGCGCCGGTATCTGGCATTGGGCGAGCAACGACGCGGGCGATCCGGATGTGGTGATGGCCTGTGCCGGCGATGTGCCGACCCTGGAGACATTGGCGGCGGTGACGCTCCTGCGGGAATACGTCCCAGACATCCGCATTCGCGTCGTCAATGTGGTCGACCTTATGGTGCTGGAGCCTCAGTCCGAGCATCCACATGGGATGGAAGACCAGGATTTCGACGAATTGTTCACCACCGACAAGCCGGTGATTTTCGCCTTCCATGGCTATCCGGCCATGATTCACAAGCTCACCTACCGCCGGCACAATCACGACAATTTCCATGTCCGCGGTTACAAGGAGGAGGGCACGACTACGACTCCGTTCGACATGGTGGTGCTTAACAATCTGGACCGCTATCAGCTCGCACTGGACGTCATCAAGCGGATTCCCCGGTTCGGCAATCAGGTGGAAAAAGCCACGGCGCGCTACTGGGCGTCCATGGAACGCCACAAGCTCCATGTCAGCGAGCATGGCGACGATATGCCGGAGGTCCGCAACTGGCAGTGGCCGCAATGACAAAAAACGGCGATACTCGCACAATACTGGCCCTGAACAGCGGTTCGTCCTCGCTGAAGTTTGGCCTGTATCGGGTTGGATCTTCCAAGACTGAAATGCTGGTGTCCGGAGAGGCAGAAGCGATTGGGGACGCCGATGCCACATTTCGCGCGATCGATGCCTCAGGCGCCGATCTTCTTTCAGAGACAGCGCCCATTGCCAGCCAGGAAGACGCCGTCGCCCGGATCGGCAGGTTTCTGGCCGACGGAAAATTTCCCTTGGCGGCGGCTGTTGGGCATCGCATCGTTCATGGCGGCCCCGGACTTTTGCAGCACTGCCTTATCGATGACGCGGTTCTGGCCCAACTGAAAGGTGCCATCCCCTTCGCGCCGCTGCATATACCCGCGGCTCTCGCCGTCATCCGCTTTGCCCGCGCCAACTTTCCCAATCGCCCGCAGGCCGCGTGCTTCGACACGAGTTTCCATGCCGATATGCCGGATGTCGCCCGCACCCTGCCGATTCCCAGGGCATTGCGATCCGAAGGGATCAGGCGGTATGGGTTTCACGGACTCTCCTGCGAATCCATTGTGCATCAGCTGACCGGCAATCTGCCTCCGCGCCTGATTGTTGCCCATCTTGGCAACGGCGCCAGCGTCACCGCGATCCGGAACGGCCAATCGGTGGACACCAGCATGGGATTGACCCCTACAGGCGGTGTGATCATGGGCACCCGCACCGGAGACCTTGATCCCGGTGTCTTGGTTTATCTGATGCGGGAGAAAAAGCTCGGCGCGGCCGAACTGGAAGAACTGGTAGATCACCGGTCCGGGCTCCTGGGTATTTCCGGCCTTGATAGCGATATGCGTAGGTTGCACGAAGCCGCATCTTTCAATGATAACGCGCGTCTCGCTATCGAGATGTTCTGTTATGCCGTGCGCAAGCAGATCGCCGCGATGATCGCGGCGTTAGGCGGCGTTGACACGGTCGTCTTCACCGGCGGCATCGGGGAGAATGATGAGGTGGCGCGGGCCATGATCTGCGAAGGTCTGGCATGGGCCGGAATTGGGCAACCCGAGATGCTTAGCTGGACCGTGCGCGAGGTTGTCCCGGGCAGCAAAGTGTGTGTCCTGCCGTCGCAGGAAGATGAGCAGATCGCCCGTCATACCTGGTCACTGCAGAATACCGCGCGTGGGTGACGTCCTGGGTGTCTGGGAGGATAGGTCAACAACAACCCCGAACAGTTTTGCAGTGTTCACTTGTTCTGCCCCCGCGCTGTCGGCAAAGCGGCTGGGCTCCCACAATTTTAGCGACCCGCATATTGTGCCGCTATGGGTTATTCTGATGCTTTCGGCGAGCCTGGCGCTGGCGCAGCTTTTCGTTCAGACCTATCGCGGCAAGGCAGTGCCGTAGGAACGGGCAGCACGAAGCTGACCAGCGGTTATTGGATGACATAGGTTTGCGATGCGCCGCGTGGACACGCAATCGACACCAAGCCTTGCAAAATAGTATAAGCGCCGCATGGGCGGCGTGTTGCGATGGCCAGACAAACCGGTAGTCACGATCGCTATTCGCCTGATCATGATGGTGATGGCGGTTGGCTGTGCCATGGGGCTGGCCGCCCTGATTCTGACGCTCCCCTGGCATGTCGCCCATGAGAAGGACGAGGGCTGGATTGCCTACCAGGTGGCGGCGGCAATGAAGGGCGGCGTGGTCTATCCCATGCCGCCGAGCTTCTGGTTCAACAACTATCCACCCCTTTCCTATTACGTCATCGGGGGGCTCGGAAAGATCGTCGGGGATGAAATTATCGCCGGCAGGATGATCGCGGTCGCTGCCTTCATTGCTCTTGGCTCGGCGATCGCGTGGACAGCGCGCACCATGGGCTGTACGCGCCTGCAGTCTTCCTTCTCGGCTTTATTTTTCATGACCATCCAGCTGGAAGACTATGTTTATGCCGGCAGAGCAGATCCTAAAATTCTGGGACTGGCATTCGGGATGGCGGGATTTGCCCTGGTGATAAAGGAGCCGCGTTCGCGCGGTTCGCTCTTTCCGGGTTCACTGCTTCTCGCGATGGCATTTTTTACAAAGCATGATCTTATTTTCATGCCTGCCGCCCTGACCATCTGGCTGACGATCCATGATCGCCGGAACGCAGTGCGATTGGTCCTGTATGGCGCATCGCTTGCGGTGATTGGAGCCATCGCTTTCTATCTGGCCTATCATGTGCCCGTATGGTCGTTGCTTGCCGCGCCCCGCGGCTATATCGCGACTGATGCGGCGCGGCAATTCCTGGGATGGCTGGAGTCCGTCGCTCTGCCCCTGCTCGCATCCCTGGCGCTTTTCGCGCGATTTCCAAGGGATCGATACGTTGTGCTCTGCGCGCTCTATTTGGCGGGCTCCATCGCCGTGGGGGTTTATTTCACGGGCGGTGAGGGCGTGGACGCCAATGTCATGTTCGACGCTCTCATTGCGCTGGCCCTTTGTTGCGGCGTCGGGATCAATCGTTTTTCCCAGATGACGCGCGGAGGGCCACTCGTTGCATCGCTGATCGCGGGCGGCTGTTTGCTGCAGCTGGTCGGAATATTGGCCTTTCGGTTGGCCACGAATAATATCGGCGAACTGAGCTGGCATGTCCCGGATGCGCAAACCGTCGCAACCAATCTCCAGGACATTTCATTTCTGAGAAATCAGAAAGGTCCTGCGCTCTGCAAGCAGAATACGCTTTGCTATTGGGCGGGAAAGCCGGCGGAGGTTGACATGTTCTGGATGGGGCAGGACGTGCATACCGGTCAGCGAGATGGACAGGATATCTTGCGGGCCATTCGGAACCGACGGTATACGGTGATTCAATTGTCCAGCGATGAGGAAGAAAGAAGCCAACCATTTTGGCAGTTTACGCACGAGACGATCGCAGCGTATTACCGGCTCGACCATCGTGATTTGCTTGGCAGCTTTTTCGTGCCTAATTGACCGCGTTGGGTAGGCCCAAGACAGAGTGCACGCCTTCAAGTGGCTGGGTCGGAATATCAATCGGCAGTCTGGCGCTGCCGCCCAAATCCAATATCGAGGAAGCCATGCTCGACTTCGCGCTGGTCACCGCGCCCAACATCAGATGGAAGCGGGCAGAACCATCTTGCAGATGGTGGATGTCCGCTAGTGGCGCAAAGCGGACGTTGGCTGAATGACCGCCTTTTGACCAAAGCGGACATTCCCACCCGCTCCAACATCTGCGACTTACCCCGCACCTTGCTCGTAAGTTGGCCTTGTCGGCCGCACTCAACTGTCCGGAACCATTGCGCGCGATCTGGCAACAGGCGGCTTCGGACCGGCAACGTGACCCGGCGTAGCGCAACCCACATCCGGATCGGAAGGAACCGGCACAATTCAATGTTTCATAACTATAGAACTCCAGCGTCGCGGCGGGTGCTCTAACGAAGCGGCCTTAAACTTGCCCTCATCATTAGACGCTACAGTGGTCGCGCCGAGATGGCACTACAGTTGAAAGCTGGTCGTCGTGAAGCAATTCCATTCCATAAGTGTGATACTTTCGACCGTTATCGGACTCCTGGTATTGGCACTGGTGTTAGCTCTTTCCATTCTCGCAAAAGAAGCATTTGATCAGCAACAGTCCGCATCACATGCTCTTTCCGTCGTTAAAATCTCACGGGACTTATTCCGCACCGAGGAAAATCTGCGAGTCGAACAAGGCTTGGTCATTACGGCTCTTAGGTCACCGCAGGCCGCCGACAAGAATACGAACGGGCGAATAGAGGCGCTGCGCCTCAAATCAATAGCGTCGCTCGATTTAATTTCTACTGAGCTCCAAACCCGGCAATTAAAGTTGGACACGTCGGAAAAGGAGGCTTTTGTTGAAAGCCGTCTCCATTACGTCAAAATATTCACTGACGTCGCATCCGCACTGAGTTTACCCATCCAGCAACGCCCTGACAACTTGAGTGCCAATTGGACCGCCGCGGATCGTAAGCTCGTCGACGCGGCCGATAATCAATCTGATGCCTTGTCCCGCGATCTTGCTGACATCGATCCCTTCGTCGATGAGATGACGAGGATTGGCAGAATTGCTTGGGACGTGAGATTGGCAGCCGGAACCGAACGAGCTCAGTTCGCAACTGCGATTGAAGGCCCCCAACCTCTGTCAGTAAAGAACATGCAGCAATTAGCTGAGTCGACAGGCAAAATCGATGCGCCGTGGTCTATCATTGAAGCCGACGCCAAACGGCCTTCATTCCCGCGCGAACTCAGAGCAGCAGTCCAAACGGCAGGGGAAACGTATTTTGTTGACTTGCGCGCAAAACGCAAAGAGCTAATTGATGAACTGACGACTGGGAAGGCGCCGCATATTTCTGCTCAGGATTGGCTACGACTCTCTAATCCAGGACTCGAAAGTCTTGGATCAATCTCTGAGACGGCTTTAGATCTCACCGGAACGCACGTGGCAGAACTGGCGGCAGCTGCAAATCGAACATTCTATGTCTCGATTTCATCAATTCTCCTGTCTCTGATTCTTGCTTCGTTCGCTGCGTTGTACATAAGGTGGCGGGTTATTAGGCCGCTGAATTTGATTACTCGAACGATGCAAACGGTCGTGGGAGGCGATCTAGAGTTCAAAATACCGTTGCAAGATCGCCAAGATGAAATCGGTCAGTTCGCGCAAGCGCTAAGTATGTTCCGCGATGGTGCAATTGAAAGGGGGCGCCTGGAAACGGAATTACTAAAAAACAAGAGCGATAAAGAAACGGCGGAGGCGTCGAATCGCGTAAAGTCAGAGTTCCTCGCAACGATGAGCCACGAGCTTCGTACACCGCTCAACGCAATTATCGGCTTTTCCGAGGTCATGAAGGAACAGACGCTGGGGTCTCTGAGTACACGTTATTGCGAGTATTCAGCCCATATATTCGACAGTGGCTCTCATTTGCTCAGTCTAATCAACGATGTTCTGGACATCGCAAAGTATGATGCTGGGCATCTCGAACTGAATGAAGAGGTTTTTGAACTTGCGGGTGTCATAAATGGCTGCATGAAGCTGGTTGAACCCCAAGCTGCTAAGGCCAAGATTTCGCTTAATACGACGTCCACATGCGGTGCGCCGCTTGTATTTGCTGACGAGCGACGTCTACGTCAAATTTTGCTCAACCTTCTCTCGAACGCGATTAAATTCACTCCTGAAGGCGGTCGGGTATGTGTCGCGCTCGCCCGACAGGAAAATCACCTAATACTGAGCGTCATCGACACAGGAATTGGGATAGGCCGCGACAATATAGAAAAGGCTTTTTCACGCTTTGGCCAAATAGACAGCAGCCTGAGTCGAAAATACGACGGCACGGGCCTCGGTCTTCCGCTCTCCAAAAATCTGGTAGAACTACACGGAGGTACGCTCGAAATGACCAGCGATGTTGGGCATGGTACCACGGTAACGGTACGTCTCAGCGCGAAACGCATTGTCGAGCATCAAGCGATCGGACTTAGCGCATAACAGTTAGGCACCCAAACTCAGCAAGACGCAAACCGCCTATATCGGCCATGACCGCACGCGCAGTACGCTGCCGAACATTTCAGTCAAGGCGGCTTCTCCAATCGTTGAGCCGGCTCGGGCACAAAAAAGCTACCTAGAGAATCCTCATGGTCGAGTCGGTAATGCGCGGCGATTGTTTCATGCGTAAACTGCCAAAACCGGCGATCAGGCGAGGCACGATGGTTGCTGCCGGTGTGTCCTGCCGCTCCAGCGGGCTGCTCATGCCGGGCTTATGCTATCATGCCTCATGGGGTGGAAAGTCGGCACGGGGTGGGATCGAATACCATAGCAACTACAGGCTGTTGGCCGACCGGGGGCTAAAACAGCGGCCATCGCGCTTCCGCGACATGAATGGCCTGGAATGACCGCTGTTAGCGCATGGGTAGCACGCCGCCTTCTGCGGTGCGCTCAATGCCCTTAACTCGGCCGACAAGGCGCACCGTTATTCCGGCTCGCCCTGGATGGCGGTGGGTGGTTGATAGCGACAGCGTATCAACGCAATCCATGAGCCCGGCGTCAGCTCAGCAAAGGAATATAAAGTTTACTCAACGGACTGCGCGCCTCATTGCCAGCTCAAGCTTGATATGCCTCAATTCGGCGTTCCATGCTTGCGCTTAGACTGCGCTGGGGAGCTATTTGGCTCAAGAAACAGAAGGTCTAAAACCGTGTGACAATGCAGGACGACACCGTTTGGGCAGGCCTTCGTCAGGACGCGCATTGAATGTTACGCTATTTCTCTATCTCCGGGTCGCGGCCCTTGCTGTCAGGATCCAATCCGCAAATGCGATGAGGCTGGCTCTACGGTGCTAAAGTCATTGCTGAAATACTGGAGATTCCGGCTTTTCAATGTGGCGGCACCGCTGCATATCGCGGACCGTACCTACTTGGAGGAGACGATCTTTCCCTGGTTGGGAAATTCGCACAAAACCATCCTCTTCGTAGGCATGCAGCTCTACACAGCTCATTATCCGCGCTTGCTGGCGCATACGGCCTTTAATACCATCGACCGTGATCCGAAAGCCCGTGTATTTGGGGCGCCCGGAAGGCATGTCACCGGCAATGTCACCAAGCTGG
>Ga0182024_10020775_pt1 | contig 11976 bp, 11 predicted proteins | sample P32metaG_FD_120480 | JGI IMG/M metagenome (GOLD analysis project Ga0182024, IMG submission 120480) | Permafrost microbial communities from Stordalen Mire, Sweden - P3-2 metaG (Illumina Assembly) | ecosystem: Environmental > Terrestrial > Soil > Wetlands > Permafrost | place: Sweden: Stordalen... | reverse complement strand
TCAGTTGCTCATCGTTACCACTGTCTTCGTTTAGCGTTCGCGCCAACGAGACGGCATGATCATGCCGTCTCGTTGGCGCGAACGCTAAACGAAGACAGTGGTAAGCTATCCCATTTGCTCGGTCAGGTAATTCTGCAAACCCACCGCCTGGATGAGGCCGAGCTGGGTTTCCAGCCAATCGACGTGCTCTTCCGACTCGGTCAGGATCGGCTCGATCAACTCACGGGTGCCATTGTCCTTGAGGCGAGCGCACAGCTCGACCGCGACGTTGTAATGTTTGACGCCGCCCATCTCCAGCACCAGATCGTTCTCGAATTGCTCCTTGATGTCGGTACCGACGCGGATGACGTCGTAGCGGGCGATCTCCGGCGTGCCATCCAGAAACAGGATGCGGTCGATGAGCTTCTCGGCATGCTTCATTTCGCCCATCGATTCCTCGTAGTGCTTCTTGGCCAGCTTTTCGAAGCCCCAGTTCTTGCACATCTTGGCCTGGCAGAAGTACTGATTGATGGCCGTGAGTTCAATGGTCAAAGCGCGGTTGAGCGCATCAATGACTTGCGGATCGCCTTTCATGAACAATCTCCAAAAATGATGCCGCTTGCGGCTTGTACACGCTACGCCGCAAGCGGCGCGGAAACTAAAATCCCTTGGTTGTGAGCCGAATGCGGCACAGAGTCGTGTTCGCGGTGATGTACAGAGTGCTGCCGTCGTCGCCCCAGCCGCAGTTAGCGGTCGGTACGCCGGTGTTGAGCGTGCCGAGGTGCGTGCCGTCGGGGGCGAAGACCAGGACGCCGCCCGGACCGGTCGCGAACAGGTTGCCGGCCTTGTCCACTTTCAGCCCGTCCGGCAGGCCCGGCTTTTCCTTCGAGACCCACTCGGTCGAATCGAAGAAGACCTTGCCCTCGCCGATGGTGCCATCGTCCTTGACCGGAAACGACATCCACACGGCTTTCTTCGGATCGGAGTTGGCAACGTAGAGCGTCTTCTCGTCAGGCGAGAACATGATGCCGTTGGGCCTGGTCATGTCCTTGGTGAGCAGGTCCAGGGTGCCGTCTTTCTTGAGGCGATAAACGCCGCAGAAATCGAGTTCGCGGGCGGGGTCGTCCCAGTTCTTCTCCAGGCCGTAGGGCGGATCGGTGAAGTACAGATCGCCGCTGGAATGGAAGACCAGGTCATTGGGGCTGTTGAGCCGTTTGCCCATGTACTTGGCGGCGAGGGTTGTCTTTTTGCCGTCTTTCTCGATGCGCGAGACGCGACGATCGCCATGCTCGCACAGGGTGAGCCGGCCCTGGGGATCAACGGTCAGGCCGTTCGAGCCGGGTTCACCCTCGCGCTCCTTGGTTCCGGTGTAACCCGACGGCTTGATGAAATCGCGGGTGAGGCCGACGCCGTCCTTCCAGCGATGAATGGTGTTGGGGGGAATGTCGGAAAAGAGGACGTAGCCGCCGTCCTTGATCCAGACGGGGCCTTCGGACCATTTGAAGCCGTCGGCCAGTTTGACGATGCGGGCGTCCATGGGAACGAGCTTGTCGAAGCGCGGATCGAGCCGTTCGATCTTGCCCATGGTGGGGAATTCTTTGTCCTGGGCCCTGACGACCGATGGGGTCAGCAGCAGTGGGATCACGAGAAACGCCAACTTTTTCATGGGAGAACCTCCAAAGTTGTGAATCGCATGGTAACCCCGCAGGCTCGGAGTACCTCGCCTGCGGGCTTGGGGGGAAATATGGGTGGCAAATCGCTCTTCTATCCATCTTCCTTCACTCGTATTATCAACCTTGCCCCCGAAAGCAAGGAGATTTGCGCATGGCGACGCTAGTTCAAGCGGTACGATTGGCTTTGCACTACGGCGAAACGCACCTGGGAGTGACCGATATCTTCGGCGAGGACGTCGGTCCACCGCTCGGCGGCGTGTTCACGGCCACGCAAGGGCTCAAGACCGCCTGGAACTCGCCGCTCGATGAGCGCGGCATCGTCGGCATGGCCATGGGCATCGCCTATGCCGGCGGGCTGCCGGTCTGCGAAATCCAGTTCTGTGACTACGGGTTCAACACCATCGACCTGCTGAAAATCGCGGGCAACCAGCGCTGGGCGGGAGCGGGCAACTACGACATGCCAATCGTGCTGATGACGCCGTCGGGTTCGGGCATTCGCGGCAGCCTTTATCATTCGCATTCCTTCGAAAGCTGGGCGAGCCGCCTGGCCGGGTGGAAGATCGTCATGCCCAGCAACCCGCTGGATGCGTATGGGCTCATGCTCTCGGCCATCGTGGATCCCAATCCGGTAATGGTGCTGCTGCCCAAGGCGCTGCTGCGGCTTCGCGGCGACAAGTTATTGCCCGGTGAACCGACGGACGAAGGCGAGTTGAAGGACATGATCGACGCTCCCGTCGGCGACCGCAGCCGCTGGCAGCCGCGTTGGCCGGACATGCAGGCGTACTTTGTGCCGATCGGGAGTGCGTCCCTGGTGTGCGAAGGAGATTTCGCGACGGTCGTCAGCTATGGCCGAACGCTGCCGTTGTGCGTGCAGGCGGTGGAACAGTTGCAAAACGAGCGAGGTTTGACGTGCGACGTGCTCGATTTACGCAGCATCTTTCCGTACGACTGGCAGGCGATCAGTCAAAGCGTGCTGAAGACGGGACGCATCCTGATCGTCAACGAGGATACGGAAGTGACCAATTTCGCGGAGCATCTGCTGCGGCGCGTGGTGGATGAACATTTCTACGATTTGCTGGTTCGGCCGCGTGCGCTCATGGGCAAGCATGTGCCGGGCATCGGACTGAACCAGGTATATGAGCAGAACACCGTGCCGCAATTGCCGCAGATCCAGGCGGCGCTGCGGGAGTTGGTCGGCGAAGTTGCGTAACAAATCATTAACCTCCAAGCCCGCATGCGAGGTACTCCGAGCATGCGGGGTGAGTAATCCGACTCACCCCGCATGCTCGGAGTACCTCGCATGCGGGCTTGGTGAATAATCATTCCCCCTCGAGCGGATCCAGCCCATTGCTATTATTGACGCCGCCCTTGAACAGCCGCCGCTGTGTGTTCTGGTTATACGGTGTCCACGCCGAGGAGCCGTTGCGATCCTCGTGGATGTCGCGTGTGAAGCTGTGCACCTTGGCGTCGAAATTGTCCAGGCAGGTCAAGGCGATGGCTTCCGGCGTCATGGGTAGGCGTGGACTGCCGAACTCGTGGGCGCCGTGATGGCTCAGGATCATGTGTTTGAGCCGGTACAGCAGCTCCAGCGGGAACGGCTCGCCGGTCAGGTCCGGCACCTTGCTCGCTTTTTCGCCGAGCATTTCGACGCCGATGGTGATATGGCCGATGAGCTGGCCCTCGTCGGTATAGGCAAACGCCCGTTCCCAGCTCAGTTCGCGGACCTTGCCGATGTCGTGCAGGAAGACGCCCATGAACACCAGGTCGCGATCCAGCTCCGGATAAAGCGGCAGCAGTCGCTCGGCCCCTTCCAGCATCGTGGTCACGTGCTCGAGCAGGCCGCCGAGATAGGCATGATGATTGCGCACGCCGGCCGGGACCTTGCAAAAGGCGTTGACGAATTCCTCGTCCATCAGAAAGCATTCAACCAGGGCCCGCAGGTGGAGGTTGTCCATCTTGAGCAGGATGGTGCGCAGCTTCTCGAACAGCTTGCTGACGTCGTGCTCGGTGCGCGGCATGAAGTCCGCCAGGGCGACCATGCTGGGATGGACGCGGTCGAAGGCGGTGAAGATGATCTGCAGCGAACCCTGATAGAGCTGCACCTTGCCCTTAATTTGCACCAGATCGCCTTCTTCGAAGGAGCGGAACTGGGTTTCGCTGGCATTCCACATGCGGCCACTGATGGCGCCGGTGCGGTCGCGCAGTTCGAGCTGGAGATAGAGATTGCCGTTGCGATTGGCCCTGAGCTGCTTGCTGGCGACGAGGAAGGTCTCGGCCAGGTTCTCGCCGTCGGCCAGTTGCTGCACGAAACGCCGGGTCATGATGCGCCTTTCTCGGGAAATCAAACAAGGCAATGACTCACGGCCTTGCGTAAGTCATTGCCCTATTTGCAGTGCCGAAGACATTATACGCATCGCGGACGCATGGGCAACGCAGCCTGATCCCGTAGCCGCATTCGCAAGAATGCGGGCTTCGCTAGCCTCACCCGCATTCTTGCGAATGCGGCTACACCAGAATCGCGCACAGGGAAATAGAAAGCCAGACCTATCATCACTCCTTGCCGAGGGCCGGCTCTGCCGTCTGCACGCCGCCGTTGTCCAGCGCCCGCAAGCGCGGCGCGGTCCAGCGGATGGACGTGGCGAAGAAACGCACGCCCGTGGCCAGGTCGTGACGGCCGTTCGGGTCGAAGTCCACCTCGACCGGAATGCCCAGTTCCTTGGCCCGACACAAGAAACTTTCGACCTGGGCGTCGATGTTGAACTCATCGCGGCCGCCGTAGGCCACGTACAGTTCCAGGTCGTTGGGCTTGAGCTGCACGCGTTCCATGATCTCGATGGGATTGATTTCGCTGAGCCGGTCGATGGCATCGTCGCCGCGGCCGACCATGGGCCCGAGCAGGGTGCCGGCGCGGATCTTGACGATACCCCAACCGGGCCGGCCCATCACTTCATGGGGCCGAAGCTGTTCGCGCCAGCCCCAGCACTCCGGACTGAACTTGCGTTCGTAGCGGCCCTGGCAATCGACCCAGCGCAGGTTCAAGGCCGGCAGGAAGCCAATGGCCGTTTTGATCCGGTCCTTGTGCTTCATGGCCAGGCCGAACGCGGCCCCGCCGCCCATCGACACCCCCATCAGGGCGTGGGCGTCGCGCTCCGGACGAATGGAGAAATTCTCCATGATGAAGTTCCAGACATCGCACATCAAGTAATCTTCGAAATTGCCGGCCAGCGTGTTGGCGTAGCCACTGGACGAGTTGTAAAAAGATGGCCGGCCCTGGATGCTGCCGTCCGGCGCGACCACGATCACGGGGGGCAGCTTGCCGCACGCGATCGCCTCGTCGAAGAGCTGGACCGGCTTGGTGATGAAGAACTGCTCGTCCTGATTGTTGCCATGCAGGAAAATACCCAGCGGATACTTCTTGTCCGGCGAATACCCGGGCGGCAGATAGACGTAGACATCGCGGTACTGGCACAGCGCGGGGGAGTAGATGCGATTGTCAGAGCCGTGATTATTGGTGAAGTCGAGAACTTGCCCATGAAGCTTCATGTTGACGCGCTGCAGCTTGAGCTGGCCACCCAGGGCGCACGCCGGCTGACACAGCAGGATCATTCCCAGCATGGTCAGCAGCCCGCGACGAGGTGACATGGGTGTCTTTCTCTTAGATGAAGCGGGGATCCGGGGCAATTCATCGGCTATCTCGATGTTGCTTGATTCTGCTCTTGGGTTGATCGACCAGAGAACGCAGGCAAAAGGAGGAAAATCGCGTAAGGCCGACCATGGATTGGCAACACCGACCCGCCCTGGCAGATTGTGCCGATCCTGCCGAACACAACGGCCAAAGCAGGCGCGTGAGGCCAACTCTCCATTTACCCCTGGCGGTGAATTCGGTATAAACTTACACACATCCTAATGTCGCCCGCTGGTTTGCCAGTACTGAGGTTATGGATTAACCGACGATTTCTTCACGGACGTTGCCATGAAACATGCCATCCGATGCGCGCTGCTGCTGCTCTTGTCGATTACGCTCGGTTGCCGAGTGACCGATTTGAATTTGTTTGGCCCCGTCGGCCCGCCGCCCGCCGGGTCGCTGGATGTGGAGGTGGTGCGCGACGTCGCCTATCGCGGCGAGCCCAAGGCCGATCCGCTGCGTCATCGGCTCGACGTCTTTGAGCCGAAGGGCAAGAAGGATTGTCCGGTCGTGCTGCTCGTGCATGGCGGGGCCTGGATTATGGGCGACAATCGTTGCTGCGGCCTGTATTCGACGGTCGGCCATTTCCTTGCCAGCCAGGGCATCGTCGCGGTGCTGCCGAACTATCGTCTGTCGCCCGGCGTCAAGCATCCGCACCACATTCAGGACGTCGCCCGCGCTTTGGCCTGGACGCGCGACAACATCGCCCGTTACGGCGGCGACCCCAAGCGTATCTTCCTGGTTGGCCATTCCGCCGGCGGGCATCTCGTTTCCCTCCTGGCCACCGACGAATCGTACCTCAAGGCGGAAGGCATGAAGGCCGCCGACCTCAAGGGCGTCGTCAGCGTCAGCGGCGTCTATCGCATTCCGCACGGCGATCAGAAGTTCGCCCTCGGCGGCTCCACCGAACTCTCCATGCGCTGGGACCGGGTCTATCCGCTCATAGGGGACAGTCCGCTCGGCAAGGGCAACGATTCCGGAAAAGGATTGCCGGGCAATCTGAATGTGTTCGGCCCGGCCTTTGGCAACGATGACAAGGTCCGCGACGACGCCTCACCGATCAACCACGTTCGTCGCGATCTGCCGCCATTCCTGATCCTGAGTGCCGAGAAGGACCTGCCCACGCTGCCGGGCATGGCCGACGAGTTCCACGAGGCCCTCAAGAAGGAAGGCTGCGACGTGAAGTTCCAGCGCATCGAGCGGCGCAATCACAATTCGATCATTTTCTCGGCTACCAAGCCCGATGATCCGACGGCCAAAGCGGTGCTGGATTTCATCAAGCAACACGACAAACGGTAACCTATGTCTTCGTTTAGCGTTCGCGACCTCGATACGGCATGATCATGCCGTATCGAGGTCGCGAACGCTAAACGAAGAAAACGCCGGTCATCCTGCCTTGCGATAAGGCCTTGGCCAGGCATGATGATCGATGTCGTCCCAATCCTGTTTATGCTCTTCGTGTTTCTTGTCGCCGCTCTTCTTGCGACGGCTGCGGCGGTCGAGCAAGAATTGCACCACCACGCCCAGGAGGGCGAGGAACCCGCACATCCAGTTGATGAGCACCGCTCCCTCGCCGGCCCAGGCCACCGCATCCATGCTGCCGGCGCGTTCGAGCAAGGACAGGCCGCAATAGCTGAAGAGCAACGTCCCCGCCAGGCTCGTGAGTCCCATCATCCAGACGCGAAAGAGCATGAGTCCCAACAGGCCGCAAATGAGGAAGCAGAGCAGCGATTGCGTCAAGTCCGGCACCAGGGCCTGCACGCCGATGAGCCCCGCCAGCCCGCCGGCCAAGAACGCCAGCACGCGCACCAGATGCAACGCCAGCAACCCCGCCGCCAGGGCCAGCAGCAATCCAGCGAGCAAAGGCTGCGTGCGAAATTCGTGGCTCTCGGCCAGACCGAAGACCCCGGCCAGCACCGTGGTGATGAGCACGACCCAGAAGCGATGGCTCCACCAGCCGAACACCCACAGGAACAGGCCCAGTGCCAGACCGACGCCGACGACGCCGATCGACAGGTTGCGGGCGTCGGCCAGGATTTCCGGCACCACCAGTTGCATGGCTTCATCCTTGAAAAGCGTAAGTCAGGCTTTCCAGCCCGACTATCCCCAGATTGTGGCAATCTGGAGACCAATGTCAGGCTAGAAAGCCTGACCTACTCAATAGAATTAACTCTTTACGCAAAACCAGTCAAGACGGGGTAATCTTCCCGTTGCTGTCGGCCTGGGAGAACATAAGATAATTATCCTTCAAGCCCGCATGCGAGGTACTCCGAGCATGCGGGGTTAGACACCCCGCATGCTCGGAGTACCTCGCATGCGGGCTTGGTGAGTAATTATCCGGCGGAGAGACAGCATGTTTACGCTCAATGACGTTGGATATCGGCTGTGTGACGGGCTGACGCGGCGGGAGTTGCTGCGCGTGGGGGGACTGGGTTTGTTTGGGCTATCCTTGCCCGATCTGTCGCGAGCTCGGGCCGCAGCCTCTGCCGCCCGCGGAACCGGAGTGGGCGGCGGCAGTTTCGGCAAGGCGAAGGCCTGCATCCTTCTCTATCTCTCCGGTGGCCCTCCCCAGCACGAAACCTGGGATCCCAAGCCGAGCGCTCCGGTGGAAATTCGCGGCGACTTCAGGCCGATTGCCAGTTCCGTACCCGGCCTGCAAGTGGGTGAACTGATGCCGCGGCTTGCCGGCCAGGCACACCTTTGGAGCGTCCTGCGCGGCGTCTCGACCTCGGACAACGCCCACTCCTCGAGCGGCTACTGGATGCTGACCGGCCAACCGTATGCACGGCCCAACACCGAGTGCAACGCCCCCGCTGCCAGCGATTGGCCCTGTCTGGGAGCGGTGGTCAAACGGCTCCGGCCGGGAAGCGGGGCTTTGCCCCCTGCCGTCACCCTGCCCGGGCAAATGATCAGCAACGCGAACATCGTCGCCGTGGGCCAGAACGCCGGATTTCTCGGGCGGGCGGCTGATCCCTGGGTGCTCAACTGCGACCCGTCGGCGGCGGACTTCCGAGCTCCGGCCCTGGATCTGCCCTTGGAAGTTCCACCATCGCGGCTTGGCCAGCGCCGTTCCCTGCTGGACCTGGCAAATCGACACCTGGATGCGGTCGAGCGGGGCGGGGCCATCGCCCGTTACAACAGTCCAAATCAGCAGGCCTTCGCCTTGTTGAGTTCCTCCCGGGCTCGCAGCGCTTTTGATTTGGCTCAGGAACCGGCTCGCCTCCGCGACAGCTACGGCCGGCACAAGTTCGGCCAGAGCGTGCTGCTGGCGCGCCGTCTGGTCGAAGCGGGGGTGTCCCTGGTGCAGGTGAATTGGCCGCGCGAACCGGGCGACATGGCTTCCAACAGCCCGGTCTGGGACACCCACTCCAACAACAGCGAACGCTTGCGCACCGCCCTGATGCCGCCCATGGATCGGGCCTGCTCGGCACTGCTGGAGGACCTGAGCGCACGCGGCCTGCTCGACGAGACCCTGGTACTCTGGATGGGGGAGTTCGGGCGCACGCCGCGCATCAACCAGGGGGGCGGCCGCGACCACTGGGGCCAGGTTTTCTCGATAGCTCTGGCGGGGGCCGGCATCCGCGGCGGCGTGGTGCATGGCGCCTCCGACTCCATCGGCGCCTATCCGCGCGACGGCCTCGTCCGACCCCACGACCTGGCGGCCACGATTTTCCACTGTCTCGGCCTGCCCCTGGACGCCGAGATTGTCGATCCCTTGGGCCGCCCCGTGACGATTTGCCGCGGGCAGATTATCCCGCAAGTGTTCTGAATCCGCTTCATGACACACGTCCGGCAAGAGTAGGCCGATTTTCGATGCCGTGCCGAATGACCTTAAGAATTTGCTCACGCTCGGCCCCGGCCAGCGGCAAACGCGGCTCGCGCACCCATTCGCGTCCGAGGCCCACTTCCTGCACCGCCAGCTTGATGTACTGCACGAACTTGATGTGCGTATCGAGTTTCAGCAGCGGATAGAACCAGCGGTACATGGCTCGGGCTTCCTCCCAGCGGCCCGCACGCGTCAGGTCCCAGAAATACTGATTCTCGCGCGGGAATGCGATGCCGGAACCCGCCACCCAGCCATCGATGCCGAGCACCGCCGACTCGAGCAGCAGATCGTCCACGCCGACGAAGAGCGCGTAGCGGTCGCCAACTTCGATGCGCAGTTCTGTGATGCGGCGCGTGTTCGCCGAGCTTTCCTTGATGGCGACCAGGTTGGCGACGTCGGCCAGTTCCGCGAACTGCGTCGGGGTGATGTCAACGGTGTAGCCGACCGGATTGTTGTAGAGCATCCAGGGCAACCCGGTCGCGCCGGCGACGCGCCGAAAATGATTTAGCGCCTCGCGGCCATCGGCCTTGTAGACCATGGCGGGCATGATCATGAAACCATCGGCCCCGAGCTTCTCGCAATCACGGACATACTGACACGCCGCCGCCGTGCTCATCTCGGCGACACCGCTGAGCACCGGCACTCGCTTCGCCGCCACGCGAATCGCCAGATCCACCACCCGGCGCTTCTCGGCCGGATCGAGGGCCTGATTCTCCCCGAGCGACCCGCACATGATCAGGCCGTGAACGCCGGAGTCGATGAGTGCCGCCAGGTGCCGTTCGGTGCCCGCGAGATCGAGGGTCAGGTCGTCGTGAAACTGCGTCGTAACGGCGGGAAACACGCCGTGCCATAGCGGTCGCATGACATCTCCTAACGCGGCAGACCAGCAGTAGCCCTCAGCGCCGGCTCGGCGTTTAAGAATCCCTCAGCAGCCTACACATTACCGCCCGGCTTTTGCTGACCTTGAAATTGACTGTCATTGCGGATGGGACTTCCCAGGACCGTCTCAAGAATCAATTGGCAGATCGGGGCGCCAGGGTATAGTGAGATGTTGCAAGGACCGAGGTTGAAAAGTTCCAGCGTTATCGTGCCGGCAAAGCCCGCGTGAATGGTGGGGGCAGTGAGGTGCACCAGCAGGCCGCAACGAGCATAAGAGCTTTTCCCTTCCACCCGCGCGGCCAGTCCCTGACCGCTGGAGGCCATCGGCAATTCGATGTGCTCCAGCGTTCTTCCGAGCACGAGGCGGTTCGGACGTAGGACGAACGGTTGTTCCTCGCTGATATGCTGCGTGATCGAGTTGGGACCGAATAGTTGAGCGAAGGTCCCTCGCCGAAGATTGATGTCGAATGGCAGCCCCTCTTTGAAATAGGAGATCTCACTGCCGAGACGTAAATCGATCGAAGTAGATTGGTAGGGACACTCGCCGGGGCCATTGGGCAGCCGAGGAAGAGGCTCGGGACGAATGACCAGCCGTTTTTCATCGAGGGCGCGGTGGATTTCGAGGTTGGAAAGAATCATGGCAATTCCGCCAGATCTTGTTCGGCAACTGGAATAATGGTCCGCTGTTCTGGGGAGGGAACCCAAGCCAGCGTTTTTCCTTCCCGTTTGATGACTTTTACCCGAACCCTTCCTCGGGCACCCGGCTTGCCACGAACGAGGTCGATCGGCACAAACACCGAACAGAGTGCCTCGCCTTGCGGCGGATAAGTCACGGCCAGCTCGTCGCTGAACATTCCTTTGTCTAGCTGGCATTCCAGCCAGCGCTCCTGGACTCCGTCGGTCGTGGTCATTGTAGTTCTCCTATTCTTTCGTCCGCTAACTTAGCAAATGTACACTTCTGCGACAAGAGGAGCGTGCGGCAAGCTGCATGTTTAGAATACCTCCGCCACCGGCTTGCCGAGAACATCCATCTTCGGCGTCACGCCCAACCCCGGCGCCGTGCTCGCCGCCATGCGTCCGTTGCGCCGCCGGGGGGCGCCGTCGGCGATGCTGACCGTGACGTAGCTGTTGAAATCCGTAGCGGTAAACAGAAATTCCGGCGGCGTGCTGTGTGCCAGGTGCGCGATCGCGGCCGTGACGATGTCGCCGCCCCAGCTATCTTCGAGCGTCATGGCGACGCCGAGCGAGATGCACAGATCGCGGGCCTGTTTCGTTTTCGTCAGGCCGCCGAGCTTGCTGATCTTCAAATTGACCACGTCCATGGCCCGATCCGCATGAGCGCGCAGCAGGACGTCGATCGAGTCGATCGCCTCATCCAGTACAAACGGGTGATCGCAGTGCCGGCGGACCGACAAACATTCCTCATAGCTCAGGCACGGCTGCTCGATGTAGACATCGACGTCGCGCACGCCTCGAACCACGCGCATGGCGTCGTGCATCAGCCAGCCGGTGTTGGCATCCGCGATGAGCCGATCGCCCGGCTGCAGCATGGCGGCGACGGCGTGGATGCGGCGGATGTCTTCGAGAGGATCGGCGCCGACTTTGAGCTGGAAACGGCGATAACCCTCGGCTCGATAAGCGGCGACGCGCTTGGCCATGGTCTCGGCGGATTCCTGGGAGATGGCCCGGTAGAGAGCGAAGTCCTCGCCATAGCGGCCGCCGAGCAAGACGCAGACCGGTTGGCCGGTGACCTTGCCGAGGATGTCCCAGCAGGCCATGTCGATGCCGGACTTCACGTACGCATGCCCCTTGAGTGCGGCATCCATGCGGCGGTTGAGCTGGGCCAGATGCAACGGGTTTTCGCCGAGGAGATGCGGCCCGAGTTCTGCGATTCCAGCACGCACCCCATTGGCGTATGCCGGCAGATAGAACGG
>Ga0182024_10020774_pt1 | contig 11976 bp, 12 predicted proteins | sample P32metaG_FD_120480 | JGI IMG/M metagenome (GOLD analysis project Ga0182024, IMG submission 120480) | Permafrost microbial communities from Stordalen Mire, Sweden - P3-2 metaG (Illumina Assembly) | ecosystem: Environmental > Terrestrial > Soil > Wetlands > Permafrost | place: Sweden: Stordalen... | reverse complement strand
CGACTGCGCTTCCGGACGGCGAACATGTGCGTACTAGAAATGTGTGCTTTTCTGTAGTCGCCACCAGCTACGCCCGGATGCTTCCCGTGCCCGCGCATGGCGCGCCGCTTGAACGCAAGTGGACACGGCGTCCGAGGGTTTGCCGCGCGGAGGCCGTTTGGCTGCCGAAAGCTGTGGTCTCGGAGGTGCGCCTTGACGCGCGTGTTCGAGGCGTTCTGCTGCCACCGGGACGCATCGGGGGGCTTGCCCCGCGCACGATTTCAGCTGCGGCTGAGAGGAAGACGCCGCCCATACTGTCTAGGGTGCTGGCTCCGTGATGGGTGAGCCGATCAGCCGTGCGTCTTTGCGCTCCAGCGCGCAGCGGGTGCCAACGACGCTGCTCTCCGAGGAGCTGGCGGGCTCGGGGCCGCGCCAGCGGCTCTTGCGCGCGATGATCAGCGTCGGGGCGCGCCGCGGCTACCGGCAGAGCACAGTCAAGGACCTGCTCTCTCAGGCGGGCTCCTCGCGCTCGACGTTCTACGCGCAGTTCGCCGACATGGAGGACTGCCTCGGAGCCGTGCTATCCGTGCTTACTGACGAGCTGTTCGGAGAAGTGCAGAGCGCCGTGGACAGCGCCCCGCCGGCCGACGCGCCCAAGGCGGCGGTGCGGGCGCTGCTGGACTTCGCCCATGAGCGAGAGACGCCGGCGCGCGTGCTGTTCTGCGAGTCACTCGCGGGCGGAGCACGCGCGATGGACCGCCGCGACGCGCTGATCGATGAGATCGCCGGGCTCGTCGAGAGGCGCCGGCAAAGCCAAGCGAAGGACGCCGCCACGCTCGACCTCCCGGCCAGCGCGGCGATCGGCACGGTGTTTCGCCTGCTCGCCCACAGGATGCGCCGCGGCGCGAGCGGCCTGCATGAGCTCAAGGAGGGGGTCCTGACCTGGCTCGACGCCTACGCGACAACCAGTCCTCACGGTCACGCACAACGCTTCCAGATGCTTGGAGAGCAAGGCGGGCTGCCGCGCATCCAGCTCACACCCGCCACGGCACCCCCGCCGGTGCGCCTAAACAGCCACGGCGCGACCGCAAGCGACCGCTCTCGCAACCAACGCGAGCGGATCCTCTTCGCCTGCGCACAACACTCCTATGAGCATGGCTACGCCGAGATGACGATCGCGGACATCGTCAGCAGCGCCGCGGTCTCACGGACCGTCTTCTATGAGCACTTCCGCGACAAGCAGCACGTCGCGCTTGCCATGTTCGAGCACGGGTTTGAGCTGACGATGACCAACGCGGCGCGCGCGTACTTCGCCCAGGAGTCCTGGCCGGAGCGCATCTGGGCCTCCGCCCGCGCACTGTGCGAGGCCCATGCCACGCATCCCGCCCTGCTACATGGCTGCTTCGTCGAGTACGCGACCATGGGCCCCGACGCCGTCCAGCTCACATACGACCGTCTGATGGCCTTCACGCTGTTGCTCGAAGACGGCTACCACCAGCGACCGCAGGCCGAGGGGCTGCCACGCACCGTCTCAGAGCTCGTAGTCAGCCTGCTGCTCGAGCTGCCCTACCGCGAGATGCGCCGCCGCAGGCCACCGGACAGCTTCTATGAGCTGTTACCCCTTCTGAACTACCTGTGCATCGCGCCGTTCATAGGACCGCCTGAGGCAAGCAGCTTCGTAGAGACCAAGGTCCAGGAGCTGAAGCGGGAGGGGTGAAGGCGATGGTCGGAGCGTCCCGGCTGCGCTGGCGCGAGACCGCGAGCTCGACCGTCGAGCGATCTCAACCCAACAGGGCATCTACGCGGCCGTTCCAGCCGCTGAAAAGGGCCTGAAAAGAATGACTCGGGTTGCGAATCAGGCGCGCCGTGCCTCGATACCCGTTGTTTCCGATAGTTGTCGGCGGCTGAAGGAGCCACCAGGCGACAGCTCCGTGAAGCCTCATGTTGCCCTCTCAGCAGCTCGATCTCGGCGCTGACCGCCACAAGCCACCTGCAGACTGGGTCTAGGCACCGGCGCGTAGCAGCCGGCTCGACATCGAGCAGCCTTCGGATAGCTGTAGGCTCTCCGGCGGAGAGCCCCAACGAGGAGAGGCCATGACCGAGGACCCGGTCAAGTTCCTGCTAGGCGAGCGCGACATCCCCACCCACTGGGTGAACCTGCTCCCAGATCTGCCCGGCGAGCCGCTGCCCCCGCTGAACCCGCAGACGCTCCAGCCCGCCGGTCCCCCCGACCTCACGCCGATCTTTCCGATGGGGCTGATCGAACAGGAGGTCTCCGGCGAGCCGCTCGTGGAGATCCCCGAGGAGGTGCGCGACGCCTACAAGCTGTGGCGCCCGACACCGCTGTTCCGGGCAAGGCGCCTGGAGCGTGAGCTCGGCACTCCGGCGCACATCTATTACAAGTACGAGGGGGTCTCGCCGGCCGGCTCGCACAAGCCCAACACAGCCGTGCCCCAGGCCTACGAGAACCGACGCGCAGGCGTAGAGCGCCTGAGCACCGAGACCGGCGCGGGGCAATGGGGCTCCGCGCTGGCGTTCGCCTGCGCGCTGTTCGAGCTGGAGTGCGAGGTGTTCATGGTCGGCTCCTCCTATGACCAGAAGCCCTACCGACGCTCGATGATGGAGACCTGGGGCGCCACGGTGCATCGCTCGCCCTCCAAGCTGACGGACTCCGGGCGCGCGCAGCAGTCCCACCCCACCGGGTCACTGGGGATCGCCATATCCGAGGCGGTCGAGGCGGCCGCCTCGCGAGAGGACACCAACTACGCGCTCGGCTCGGTGCTCAACCATGTGCTGCTGCACCAGACCGTGATCGGCCAGGAGGCGGCCGCGCAGATGGAGATGGCCGGAGAGCGGCCCGACGTGGTGATCGGCTGCGTCGGGGGCGGTTCGAACTTCGCGGGGCTCGCGTTTCCGTTCCTGCGACGAGTGCTGCGCGGGGAGGCGCAGATGCGCTTCCTGGCGGCGGAGCCGAGTGCGTGTCCGACGCTCACGCGCGGCGTCTATCGCTACGACTTCGGCGACACCTCCGGCCTCACGCCCCTGATGGCGATGTTCACGCTCGGCCACGACTTCGTGCCGCCGCCCGTACACGCGGGTGGACTGCGCTACCACGGCGACGCGCCGATGCTCTGCGGGCTGGTAAGAGCCGGGGCAATCGAGGCGCGCGCCTACCGCCAGAACGAGACCTTCGCGGCCGCCGTGCGCTTCGCGCGCAGCGAGGGCATCATCCCCGCCCCAGAGCCCGCCCACGCCATCCGCGCGGTGATCGAGGAAGCCGACGCAGCCGGCGAGGCAGGCGACGAGCGGGTGATCCTGTTCGGTCTGTGCGGCCACGGCCATTTCGACCTGTCGGCCTACGATGCCTATCTGGCGGGTGAGCTCGAGGACCCCGAGTTCTCCGAACAGGACATGGACAGCGCGCTGGCTCGGCTTCCCGAGGCGCCCACGATCGTCTGACGACACAGGGTTGCAGTCTCGCCACGCGCGGTGCGATTACGGCGCCCTGCCAAATTCCCTCGCAGACCTCCCTGAAAACCGCCTACATGCAGGCCTCTTCCGAAATGGCGAGACTCGGAATCGAACCGAGGACACCGCGACGCCTCCGCCGGACACTTAGTCGACGAGCGACTCGATGCCTCGGACGGTTCTGGACTTGGCGGTCGCGCGCGTAGGAGCAGGAAGTTCCCGCAACTAGGGCGTGACTGCGCTGCTCTTGGGGTCGATCAGGATCTTTGCGTGCGCCTCGGGATCGCCAAGCGCTGCGAATGCGCTCTCCACACCCTCCAGCCCGACAACTCCGGTTAGGAGGGGAGCGGCGTTGATCTTCCCGTCGGCGAGCATGTGCAGCGTGTCCCGGAACTCGATCGGCGTGTAGCCGAGCACGAAGCGCAGGTCGATCTCCTTGTTGATCGCCATGGCCGGCCGGATCTGGTCCGCGCCCATGCACACGCCGACCACGACGACGCGCGAGAACAGCGGTGCGCTCGTGATGATCTGGTCGATCACGCCGGGCACGCCAACGCATTCGAAGATCACCGGGCTCTTCGGGGTGGTGGCGCCGAGCGCCTCGGCCGCCCTCCAGATGTGTTGCCATGGCACGGGCAGACGCTGGAGTTTGTCCATCGCGCCGACCGCGAGGTCCAGCGCTGCCGGCACCGTCACTAAGTGACCGTAGTCGGCGGCCGACGCGTAGGGCGACTCCTGCGCGGGGTCGACGACGACGTCCGCCCCGCACGCAGCGGCGAGCGCGCGGCGGCCGGCAGAGAAGTCGCTCGCGATCACGTTGCGCACGCCCTTGGCCTTCAACAGGCAGATCACCGACAGGCCGATCGGCCCGCAGCCGATCACGACGGCGACCGTGCGCTTCTTGACGTCCCCGCGCCGGACCGCGTGCCACCCGACCGCCATCGGCTCGGTCAACGCCGCCAGCTCAGGCGAGAGGCCGTTGGGCACGGGGACGGTCAGCGACTCCTGCACCACAAGCTGCTCTGCGTAGGCGCCGGGGGCGGCGGCGGAAAGGCCGATCGCGTGAACGCCCGTGCCGTGCCGCAGCAGTGGAAGCGCCACGACCATGGTGCCGGTGGCCAATGCCTTGCGGCGACCTGGGCCATGCTCGACGATCTCGCCGCAGAACTCGTGCCCGAGGACCACTTCCTGGTCCGAGCGCATGAAGTCGTCGTACCCTGTCTCGCGCGCCACCTCGGCCATGTCGTCGCAGTGATGCCGCGCGTGGAGGTCGGACCCGCAGATGCCACAGCGCAGCACGTCGATGAGCACCTGGCCCTTGTCAGGCACAGGCGTGGCCGCTCGACGACCTCGAGCTGTGTCGCCTTGCAGCTGACCGCCCTCATGCGACGCCCGAGGTCGCTGATCCGACGAGCGTGCGCAGGAGCTCGACCCAGCTCGATCCGGGGAGGTCGGGGTCGGCGGCGCGCTGGGCGCCGGTCCCGAGCCCGAGGGCGAGGACGATCCCACTGAGAGTCTCGGCGTCGACGGGGAGGGTGTCTCCGAAGCGTGAGGTGAACACGGCAGTCCAGCGCTCGCGCATGCGTGCATACCTCGCCGCGGTCGCGGTCCGGTAGGCGCCGTCGTGCGCGCTGAACGCCGCGACCTCGATCTCGAGGCGCGTCCATTGGGGGTCGCCTATCGTGGCCTCCGCCCAGGCGGAGAGCGCGTCGAACCAGCCGTCGAAATCGTCGGTCGCGCTCAGCGCCGCCTCCAGGCGCCTGGCCTCACGCTCATACAGCTCGTCGATCACGGCTATCCCCACCGCCGTCTTGCTCGGAAAGTTCGAGTAGACCGCGCCACGCGTGAAGCCGGCCTCCTCGCCGATCTGCTCCAGCGAGGTGACGCCGAACCCGTCGCGCAGGAACAGGCGCGTCGCAGCCTCGACGATCAGTGTCCGCGTCCGGGCTTGGGACTGTGCTCGCGTGAGGCGGGTCATGCGACGAACGCGTAGTCGTCCAGGTCGAAGCGGGCACTGTGCCACGCCGCCTCAAGGGTCAGGCTGGGCCGGAACGGCGCGTCGCCGTGCTTGTCGAAGTAGTAGCTGTTGGCGTTCGCGCACGCGCCCTGGAAGAACACCTGGTTGTGGCGGCGCGAGAGCACCGACTCGAAGTAGCGCTTGTTGGCATCGGGTGTGATCTCCACGCGCGTTGCGGAGTCCTTGCGCGCGCGCTTGAGGCAGCGCACGATATGGCGCATCTGCGTCTCGATCAGCCCGAAGTACGACTGGCCGTTGAAGCTGTACGGACCGAGGATCGAGAACCAGTTCGGAAACCCCGGCACGCTGACGCCCTCGTAGGCCTGGAAGCGGTTGGCGTCCCACCACTCCTCCAGGCACGCGCCGCCTGCGGCGCGGATCTGAAACGGCGGCATGTTCCCGGAGTCGAACACCTTGAAGCCGGTCGCGAGGATCAGCACGTCGATGGGGTGCTCACTCCCCTGCACCGTCCGCACGCCAGCCGGCGTGATCGCGTCGATGGCTGTGGTTTCCAGCAACACGTTCTCTCGGTTGAAGGCCGGGAGGTATTCGTTGGAGAAGCTCGGACGCTTGCAGCCGAGCGTGTACTGCGGCGTGAGCTTCTCGCGCACCAGCGGGTCCTCGACCTCGCGAAGGTGCTTGCGGCCGGCACCTTCGCCGCGCGCGCGGAGGCTCGGGAACGTGCCAGCGAAGTGTGCACCGAGCACGAAGGTCGCCTCTACGAAGGCCTGACTTGCCATACGGGCCACGAGCTTCGCACCGGGCACCCAGCGCAGCACACGCCTGGCGCGCGAGCTCAACGGCGCGTCGGGCTTCGGGAGGCACCAGATCGGCGTGCGTTGGAAGACCGTGAGCTGTGCGACCTCGGGCGCGATCGTCGGGATCACCTGGATCGCGGAGGCGCCCGTGCCGATCACGGCGACTCGCTTGCCGCGCAGGTCGACATCGTGGTCCCAGCGCGCCGTGTGCATCATCGTCCCTGCGAACGTCTCGAGCCCGGGGATGTCGAGCGGCTTCGGCTGCGTGAAGACACCCGTCGCGCCGATCATGAACCGCGCCGTAATAGCCTCGCCGCTAGCGGTCGCGATCCGCCAGGCGTGCGCCTGCTCATCGAACGTGGCGCCGACGACCTTCGTGTTCAGCCGGATGCGATCGCGCAGGCCGTACTTCTCCACGCAGTGCTCGGCGTAGGCCTTCAGCTCCTTGCCGGGCGCATACACGCGCGACCAGTCGCTGCGTTTCTCGAAGGAGAACTGGTAGCTGAACGAGGGGATGTCGACCGCGATCCCGGGGTAGGTGTTCCAGTGCCACGCCCCCCCGACGCCGTCGCCCTCGTCGAGCACGACGTAGTCGTGAAAGCCCGCCTCGTCGAGCTTGATCGCCGCGCCGATGCCCGAAAAGCCGGCGCCGATGACGACCACCTCGTGGTCAATTCCGATATCTGGAGTATTCATATACTCAAGATATCGCAACTCGGTTGCACTGTCAACCGTTCGACTCCTGCGCCGAGAGCACGAGCGTCCGCCACGCCGCACCGCTGTTCTGATTTCGGGCTCTTCCACCGCTTCGGCCCGGCCGCGAACCTCCACCGCGCGGGGTCGCCACGGGTCCGTGCTGGCCAGGTCGTCGATGACGACCGCAGCCCGCCCGCTGCGAGCGACGTCGCGGAACTTCTTGCTCTGCTCGAGCTGGCGGCCACCGACATCGATCGTGTCTTGCTCTTCGTTGTCGGTCCACCCGACCGGCACGACATGCGGCGTCCCGTCCTTGCCCACAGTCGCAATGCGAGCCAAGTGTCGCTCGCCCGTCAGATACGCAAGCTCTGGATCGTAAAGACGCTCATCTCACTCCATCGATCAGATAACGATCCCGGCCCGTCACATGAGCAAAACCGCGTTTTGGCACCTCACAGGGTCGCGTCGGAAGGTCTCTAGCTGGAGGCTTGACCGCTGGCTCGCCATTCAGCGAGCCGCGACGACGCGATGTACGCTCGCACGTGAGATGGCCTACGACGAGGAACTTGCCCACCGCCTCCGCGAACAGCTGGCCGCTGAGGAGGGGGTGACCGAGAAGGCGATGTTCGGCGGGCTGGCCTTTCTGTTGCACGGCAACATGGCGGTCACGGTCTCCTCTCACCGAGGGTTGATGGTCCGCGTGGGGGTGGAGGCTGCCGAGGACGCGGTGGCGCGTCCGCATGTGAAGCAGATTGAGATGCGAGGACGGCCGATGCCGGGCTGGATCCATGTCGCGGCTGAGGGTGTGAAGACGAAGCGCCAGCTCGGAGTCTGGGCGCGACGCGGGGTGGAGTTCACGCGCACCCTGCCCCCCAAGGTCTGAGCGTGTCGGCGTTCTGATGCGCCGCACAACCCTTCCTCACGAGCAGGCCCAACGTCGGCATTGATGTCAGTACCCACCAATGTCTCGCTCAGGCGATCCAGCTCGTCTTTACCCAATTCGGAGCCTGCCAGCGTGTGTTCGTCTGTGTCCGCGGCTGTTCGGTGGTCAGGCCATTGCACATCCGTTGCAGCACGCGGTTGGCGGCACTCGCGGCTCGATGGCGGACACGCTCGCATGCATGCCATAAACGCGTGCCTCTTCTGAACCTGAGGCGTTCGCGGTTGCCGCCTCACGCCTTCGACGGCGGCTCCTCGCCGTCGTAGTAGTCGACGGTGTCGCCCATGCGGAACACTGCCCGCAGCCCGCTGCCCTGTGGCAGACGCTCGTAAGCTCCGAGCGTCCCCGAGTCAGGACGGATCACGATGTCTGGCTCGCCGCTCGTGCTGAACGCCAAGAAACGCACGGTGGTCTCGGTGTGATTCACAAGCTGGTGAGCGCCATGCTCACCTCGCAGGAAGGCCATTACCTCTCCCTGCGGAAGATCACGCCATCCATCCGGTGTGCGCAGGCTCGGCCGGCCGTCCAGTACGAGCAGCAGCTCCTCCTCGGCAAGATGGTAGTGATAGGGGTAGGCGGTCTCGCCGGGCGGTAGCTCCCACAGGCTCAATCCCAGCCGCTCGCACTCGGCTTGGCGGCTCAGCCGAGCGCGCAGGCAGCGAAACCCCGGTTGGTCGCGCGGCTCGTCAAAGACGGGATCGTGGATGTTTGGCACGCGCGAAGCGTATGCGCTGTGTCGACGGAAGCGGCGTGGCGCGCATCGCGCGTCCCCCCCGTCGCCTTTGCCGCTGCGCTGATGCTTGACGGCGTTCTGGTCGGGCGCTATCGCTCTCGACGGGCGGCGCCCGGCGAACCCTCGTGAAGGACAAGGCCCAGCCGTGGGTCGGTATGCTGGCACGCGTGACGAGCGGGGTAGTGCGCACGCCGGAGCAGGCGCTGCAGGGACTTCCAGACTTCCCGTTCGCCTCCCATTATCGCGAGGTCGATGGCCTGCGACTCGCCCACCTCGACGAGGGCGAGGGCCCACCGGTGATCTTCTTCCACGGCGAGCCCACGTGGTCGTTTCTGTGGCGCAAGGTCATCCCGCCGGTGCGCGACGCCGGCTTTCGCTGCCTGGTTCCGGACCTCGCGGGCTTCGGACGCTCGGACAAGCCGAGCGACATCGACTTCTACTCTTACGACCGCCACTGCGCCCTGGCGGGGACGCTACTCGAGGACCTCGACGTGCACGATGCGACGCTCGTGATGCACGACCAGGGTGGACCAATCGGGCTGCGGCTCGCGGTCGAGCAGCCCGAGCGCGTCGAGCGCCTGGTGATCCTCGACACTGGCATGTTCAACGGGCACCGGAGGGTGACCGACGCGTGGATCGCGTTCCGCGACTTCGTCGCGCGCACCGAGGATCTGCCCGTGGGCTTGCTCGTGCGCCGGGGCTGCAAGGTCGATCCCGGAGACGACGTCGCCGCCGCCTACGAAGCCCCCTACCCCAACGCGGCATCGAAGGCGGGCGCGCGGGCTTTTCCGCTTCTGGTGCCCCTGACGCCCGACTCCCCAGGAGCGCACGCCGGAGCGCGAGTGCACGACTCGCTCAAGCAGGACCATCGCCCGACGCTGATGCTGTGGGCCGACTCCGACCCCGTGATGCCGCTGTCCTCGGGCGAGCGCTTCGCCGAGTCCATCGGTCGTGAGGCACTCCGCACGATCGAGAACGCGAGCCACTTCCTCCAGGAGGACCAGGGACCACTGATCGGGGCCCTGATCGCCGACTGGCTCACCGCGGGCTGATCCCAGGCCAAGCGGCCGGGGCAGCAAGCTGGAAGTCGCTCCGCACGGGTGGACATGACGAAACAATGGCCGGCTATAGGCCCAACAGCCGGCGCGCGTTCTTGCGCAGAAGCTTCTCGCGCACGTCGGCCTGGAGCCCCAGCGCGTCGATCTCCTGAAGGCAGCGCTCAGGCGGGAGGAACGGCGAGTCGCTGCCAAACAGGAACCGATCCTGTAGGCGACCTGAGAGTTCGCGCACGACCTCGACGGGGATGTGGCGCGGCGCCCAGCCCGAGATGTCGATGAAGATGTTCGACTTGTGGTGGGCCATCGCGATCAGTTCGGTGTGCCATGGCCAGCCGAAGTGGGCAGCAACGATCAGTAGCTCGGGGAACGCCGCGGCGACGGCGTCCAGGAGGATCGGCCGCGAGTAATCGAGTCGGATGCCGTCGCCGCCTGGTCGGCCGGCGCCGGCGCCGCTTGTGCCTGCCCAGCAGCGCCTCGAGAACCTTGTGTTGGTGCATGCGGCCCCGGATGATTTATGGAGGGCGCCCATGCCCGGCGCCGAAGATGACGAGCTATCGGCAATCTATGCTCGCTTCGACTCCCAAGCCATAAGGCGGTGGGACACGGATTTTCGGGGTCGCAGCGCGACTAGGGCGGTTCGAGTTGCGGCGCGGCGCCACCCGCGCCGCAACTCAGGCGACCCGCTGATCGTCTATCGGTTCACGTGGGCGGGCGTGCTCACGGGTAAGTCACGATGATCTTCGCGGCTCCGAGGAGGCCGATCGTGTCGATGCCGGTTGGTTGCGGCTCGCCGATGAAGCACTTCTCCCTAGTCACCGGCGGCTTCGGCGGCAGTTTTCGCGGACACAGCTCCACCTTGAAGAGCGTGGCGAACCGCCCAGTCGGACCGGTCATCACGGTAACTTCGTTCGTGGAATCGCACGGATTTTCCGGTGCGATCCATGTCGCGCTACCGCACTCCTGCAGATGCACCTGGCTGTCCGCCGGGAATCCGGTGCCGGTGAGCTGCGTGGTTCCGTTCACCATCAAGTTGTTGGGCCGCGCGACGATATGCGGCGCCGGCGTGATCTGCGCCGCGGCGTCCTGTGCGATGGCGCTGCACGCGAACGCGCCGGCCGCGGCAAGCACGGCGACGCTCGCGCGTACGACTATTCGAGAGGCGATCATGCTGTCCCTCCTGTGCTGATGGTTGAGGGGCGCCGGGACGTGGACCTGACGGCGGTGCCCGCGACCCGCTGCCCGCTGATCGAGAGTCAGTATTGCTCGGTCCGGTGGGCCGCGTCAACGGCCCCCTCGCCGATTAGCCCTGATAGCCCTACATGCCCCGCCCATGCCATGGAGGCTCAGAGTGGGGCTAGCCGTGAAGTGCCCCTAGACCCCCACCGATCCGAGGTCCCAGCGCAAGGTGGAGACTGCCGGAGGGCTTGGACGACCTCTCTCGACTCTGCTCCCCCGTCGGGCGGCGGCTGAGACTTGACCGTGCATACGATCGCGGCCGATCTGATTTCTGCTGGCAGCCTTAGCGTTTCTCGAGCCTTGCTCTGGCGGCGCCCCCCGCGGCGCCGAACAGCGTGCCTATCACGGACGTCACAAGGATCATCAGCACGGCGGGATGCGGGATCGTGACAAGCTCCCGCTCGCGCGCGATCGCATGCGCCAGGACCACGCCAACGCCAAACAGCGAGCCCGCAAGTAGTCCGCGCTGCGCACCTGCGGGCGCCCCGGCATGCTCCATTCCACCCGACACCGCCCCAAGCAGGCCCACCGTCGAGACGACCCAGTAGCCGCCCGCGCTCGCCTCCAGCAGAAAGCCGCAAACCATTCCGAATAGCAGCGGGCCGAGCCCTGCCAACTGCACCTGCGCGGGACGCGGCAACGTTGAGAACAGCGGCGGGGGCTTCACGCTACGCCCCCCGGGGCAGCCTGCCGGGCGACCATGGCCCTGATGATCGACGCGGCGGTCGTCGGCGACGCCGAAGAGCACAGCCGTGTTCTAAGCGAGCAATTCGTAGACGCAAGGGCGCGACGGTCGAGCGCGACCCGCAGCGCCTGCGCGCTTCGCTCAAGAGGCTCCGCACATGTGGTCTCTGCCATCACGGGCATACCCGCAGGTTCCCACAAACACTGCGCCGGGCTACCACGTGCCCAACCGCGTTCGTGCGAATTGGGGGCCTCCGCCGAGGCCGAATCTAGAACTCGCGTTGGGACTGCCATGAAGGAGGGCCTCCTCGGTGGCAAGCTCCGCTTGTCATCGAGAACCAACCTCGAGGAGGCCCGTTTACATGTTGCACGCTGGACTCGATCTAAGTCGTAAGAAGCTTGACGTT
>Ga0182024_10020773_pt1 | contig 11977 bp, 11 predicted proteins | sample P32metaG_FD_120480 | JGI IMG/M metagenome (GOLD analysis project Ga0182024, IMG submission 120480) | Permafrost microbial communities from Stordalen Mire, Sweden - P3-2 metaG (Illumina Assembly) | ecosystem: Environmental > Terrestrial > Soil > Wetlands > Permafrost | place: Sweden: Stordalen... | reverse complement strand
TCACGGACCGCGGCGTTCCATCGCAAATCCCGAAGGATGTAGCGCTGTGTCTGTTCCGGGTTGCCCAGGAAGCGCTGAGCAACATGGTCAAACACAGTCGAGCGAAGCAAGCCCAAGTCGAACTTTGTAACGCGAATAATGAAATCCGCCTGCAGATCGTCGATGCCGGCCCGGGCTTTGATGTTGCTCTCAGCAACACAGACGTGGGAATCGGACTGGTCGGAATGCGCGAGCGGCTACGACTGGTCGGCGGAAGACTGTCGGTGCAATCCGCGCCCACGCGAGGGACTGAAATTCTGGCGGAGGTTCCAGTGTCGGTTTCCGCTGATGCGGTACATGCAAGTACAACTACTGCGGGAGGAACAAGATCATGAGACGCACACGCGTACTGTTAGCAGATGACCATCAGATGTTGGTTGATGCGCTGAGGGGTGTTCTGGAACCCCGATTTGAAGTAGTCGGCGCGGTGACCGATGGACGTTCGCTTCTGGACGCTGCCGAGAAGTTGCGACCTGACGTCATCGTGCTCGATATTGCCATGCCTCAGCTAAATGGACTGGACGCCGGGAGGAAGCTCCAACAGAAGATGCCTGCCGTCAAACTTATTTACATGACGATGAATGAGGACCCTTACCTGATAGGAGAGGCTTTTCGCGCAGGGGCATCGGCGTTTCTTCTGAAGCAGGCAGCGGGCTTCGAGTTGATCGACGCGATTGAAAAAGTGCTGAAGGGCGGTAGATATCTGACTCCCCGCGCCGCAAAGGGTCTGACGAGTATCTCGTTGCGAGAGCCCAAGGCCCGCGAACATGCCCCTGGACCAAGCGGACGAGAACGGGAAGTTATTCAGCTATTGGCGGAGGGTCGCACTATGAAAGAAGCAGCTAGCGTCCTGAAAATAACTACCCGCACCGTCGCTGCGCACAAATACCACGCCATGGAACTCTTGCAGATTAAAACGAACGCCGAGCTCGTTCAGTACGCCATCAAAAGCAAAATCATCTCCGTCTAACGAAGCGAATTCTTCCTTACTGTTAATTTTGCCAATATCCAGCCGGTGGAATCGCGCTCAAGATAGGTGTGGATGCCTACCTCCACGCTGAGCGAGATGAACTCGAGGGCCGAGATTGATGAGCCTTTCACGTTGCACCGGCGTCCCAAATGCGTTTTGGAGGATCAGAGAACAGCTCAGGGATGAGCTCTCATGACTCGAAAAAGGGTGTTAGTCGCGGATGATCTCGCTCCCGTGTTGAGCACCGTGGCCGCATTGTTACGCGAGTCATTCGATGTCGTTGACACGGTTTCCGATGGACGAGCGGCTCTGGAAGCAACGTTGAAGCTCAAACCGGACCTGGTGGTTTTAGACATCTCGATGCCAGTAATGAGTGGAATCGAAGTCGCAGAAGAACTTACGAGACAAGGTAACAAGGCTAAGATCGTATTTCTCACGGTTCACGAGGATCAGGACATCCTGAACACCTGCCGGGCCGCCGGCGGGCTGGGATACGTGATCAAGGTACTTATGGATACGGACTTGGTGCCGGCGATGAATGAGGCGCTGGCTGGTCATACATTTACGTCTTGCTTTCCGTCTCAAGAGGACATGCCTTAAGCAGGAATAGCTGTGTGTTGTACCAAAGGTTTCAGCGATGCCGATCACGGTTGACCGTCAGTTTGAACGTAGCAAACAGACGTGCCTTAAATTCCAATAGGAGAGAAAACACGATGAAACTCGTAGCGGCAGTTTTGTTAGTGTCGGCATGCGTTGGGCTGGCCCTCGCGCAATCACAAACGCCACCGGCCAAAGGCCCGAGCGTGGCGGAAACAGTCAAGCAAATCGAACACGACTGGGTTGATGCGGTGAAAGCCGGTGACGCTGACAAAGTCAGCGAGATCCTCGCCGACGATTGGATAGGCGTCGGTTACGACGGCACTAGGGAGACGAAGAAGAACCATCTGGCGGAGATGAAGTCCGGCACGGCGAAGCTTGAGTCTTTCGAATTCGGGCCCATGGATGTGAAGGTGTTGGGGAGTGTTGCCGTCGTCCAGGGCAGCAACACCGAAAAAAGCACAAGCACCGATGGAAAAGATTCCAGCGGAAAATATGCCTGGATGGATGTCTTTGTTAAGCGCGACGGCAAGTGGGTCATCGTCCGCTCTCAAAGCACGGAGTCGACGATTCGAGAATGATTCCCTGGTAGTCTTCAAAAAAAACCGATTTGTGAAAGGAAAATCTAATGAAAACACGATTTCTTCTCTCTCTGTCGCTTCTGATTGGTCTCACTTTTACAGTGGCTTCCGCACAAGATGTTTATGTGACTTCGAGTCCCAATGCGACTTTTTCTCAATATCACACCTATGCCTGGGGGCAGCAACAGAACCCCAACCAGATCGCCAGTCCATTTCTGGCGCAGGAAGCGAAAACCCAGATCAACACGCAATTGCAGAGCAAGGGCCTGAAGTTGGTTCAAGAGTCAGAGAATCCCGATTTGATCGTAGTGGGCAGCGGTGGAATGAAGACGCAGACTTCGTATCAGGCTTGGGGCATGCGCGGGATCGGTGGCGGAATGGGCGGAATCACTCCTCAGCAGAGCCTGACCGGCACGTTGATCGTGGATATCTATGACGTGAAGGCCAAGCAATTGGTCTGGCGCGGCGTCGCTCAAGGCACCTTGAACCAGAAGAACTCACAGAAAAACATGCAGCTGGTGGACAAGGCGGTTGCCAAGATGTTCAAGAAATATCCATCGTAGCGCTATGCCTGCTGCTGTTGCGCGCCGTGAGATTGTCACTTTTGACAATTCCCAGTCGCTACGTCAAGGGCCAGGATGGCCAAGACTTTCAGTTCACGGCCCACCATCAATCGAGAAGACCGGCGGCAGCCGTTCTCTCCCAAGCGAGAAAAAGTACGAGGAGGAAGTTCATGAAACGCATCGGAAGGATCATTCTTGTCGTTGCGGCGTCACTCGTGGTTCTGGCGATAGTCGCTTCGCCGCCTGCCTCCGCACAACAGAAACCGAACATTCTGGTCATCATGGGTGATGACATCGGGATAACGAACATCGGCGCCTATAGCCTCGGCATGATGGCCGGCAAGACGCCAAACCTCGACAAGCTCGCCAAGGAAGGCATGCTGTTCACGGATTATTACGCCGAGGCAAGCTGTACGGCGGGTCGCGCGAACTTCATCATGGGTGAACTGCCCATCCGCACCGGCATGACCACGGTCGGCCAGGCCGGCGCGCCGATCGGCATCCCGGCGGAAGCCGTCACGATCGCCACCGTGCTGAAGTCCATGGGCTACGCCACCGGCCAGTTCGGCAAGAACCATCTTGGTGACAAGAATGAATTCCTGCCCACGGTCCACGGCTTCGACGAATTCTTCGGCTATCTGTACCACCTGGACGCGATGGAAGACCCCTTCCACCCCAACTACCCGCAGAACCTCTTGAATGTCGTTGGGCCGCGCAACCTGGTTCATTCCTGGGCCACTGCTGTGGATGATCCCACCGACATGCCGCGCTGGGGCAAGATCGGCAAGCAGAAGATCGAAGATGAAGGGCCGTTGCCACCGCACCCAACTAACGGCATCAAGTACAACATGGAGACTGTGGACGACACGATCCGCGACCTCTCCCTCAAGTTTATTGACAAGGCCAAGGCCGATGGCAAGCCATTCTTTGTCTGGATGAACCCGACGCGTATGCACGTCGTCACCCACCTATCGCCCAAATATGCGGCAATGATGAACTCGGAGAATGGTTGGAGCATCGAAGAAGCCGGCATGGCGCAGATGGATGACGACATCGGGCTGGTGATGCAACACCTGAAGGACGCAGGGCTAGACGATAACACCATCGTTGTTTTCACCAGTGATAACGGCACCGAAGCGTTCACCTGGCCGGATGGCGGCACCACGCCGTTCGCACAGTCGAAAGGGACGATCATGGAAGGCGGCTTCCGCGTGCCGTGCATCGTCCGGTGGCCTGGCCATGTCGCGCCGGATTCCAAGCAGAACGGCATCATGTCCGGCCTGGACTGGTTGCCCACGTTCGCCGCTCTCGCCGGAAACCCGAACATCACCGACCAATTGCTCAAGGGAGTGAAATTCGGCGACCGAACTTACAAGAACCATCTCGACGGCTATGATCAGACCGCCATGCTCACCGGCAAAGGGCCGTCCAATCGCCACGAAATCTTCTACCTTGGCGAAAGCACGATCGGCGCGGTGCGCATTGACGACTACAAGTATCGTTTCATCGACCAACCCCAAGGCTGGCTGGGGGTCAAGAACCATCCTGACGTGCCTACAATCGTCAATCTGCGCCTTGATCCGTACGAGAAAATGGCCTTTCCAGAAGACATGACGAAGAATGGGTCGCTGTTATTTTTCAGCGATTGGTATATGTATCAATTCTGGCGTTTTGTCTTCGTCCAGCAAGTGATGGGCAAGGAAATCCAGACTTTCCTGGAATTTCCACCGATGCAACGAGGTGCAAGTTTCAACCTCGATGCCCTGAAAGCCGAAATGGCCGCTAAGATGGCCCAGGCGGAAGCGGCCTCCAAGGGCCCCAGCAATTAACAGCAACTGCCTTCACGGCGGGCGGCCCGCAAGGGCCGCCTTCCGAAAATGCAGCCTGCCGTTCCAGAGCGCGTTCCTGATTCTGCAAAAACCAAGAAATGAATTGCATTCGTGCCAAATGGCTGATGGCAACACCTCTCTTGTTACTGGTCTGTTTGCCTGCTCGCGCACAAACATCTACCACGGAGTTCCTGCCCGAGATTGATGCGAATTTCAAACTGAATTCTAACGTGCGATTTCTTTTTCAAGCAAAGGAGACCAGAGAAGGTGGTGATCCTACGCAAGCCGAAGTGGGACCCAGCATAGAATTTTACTTGAAGCCCTTGCTCAAGCTGAAAAACGTCACTCTTTTCGATCTGGACGATGCGAAATCCAGGCCGTTAGTGTTGGCGGTCGGATACCGCGTTGTCCCCTCACCGGGCAAGCCCACGATAAATCGGATGGAACCCGTCCTCACGTTTCACGTTCCGATGACGGCTCGGATTCTGATTTCCGATAGAAACCGCGCCGATCTTGATTGGTCCCCCGGCAAGTTCGTCTGGCGCTATCGCAACCGGCTAACGGCCGAACGGCGCTTCACGATCAACAACTACCACCCCGCACCGTACGTCAGCGCCGAGATCTTCTACGAGAGCCAGTACTCAAAAATCAGCTCCACGAATCTCTACGCGGGTTGCTTGCTGCCGGTGGGCAAGCACGTCGAATTCGATCCGTACTATGAGCACGAGAACAACACCGGCAAGCACCCGAATGAGCAAGTGAACGCTGTGGGTCTCATACTGAACCTTTTCTTCTAGGACTCGGAACCTAACGCTGGAAATCACAGCGACCACGCACCCGGTGCGAGGCCCGGCTCAGGCTAAACCGCCGCTTACACGCATAACGAGCGTCAGCACAAATACGCTGAGCCAAGCCGATGGTGATCGAGCGCGATGGGACTGTTACTTCTGACAATTATATCCGGCGAGCGCAAGGCACAGGATTAGCAAAGCTGTGAGTCTGCAGCACACTGTCCTGCGAAGGACGGAACAAGGAGTTTCTCGTGACGTCTAATCAGAAATTCGCGGTATCCGCAATATTCTTGGGAATATTGCTCTTGGCAAATGGCTGCACGTGTCGCGCTCAGGCACCTCCCGCTCAGTCTAGCGTGAACGCCCCCGACATCACTGAGCCGAACTCAAGCTCTGCTGTAGCGGATCTCACGGTCGCCGCCCAACCACAAGCCTCCGACACTGACGCAGTCGCGACGACTCCCGTTGTCCAAGACTCGACGGCTCCCTCGGCCGCGCCCACAAGTACAGCCGTCGAGGGCAATTGGCATTTCGCCGTATCTCCCTACCTCTGGATTCCCTGGGTGTACGGAGACGTCGGCGCGAACGGTAACAATGTCCACTTTTATGCAACCCCCGGTGAGATATTCTCGCATTTCCGCTTTGGCCTGTTGGGGTTCGTGGACACTCGCTACAAGCGAGTGGTCATGCCGCTCGATATTCTGTGGCTTAGGCTCGGGGATGATAGAGCGCTACCGCGCACCCCCAACGCAACAGTGGCAAACGCAAAATTGGACTTGTTCGTGCTCACTCCTAAGATCGGTTACCGGGTGATTGACACAAAAAAGATTAAGGTCGACGCCCTCGCGGGAATCCGCTACTGGCATTTCGGGGAAAACTTGTCGTTTACTACCAACACTCTGAATTTTTCCGGGTCACAGAATTGGGTGGATCCATTGGTCGGAGGGCGCATTCTCGGGAATCTCTCCGACAAGATTGATGTTGTTATTTCCGGTGATGTCGGTGGCTGGGGCACCGGCTCACAACTGGAATACCAGGTTGGTGGTTTTCTCGGTTACAGAATCAAACCGGCCGTGGCATTGCAGGCCGGCTATCGTTACCTGTCCGTGGACTATACCAACGCGAACAGGCTCGCGAACATCAATATCTCCGGCCCGCTGTTTGGCGTGACCATCACCCTTAAGTAGACAAACGAATTGTCGACATTCTGACATTCTTGTGTTGCTGTGAGAATGACAAAATCAGCCTACGCCAATAGGGCGTTCCTCTTCCTCAATGCAGGCGAACCTCGAAGCAAGGCATGGACGCCATTTCTACATCCAGTGACGGATCAAAGATGAATCTCTTGCGAAGCATTTTTGCGAGACCTGTCAATCTTGACAATACACAGGAATCTGCCCGAATCGTAATCTCGTGTTGGTTAGGGTAGAGGACCCGGGTGGAGACTACCCCACGCATCCTTCTTTGAGAGGTGCCCAACATCTCTCTAAAGACTCCTTTCCGGGTCCTCGAATCACTCACTCCAGCGGCGATTTCGTCGCGGCCTCTGGTGAATCCGTTCGGGATGGCGTCCTGTCGGACGCAGCGCACCTCAGATAACGCATGTGATATCTGATAGGTTAAGGGAGCAGCCAGATGAATCAGGGACTTGCGATTAGCTGTAGGAAACAGTCCATCAGCGGTTTTGTTCTTACGACGAGCAGGCGCTTGGTAATTATCGCTGCTATCGCGCTTGTCGCCAGCGTCGCGACCATTGCGCAGAATGGTGAAGTGCAGCAGAAGCTTGCGGCTGCGAAGCAGGCTGCTGCGGAAAATAAGCAGCGACTCCGCCAGTATCAGTGGACGGAAACAACGCAGCTCACGCTGAAGGGAGATCCGAAGCCTGCAACTGAAAAATTGTGCCAGTACGGGCCTGACGGGCAGGTTCAGAAGACTCCGATCGGTGCTCCACCGGCAGCACCCAGCGGCGGCAGATTGAAGCAGAGAGTCGTTGAAAAGAAAAAAGCGGAGATGGTGGACTACATGGATGACGTGAAGGGCGTCTTGAGCATGTACGTTCCGCCCGACCCCGACAGAATGCAACTAGCGTTTCAGGCTGGTAAACTCTCACTGAATCCCACCGGCAGTGTGGTGAATTTAATCTTCACGGACTATGCCCAACCCGGCGATCGCATGACGCTCGTGTTTGACCCTGCAATAAAAAAGATCATTTCCTTGAGCGTCAACACGTACATGGGCCAGGCGAAAGACGCAGTGACGTTGCAGGTTCAGATGGCCCCTCTGCCTGATGGAACAAGCTACGCGCAGCAGACGATTCTGAACGCGAGCGCTAAACAGCTTGTCGTGACTACGACCAATTCCAATTACCAGAAGCTCGGCGGGTACTAAGTCGCTGCCGAGAGCGAGGCCCCTCACTAGCCAAGCTAAGACGTTCGCTCCATCTTCAATGCGGCTAAGGTCTTTACTTACCTTCGGAATTAATTCGGAAATCCGGAATCGTGGGAGCCGGGCGATGCGAACTAGACAGTCGTTTGCTTGGATGCTGGCGGGAGTGCTTCTGGCCGCCTCTGGCATCGTGGTGGCACAGGATGCAAACCAGAACCGTACGCTCATCGTAAACGGACAATCCGCAAATGTGCCGGTGATCCAGGTCAACGGCCGCTCCTACGTTGATCTGGAAGCTCTGGCGAGCGCGGCAAATGGCTCACTCAGCTATTCTGGAAACATGATTGCCTTGACCCTGCCCGGCTCACCCGCCAACGCGAATACGACTTCAACGAACACAACTTCAGCGCCCGCACCTGCTCCGGCTCCAGCAACGAATCCGGGATTTTCGCCAGCATTTTTGAAGGCAGGGATAGAGCAAATGGCCACCGTCCGGGAATGGCATACGGCGCTCGCGGCCGCTATTCAGAATGGAACTCCTGTGGCGGCAAATTGGCTTGCGCCGTATCGCAATCAGGCGGCTATCAATCTGCGTCTGGCTTCGGTCGCAATCCAAACGAATTCCGATCGCAGAGCCTTTCAGTTGTTGACCAACGAGTTTCAGAACATGGCGAAATTGGCCGACAATTACATCGCCGCGCGCACTAACATGACCTACATTTCGCCGGACGCGCTCCAGAACGATGACCTGAACCAGCGTATCGTGGCCTGCGGGCACTCGCTCGGAGCCATGGCCGCGAGTGGTCAGTTTCTGGACGATGGTTCGTGCAATTGAAGCGCGGAATTTCAAGAGCGTCGTGCATCATTTGACCGAACCCCAGCGATTGTTACTTCTGACAATTACATCCCTTCAGTAGCACGGTCACCATGGTCAGTCAGTGAACTTGCGTCGCGGTGTGCGGCTCGGTATCGCCCCATCGTTCTCTTTTGCCGAAGGAGAAAGAAGAAGACGTCGGAACGGACCCACCGGTCCACGACATCATCTGCAAGGTTAACGGAATCGTCTTCTCGCAGTCGCTCAGGAGGCCATCATGGAAAGACGCAACTCGCTCGTGAAACGGTTCATCGTGGTGATTCTCGTGGTTTGCATCAATTTTAGTGTTGCCGCGGTAGGCATTGGAGCCGCGGATTTCTCACAGGCCGGAAACTCACCCGCCATGACGCCGGATCAGCTCGATAAACTCCTGGCCCCCGTCGCGCTATATCCGGACGCCCTGCTCATGCAGGTCTTGGCAGCTTCCGTAAACTCCCAGGAAGTCTTGGATGGAGGCAACTGGCTGCTTCAGAACAAAAGTCTGGAAGGAGCTCAACTCGATAGCGCCGCAAAAGCGGCGGGATTCGGGCCCGCGATGATGGCGCTGTTTCATTTTCCCCAGGTCGTAGACATGATGTGCTCCGAAATTGACTGGACGAAGCAGTTGGGAGAAGCGTTCACCGCGAGCCAGAGTGCAGTTCTTGATTCGGTCCAGCGGCTTCGGCTGCAGGCGAAACAAGCCGGAAATTTGCAAACAACCCCGCAGCAGACGGTGGTGACGCAGCAGGCCGGCACCCAGCAGGTAATCGTGATCCAGCCCACAAATCCCCAGATTATTTACGTGCCGCAATACAATCCGGTGCAAGTGTACGTCGCGCCTCCGCCTAGCCAGCCGGCGACGGGCGTCATTATCGCATTCGGCGTTGGGATGGCGGTTGGAGCGATGTTCGCCAGCAACAATTACTATTACCCGCACTGGGGATACGGTGGTGGCGTGTACTACCGGGGCGGTCCGTGGGTGGTCCATCACTATGCTTATCGCCCGGTGTACGGCCCGCACTATCACCGCGCGACTTTGTACTATCGCCCGCCGAATTATGCCTACGCGTATAACCGGCCCTACCCAGGTAACGCCCACTACAATTCCAACAACTACTACAACAATTACCGCGGCAACACGAACATTCAAAACAAAAGCAATAACACGATCAATCGGAACGTGAGCGGTAACAATGTCACGATCAATACCGGCAACCAGGTCAACAAGACGGGAAATACGGCGGCGAAGACGGGTAACGTGCAGTCCAATCCGAATTGGAAGGGGCAATCAACCTACAACGGCGGCAACAAGACGGCTGGCAATGCCGCGAACAACCCTTCCAGAAATCCCTCCACCGCGAACGCCAGAACCTATCCTTCGGGCCAAAATAATACTCAGGTCGTGAAGCCGGACCGCGGATATTCCTCGACCAAATCTGCGACTACCGCGCAACGCACTAACACGGGACAGGCCGCCGCCCCTAAAAAAACGACAGGAGCATTCGAAGGAGCGGGAAATAGCGGTAAAACCGAGAAGGCCGCAAGCCAGCGTGGGGCAGCGAGCACGCAAGCGAGAAGGGGAGGCCAATGAGAACTCAATTTTCGATTCATCTACAGCCACTTCTTTTTGTCGCGGGCCTTTTCTATCTGATGACCGTGACGCCGGTGACTGCACAAGCACTCGGCGGACAAAAAACTTTCTCCTCGCCATTAGAAGCGGTGCACGCTCTGGTGGACGCGGCGCGTTCGGGGGATCCTGCGCAGCTCGAACCGTTGCTCGGTCCGCAAGCGACGGAGCTTATAGCTTCCGGCGACGCGGGTGCCGCCAAGGACCTTCTCGCAGGCTTCGTCAAAGCATATGGCGAAAAACATTCGCTTTCGGTTGAAGCACAAGGCTTCGAACACCTGCAAGTGGGTTCGGCCGACTGGCCGTTTCCTTTTCCGATCGTTCGCGACGGCAACGTCTGGTATTTCGATGTAGACCGGGGCAATCAGGAAATCCTTGATCGCCGGATTGGTCGCAACGAGCTCGGTGCAATCGCCGTGTGTGAGGGCTACGTCCAAAGCCAGGTCGAATACGGTTCCAAAGGACGTGATGGCAATCCCAGCGGCATCTACGCGCAGCGATTTCACAGCAATCCAGGTAAACAAGACGGTCTCTACTGGCCCGTTTCCAAAGGCGAGCCCGAGAGCCCGATGGGCCCACTTGTCGCGAGCGCCTCCGCCGCGGAACATCCGAGGCAGCCGGCAGAAAGCCCCGCCCCCTATTACGGTTACCTTTATAGGATTCTCACCGAACAGGGGGCAGACGCACCGGGCGGCGCGAAAAGCTACATCGTGGACGGAAAACTGACCGGCGGCTTCGCTCTCATTGCCTACCCGGCGGAATATCGCTCCAGCGGCGTCATGACCTTCATCGTCAATCAAGATGGCGTCATATATCAGCAGGATCTGGGTGATCAAACCGGCGAGCTTGCATCCAAAATCACTGCCTACAATCCTGACAGTTCTTGGGAGCCAGCGCAGCACTGATTCATCCGGCAATGCACGCATGACTGTCAGGAGCTCTGCTGTTGACGCGAGCGATTGCGATCTGCCTGCCGTCGTTGGATCACGCTGCGTCGTTCTTTAGTCCTGCGACCTGCACTGTCAGTTCTGACAATTACCGACCGCCGTTCTATGCGAGTAGCATCGCCAAACCTGTAAAGGTGCCCGCGCGCCTGCGCGAAGCGATCGGCAACAGCGACTTTCGGTTGAGGCCGGAATTCGAAGAGGAGCGTATGTATGAATTGGATGGCAAAAACTACCATGGTCGCGCTGTCTGTCGCAGTTATGGGACTGGCAGCATCATCAGCCCCTGCACAAGGTGTTCCGGTTTTCGTGATCGTCAAGGCGGACAGCTCAATTAAGTTCAACGTAAAGGCGTCGGTACCCATAGCGGGTAACTTCGAGAAGACGGAGGCCACTCTTGTATTCACTTCGCCTGACTTGTCCACAGCGGTATTGGACATCAAGATTCAGGCCGCCTCCGTGAACACCGGAAGCGGCATGAAAGATGGCAAGCTGAAAGGCAAAGACTTCTTCAACTCCGAACACGATCCATTGATCACTTTTCACTCCACAAAGGTCATACAGACCGGCCCCAACACGGTTGAGCTCGACGGCGACTTCACAATTCGTGGCGTGACCAAGCCCGAAAAGCTGACTTTTACAATTACCGGCAAGGGGACTGGTGAGGGCCAGATTACCGGCACGATGGCGTTCGACCGTAAGGACTACGGCATGAACAGCGGGATTCCGTTCATCAAGATCGCTGACCGCGTCGAGGTGATCGTTGACCTCAAGGGCAAGCGAGTCAGTGGCCCTCCC
>Ga0182024_10020772_pt1 | contig 11977 bp, 6 predicted proteins | sample P32metaG_FD_120480 | JGI IMG/M metagenome (GOLD analysis project Ga0182024, IMG submission 120480) | Permafrost microbial communities from Stordalen Mire, Sweden - P3-2 metaG (Illumina Assembly) | ecosystem: Environmental > Terrestrial > Soil > Wetlands > Permafrost | place: Sweden: Stordalen... | reverse complement strand
TCATACGTTTTTTCTCCGCCTGATGTAAACGGACTCCCGTGTTTTCTCCAGGCTCCATCCGGATCTTGCGTATCCACTAGCCACCGCGCGGCGCGATGCATCGCCGGTTCGTAGGCTCCGCCGAACTCCCGTGCTCCGGCCGCCAGTCCCATCAGAATCTGACCGGTATTGAACGTGGTCGCTCTCACCGGCGTCGCTCCGATCACGCCGCCCTGAAAGGCTCCTTCCGGAAGCTGAATCGCCACCAGGAAATCGAGCATCCGCCGCGCTCGTTCGCGCAATTTCTCATCCTTGCGCCGCGCGGCGAATTCGAGCACGGTGGGGATGATATAGCCGGTCGTTTCGGGATAAGATGCCGCCCATCCCGTATTCAATCCGAAATCGCGCGCCACGCCGCCATCATGCGTTGCGGAATGATCCTGCGCCCGGGCCAGCCAGTCGAGACACGCATTCATGCAAGCCTCGATACCCGGATCGGCCTCCGGCAGTCCGCGCCGGTCCCGCCGCGATTCGGCCCGCGCCATCGGCGAAAGCTTCAGGTACTGTCGCACGGCGCGCAATGGCGAAAGAAAAACGCCCAAATCGATCAGCCCCGCGGCAGCAGCCGGTCCTTCCATTGGTCGAATTCGTCCACCGCCTGCATGTAGTCGTCGGGACGCCCGATGTCCAGCCAATATCCGCTGAATCGCTCGACATGCACGCGTTTTCCGCGCGCCAGCAGATCTTTCATTAAATGATCGAACCCGTACTTCCTTCCCGACGGAACGAATTCGAGCGCGGCGCGGCTGACTACGTAGACGCCCATGCTCACGAAATGCTCGATCTCCGGTTTTTCCCGAAATCCGCTCAGCCGGCCGTCGTCGATCTCCAGCACTCCATAATTAATCACGCTCTTGCGTGACGACGCCGCGATGGTGAACAGCCGGTCTTCCAACGCATGCCGCTCGAACAGGCTGCCCAGATCGAGATCCGTCAGGACGTCGCCGTTCATCAATACAAAATGTTCCGGCAGATTCTCGATCAGCTTCAGCGGCGCGATGGTCGAAAGCGGCTGGGTCTCGAGCGAGTAATCGATGGCGATCTTCCACTTCGATCCGTCGCCGAAGTAAGCCTTGATGATGTCGGCCTGATGATTCACCGCCAGCGTGATTCCGTCGAATCCGTACCCGGCGAGTTGGCGGACGATGATCTCCAGAATCGGATAAGGTCCGACCGGCATCAAAGGTTTCGGTAAAACCACCGTATAGGGCCGCAGGCGCGTGCCTAGCCCTCCGGCAAGAATCACAGCGCGCTTCACCCGTCCCTCGTGGAAAAATTCATTCTCTGGCGCAGCCCGGAAAACACAGTATGTCATACTGACACTAGCCTTTGCGATGTGTGGGATTGCTGGATATCTGTCGCTCCGCGCTCCGGCCAGCCGCGCGCTGGTGCAGGCCATGTGCGACCAGATTGTTCATCGCGGACCAGATGACTCCGGCTATCTGATCGACGGCGGATGCGGGCTCGGCATGCGTCGTCTGAGTATTATCGACCTTGCCGGCGGTCATCAGCCCATTTCGAATGAAGACGGCTCGGTGTGGGTGGTCTTCAACGGAGAAATCTTCAACTATCAGGAATTGCGCAACCTTCTCATTTCGCGTGGTCATCGTCTGGTCACTAACAGCGATACGGAAGTGCTGGTCCATCTCTACGAGGATGAAGGCACCGAGGGCATCGCACGACTTCGCGGGATGTTCGCTTACGCCATCTGGGATGCGCGCGCCCGCCGGCTGATGCTGGCTCGAGATCGCTTCGGCAAAAAGCCGCTGTACTATGCGATCCGTCCCGACGGGATCTATTTCGCCAGCGAGCTGAAATGCCTGATCACCGCAGAGGTGCCACTGGACCTCGATCGGAATGCCCTTCGATTTTATTTTCAGTTCGGCTACATTCCCGATCCCTGGTCGCCTTATCTCGCGGTGAAAAAGCTCAGCCCCGGCGGCTGGATGACCTTCGACTCCGGCGGAAACACGCGGCAGGGCCGCTATTGGAAGCTGCCGCCGCCCGCCTCCGAGCCTCCGCCTGGATTGACGGAAGCCGCGGCGCGCGAGCAACTGCGGGAGCTGGTGGACGAATCGGTTCGCATCCGCATGATCGCCGACGTGCCGCTCGGTGCATTTCTCAGCGGCGGTGTCGATTCGAGCATTGTCGTTTCCTCCATGGCGAAGCAGTCACCGGATCCGGTCCGCACCTTTTCTATCGGGTTCAAGGAAAGCGCCTATAACGAACTGGCCTACGCCGGCGAAGCTGCCCGGCTGTTCGGATGCGATCATCACGAAATTCTAGTCGAGCCTGATTCGGTAAGCCTGGTAGAGAAGCTGGTGCGCCATTTCGACGAACCGTTCGCGGATACCGCCGCAATCCCCACGCTGATCATGTCGGAGTTTGCCGCGCGGCGCGTAAAGGTCGCGCTCTCCGGCGATGGCGGCGATGAACTGTTCGGGGGCTATGCCAGTTTTTTCGCGGTCGACGGTTTTCTGAAGCGCTTCGACGCCACGCCCGCGCCCGTCCGCCACTTGCTACGCTCGCTCAGCAGCGCGTTGCCCTATTCCGCATATGGAAAGAATTTTCTGTGGATGGCCGGGTCGAGCGATCCGCTCCAGAGATATTTCGAATTCAACTATCCGCCCTACGGCGTGCGGCGCGCGCTGCTCGAACCCGATTGGATGCTGCCCGCCGAAAGCGGCTTCCTGAGAAAGACCTTGACCGATTGCTTCCTGCCTGGCGAATCCGACACGCTGGCGCAGGTGATGTATTGGGAAGCGACGGCGAATCTTACCGGCGACATGCTGGTCAAGGTGGATCGAATGTCTATGGCCGCGTCGCTTGAAGTGCGCTGCCCGCTGCTCGATCACAAGCTCGCTGAATTTGCCGCCAGCCTGCCGCACTCCTGGAAAATCCGCCGCGAGAATGGCCACACCAGGGGCAAAGCGATCCTCACCGATGCATTTTCCGATCGTTTCCCCGCCGGATTTCTTGGTCGTAAGAAGACCGGATTTGAAATTCCTCTGGCCGTCTGGTTCCGCGGTCCCCTTCGCCCGCTGCTTGAGGATTGCGTGAACGGACGGCGATTTCTCGATCGCGGAATCGTTTCGCCGCCCTTCGTCCGCTACCTCATCGACGAACATCAGCGCGGCCGTCGCGACCACAGCTACCAGCTCTGGATGCTGCTGGTCCTCGAGATGTGGCTTCGCTCTGTCGAAGCGCGTGAGCCGTCGCTGACCCTCACGGCACCGGAATCACGTCCATCTGCGTCGTGACCTGAACCGCCGAGCCACTCTGAAATTTCACCCGGTAGTAGAGCGTCCGCCCGGAGATCGCCGGCAACGTGACCGCGCACGTCGTCGAACAGGGTTGCCCGGCGTAAGATCCGCTTTCGCTGGTTTCATAGTTGAACAGATTGCCGCTCTGGTTGCCTTTCACGCACGCTTCCTGACGCGGCGTACAGAATAGTCCGCTCGCCGGATTCCCGTTTTCGGCATAACCGAACTCCACCACCGCGTTATTGATCGAATGACCGGCCGGCGGATTGAGTTGTAACGCGAGCGGCACAAAATCCGCGCCATTAACGGAGTTGCGGATGATCGGCGGCAACACCGTCATCACTGTCTCCATGGCCGCGCCGCCATTCATCCCGAAGACTTGCGAAAGCATTCCCAATCCATCCGGCGTGGCGCGCACGTTCCAAAATGGGCTATGCCACGCATATTGGGCGAAGGTATGGCCCAGGCATCGAGTGGTCGATCCGCTGATCGGATCGGCGCGCGTGATATCCACCTGCGCGGTAGCCTGCGTGCAAACTCCGTTCGGAGCCACCAGGATATCGATTACGTTTCCGCCGTTGGTCCCGATAGGCACATTCGTATTAGGGCCGGGGATGCTCGCGCCTGGCGCATTCACATACAAATCCCCGGGATTCGATCCGATCACGCACTCGTTTGCAAGCAGTACCGTGCAGTATTTGTACCAGCTGCTTGATGTACCGTTAATCACCGAGCCGGGGCCGCTGATATTTAGCAATGGATGATGACCCACTTTGGCGATCCACGGCATCACTTTATCAGCGGTGATCGCCAGGGCCGCGCTTGAGAATCCGCGCTGCACGTAATTGAATTTGTACAGCGTGCTGCTGACGTTGGTCCCATTGTTTCCACCCGACCAGCCGTAGAGCGGTTTGCCGTCTAAAATGAATCCCGACAGCGACGCATAGGGCCAGGACGAATGTGTATCGACGTCATTGGTGTTCCCCAACCCGACAATCCCGGCGAAGCCCGGCGAATACGCGTTGTAGACGAAGGGCGCGTTAATGTATGTGAAGTTAGCGCCCAGGCGGCTCGCGTAAGTCCCCCGGAAAGTGCCCCCGTCCCACCGCGTCATCGCCGGAGAATTGGCGGTTTGATCGAAAATGGTCCATTCTCCGCTTTCCCGATTGCCATGCCCCGATTCGTCCTTGTAGTCGATCAGGTCCTGGAATAGAGATCCGGTGGGGTCCGTGGTCGTGTTCCACACATCGTCCCAGTTGGCGTTTCCGCCGTTCAGGATGAAGAAATTCTGGTTGCCGGAGTCCGTGTACAGGTAGGTTGAACCACTCCAGTTTTTAACCGTTTCCTGGCCGCCGTAATTCCGCTGGATGATCCAGGAATCGCCCGCTGTATTGGTCAGGAACAGGATAGCTTCGGTCAGGCAAGCTTGATAACTGAAGTAGCACGATACCCCGCTCGTTCCAGCACCCACAAAGGCTTTGTCGCCGCTGGCGATCGGACGCAACCCGTAATCCGTCGAAACATCGCAGGTCAGGCCGGTAAAGCTGCACGGCGGCTCCCGCTCAAACGCGGCGGTGTAACTTCCGGTCGTCGCCGAAACCGCCGGAGAAACCGTGATGTCGCTCGAATCGACATAGGTCATGGTGTATGTGGCCCCGCTGATTACGATGGGCTTTCCAGTGTCTGAGGAGATGAACGCGCCCGAGCTGGTGACGGCCGCGCTGTTATGCGTCACGCCTACCGTGGCTGTGGCCTGGTAGGGTGACGGATCTTCCCATTCGTTCGATGCAAAGGTGTAGGTCCCGCAATTATTGTTCGTCGCATTATTCGCCCCGCCGGGCCAGTCCATTTGAGCAATGGGCGTGCTGCTTGATCCCGGCCACGCGGGACAACTTCCCACCGACGTATTCAATCCACCCGCCACGCGCACCCGATATGGGCCAAGCCCAGGAGCCGTATCGGTGCCGCTCAACGCCCCTCCGCTGCCGATCGGTCCCAGCTGTGCGTTGTAGCCGACCAGTCGTGAGCCGGTTCCCGTGCTGCATCGCGGCATCGCGGAATGAAACGTCCCACCCGTCACGTTGTAGCTGGCGGTGGATTTGCGAAGCGCCACGATCCCCGCCCCCACCTGATAGACACCCAGCCAGCCCGTTGTTCCCTGACTTGCCAGCTGCATTCGCACCAATAAAGTTCCATCCGGGCAGCCGCCATCCACGCTCGGATCGCTCGATGGAAAAGTGTCCGCCGCAAATGCTGCGCTGAAGGCCCGCGCGGATGCCAGTACGCTCGCGGCCAGATTGGTGGCATTTAGGCAGGGAGTCGGAGTGCAGGACGTGGTTCCTGCGGTCCCGTTCACTTGCGTGCCTTGCGGAATATTCGCGAAGCTTCCGCCGTTGTTATAGGTGACTTGGACCAATGCCATGTCGTTATTCACCGCATTCACGCCGCAGGTCCATCTCAGGATCGTGGTCGGGTCCATCACGCAGGCCCCGCCGCCGCTCGAAGTTCCTACCGGAATCCCCTGTGTAGCCGGGCTGTAAACTCCGGAGCTGCTGACGTTCCATTGACCGAGGTATTTCACATCCCGGCACACTGGCGATTCGAGATACGTAGCGGTGAAGTGATAGGCCGCGTAATACGGCCCACATCCTCCGATGGTGACTGCCGGGCCACCCGCCTGGTTTGCAAAAAGCTGCATCGGGCTGGAGTCTTCCTGCGTCTCGTAATCCGTCTGCCAGTCGAAGTTGCTGGCGCTGCCGATCGTCGCCGTAATCGCAGACGACGTGTTCGCCCAGGCCAGCACGCCGTAAGTGTTCAGTGTGAAGCTCGCCGCCCCGCAACTGGGGCTGCTGCTTAGCGTGACCGCCGAGTCCGTATCGCTGGAAGCTCCTGCAATCTGGAAAACCTGATTGCAACCCGTCCCGCTGAGGGTGATCGGCGTTCCCGCCGCATACGGTGGCGTAAACCGCGAATCCGTGATCCCATTTCCCGTCAGCGTAACCACCGCGCCATTGACGGTCAGCGTCGTCGATTCCGAGTAATTCGGCCGCAGAGCCGCCCGCTTGTAATCGATCTCCGGGGAACCCCAATCAGTGAACCCTGGATTGGTGCCGCCGATCGGATAACTTGTCGGCGTGCCAGTAAACGTGGCTTGCAGCGTGCTCCCCGCACAGGTGAGGCTGTCGATGGTCAGGCAAAAGTTGAAGACCGCGGTTCCGGTTGAAACCGAGCCGGTGATGTGCGCCAGCAAAAACTCGGGAAAGCTGCGAGAAAGATTTTCGTAGGAAGCAAACACCACACCGTTTCCGAAATAGACCGGAAGGAACAGCTTTGCCTGATTCGTGCCGCTATACGTCGCCGGAAGCGCTCCGCTCGTAAGCGTCCAGGTACTGGTGTGGTCGAACGGAGCCTGGAACGCCGTGCCCGTGCCGGCATGCACCGGCTGATCTCCCGGAACGCTGACGGGTATGTGAACGATCCCCGTTTGTGGATCGATCAGGGGTGTTCTGCTGGTGCCGATCTGCTGCGGATACGCCGACACGCCGGGATTCGACGCCGCCACGGGAATCGGGTCGCCGTAGGTACGGCCCGGCGGCGCCGGCGCCGTCACAAACGTGAACGTGACCGCCCCGCCCGAATCGCAGGCTCCGTCGTTGTTGATCCGGCCATAGTAGATGGTGTAAGCTGCCAGCGCTCGTGAATACCAGTGCCCATCAGTACCTTGTTGTGCCGCGCCTCGCGTGCCAGCGATGAAGATACGAAAATTGCCGCTTGCAATCGAACCGCCCCGGTTGTCATGGTTTGAGCCGGAGAATAGCGTCGGGTCTACGTCGTGCGCCAGCGGCGTGTAAGAGGGCGATTCGCTGATTTCCACCAGGCATGTCGCGCCCGTCGACGCGCTTAGCGCGTAGCGGATCGTCGCCTGCGTCTGAGTCGTTCCCGGGACGTTCACGGAAACCGCGGCCCAAGCCAGGCTGCCGCTGAGAGCGGCCAACGTTATAAATTTCGTCTTCATGAATCCTCCGGGAAAGTTAGAAATTGACGGGCCGGAATTCAAAGGTCTTCAACACCACGTCGCCCGCGTTGCCGTTGGTGGTAGCTTGCATGGTGATCAGCACGCTCGCAGTCAAGTCTTCGGACCCCGTGGTGATATTGATATAAGGCCCCGCCACGTTCTGCGCGATCCCCGAAACGCAGGAGATTTTTTGCGCGTTCGAAGCCGTGCGAATCACTTTGCACTCCACCGTGAATGCGGTACCGCCAGCCAACCCCCAATTGGAGACGCCATTCCCGATCAGAATCGCGGTGTTCCCAAACCTCAATGAAATCGAATTGCCGGAGGTGGCTTGAACCCCGGATATCGCCAGCACGGCATACTGGCTAGTCGCGGACATCGCTCCGGCGGGAAGATTTAAAGTTGCCAGCGTCTGCGCCGCTCCGGTCGCGATGGAGGAGTGATCGCTGAAGTCCACCAGCGGCGCCGTCAGGCCGCCTCCGCTACTGGTCGACGAGCTGCTGATGGTCAGAACGCTGCCCGAATTCGCGCATTGCAGGTTGGCGCCGCAGACCACCACTTTCTCGCTAAGGAACGCCCGCTCGTCCGTTCCTCCCGTCGAAGTCCACGTTCCCGCAGTCGCTGTCCATGTCCAGATTGGAATGGAGTCCGGTGGGAACGCCGTAATTCCGTTGAGCGCCGCGCAAGGCCCGGTGCATGTGACGCTGCCGATCCCAAAATTATGGCCGACCGTTAAGGTTCCGTTCGAATCGACGTAGACGAAAGCCGTTCCCGAGCCGCTCGATATCGTCGCCGACGCGCCGTTGGTGAACGAATATACGGTCGACCCTATGCGCACATTACATGGCGATGCCGTCGAGCAGGTCGCTCCGATGCTCAATAGCGTTCCGTTCGCTGAAACCGCCATCGCCGGAAGGCTTGATGAGCCGCCGCCGCTACCGCCCTCGAGAGCCCAAACATTCGTCGCCGCGCAACCGTACAAGTTGTTGCCCGCCGCAGCCGCGGTATTGAAAAACGCTTCTCCGACATTACACGTCGCGGGTAACGCAGTACCCGTCTTTGCCGGACGCGTCGAAGGAGCGTTCGAAAAGTCGACATTCTTGGACTGCGTCCGCAGATCCACCGTGGTTTGCCCGGCCGACAAGACGGAAAAAAATACGATCCCGCCAATTCGGCACAGGCTGCTGCATAATCTGGTCATGTGTCGTTCCCCGCCTAGAATGTAGAAGCGGGGATCGTCGTAACCTGCCGCTCCAATCCGCCATCGCATTGATCGCGAAGCGAATCGACCGAGCCATTCTTGCCGTGACCGGGTTACGCCCGCGCGAAAACGCTCGCCCTTCGCTGGCTTCGGCCGCCGTTCCGGGTGGCGAGCATCGATGTGGATTTTTCGCGCCGATTCTAGTCGGCAGGGTACCCGTGTGGGGAGGTGTCCTTTTGCCCTATTGGCTTTTGTTAAGGGTACTGAGGAGCCATTGGCGGTTGCTGCGGACGTCTTCCTTTAGCTTGTCGCAAAGGGACTCGCGGGTTGCGAACAAGCGATAACCTTCGCGGTTGCGCAGGTAACCGCAGGATTTGGAGTCGCGATCGAATAATGCTTCACCTGATTTCGCGTACTCCTGTTCATAACGCTGGCGATTTTCTAAAAGCGCCTTCACTAAGAACGGCATTAGCGAGGAATAATCCGCTTGCATGCTTTCGGTGGCTTCCTGATAACTGTCCTTATCGACCTTGCCCCAGGTTACGGCTTCGGCGGGAGGACAGGAGGAAAGCGAGCCGTCGGTGACCGGGGCAGTTACGATCTGGACGTCGAAGTTGTAGCCGCGCACGTTGGGAATGCCGAGCACCTGGCCGAGCGCGGGTTCGGGTTGCAAGTTGAAATTTTTGGGAACACCGCCGCCGAGAATCATGGTCGCGAGCGCGTGCGGGGGATTGTCGAACAATCCCCAGCGATGATACGCGCAGGCTTCGAAGACTTCGGCATGCAGATCGAGATCGAATGCGTAGGAATCGATGAGGCCGGTCTCTCGCATGGCCCACAGCTTCATGGAATTGAGAAACACACTTCCATCGGCAGGCGCGCCGACGAAAATCGGAATCGCCAGACGATGACAGGTGGCGAGCAGACCGGCGGGGAGTTTTCGCGCGCGCTCCTCGGCGGCGTAGATTTCGCCGAGGCGATAACGCAGCTCGGTGCCGGTCATTTTGTGTTGAAATTCGGGACGCGCCAGGACAGCGGTGAGAAAACAGTCCTGATCGAGCAGCACGTCTTCGTCGAAGGCCATGTCGGTGACGCGGATGGTTCGTTCCTCGCGCAGCGCGCCGTCGTCGCCCCAGATGGGCACTTCGAAGATGGGATCGGGATGCGAGGCGAGGCTGCGATGGCCGTCGTGATAACAGACGGCGTCGGTGGTGGAAAGATAAGCGACCCAGCCGGTTTCAAGCAGCGGGATCAACCAGGCCTGGTGCTGGCCGGAGACGGTGACCGGTCCGGCGACCGCGACGGTGAGCGGGCAGCCCATGCCGATGGCGTGATCGAGGATCTGGTAGATGCGCCGGAAAAACGCTCCGCCGAACGCGGGGAAGCAGTGGGTGATCAGGTCGTGAAGAGAATCGCACTCATCGACACGGCGGACGTGTACACGATGACGGGGGTGATTCGGAGCCATGAATTTCTATATTACGTGTCTGAATGCGTGGCGGTATTATAGCGGTGATGGAAGCGGCAGCGCAGGAAACCGTGGCCGACATCGCGGTGCTCGACGACGATCTCGATTTCCGCAATTATCTGGAAGATTTTCTGAAAGACGAGAGCGTTTATTCGGTCCGCACGTTCGCGACGGCGGACGAGTTATTTCACGGATGCGATGAACGGCTGCCGGACATCGTGCTGCTCGACATGAAAATGGGCGAGGCCAGCGGGGAGAAAGTACTGGAGCAGTTGTTGGGGCGCTGGCCGGGTCTATGCGTGATCATCGTGACGGGTTATCCGTCGCTCGAAGACATGCGGGCGACGTTTAAGCTGAAGGTTTTCGATTACCTGGCGAAGCCGTTTTCGCTGGCGCAGCTGCGGCAAGTGCTGAAAAACGCGATTGAGGCCTTCGGGCTGGGACGGTCGCCGCAGGATCGTTTGCGGGAGCGGCTGGGGCACGCGGTGAAGATGCTGCGCGTGGAGCGGGACTGGTCCTTAAAAGATCTGGCGATGCAGACGAAGCTGAGTGTTTCACAGATCAGCGCGATCGAGCGGGGGACCAATCTGCCAAGCATCGAGAGTCTGCTGGCGATCGCGAAGGCATTCGATAAGAAACCGTCGGAGCTGCTGGGCGGGATCGATTTTTAGAACTGGCATTTCGTAATGGGAGGCCGAAATGAACCTTTTGAACGACGTGAAGTTCGCGCTACGCTCGCTGGCGCGCACCAAGGGACTCACCATAACCGTCATCCTGACGCTGGCTTTAGGGATCGGCGCGAATGCGGCGATTTTCACGCTGGTGCGCGGGGTTCTGTTGCGGCCGCTGGTGAATCGCGACGAAGACCGGCTGATCTACGTCCGGCAAAGCGCGCGCGGCATAGGCGTCGACGATGCCGCGTTTTCGGTGCCGGAGATCCAGGATCTGAAGGCGAGCATCAAAACCTTGACGTCGTTTGGGGATTTTTCGACCATCGGGTTCAGCATGGTGGGGCTGGGCGAGCCGCGGGAAGTTCGCGCGGGGGTGGTAGGCGGAACCTATTTTGAAGTGATGGGGCTGCATCCGGTGCTGGGGCGTCTGCTCGATATGCGGGACGATGGACCGAGCGCGGCGGGCGCGATGGTGCTGACGTACCGGTTCTGGACGACAAGTTTGAAGAGCGATCCGTCGGTAATCGGAAAAACGGTGCGGCTGGGGTCGCGCACCGCTACGATTGTCGGCGTGCTGGAGCCGTCGGTACCGTATCCGGCGGAGACCGAGATTATCGCCAATGTGGTGACTAGTCCGCATCATCTTTCGGCGACGATGGTCACGGGCCGAGTACATCGGATGACCGAGTTATTCGCGCGGCTGGCGCCCGGCGCGGATCTGGAGCAGGCGCGGGCTGAATTAAGAGCGACGCATGGCGCGATCGTCAAAGCGCATCCAGAAGCATATTCGGCGCGGGCGGATTTTCGGATCGACGCGGTGCGGCTGCGGGATCAGATCACATCGCGCGCCAAGACTGTGTTGTGGGTGCTGCTGGCGGCGTCTGCACTGGTGTTCGTGATCGCTTGTTCCAATGTTGCGAATTTGATCCTTGCGCGGACGCTGCGGCGCGAAGGAGAATTATCGATCCGCGCGGCGCTGGGAGCGAGCACGGGGGCGCTCCGGCGGGCGCTGCTGGCGGAGAGTCTTTTGTTGTGCGGCGCGGGAGCGATCGTGGGGGTGCTGAGCGCGCGGCCGATGGTGGCGGTTCTGGCACGGTATGCGTCGCGGTTTTCGGTTCGAGCGCTCGATCTGACGGTCGATTCGAGCATGCTGTGGGTGGCGGGATTGCTGGCGGTGATCGCGGCGGTGCTGCTGGCGTTCGTGCCACGGCTGCCGTCGGCGGATTCCTCGCACGGATTTGGAATGGCCGGGGGCAGCACGCGTTCCACGGCCAGCACCGGGCGGAGGCAGCGAATTTTCGCGGTGACGCAGATCGCCGC
>Ga0182024_10020771_pt1 | contig 11977 bp, 7 predicted proteins | sample P32metaG_FD_120480 | JGI IMG/M metagenome (GOLD analysis project Ga0182024, IMG submission 120480) | Permafrost microbial communities from Stordalen Mire, Sweden - P3-2 metaG (Illumina Assembly) | ecosystem: Environmental > Terrestrial > Soil > Wetlands > Permafrost | place: Sweden: Stordalen... | reverse complement strand
GAACCAAGGTGCTCCGCTACATCGAAGACAGCCGATTGACACAACTGCAAAAGGAACTCGATTTCGAGTTGCTGTTCGTTGTCGTCATCCTCGAAGACAAGGATGCCATTTCGCAAATTGCCGACTTGCTGGACGCATACCATGACCGCGTGCGCTGGCTCGTCGTGAGGAACTACCGGGATACCGCAACGATCACGATGTACGACGGATCGAAGACCCGCGAACGGTTGCAAGCCATGAAAACCCTCGAAATCGAAGTGCCGTGCCTGACGGAAGTGACTAGGAACAAGCTTCAGTTGAGCAATCTCACTGTCAGCAAGGGCCGCACTTCCCCCAAGGTCCACCTCCTCGACCGCAGCCGTTGCCAAACCTTCCACGAGGGGATGGCCGCGCAGTTCGACAAGGCGAAAGGAGAGATTCTGCCGTGAGCACTCCCGATCAACTTAAAGAACCGTTGCAGTTGCCCGACGACCTCAAGGTGCTTCTGGCTCAAATAAAAGTACCAACGACCGATCCGATCCTTCCGTTATTGGCGTGGATTTGGAAACAAATGGTGGATACCAAGGCAGTCCTTGAATCAGCCAGGTCATCCGCTGCCGCTGTATTCGACAATCGGCTGGAAAGGATGAACAAGACAGCGGAGATACTTCTTTCGGTCGACGAGAGTTTGCAGCAAGTCGATGAACAGCTTCGATCCAAGCCTCTGCAAGTAAAGGAGCAGGTCGAGGAAGAATTGGCCGAACCGATCCAGACCGCAGTCGAGTCATGCCGCAAGCTCGACCAGCAAATGAAAAGCCTGTTGCAAAGGCTGGATCATAAGGTCGGACGAACACAACGGGCGTTGAACATCGCGTTATTTGCGGCGGGATTCACCGGAGGAGGACTCATAGGCTTATGTATTGGTCATCTTTTCTCTTCGCATTGATTACCACGGCTCTGGTCGTGGCCTTCATCGGACTCGATCACGAGATTTGGGCCTTGATGCTGACCCCGGCAGCGGCCTGGTTCGCCTTTCTGGCCTTCGCCCTGGACGAGGCCGATGAATGGAAGTACGTCCTGACCCTCGGCGGCGTGCGCTGGACGGAGGCCGATTTTTGCCGGGGCTGGGAAATCGACGGACGCACCGGCTCCGGCAAGACGGCCAGTGGCGTTGTGCCGATCATTCACGCTTTGAAGATCACCCGGCCTGACATGGGCATTCTGGCGCTCGATACCAAGGGCGATCTCAGCGAGCCCTTACTGGCAATTGCCGAGGAATTAGGCCAGGAGTCGGACATCCGGCAATTGGAAGTCCGGCCCGACAACGCACCTCCCGATTGGCAGCCCTCCTACACGATTAACATTCTGGCTGATCGAAGCATTCCGTTTTCGACCTATGCCAAAATCCTGGTCGATGTGGCAACCGCCGCCGGCCAAAAAGGCGGACAGGCGTTTTTTAAGAATGCCGCCCAGGTTGCCATTGAAAATGCGATGGCACTACTGGACGCCCTTGATTGGCCCGTGACCATCGACAATTGCTATTATCTCGTCACAGACATGAAGGAGTTGACTGATCGGGTTAAGGAACTCGAAAAATTGGACAAACCCGAGCATGGTCACTTGCTCGACTATTACCGGGAGTTCGTCAAACAACCGCCCGAGCAATTGAGCGGTATCCGCTCCACTGTTTTCAATTACCTTCAACCGTACACCGCGCCGGACATCGCCGAGATTTTTTGCACCTCCGATCCAACCTTCGACATCAAGGAATTGGATTTAGGACGGCTGGTGACAATCAAGATTCCGCAGAAATTCCAGACGGAGAAAAAATACATCAGCCTCATACTGAAAGTTCTTTTCTATCTCCATGCCTTACGGCGGTACGACCTGCCCGCCCAGGAGCGGGACCAGAAGAACCTCATTGTTCTGGTATTGGACGAGGCGCAAGAAACCGTCCTTGTCAGCGAGGACGGCATTTCCGACTACAACGTCGTGGACAAAATTCGTGGGGCACGTGCCACCACGATCAATTCTACGCAGTCACCCACCTCGTATATTCCAGCGATGGGCAACCGGGAGAAGGCCGATGTTTTTCTCCTGAATCTTGGGAACAAAATTTACTTCACCGCAGCGGACAAGCTTTCCTCGGAGATGCTGGCTGACTCCATCGGCAAGCACACGTTCAAGAAGCGCACCTATGGCCGTTCCCTGGGTAAAAGTAATACGAGTTGGACGGAACAGGACGAGCACCTGATTAAGCCGCACGTTCTCCGCGCCCTGCCCAAACACACCGCGATCATCAAACATTGCGAGCGGCCCTATAAGCGCGTCTTCCTTCGGCCATCTCCTTTCACCAAGCCCAAACCGGCAGTAAAGCCAGAACTGAAACCTTCACATGCCTCTCAAACCAAAACTTTCAAAACGGGCTGACCAGCTCGACCTTTTCGACTATGTTCCAAAGTATGACCCTCACACAGTACGGACGGATGGCCGAAAAGCACTGGCGGGAATTTCTTCCCAACAGGGTACGGGAGCTGGAAGCGAAGAGTCAGCTTCAGGAAGCTCTCTACGAGGCGGAAGAAAAAACGAAGGACGAGATGGACCAGACCATGCGGGACTTTCGGAAACAGGGATACACTCCCCAGCAGGCCCACGACACCGCGTGGGAAATCGTCCGCGAGAGGTACATCCTGCTTCCTCCCGAACAGCCGTAGCCCAAAACGCCGACAATTACCGCATTGCTCCTTCCGATGCGGTCGGAACCGGCTCGCTCAAGCAAAAGTTTAAGCAGAATGTTTCTGCCATCCTTGCCTTGCGCTGGATCGAGCAGGAAAAGCGCCCTGCCACACCCGCCGAAAAAGCGGTTTTGGTTAAATACGTCGGATGGGGTGGAATGCCCCAGGTCTTCGCTGTCGTTCCACCGGACGATTGGCAGCAAGAGAGTGAAAAGCTTTCCCAAGTGCTCAAACCGGAGGAATGGGAATCGGCCCGTGCTTCGACCCTCAACTCCCATTACACGTCGCCGGAGATTATCCGTGCCATCTACGCCGGAGTAGAACGGCTCGGTTTCAAAGGTGGCCGCATTTTGGAACCGGCCTGCGGCGTCGGTCATTTCATTGGCCTTATGCCCGAGGCCATCCACACCCAATCCTCGATTACCGGCGTCGAAATCGATTCGATCACGGCTCGGATTTCCAAAGCGCTCTATCCCGATACGGACATCCGGCATTCCCCCTTTGAAAAGGCGCTATTGCCCGATGGCTCTTACGACCTCGCCATTTCCAACGTGCCCTTCGGGGACTATCAGCCCTACGACAAGCGGTTTAACGTCCATAAATTCCCCATTCACGATTATTTCTTCGCCGCCGCGATGGAACGGATTCGGCCCGGGGGTTTGCTCGTCTTTATCACGAGCAAGGGTACTCTCGACAAACAAAGCTCCCGGCTGAGACGACACCTTTCCAAGCAGGCTGATCTCGTAACCGCCATTCGGTTGCCCAACACCGCTTTCAAAGGAAATGCCCACACCGAAGTGACCACCGATATTGTAATCCTGCAAAAGCGCCTTCCGGGACAATCACCGTCCGGCCCGGCCTGGCAGGAGAGCGTGGCCTACACCAACTCCCAGGGGGAGGAAATGGTCCTGAATGAATACTTTGTGGCTCATCCCCGTCAAATGATGGGCACAATGACGCTGGAAGGCCGGATGTATGGCCGGCAGGAGGCCACTCTAGCGAGCGACGGACGCGATTTGACCAAGGCTCTCAGCGAAGCGATGGAGCGTCTGCCCGAGAAGATTTATCAGGCACCGCAAACCGGCCTTGGTCCTTCGATGGAAGTAGCCGCCATTCCCGCTCCCGGCGACATCAAGCCCAATGCCTATGCGTTGATTGATACCGACCTGGGAACGCAGGTTGCCGTCCGTGAGGGCAATGAGCTTATTCCGATTCCTGACCTTCCCAGTTCTGTCGCCAACCGTATTCGCGGCATGGTTCGTCTGAGAAACAGGGTTCGCGAATGTCTCCGTGGCCAGGTAGATAATGCACCCGAAGCAGAAATCCTTCAGGCGCGGACCCATCTTAATCAGGAATACGACAGATTCCATGCCCGATTTGGAGCCGTTTCCGATCAGGCCAACGTCCGCGCTTTTGCAGGCGACCCGGATCTTCCCCTGTTGCTCTCGCTGGAGAACTTCAACGAAGAGACGCGCCACGCCACCAAAACCGCCATTTTCCGAGAGCGGACAATCCAGCACCAAAAACCCGCCGAGTCAGCCCAGACCGCCAAGGAAGCCCTGCTCATTTCTCTGAACGAAAACGGTAAGGTGGACCTGCCGCACATGAGCTGGCTCCTCAAAAAGCCGGTGGAGGAATTCATGCCGGAATTGAACGGAGTTATCTTTCTCAATCCCCAAACGCAGCAATGGGAAGCCGACGACGCCTATCTTTCCGGCAACATTCGGGAAAAGCTGGTTGAAGCGGAGGCGGCAGCCCTCACCGATCCGCGTTACCGGGAAAACGTCGAAGCATTGAAGGCAGTCCAGCCTGAAGAACTGAAAGCCACCGAGATTGACGCCCGGCTCGGATCTGTCTGGATTCCCGAGAAGGACATAGAACGGTTCGCCCAGGAGCTTCTAAATCTTCCGTCATCCCAATCGGTTCAGGTTCGCCATCTCCTTGAAATGGGAGCTTGGACGCTTCAGGCCGATTATCAGGCCAAGGGTTCCGTTGCCAATACCACCGAATGGGGCACGTCACGTTATTCCGCCATCAACCTGATCGAAGATGCGCTTAATCTGCGAACTCCTACAATTTACGATCCTCATCCCGATGACCGGGATAAGCGAATTATCAACCCTGCGGCCACCGAAGCTGCCCGCGAGAAACAGCAACAAATCAAGGAGCGATTCACCCTATGGATTTGGCAGGACGATGAGCGCCGGGAACGGCTGGTTAAACAGTACAATGAGGAGTTTAACAACATTCGCATTCGGACCTTTGACGGCAATCATTTGACCCTGCCGGGAGCCAGTCCGGCCATTACCCTCCAACCTCATCAGAAAGCTGCCGTTTGGCGTATCCTGCAAACCTCCAATACCCTCCTGGGTCATGTCGTGGGCGCCGGCAAGACCTACACCATGGTCGCCTCAGCGATGGAGGCCAAACGCCTTGGCCTTTGTCTGAAGCCTCTTTTCGCCGTGCCCAATCACATGCTCGGGCAGTTTTCATCCGAGCTGCTTAACCTGTATCCCGGAGCCAATATCCTTGTCGCCGGGAAGGAGGACTTTGAGGCGGCCAGCCGAGCCAAACTCTTTTCCCGCATTGCCACCGGCAATTGGGATGCGGTCATTGTCACTCACTCTGGATTTGAGCGCATTCCGATGTCTCTCGCAGCACAGGAAGACCTTCTCAAAGAGCAAATCAATGACTTGCAGGATTTGATTCTTCGGCAGAGCGGCGACAAGAGTTTCGTTAGGCTCGTCAAACAGTTGGAAGCCGCCAAGAACCGACTGGAGACCCGACTTAAAATTCTGTCTGCCGAGCACAAGAAGGACAATACCCTCACCTTCGAGGAGCTTGGCATCGACCGCCTGTTCGTTGATGAGGCCCACTATTTCAAAAATCTTTTCTACGTCTCAAAAATGACGAGAATCGCCGGCCTTCCGCAAACATCATCTCAACGAGCGTTCGATATGTTCTTGAAGGTTCGCTACCTCCAGCAACGGAATGGCGACGGCGGCGTGGTCTTCGCCACCGGAACACCAGTGACGAACACAATGGCGGAGATGTACACGATGCAGCGGTATCTCCAGCCAGCCGACCTGAAACGGCAGGGCTTGCAGCATTTCGACTCATGGGCGGCAACCTTTGGCGAACCGGTCACGGCCATGGAGCTTTCGCCGGACGGCGCGGGATACCGGTTGAATACCCGGTTTGCCCGCTTTGTGAATGTGCCGGAACTCATGCAGCAATTTCAGCAGATGGCCGATATTCAGACCTCTCAAACGCTTCAGTTGCCGGTTCCCAAAATCTTCCAAGGAAAACCAACTGTCATCAGCGCCCCGGCCACGCCGGAGCTAAAGGCCTTCGTCGCCTCCCTGGTCAAACGGGCGGACAGGCTTCGGAATGGGCGTGTCGATCCGTCGGAGGACAACATGCTCAAGATCACGGGTGATGGCAGGAAGGCGGCGCTCGATTTGCGGTTAGTGCAAAAGAGCCGTGACCATCCCGAGAGCAAGATCAACTACGCAACCAGAGAAATCTTCCAAATTTGGGAGCAAACGAAAGACGAACGATTGACGCAACTCGTCTTTTGCGATCTCTCAACACCGCAGCAGGGAGCCACAAAAAGGTTTTCCGCCTATGACGACTTGAAGGCCAAGCTCGTTCAGAAGGGCATTCCCGCCGATGAAATTGCTTTCATTCAGGATTGCGATACGGATGCCGCCAAAGTCGCCCTTTTCAAAAAGGTGCGAGCCGGGCGGGTCCGGGTGTTGATGGGAAGTACCCAAATGATGGGCACAGGGACCAATGTTCAGGAACGCCTGATCGCGCTGCATCACATTGACGCCCCATGGCGGCCTGCCGACATCGAGCAGAGGGAAGGCCGGATTTTGCGCCAGGGGAACAAGAATCCCGAAGTGAAAATCTTCCGCTACGTTACCGAGGGCTCTTTCGACGCGTACATGTGGGGCGTCCTGGAAACCAAGGCCAAGTTCATCGGGCAAATCATGACGAAAGAAAGCCACGTCCGCAGGATTGAGGACTTGGACGCGCCTGCCCTGACGTATGCTGAGGTGAAGGCCATCGCGTCCGGCAATCCCCTTGTCATGGAAAAGGCCAAGGTGGACGCCGAGGTGATGCGTTTGAATCGCCTCCGTTCCCAGCACAGCGAAACCTTATTCATCACTCGCAATTCGATTCGACGAGCACAGGAGGACATTCCCCGTCTGGAGCAGAAAATCACCAATATCCAGGCAGACTTGGGAATCCGCCAGAACACCAAAGGGGACGCTTTCGCCATCAAAATCGAAAATCGATTCTATCCAGACCGAGAGGAAGCAGGGGCTGCCCTGAACCGTTTGGCTGAACAGCATCATCTGAGCGCAAAATTAGTGGATGTCGGTGAGTTCGCTGGCTTCAGGCTTCAGCTTTGGCCGGAGCGAGTCAAGGAAGTCGTCCTGCGTGGGAAGAACGCCTACGTCGCCAATATTTCGGATGCACCGCTTGGCACGATCAGTTCCATGGAGCATGTCGTCCGATCACTTGATGAGCGAATTAACGAATGCCGTAATAATCTTATCGGAACACAGCGTCGCTTGGAGGAACTACATCCTCACGCCCAAAAACCCTTTGAACATGAGGACAAGCTGAAAAGCTTAATCCAGCGCCAACAGGAAATCGTGCAGGCTTTGGACCTCACCAAGAACCAAGCGTCTAATTCCTTGGCTGCTGAACCGACACCGCTCGTGGAAGAATCCGTTCAGGAAAGTCAGTCCATGACGCCAGCGAAAAGAGAGAAGACAAAGCTAACCTTGTGACCCGTGCGAATGAGGCGTTTACGCTTGCCGTCCTAGCGCCGGATTTGGGGTTGATGGTCATGCGCCAAGACGCCAACATTACGCACAATCTCCGCACGGTCGTGGTCGATCCGCAAGGACAACTTTATCGTCAATTCAACGACAATCTTTGGACGCACCAGCAACTTGCTGGTGCGATCCTGGAAGCTCTGCGTCTACCGGCGCCCAGTTAAGGATTCGGCTATACGAAGACTGGTTCCTATTCACTTCGAGCCTGCTGGGCAATTTTCTGAATGAGACCGCTGAAGATTAGACTGTGAATCGGATAGAGGGTATACCAGTAAAGCAAACCAAGTAATCCTTTCGGCTCAAAGAACGCCGTCTGCAAGAGGAGTGTCTGCCCATTATTCTCAGGCCGGGCCTCAAATTCAAGCCACGCCCTGCCGGGCACTTTCATTTCGGCCCGCAAGCGGATCAGTCGTCCCGGTTCTACCACTTCCACGCGCCAAAAGTCCAGGCTATCCCCGACTCGCAAATCCTCCGGATCGCGCCGACCTCGGCGCATTCCGACCCCACCGTAAAGCCTGTCGAGCATCCCGCGCAACTGCCAGGCCCAATCCATGTAGAGCCATCCCCGCCGACCGCCTAGCCGTGCAAAACTCCTGTATACCGCCTCGGCCGGGACAGGCACCGCTCGCTGCCGCTGCTCGATGATAAGGCCCTCCCGAGAGATAAGCGTCACCGGTACTCGGTCGCCTTGGCTGGAGGTCAGGGCATCACTCCATGCCGTCTCCACCCCTTGACTCTGCACCCTCGCCAGGGCGAGGCGCACGGAAGTCTCGAAGTCAAGCAACTCGATGTCCGGGAAGAGCCGGAGAGCCGTGCCGTCGCGCACAATGACTTCGTTGCCCAGACCTTTGATTAAGGGTTGGGCGATTGCGGCGGGAATGGGCGTGACGAGATGCACCCAATAGGATGAGAGCCTCGGCGTCAACACGGGCACTGCAATCAGTCGCCGTGTTAATCCTCGAACTCGCGCATAACACCGCCGCCACGACGACACTTCCAAGGAGTGGGCTGTTCAGGTCACCCATAATTTCCTCGAGGACAAATGCGATCGAAGCGAGCGGCGTGTTGAAAGTGGCCGCCAAACCGGCCGCAGCTCCCGCCGCGCTGGCCCGTCGTCGTCCTGTCTTGGCTGTACCGAGCATGCCCGAAAGATTCGAGGCGACTGTGGACGCGAGTTGAACGGATGGCCCTTCTCTTCCCAAGCTGGCTCCGCCACCGACCGCCAGCACGCCGGCAATGAATTTGACCCAAGCAACACGCCATGGCACGTAGCCAAAATCCTTCCAAAACGCCAACTTCAATTGAGGGATGCCGCTGCCCGCCGCCTCGGGAGCAACCCGGCTTAGCAGGATACCTGAAATTAGAGAGGTCCCGACGATGACGCAAAAACTCGCCCAAGCAAAATTCCAGGCACCCCAATGGGCGAATCGCACCAACGTTGCAGAGTAGACCTGGTAAATGGCCACCTCGAATGCGACGGCGGATAAACCTGCCGCTAAGCCATAAATACCCAACTCAACCAGTGGCTGGCTTCGGCGAGGAAGCCACCCCAATAGAAACTTTCGTAAGCTCATTCCACGATAAGTTTAACGGCAAATCAGAAATAACTAAAAGCGTATCTATTCAACAAGAAGAAGTGATCGCAGTTCGTTCTATCCCAGCAAACTTCGTCACCCTTGCGTTCACTGCAAGCGTTTACGCAGATCAAATCCTTCGAGATGGGATTATTCGCACTCGATTCCGTGGAATCGATTCCTCTCGGTGACGTCAAGTAATTCGAGGTAGCGTAAGGCCTCATGGATCTGCGAATCGAAAATATCGAAGAACTGCTGCTGATAGCAGCAGTCGTGGCCATGCTCGCGAGGAAGCTTCGATTGCCGTACACCGTCGGCCTTACGCTTGCGGGAATTGGTGTTGCGCTGGCCCATTTCTCTCTGCACATCGAACTCACGCGGGAATTGATTTTCACGGCTCTGCTGCCACCACTTATCTTTGAGGCGGCGCTCCAGATGCACTGGAGCGAATTGCGCGCCGATGCGGGGGTCATCGTCCTTATGGCCACGCTCGGCATCATGCTCGCGGCCAGCGTCACGGCGGTCGGCCTTCACTACATCACGACGTGGCCGTGGGAGATCGCCGTCCCGCTTGCGCTTCTGATTTCAGCCACCGACCCGGTCTCGGTCATTGCTACCTTCAAGGAAGCAGGGGTCACGGGGCGACTGCGTTTACTCGTCGAATCAGAGAGCCTTCTCAACGACGGCACGGTAGCAGTTCTCTACGGGGTCGCTCTCGCCGTGATCGCGGGGAGCGATGTGAGCCTCGGAAACGTCACAGCAAGATTTTTTGTTTCCGTTATCGGTGCACTCCTCTGCGGCGCGGCGGTTGGAGGCGCCGTGATGCTGCTCATTGGCCGCACCGACGACCATCTAATCGAAATCACGTTCTCGACCGTGGGGGCCTATGGGTCCTTTTTGCTCGCCGAACACTTTGGTTGCTCCGGCGTTTTGGCCACGATGACCACGGGGATACTGGTCGGCAATACAACCATACTCGGGAAGTTTTCCCAAAAGGGGCTCGAGGCTGTCGCGTCATTCTGGGAGTACGTGGGCTTCGTCGCCAACTCACTTATCTTCCTGCTGATCGGCGTAAACCTCGTGGCACATCACGTTTTTACCGTAGTCTCCGTTGCCTGTTTAACGATTATTCTGGTGATTGTTGGCCGAGCCCTTGCCGTCTATGGATGCTGCGCTGCGTTCGTAAAGACGAAGCAGCGCGTACCACTCGTTCAACAGCACCTCCTCGTTTGGGGCGGTTTGCGCGGCGCGCTAGCGTTGGCCCTCGCCCTCAGCTTGCCAGCCGGCCTGCCGCAACGCGACAACGCGATTTCAGTCACCTTTGCCGTCGTCGCATTTTCAATTTTGGTTCAGGGCCTGACCATGACACCCCTCCTGCTATATTTTGGAGAACTCAAGGTGCCCCGGTCAAAAGCGCGTTCTAAATAACCACGTCTTCATTCCGACGAGATACAGATTGCCCCGCCTCTGTTCGGACGAGAAGTCTATCTCTAGGGTTTCCCCGATCACGACAGTTCGCGTTACGCTCCCTGTGACTTCGATTCATCAAGCTCATGGCATTCCCGGGCGATCTGCCAATCTTCCCGCGATTTCACGATTAGGACACGCACAGGTGTTTTCGGGAGCGAGATATCCGTATCGAGGGGGGAAGTCGCATTCTTTTCGGAATCAACTTCCACTCCGATAAACTTGAAAGGTTCGCAGGCGCGAGATCGAACGAGAGGTTCGTCTTCACCAATGGCATCCGTAAAGACGATGGCGTCGGGGCGGCCGTTAAGCGAAGCCATCATCTGGCCGATCCCGGCTTGCAGACGATGAATGAAGACATCCATGGCAAGCTTGGCGCGCTGGTTACCCTTAGCAGCCTCAGGCACTAGAATTCGGGTATCGCCAGGCATGCCAGAAAGGCCCTGCAACCCGCTTTCCCTATCCAGTGTTTTCTCCAATTTATCGACATCGGGGTTTTCTCTCATGAGAAAGAGCAGGATACCCGGATCTAGTGCCCCGGAGCGCGTGCACATGGCGATTCCGTCCATGGGCGTAAAACCCATCGTGGTATCGACGCTTTTTCCTCCAATCGTGGCAGCCAGTGAACATCCACCGCCCAAATGGCAGATAATCAATCGCAACGAAGGATCGTTCTCGCGTTTGAGGAGTCGGGCAGCCTGGCCAGTGGCCCAGCGAAAGCTGGTACCGTGAAAGCCATAGCGCCGAATCCCTTTTTCCAGCCAGTCATAAGGTCCGGGGTAAGTCTCGGCTGCCTGAGTGAGCGTACGGTGAAAGCTCGTATCGAAAACGGCGATCTGCGGAACGTTTGAGCCGAGTATTTCCCGGGCCACTCGGATGCCTTCCAGATTTACCGGGTTATGCAGTGGAGCAAAGGCAGCCATACGCTCAATGACAGATTCGACTTTGGTATCCACAACGACAGCCTTTGCAAAATCGACACCTCCGTGGACGACGCGATGCCCCACAACGTCGATCTCGGACGTCCCTTTCAAGACTGCCGATTTATCTTCCTGAAGACGTTTCAACAAGCACTCGACCTGTTTCTTTGACGAGAGATCGGACGGAAGAGTCTTCCGCTCCGTTTTTTTACCTTCGCATTCTATGGTTAATGAAAGCTCTTGCGCGGTGCTACCGGGGTCGGTCGCCACGATAGCCGCTTTCCAAATCGGCTCCAGTGGTTCGACCGGCAGAGCAGTCTCAACACGGAACAACGAACATTTGTGACTTCCACTTCCTGAATTGAGCACCAAAATATTCATACTTACTTCGACTTGCCCTCGTGATCGGAGCCAGCGAGCTGCTTGCGAATAGATTTCAATTCCCGACG
>Ga0182024_10020770_pt1 | contig 11978 bp, 13 predicted proteins | sample P32metaG_FD_120480 | JGI IMG/M metagenome (GOLD analysis project Ga0182024, IMG submission 120480) | Permafrost microbial communities from Stordalen Mire, Sweden - P3-2 metaG (Illumina Assembly) | ecosystem: Environmental > Terrestrial > Soil > Wetlands > Permafrost | place: Sweden: Stordalen... | reverse complement strand
GGCGCCGGCACGCCAGCGGCAGCGCCATCACCCGGCGGATGTTGCCACGTTTCCGATCGGTGGGATCATGCGCAACATCGTGCAGGACCCGTCCCTCGGCCGTGAAGCGGTTTTCCTCCCATTGCCGCTCGATATGGATCAGTGCCGCTTGACGCAGGCAATAGACTGCATGTTGCAGCGCCGAGAGGGGAATCGGATCGTCGAGTTCCTGCATGCCCGGCCTCCCCATTCAGAACAATTCAAGCACCTCGACCGATTCCGGAAGACCGTCGTGGTTAACCGTGACCTCGTAGTCCGCGAACCGCCTGGCTGGAGAGTGGTTGCTGAGGCGATCACTGCCCGGCTCGAAGAGCTCGTCGCCGATCTTGCGGTGCACCGTCACACGATCGAACAAGGCATGGGCGTGGGCGTTGCCGAGCGCGGAGGCATGCTTGAATGCGATGCCACGGCGCGAGGACATTTCCCCCCGGGCTGCCGAGCGGTCGTGCTCGAACATCGAACCCAGACTTTCGAACAGATGGGCGAGGTCGGCATCGCCGAATCCGGTTCGGTCCGCCAGCTTGGCGTTGACGAATATGTGAGCGCGGTAAAGGCCATAGGGTACGATGTGCTTGCGGCCCATGGTGCGATTCTCCGTCCGCTCATCACCTTCGTCGCCCTGCTGGCGTTCGGCCTTTTCCTTCTCGTTGGTCGCGGCCATGCGCGTGATCGAGATTTCAAGCGGCAGAATTGTCTCCACCGAACTGGCAAAAGTGACCTGTACCGGTCCGCGCACCTGGCCGGCATTGATACCGGTGCTCATCACCGCGCCAAAAGCGCGCACATCGAAGAAGTTGTCGCACATGAATTTGGTCAGCGCCTTGGACTCCTCGTCGTTCTGCGGATTGAGCTTGCTGTCCTTCCCGACCTTTTCGGTGTCGCCGCGGACGGCCTTGTAAGCTTCGCGATGGCGATCGTTGAGAATGGAGCCTTCCTGCACATAGATGCGGTAGCCCGGCTGATCGCCCTTGGTAAGCTCAGTGTAATTGCGGATTTTGCGCTTCAATGAGACATCGCTGACCAGCCCCTTGTTGGTCTCGGGATCCATGCGCGGCAGGTTGCCGGCGTCCGGGTCGCCGTTCGGGTTGCCGTTGGTGACGTCGAACAGGAAGACGATATCGTAGCGGTTGGCGAGCGCGGTCATCAGGCAGCCTCCTCCGGTCTGGATTTCTCGGATTTCTTGAAGAACTCGTTGCGCTGGTGGTAATAGCCGAGCCCGAACAAGGCTTGGCTCTTGTCCGGAAGACTTGCCGGGAACGGATCATCGTCCGGGGACATTGCCCCCATGATCGCGCCGACTGCTTTTTCCAGATTGACCTTGAGTCCGGGCCTTTGCTTGCCGATCTTCGACAGGTGGTTTGCTGAACCGGATTCCAGCATATGGAAGACCTTGCGGGGCTGCGCGGCCGCCGACCCGTAGAATTTGTCCTTGATGGTCGCATTGACATTGCGGCCGAGCGCGGCAATCTGGATTTGCTCATAGACCGCGAACAACCGCCCCAGCAGATAGCCGGGCTCCTTGCATTCCGGATCGAGCGACACCGGCACCTCCATCTTGAAGTTTTTGATGAGAATCGACTTGAGGATCGCGACGCGCAGCGCGTTGACATCGTGATCCGCGCGCAGCCGCATGATCAGGGTGGAAAGCAGGGTCAGCGGGTATGGCGAATCCGTCAGGATCGCGCGCATCCATTCGCCAGCCAGATTGGGTTGGATGTTGTCGGACTTGCTCAGTACTGCGGTTTCGACCAGCATCCGCCACATCGATGGCGCTTCATCCCGCGGTGGCGGATCGATTCGCAATCGGTCGAGATGCCGCAGATATCGCTCGGCGATGACACCGAAATCATCCTCGATATAGAAGCGCACCGAGAGCCGCGCCGCATTCGGCGCCAGCGCCAGAACGAAGAAGCGAACCCCTTGCGGAAGGTCAGGCTTGAATTCCGCGATAGGGCGGCCGGCGCGAAGCTTCGCGAGAATGCTTTCAATCTTTCTTTCCTCGACAGCTTCAGCTTCCTTTTCATCGATGAAGCCGAGAAACAGGCTCTCGGCCTCCAAGGCTGCGCGCGCATCGGAAGAGTCAGCCCAGAATACGGTCGAGGCATCGCCGATCTGGATACGATGGCCACTGTTGCGCTCGAGAAAATGATTGAGCGCAGATGTATAGGCGAAGGCGGCGGCCTCCGAGACAGGGGCATTCTCGCCTTGTTCATGGCCATACGACTCGAAGGCATCGAGATTGAAGGAGACGATCGAGGCGCCTGACGATTGCGCGCGCCAAACGCCTTTGATGGCGGGATGCAACCGTGCCACCGGTGCATGGTCGCCGGTGATAAGGCAGGCAGCAGACGCCTTCTCGCCCGCCGCAGTCAGCCGCGCCCACAGCTCGCGCGCGGCAGGACGATCGTGGATCATGATATTCGCAAGCCGCTCGCTTTCGAGCGCGAAGACAATATTCTGGTCTTTCATATCTTCGGGCCAGCCGAGCCGGGTAAACTGATCGGCACTCCATTTGTCCAGAAAGCGCAGGATGGCTTGCAATCCTTCGTCCGACGAGAAACCAAGCCATTCGCGATGCGCGACGACAAATGCTTCGTGTTCTCGTGATGTGCGCTTGCCCTCGGCGGCCGTCACACCCAAGACATATGCCGTCTTGTCCCATAGAAAGTTGGGCTTGACGCCTGAGGTTCGTTTTGTCGGTTGCGGCACGGCCATCAGGGGCGCCGTCTTTTTCTTTCCTTCGCTTTGCCGAAGATCTATCGGTTGATGCGCAACAGTTCCATACGGATTGAGCGGAATAAGAAAGCCGATCCTTTCCTGCGAATAGCCATAGACTGGCACCTTGCCGAGCGCAGCCATCCGATCGTAAGCGCGGACGAGAGAGGCGAGCGGACTCATCGGCGGATCTCCGGCGACGCGGGTGGCGGCACCCGCATCACACCGTGTTCGAGCGTCGCACGGAAAAACAGCGAGCCACGGTCGCCGGCGTGATCGATATCGTAAAGCACGAAGCCGAGGTCACGGGTCTCGTCGATGGCCTGCGGCAACGCCGCGCCCGGCTCGATCAGTTCGAACTGCGCGGGAAATTCGCGGGTGCCGAGACATGGCTGATGAAAGCATTGGCCCTTGCGCGCGCGGCGATTGAAGGTATCGAGATGTTTGCCTTCGTTGTCGTCGGCGCCGGCCTTGGGCGTCAGCGTGAACCGCGCGCAGATCACATAGGCGACGTCGGTCAGCACCGTCGAGGCGCGCTGCTGGCGGTTGTCCTCGACAATGAGGGCGAGATTGCCAATGTCGCCGGTTTTCATCGCGGCGCCGATCGCACGCGTCGAAGCCTTGGCGCCGACTTCGTTGCGCCGGATCGACTGGAACCGTATCGGCTTGAGGACGTGGATCTCCTCGACGATCCATTTGATGGAGGGCTTCCAGTGGATCGCTTCGAGGATGCCGCGCGCGGCCGACGGCGTCATCACATCGTAGGAGACGCGCTCAACCTTCATTTCCGGACGCGTAAACAGCGCCCACTTCCCCGAAACGAGGAGCCGGATTCCATATGACATTTCCCCAGCCCCCTATTGCGCTTTTTGCCAGTCGTCGTTGATTGTTGGGCTATCGTCACGACCTGATCGGTAAGAGGCAGCGTGATTAGTTCTTTAGAACAAATCAAGAACTTTCTTGTCGAATGATTTCGGGTTAAGGCGGCCCCTTAAAGACGAGGCCGCCCATGGCCCCTCAGCATCCCTACTCAATGTTTCGATCCACACCTTCAGCCAGAAGGCGACAAGGAGCCTCAGGGGCCCCATTTCGTCAGATAAGCCATTGCTCATTTCCCAATTCGTCGGCGTTCTCCCAAAACAATCCTGTCTCTCGCGAGTAAAGGCCCGCCGTCATCAATTCTGCGAATTGGTCGCCAAACTCGTCGACAAACCGGACATGCCCGTTTGCGATCAGCTTGACGCGATCTCTGGGCGGCACCTGAACGATGTAATTCTGCAGCTTGCGAGCGGCGAGGCCCGGCGGCATCCCGCCCCTGAGCGCGCGCAAGATGGCCTGCGGCTCTTCGTCGATCGCCACGATCACGGGCTCCATGCCGCTTTCGATCAAACGGAAGCGTTCCGCGACGCTGCGGTAGGCAAAGTCGGTTCTGGAACCTATGATGAATTTTTCCATGACGGCGTGTTTGTCCAGCCCTGCTTCGCTTTTCCGCCAGTAGACTTCACGGAAATAGGCCTCAATCGTTTGAGGGGAGAACAGATCGCCGCGATGTTCGCCGAGGATCCGCAGCATGTCGCCAATCAGGCCCTTGATTTCGGTGGGTGGCCTGGCTTCCGCCGGCTTGAAGATCGTGACGACGCTGTCTTCGACGGGGCGACGGCCTTCACGATTGCAGCGCCCCGCGGCCTGCGTCAGCTGGTCGAGGCCGGCTCGGCCCGCCAGACCCTTGGAAAGTCGAGGTCTACGCCGGCTTCGACGAGCGACGTCGCGATAACACGGCAAGGCTGCTGATTTTTGAGCCGTTCGCGCACGTCGTGGAGAATGCTTCGCCGATCGGAAGCCGTCTGCCGGGTGGTCAGATGGATCAGCCCGGTTAGGCCGGCCGACTTCGCCGCTTGGTAGAGCGTCAATGCGTGTCGGCGGCTGTTGACGATGGTCAGAGCCTGGTCGACCGTCGCCAATTCGGCGACAAGCTCGTCGTCCGTCATGACTCCAGCAAGGCGTTCGGTCGTGCGCTTCAACTCGCGATGCAGTCTCGCCGGATCGGGCGCGAGTTCGCGTTCCGGGCCGACCTCCAATCCTCCGCGGAAGCGCGGTTCCCCAAGCGCGGGCTGGGTTGCTGTGCACAAGATGATGGTGCAGCGGTAATTGCGCGCAAGCTCGTCAAGCGCGGCGACGCACGGTCTCAAGACATGAAGCGGAATCGTCTGCGCTTCGTCGAGAATGATGACCGCGTTGGCCAGGTTATGCAGCTTGCGGCAGCGTGAGGTCCGGTTGGCGAACAGGCTCTCGAATAATTGCACATTGGTGGTTACGATCACCGGCGCCTGCCAGTTCTCCATCGCCAGCCGCAGCTTGGCGTCGGATCGTTCACCCCGGAAAAGTTCCTCTTTCTTAACTGTCTCCTGCTCGATCGACGAATGATGCTCAAGAATGGCATCATCTCCCAGAATTCCGCGAAAGATCGCGGCCGTCTGCTCGATGATCGACGTAAACGGGATCGCATAGACGATCCGGTCCATCTTCCAGTGCTTGGCGTGGTCCAGCGCGAAGGCGAGCGAAGCCAGTGTCTTGCCGCCGCCTGTCGGCACATTTAGCGTAAAGACGCCGCACGGCAGCCCAGCCTTCTGCCGGACATGCGTTAGTATCTCGCCGCGTAACCGGTTCAGCGGACTATCAGCAGCCAGGCGGCGCATCTCAGACATATGAGCATCGAAGCGGGCGGTCATCTGCTCGATTTCATCAGACAGAACAGGCCAGGTCCGGTCAATCTGGCGTCCATCCACCGACGCGTAGAAGGCTTCGGTATCCAGAAAGTCGGCATCCACAAGACAGGAAAAAATCATTCGCCCGAGAAACGCGATTTGGAACCCGCGATTTTTGAGTGCTGCCTTTAGGCCAGCAGGAAAAAGTCCTGCCAGATCGGTTTCGATCTCGCTTTGCCAAATTGGGTCGAGCGGAGGAATGGGCTTCTCAAGTCGGTCTGCCAGCGCGCTGGCTTCGCCATCTGCGCCTATCATGTCGGGCAAACCGGCATGATGGCCAGCAATCGCATAGGCGATCAATTCAGCCATGCCCTTATCGGCGCCCTTCAGGCCGAGCTTCAACACCTCCTGCGCGCCGGCGGTCGAATGATCGACCCCGCCCGCACTGCGCCCTCCGATATAAGCCTGATAGGCTTCCGAATATTTTCCGAGGTCGTGCAGCCAGCCTGCGAGAGCAGCAGCTTTGGCCGCACCGAACTTGCTCCCGAACATTTTGGCTCTCAGCGCGGTCTGCTTCAGATGGTCCCGCAAGGGTTGCCAATTGGAACCGTCCGGAGTTGCCGTTGAATGCGCGTAGTGCAAGGATCCCCTCGAAATTTCAACGTTGTGAAGCAATTGCCGACTGTTTTGATATCACATTTGGGCCGCCGTTTGTGGACATGACACCGTCGGATTATAACCTCCGCCTTACCATCTTAGAACTTCAGCGGTTTACGTAAGCGCGGCCCTTTCAAGGTATCACGCTTCCACGCCGCCACCGTCTTGGTGCTCGTGGGGGTTCGAATGCACTCGGCAACTTATCGATCTTCGAAATCTTCGTCATCGTCCTCATCGGGCCTCGGCGGCATCGGGACCCCGCGCGGCGCGTGATGACGCGGCTCGCGCGGGGCCGGACGCTCGGATGGATCGCGGCCGATCTTGGATTGCAATTCCAAAAGGTCGGTGAAGACATCGGTCTGGCGCCGCAGTTCGTCGGCGATCATCGGCGGCTGGCTCGAAATGGTCGAGACCACGGTGACCTGGACGCCACGGCGCTGCACCGCTTCGACCAGCGAGCGGAAATCGCCATCGCCGGAAAACAGCACGATCTGATCGACATGCTCCGCGATTTCCATGGCGTCGACTGCAAGCTCGATATCCATGTTGCCCTTCACCTTGCGGCGGCCGCTGGCGTCAATAAATTCCTTGGTCGCCTTGGTGACGACGGTGTAGCCGTTGTAAACGAGCCAGTCGATCAGGGGGCGGATTGACGAAAATTCCTGATCCTCAATGACCGCGGTGTTATAGAACGCGCGCAGCAGCGTCCCGCGGCTCTCAAATTCCTCGAACAGCCGCTTGTAGTCGATGTCGAAGCCGAGCGTCTTGGCTGTCGCGTGGAGATTTGCGCCATCGATGAATAGCGCAATCCTATTGGAGGAAGATGTCATTCGGTGCGGATCGCTAATGGGGAGGTGTAAACGAAAAGAGGTGCGATCGTTCGCACCCTTCTAGGAAATCGTCTATAGGCAGGTATTAAGTTTCAAATTATCTTTTGTATAGAAAATTAATTCTTTGTAGCGAGGACTGCGTTAACAGCTCCGACGGTTCGAGCCCGTAGACTGCGTTCAGTGCTGCGGAGGTGTGCTCAGCCGGAGCAATCGATACGGCGCGGACTGCAACAACTGGAAGAGCGCCCTGTCAGCCTTGTATTTGGCAGCGCGTCGGCTGGTCTCCGAGCCCTGCATGACCACGTCCCCTTCGGATGTGCACATGCGCCAGCTCCATGTTCGGCCGCGCCTCTTCAAGACGGGCCTGTTTTCGTTCTCGCCTCGCGTGTGAGGCCGATTGTTTTTCAGATGCGATAATGTACACGCCCCGGACACACCACTAACAAAACTGACCCTCGTCGAGATCAGCCCGGCGGCCACGGCAAGCAGGCCGGTGGTGAGATGAAGTGCTGACTACCGCGCGCCCACGGCGCCAATGACCCGTTGCACCACACTGGTTCCGATACCAAGCTTCTTGCCGATCTTGAGAATGCCGTCGCCCTTGGCTCGCAACTGTCGTATGCGCGCATCCACAGCAGGCTTCGCTTTTCCGATCTTCGCGCGGAGCATTCTTCAGGCTCGGAGTATCAAAAAACTCCGATAAAGGTGTTCATTTCCGCATGGGGTGAAAATACAAAAACCCCCCAACAAAATTTACCCTGTTTTGATGCAAGAAAATCAATGAATTGGGTAATTGTGGGCTGTGAGGAGGGACAAAAGGGGGGGGTATTGTCGTTCTCGTCTCGCGTACGAGGCGGGAGAATTTTTCCCATCCGGACCGACCACAGAAGAGGCTGGTTGGATGCCTATGCGCCCGTCGCAGCAATGACTCTTTGCACCACGCTGGTGCCGATACCGAGCTTCTTACCGATCTTGAGAATGCCGTCGCCCTTGGCTCGCAACTGTCGTATGCGTGCCTCCACAGCAGGCTTAACGGGACGCCGGCCGAGCTTAATGCCATTTGCCCTGGCCCTGGCGAGTCCGGCGTTGACCCGCTCGCGAATGATGCCGCGCTCAAACTCGGCAAACACGCCCAACATCTGGAACATAGCCTTGCCGGCTGTAGTCGACGTATCGAGGCCTTGCTGATGCAGGAAGAGGTCAACACCTTTGTCGTGGAGCGCCTGCAGGATGCCCAGCAAATCGGTCAGGGAGCGTCCCAGGCGATCGACCGACCAGGCTGCGACCATATCGAATTCTTTCCCGTTCACGGCCTTCAGCAGCGCGTCGAGCCCAGGTCGCTTGTCCCTGCCCTTGGCGCCGGAGATCCCAGCGTCTTGGAAGACCTTCACGATCCGCCAGCCAGAGCGCGCGGCAACCGCTTCGAGCTCACGACGCTGGTTGCTCGTTTCTTGTTTCGACGTGCTCACCCGCAGATAGATGGCAACGCGCTTCATTGGATACCTCGTAAGTTATACTGAAATCATTTGTTTAACGTATGGACGAAATTGCCCTAGTACTCCCTTTTCTTAAAACATGAGTCGCGATTCAAGACCGGAGGCTTGCCGAAGCGAGAGAAGTCCACCTCTCATACAAAGGCCGCCGTGTCACTTAGCTCTGATTCCGGGTACTAGAAAGGCCAGCAATGTCAACACCGAAAAGCTCGATGTCGGTTTGGGTTATCCGTATAGGGCCAACAGCGGTTCTGGAGTTTGACCAGCGGTTGCCTTGTCTGTATCGCGCGCGCTATCGAACCTTGCATCACTCCGACGTCATCCCTTCCCACGGCACGATGTCGCCGGCAGTTTCCAATTCTGTGAACCCAAAATCGAAGTTGAAATCGTCGGTGCTAACCACCTTTCGCGGGACAAAAAATTCCAAAAAAATCCAAAAAAACGAACCCGATCCGAGCGATGAATAGACGTTGTCAGGCGAGGGTCCGCCGATAGCTTCTGGATAGCCTCGCCACGGTCGTTGCCGTCGCTGGTGGCACGTTCGTTGTGATCGCGGCCGGGATGATGGCACCCTGGCGCCAGTTAGGCTGCGCGGGCTCGCGTGGTGGTGAGCACCCTACCCTGTGCTCAGGCTACATGGACGCTTAATGTCGTCAAAATGCGATAACGCCGGCTGGGTCGTGGTGCGGATGAGACGGCCGAACGAGAAGCAGCGGGCCGCCGAGGGGTCTCCTTCGGGGGGAAGATTCGACGGCCCGCGCTCGAGCCACGGTCACGATGTGGAGGCGTGACGCGCACCTCGCATATCGGCACCCATAACTGGCCCGATCAACGCGACACGGCGTCGCGTGGGGACGTCAGCTACAAAAGGCGCGCCCCATCGGGCCTGGGGGCAATAACCGCTAGGGCGCGCCGGGCCATTTCGAGCGTCAGGTCCGAAGCGGCCCGAGGATGGAATTAGGGACGATGGTGCGGTGCAGCCAATCACAGCGTCGGCATCCATCTTAAAGGTTTTATTCCGCGCGTTGGTTTTCGTGTGGTCACTCCCCTGCCGTTGCCAAACGCCGTGATGCACCGGCGAGAATCCCGCACTTCGCAGAATCGTCGAGAGTTTACCGCCCGACGCCTGACGGCACGACCCGCAACAACGCTGGCCCGATCGGCGCGAGGCGAAGCTTTAATTGCCCTCACAAATAATTTAATGGCGGCGGGCGGATCGCAACCCACCTCAGTCTGTGTGCCGGTTCCCCCAACGGCACGACCCCAAGGACGGTCCCAGCTCACCCCGCCCCGGTTGCTGGGGCCGTCGCATTTGATGTCATCGTCTCTCTCGGTGCAAGGAACAACACATGAAACTTACGACGATAGCTTTGGCTTCAGTTCTCGCAATCACTTCCTCCATGGCTTTCGCACAAGGAGCCGGTGGTGGTACTAGCGGCGAAACGGCCGTCGGTGCGGCGGGCTCCAGTAGTGTAGGCAGCTCCACGGGTACACGAACCACCGGGATGAGTAACGCCACGACAGAATCATCGAATGGTCTGAGCAGTGGCCTCAGCATCGGTACGTATCCCACCTTGGTTACTCCTGGGGGTCTGCCCTCATCAGTGCCGGCTCCGGGAGCAGTAATAAGCCGCTGATTCAGTCTGCAATGACCGCGAAAAGCACAACGCCGCCCGAGCGGAATATGATCGCTAGGCGGCGTTGGTTTAGTCACCGAGGCCCCTCAAATCCCCTCGGCTGAAATCTGTATGCAATGGAGATGCCAAAGCTCAATAACTAGGCATCGCCGAAGTCCACTAAGCGTTTTGGCACGGAACCACGACTGGCGACGGCGGATTGGTTCACACCCCTTAGAGGGGAGAGACCATGCGTGTTGGTATCAGGCGTAGGCACGACCAGCGCACCGACGTTGGAGCGATCCTGTTGCTTGCGGCGATGGTTTGCGTGTTGGGATCGGGCCTCCTTTATCTCGGTCAAAGGGTTCACGCGCCGGAGCAAACGAGGATGATCGACACCGGTCCGCCCGATCCGCCGCTGCGCATCGAATGAGTCACTACCCCGGAACGACGCTTGGCTACGACCGGCAAGCGCTCCCGAGGTGGTGGACATAAGTTAATGTTTAAGGATGGAACCACGGCTGGCGACGGCGGATTGGTTTTGCCTCCCACGGCGGATTGGTTTTGCCTCCCGCCGAGAAGGAAAGACCGTGCATCGTTACATCAAGGGTGGATACGTCCGGAGGTACAGCGACCTCCTAGCGATACTCTCGCTCGTGGCAATAGTGTTCGTGGTGGGGTCCGGAATCTACTTTCTCGGTGAAAGCATCCACGTGCCTATGCACACAAGGATCTTCACCGGGCCGGTTTCCACCATTTAGCTCCAACGGTCCCGCTCACTCACGTTCTAGTGGCGCAGCCCCCGACATCTATCATCGAATCTTACCCCGCTGCAGGCCCGGAGATGCGACGTCGAAACGTGGCGCTAGGATTGTGACAGCCGCTGTGATGTCGTAGGGCGTTGGATAGAATGACCTATACCAAAACGTGAAACGCGAGCACCTCAGTATAAGTGGCGAGAGCATTCTCCAGCATTATTCTACAAGACACACAATGCCGGGCACGGTTATCTCGGCAGAGCGCCCACTTGCGGAGACTAAGATGCGAAAGACAGCGTTCACTATCGTCACGTTGCTGATGGCCGGATCGGTGACTCAATTGGCCGCAGCGTCAGAGCATCACGCTCGCGCTGGACGAGGGCATCACCACGGGGATTATCGCGGATCCTATAATCAGTTGGGGAATGTAGCCCAACGAACGCGCGAGTTCTCGGCGCCTGCGGCGAATGAGACCAAATCCTGTGATGTAATCTGGTGCTACCCGGACTGATACGGGACGTTGCGGCTTCGATCCGAATGTCGGAATGGATCGCGTCGTGGTTGCCGACGGTGGGGGCCGACGTCACCAGAAATGACGGATGTGACGGGAAAAGCCTGATCACTCTATAGCTCTATAGAGTCACCTCTTTTAGGTCTTTTCAGAAGAGTCCCAGCAAATAGGGACTTTAACCGTCATATCCGTCATCATTTCTCCTAACGGCTTAATGGGACGTCGGAAAATCAAATGACGGATGCTCTTCAACGACACCATCCGTCATGGAAAACGGTATGACGGATGGTTTTTGGCTCATCCGTCATTTCATCCGTCATAGCAATCCGTCATAGGCCGTTTTCGATGGTTCGTGTTTTCTCCGGCGGCTCCTGCCGTTTGCGCATCGTTTTGATGGATTCTTTTTCGAGCCATTGGGGCGGAATCGGGCTGTTAACCTGACCCTTGGGATCGGTGGCATTGGCCGTCTTGCCACGGAGGTCTGGCATCTCATAGCCGGCCGCGTGGAATGCCAAACCCTCGTCATTCAAGACTAGTACCCCCTTTTCTTAGAAGGTGAGTCGTGATTCAAGATCGGGATGATCCCCGAAGCAAGAGAAGTCCACCTTCCGCGGAAAGATCGCAAGGTGCTTGAGGCGTGTTGTCGCTCACCGC
>Ga0182024_10020769_pt1 | contig 11978 bp, 11 predicted proteins | sample P32metaG_FD_120480 | JGI IMG/M metagenome (GOLD analysis project Ga0182024, IMG submission 120480) | Permafrost microbial communities from Stordalen Mire, Sweden - P3-2 metaG (Illumina Assembly) | ecosystem: Environmental > Terrestrial > Soil > Wetlands > Permafrost | place: Sweden: Stordalen... | reverse complement strand
TCGAACACCACGACCTCGACGCCGGCTTGGCGGAGCCGGTGCGCGGCGATGATGCCCGACATGCCGGCGCCGACAATGCCGACGCTGACGCGCGTACGGGGACTTAGCTCGCCGACCGTCCAGGTCGGCCGCCGCAAGTCGGCGCCGTCGAGGGCGAGCTCGGCTTCGTACAGCGACTCTGCGTCATCGTCGATCGGCGAGCCGTTCACGAACTCGATGAGCCGACGGTGATCGGCGGCAGCCAACGGTGGCTGCTTCGGGCTGCCCGAATCGCGGTGACGGATCAGCGCACCGGCGGCCAGCTCGCGCGCCTCGGCGATCTGCTCCGGCGAGTAGCCGGCATCGGGCTCGAGCACCCGCGCGAGGTCCGGACACAGGTCTTCGCGGGCGATCGACAGATCGCCGGTCAGGTGGGCAACCGACGCGAGCAGCGGCGGGATGGCGGCGTCCACGAGGCTCGCGCGGATCTCGTCGTCCGACTCGGCGATCGGTTCTGGCTCGACATCGAAGCGCACGCTCTCAGTCTGGCCCACGAGCTCACTCCCGGGGGGCGCTGGCAAATTCAGCTCGGCGCGTACGCTCGAAGTCACAACCGGCTGCTCAGCTCGAGGCGAGCGCGGTTGTCGACGGAACCCTCACCGCCGAGGCGCTCGTACAGGCGGGCCGCAACCAACCTGCGTGACGACCAGCAACCGGAGTGACAATGACGAGGTCCGAGAACGATCGACCCGGCGGCACGGGGACCCTGGCTGGCCGGCCGGTGGCCCGGATCGGTTTCGGTGCCATGCAGTTGCCTGGGCCGGGCGTGTGGGGTCCACCGCGCGACTGGGACACGGCTGTCGCCGTGCTCCGAACCGCGGTCGAGCTCGGGGTCAATCACATCGACACTGCGCAGTACTACGGGCCGGACGTCGCCAACGAGCTGATTCGCGCCGCGCTGCACCCGTATGCCGATGACCTCGTGCTCGTCAGCAAGGTCGGCGCCGTGCGGGATGCACAGGGCGGGTGGAATCCTGCCCAACGACCCGAACAGCTTCGTGCCGGCGTGGAAGCCAACCTGCGCGGTCTCGCGGTCGAGCGGCTCGGCGCTGTGAACCTGCGCCTCCTTGACGACGCGGGCGAGCCTGGCGTTGACCTGGACAGCCAACTCGCCGAGATGGTCGCGCTGCGCGACGAAGGCAAGATCGGCGGTATCGGGATCAGCAATGTCACCGCCGAGCAACTACGCCACGCGTTGCCCGTTGGTCTCGTCTGCGTGCAGAACCCCTACAGCGTTCTCGACCGTTCTGGAGAGCCGCTTCTGCAAGCGTGCCGGGAGCATGACCTCGCGTGGGTTCCCTTCTTCCCTCTCGGTTCAGCCTTCCCCGGTTTGCCGAAAGTCAGCGAACATCCCGCCGTCGTCGCAGCGGCCGCCGCTCTCCACGCCACGCCCGCGCAAATCGGACTGGCGTGGCTCCTTGCCCACGACGCGCGCGTGTTGTTGATCGCCGGTACGTCAAACCTCGAACATCTGACGGAAAATATCGCGACAAGCGATGTGCAGCTCGACGCGGACACGATGGCCGTCCTCAATCGCCTGGGAAAGGCGACGCTGTAACTCCCGTCGAGCGCATCGCACGTTCGTCGCTCTCGTAGCGCCGCTCTCGTTTGCGTCGGGCGTGCGGAACGGAAACGCCAACCCGTTGGCACCATCTCGGTGGTCATGACCTGGCGCGATCGGGGAGCGCGCGTGTCGTCATGCGTTCAGGGTCTTTGCCCAATCGAGCACGGTGTCGACGTAAAGCTGCGGGTTTTCGTCGTGCATCGCGTGGCCCATGGTGGGGAACGACCGGTACTCGACGCTGACGTTCGCGGCGGCGAGGATGTCCTGCACGCGTCGGGCCTGTCGATCGGTCATCGCGCCGATGAGGTCGCCGGTGACGTCGTCGACATTGCGGAAGTGGTGGGTGACCAGGACCGGCACCTTCACGTCGCGCAGCATTCGTTCGTGATCACACGACGCACCGACCGTTCCGGTCCAGAACGCGCGTCCCCACTCAGGGTCGTATTCCTTGAGGTTCTGGGCCGGTTCGTCACCGAAAGGCACCATCTTCAACCAGTTCGGGAGCCGCTCCGGCGCGGCCTCGCGCATCGCGTCCCATGCGCCGATCGACCACTGGTCACCCAGGTAGGTGCTCCACAGGGCAAACATCGAGCCGATCCCCTGATTGATCCCGGGTGCCGTCGCGGGTCGCACTTCGGAAGAGAACATCGGAGGGTCCTCGTAGACCGCAGCGACGACCTGACCCGGCTTGGCGTACGCCGAAAGCCATGCGGACACGACGCCGCCGGACGACAAACCACTGACGATGGTCGGCCTGCCGATCACCAGGTCGATGAAGCGGACCAAGTCGTTGCCGAAGTTGTCGAGGGTGTAACGGCCGGGCGTCCGTGAGCTTCGGCCCTGGCCCCGAAGATCCACGGCGAACACCTCGAAGTGCTCGGCGAGCAGCGGCAACGCCTTCTCATAGCCCCACCACGATTCGGTCTGTCCGGGGATCAACAGCAGTGCCGGCGTCGACGCGCGGCCAAGCGTCGCGTAGTTCAACTCCACCTCGCCGAGATCGACAAGCTGCTCGGGCACGCTGTGGTCGACGTAGGTGACGTCCGGGTAATGCGGGCCGTACCGCGCCCGATGGTCCGTCAATCTGGTTCCCTCCGCATCGTCGGAGCTCCGGAACGGCGCAGCAGCGATCTTGACATCATCCTGATCAACTGATCAGGATGATGTCAACTGTTCAGTGATGAGGCCGACGAATGGCGAAGACGAAGACGAGGGAGCGGGTCCCCCGGTCGTCGGCGGACCCGACCCGTGATCGGATCCTCGCGGCGGCGGTCGACCTGTTCTCCGAGCGGTCGTTCGACGCGGCCGCGACCCGTGAGATCGCCGCGCGTGCCGGCGTGACGCAGCCGTTGCTCAACTACCACTACCGGTCGAAGGACGAGTTGTGGCGGGCGGCAGTCGACTCGCTGTTCGATCTGCTCGAGCGGTCGATGAACGATCGCGTCGCGGAGATTGGCGACGGAGACGAACTGACCGCCGCCAAGCAGCGCGTGCGCGAATTCATCACGTTCTCCGCCCGCAACCCGCAACTCCACCGTCTCATCACGCAGGAATGCAAGGCCGACAGCGACCGCATGGACTACCTCGTGGAGCGTCACGTCCGTCCGCTCTACGACCGAACGGTCGCGCTGTTCGAGCGTCTCGCCCGCGACGGTGCCGTACCACCCGTTGCGCCGTCGCACCTCTACTACATCCTCACCGGAGCCGGGCCGACCATGTTCGTCCTCGCTCCGGAGTGTCGCCGGCTCAGCGGCTTGGACCCCGAATCTTCCGAGGTGATCGACGCCCACGCGGACGCGGTGTGCCTGTTGCTCTTCGGCCGATGATCGAACAACGCAAGATCGACATCCACGCCCACTACCTGCCGGACTTCTACCGAACCGCGCTTCACGACGCCGGCCACGCCCAACCCGACGGCTTCCCCGAAATCCCGACCTGGTCTGCCCAAGAGCACGTGGCAGCCATGGACCGGCTGGGGATCGCGACATCGCTCCTGTCGATCTCGTCGCCGGGCGTCCACCTCGCCGACGAATCGACGGCACGCGACCTGGCTCGCGCAGTGAACGAGGTCGGGCGCCGCGCGGTCGTCGACCACCTCGGACGCTTCGGACTCCTTGCCTCGCTCCCGCTCCCCGACGTCGACGGCGCGATCGCCGAGATCGCACATTGCCACGACCACCTGCACGTCGACGGTTACGTGCTCCTCACCAACGTCGGTGGCACATACCTCGGGGACCCGTCATGGGAGCCGGTCTTCGATGAACTCAACCGGCGTCGGGCCCGGGTCCTTGTCCACCCGACTTCTCCGCCGTGTTGGGAGCACACCTCGCTCGGGCGACCGCGGCCGATGCTCGAGTTCATGTTCGACACCACCCGCGCCGTCGTCAACCTGGTCCTCAACGGCACGGTCGCGCGTTATCCCGACATCGAGCTCATCGTTCCGCACGCGGGCGCGACGCTGGCGATGATCGCCGACCGGGTCCGCGCGTTCTCTGTCCTCCTGGGCGTCGACCCGTCCATCGACGTACTGCGCGACCTCGGCCGACTCCACTTCGATCTGGCCGGCTTCCCGATTCCGCGCCAACTCGATGCGTTGCTCACGATCACAACCTTCGAGCATCTGCACTACGGCAGCGACTATCCCTTCACCCCAGAATCCGTCGCCGAGATGGCCGCCGAGATGGCCGCCGAGCGCCTCGACGCGGCCGGTGAACCGGGCGGCCTCCTCGCGGCGCTCCGAGCCAACACCGAACGACTGTTCCCCGAGCTCGGCGCCGTCGCGCGCTGATCGGATCTCCGAGAGGATACGCATGGACCATCAGATCGAACTCGGCTACCTCGTCCTCGAGGTGCCGGAGCCCGAGATCCTCACGCCGGCGTTCGCCGACGTCGTCGGCCTCGTCCCCGGCGAGTCAACGGCAGACGCGAACCTCACGTGGCGGAACGACCGGCGCGTCCACCGCATCATCGTGCAGCCGGGCCCGGCGAACGATGCAGTCGCGGTCGGCTTCGAAGCAGTCGATGCGTTCGGGTTCGACACCACCGTCGAACGGCTACGCGCGAGTGGCGCCGACGTCGTCGAAGGCAGCGCCGAGCGCGCCGGCGAACGGTGCGTGACCCGGCTGGTTCACACCGCGACGCCATGGGGCGTCGACCTCGAGGTCGTCCTCGGACTTGCCGACGCCGAGCGCGCGTTCTCGTCGCCACTGGTCCCGAGCGGCTTCCTCACCGACGGAGTGGGATTCGGGCACGTGGTGTGTGCCACGACGGCGTTCGACGAGTCCGACCGGTTCGTCACCGACGGCCTCGGCCTCGTGCAGTCGGACTGGCTCGAGATGGAGTTGGCCCCGGGCGTGTCGCTCGAGGTGCGCTTCTACCACTGCAACGAGCGTCACCACACCCTCGCCCTGGCTCGCGCGCCGTTCGATCTACCCCAGCGCCTTCACCACGTGATGTTCGAGGCGAACACACGAGACGATGTCGGGACCGCGTTCGACCGAGCCTGGACGACCGACATGCCCATCCCGAACGGTCTCGGCCGCCACGACAACGACGGCATGTTCAGCTTCTACATGCAGACCCCGGCCGGCTTCCAGATCGAGTTCGGCCACGGCGCGCGCGTCATCACCGAGGAATGGGACGACAACCGCCGCTACGACCGCATCAGCGCGTGGGGCCACCAGGCGCTGCGTCAGTCATGAACGCCGCGCCGGACGCGTCGGTGCGCGCGAGCGAGGAACTCGACGCGGACGTGACGATCGTCGGTGCCGGTCCCGTCGGCCTCGTGTTGGGAATGCAGCTCGCGCAACGCGGACGTTCGGTCGTGATCCTCGAGCAATGGCCTGGCGCGTACTCCTTGCCCCGCGCTGTGCATTTCGACCACGAGGTCGGCCGCATCTTTCAGTCGTGCGGCGTCGGCGACGAAGTCCGCGCGGTCTCGGAACCTGCCGAGGTATACGAGTGGCGTAACGCCGAAGGCACGACACTGTTGCGGTTCGGGCGCGTCGGTACGGCGCGCTCGGGCTGGCCGTTCTCGTCGATGTTCTGTCAGCCCGAGGTCGAGGCGCAGCTCGAGTCCCGGGCTCGTTCGCTGCCTTTCCTCGACGTACGCCGCGGAGTGCGCGTCGACGGGATCGACCAGCGCGACGACCACGTCGTCGTTGACCACGCGTCGGTCGAGATCGGCGCGGACGGGCAGTTGCTGGGGCGATCCGCCGGCACCGTTCGGACGTCGTACGCCGTCGGGTGTGACGGAGCGAACTCGACGGTGCGGGACCTGCTCGGCGTGACGATGGACGATCGCGGGTTCTTTTACGACTGGCTCATCGTCGACGTCATCCTCGACGAGCGCAGGGTCTTCGATCCGATCAATCTCCAGATCTGCGATCCGCGTCGTCCGACGACGGCCGTGTCGGGCGGGCCCGGACGTCGACGCTGGGAATTCATGCGTTTGCCCGACGAACGGCTCGAGGAGCTGGGCGACGAGTCCACCGCCTGGAAGTTGCTCGCGCCGTGGGATGTGCATCCGGGCAACGCGCGGCTCGAACGTCACGCGGTTTACACGTTCGCGGCCCGTGTCGCCGACGCTTGGCAGGTCGGGCGCACCTTCCTCGCCGGCGATGCCGCCCACCAGATGCCGCCGTTCGCCGGTCAGGGAATGTGTGCCGGTATTCGCGACGCGGCCAACCTCGCCTGGAAGCTTGACCTTGTCCTCACCGGGCGGGCAGCAACCGAGTTGCTCGCCACGTACGACGAGGAGCGTCGGCCGAATGCGATCGCCGCCGTCGAATTCTCCATCGAGCTCGGCAAGGTCATCTGCGTGGCGGACCCGACCGAGGCGAAGGCGCGTGACGACGCGATGGCGGCCGCGGTCACCGACGAGGTCTCCGAGGTGGCCGAACTGCCGGGGATTGCGAGTGGCCTGGTCCACGCCGAGTCGACGCGTGCAGGCGAGCTGTTCCCCCAGGGTGACCTCGGCGGACGGTGGTTCGACGACGTCCACGGTGCTGGTTGGCGTCTCGTCACTATCGACCCCGACGCGGCCGATCTCGATTCGTCACCCGTCGACTGGTTCGACTCGATCGGCGGCACCGTGGTCGATGTCCGCGGCACCGCACCTGACCTCGCGGCGTGGTTCGTCGCCAACGACGTGCGGTGGGCCTTGCAACGACCAGACTTCTACCTGTACGGCACTGCCGTCGATGTCGTCGGCGCCGCGAAGCTGGTCGATGACCTCCGCCGGCGTCTCGCTCCGCGTCTGCCGTAAGCACCTGGTCACGAACATTGTCGACCAACCCTGATGGGTGGCGAGGCTACGGCGGTTCGTCCGCCGTTGTGAGCCCGCGGAACCGCGCTGTCCGCTACTGCCTGGTACCGATTCGCGTTCGGGCTGATCTTGTACCGGGAGAAGCCGGCCAGAAGCTCGAGCAGTTCGGCGACGGTCTGCTTCGCCTCGGCTTGCATGCCTTGCTCCCGCGAATTTCAGGACCGGGGCGCGAAGATCAGGTCGAGTGTCTTTTGCACCGAGCGGTCGACGTCGCCGATTGTGCTGCGCCCGAGTGCCCACGACCGCAGACGCGTCGCGAGCACACTGTTGACGGTCTCGACGATGGCGGCCGCCGTCTCGGGGTCGGTCGAGGACAATGCGCTCTTGAGCGTGCCGACGTTGCGTGCGGCGAACTGGTCGAACAGCGCGCGGGCGTTCGGATCGGGTGAGCTCTCGATCACGATCTCGACGCGCATCATCTGGGGGTAGCGTTCGAACGCCCGGACCGCGCGTCGCATGAGCGTGCGCAGGTGGGCCTCGTCGTTTCGTCCACCCGCGCGCTTCGACTGTTCACGAGTCGGGAAGTTGGCGGCCCATTCGAGGAGTGCGGCGGCGTAGAGGTGCTCCTTCGACGTGAAGTAGCGGTAGACCGTGCCCAGCGCCACGCCGGCTTCCTGGGCGACGTCCCGCATCTGGATCTCGTCGTACTCCCCGCCGTGCTCGAGGAGCGAGATCGCGGCACGGACGATCCGATCGCGCCGTTCCTGCTGGCCGCGTGGGAGCGAGCCCGGATCTGGGTGGAAGGCGACGACCGAGGTTGACATAGAACTAGAATCTTATACTAGTCTAGAGCTATGACGAACACGAACGCCCGCTACACCCTCATCTCGTCCGATACCCACGCCGGCGCGAACCATCGGACCTACCGCGAATATCTCGACCCGGCGTATCTCGACGATTTCGACGCGTGGCGCGGCGAGTACAAGAACCCATGGAAGGACCTGCGAGACACCGACTTGCGCATCCGCAACTGGGACAACGAGCGGCGCGACGCCGACCAGCACGCAGACGGCGTCGTCGGCGAAGTCGTTTTCCCGAACACGGTGCCGCCGTTCTACCCGGGCTTCGTGTTGTTCGCCGGGCCACCCAAGCCGCAGGACTACGAGCACCGCCGCGCCGGGCTGCAGGCGCACAATCGCTGGCTCGTCGACTTCTGCGCGAGCCGACCGGGCACGCGCGCCGGCATCGGGCAGATCTTCCTCAACGAGATCGACGACGCGATCGAAGACGCGACCTGGATCAAGAAACACGGGTTGCGCGGCGGGATCCTCCTCCCAAACGTCGCACCCGACGTCAAGTGGGTGAAGCCGCTCTACGACCCCTACTACGACCCGCTGTGGGCTGCGTGCCAAGACATGGACATCCCGGTCACGTTGCACGGCGGCACCGGTTCACCCGACTACGGCAAGTACGCGTCGACCCCGATGATCATGATCTCCGAGGTGGGGTTCTATAGCCTGCGCCCGTTCGTGCACGTGCTGCTCTCCGGCGTGTTCGAGCGCTTCCCGCGGATGAAGTTCGTGATGACGGAGGCCTCGGCCGCGATGTTCCCGCCGCTGCTCAAGCAGCTCGACCAAACCATTGCCAACGTGCGCAAGGGTGAGATCGGCGAGCTCAAGTACACGTCCGACAACGCGATCCAGCGGTCGGCGTCGGAATATTTCATGCAGAACGTCTGGATCGGAGCGAGCTTCCCCGGCCCGGCCGACTGGGCGGCGCGTTCGACGCTCGCACCGGGCCGTTTCATGTGGGGCAACGATTACCCGCACGACGAGGGTTCGGGACCGTATACGAAGGAGACGTTGCGCGCGGTGTTCCACGACGTGCCCGAGGCCGAGCTGCGTGACGTGCTCGCGGGCAACGCGGCAAAGCTCTACGACTTCGATCTCGACGCGCTCGCGTCGCTCGCCGAGCAGTACGGTCCGACGGTCGACGAGCTCGCGACGCCGCTCACCACGTTGCCCGACAGGCCCAACGCTGCGCTTCTGCGCGCCACCGCGAAAGCCGGCGTGTAACGCGCGACGACTGAGGAGGCCGTCGCGTTCGTCGTGCTGCGTAACGAGCAGGCGGCAACGGAACGAGTGTCCGTTCGCGCTCGGCGGCGCACCCTCGCCGGGGGGAGGCGAGGGCGACGCCGGGCTTTGCGCTCAGCTTGCGCTGATGCGCTCGATGTTGAACAGATCGGTGAGGCCCAAGATCTCGAAGACGCGTTGCGGTCCGGGCGCCAGGTTGACGATCGTGAGCGTCCGTCCCTTCGACTCGAGGAGCGAATGCGCGTCGACGAGGGCGCGGACCCCGCTTGAATCGATAAAGGTCAGGTGTGTGCAGTCCACCCGCAGGTTCGCGTCGCTCGCGCTGATAGCGCGTTGGATGTCGGCCAGAACATTGCCGGCGGACGCGAGGTCAACCTCGCCACGAATGAAGATCCGGCATTGCACGTCTGTCGCCCCTTTGGGTGGGCTCACGGAAGAGGCGAAAGGCCGGGAGGTCGATGTGTGATCTCCGACCCGAAACAGGCGTCGCTCCCGCGAGGGTGCGTCAAGCCGGGGTCTGGGGCTCGATCTCGATTGTGCTCACGATACAACCCGGGACCGCGCCTGTCCCATGGCCGGGGTCGCCGACGTGATTCGAGCTCGTCTCGAGATCGCGACACAGCACGGTTCTGTGCCGACAGATCAGCGCGGAAACGGTGAGCGGAGGTTCGTCACTCTTGGTGAACAGAATCCGGCCTGTCGTGGTCCCCTGCACGTCGTTCGGTGGCATCTTGTGAGGGGAGCTGCCGCGGCCCTCGATGATCTGACCAGGCGTATGTCGCTGCGGCTCGCGGCGACATCGGCGATCGGCGGTCACGATCCGCGACGTTAATGGTGGTTGGCGTCTGCGGCACTGGTCGAGGTGTCGGGCGCGGGAACGGTGCCGCTGTCGGGTGAGCGGATATTGGGAGGGTGTGTATCTCTGACCCGGTGACCGAGGTGAGCGAAGTCCGGTACACGCTGGGGGACGGCCCTTGTGTTGACGGTTCGCACGACGCGGCCCGTTCTGACTCCCGACCTCGAAGCGACACATCATCCGCTGGCCTGGTCTGGCGACGGGACGGTCGAGCCGGGTATGCGCTCGCGATCCACCGCGTCGGAGGTGACCTACGAATCCGCGAGCGCGTCGGAGGGAAGTGTTCTGACAGCGTCGGTCTGCGTTCCGTTTGAGGTTGGACGAAGGAGGGCGTCGATTCGTCGGCCGGGATCAGCCAGGTGCCGACGACCTTGATCGGGGTAGTGAGTTTGGCCTTTAAGGTCGCTGCCGTGTTAGGTCGAGCGCCGGATGGCGACGCTGATCGGCTGGCGAACTTTCAGTCGCTCACCGATTCGGCTCTGACGCAGCTCGACGTCGATGATCTGCTGGTCGAGCTTCTCGTGCGGGTTCGCGAAGTGCTCGGAGCCGATACGGCAGCCATCTTGCTTCTCGATGAGGCCTCACAGGAGCTTGTGGCGACGGCAGCGAGAGGGATTGAGGAGGAGGTGCGCCAGGGCGTTCGGATTCCGTTGGGAACGGGTTTCGCAGGACGGATTGCTGCAACCAGGGGCCCGATTCTGCTGGATCTGGTGGACCCGACGACGGTCGCGAATCCGCTGCTGTGGGAGAAGGGCATCAAGGTGATGCTCGGCCTCCCGCTCGTCACCGGCGACAAATTGCTGGGCGTTCTCCACGTTGGGCGGCTTGACGAGCGACCGTTCGATGGCCGTGATGTCGAACTTCTTGAGGTTGTCGCCGATCGGGTCGCCGGGGCGATGCAGGCACGCCAGTTGGCGACCGAACGGGCGGCTGCGGGTTTGCTCGAACGCAGCTTGTTGCCGACCAAGCTGCCGCGCTGCGCAGGTCTCGATCTTGCCGCGCGGTACGCGGCCGCTGAGGACCGCACGGTTGGCGGCGACTGGTACGACGTGTTCACGTTGCCGAACGGCGAGTTGTGGATCGTCGTTGGCGACGTTGCCGGCCACGGCCTCCGAGCAGCTGTCGTGATGGGCCGGATACGCAGCGCGCTGCGGGCGTATTCGCTGCTCGAGTTGCCCCCCGAGAAAGTGTTGGAACTCGTGGACCGCAAGGTCAAACACTTCGAGATCGGCACATTCGTGACAGTGGTTTGCGCCGTGACCTCCCCACCATTTGACGGCGTCAGACTTGCAGTGGCCGGGCATCCGCCCCCTGCAGTGGCTGTCCCCGGACGACCGACTGCCCTCGCCGAGATCGAGGTCGGCCCGCCGTTAGGCGTCGTGTCGGATTTTGAGCGCTCGGCGACCACCGTCGCACTGACACGCGGCACCGTCATCGCCTTCTACACCGACGGTCTCGTCGAGCGTCGAGGAGAACACCTTGATGTTGGTCTCGAACGACTCTGCGCGGCTGTCTCGTCGGACTCCGCTGCGACCGTCGCCCGCGAGGTCATGCGGCGCCTTGTCGGCAGCAGGATCCCGCAGGACGACATCGCCTTGGTGATTCTCCAGCGCCAGTGAGAACCGCAATCCGCAAAGGAGCTGAGCGCAGACGCGCGCTCGACGCCTCCGCGTTCGTGCGCGGTTCGGGTGTCGACAGGATGTGTCAACGGGTCATCACCGCGTTCGGCAGCCTCGAAGCACGCACCCCCGGCGTTGCGTACCACTGTCCGCGTCGCGCTTGAGCGCTCGACATCGGTACACACCGACAACGCCGTTGTCGCGCGCCCGGGAGACGCCGACTATGCGGACGGACAATGCCGGCCCGACGAGCGTTGGCGCGATCTCCCGGACGAACATCGTGGCCATAGCACAAGCCCTTGCGCGACTGGATATGCCACCGAGGTCCGCAGTGACGATCATTGCGCGGGCATGCCCGCGTCTGTGTCGACGACCAAAAACCGGGCGAGAGCGTGATCGACTCGCCAGCCAAGCAGACGCGGGTTAGGCAGGCTGGTTGCCCGTCGGGGCTGCGAGCGCGTCGGCGTTAAGGGTCCCGTTGATGATCTCCTCGGCAGTCTGGCGGAGCCGGCGGTTGTGGTTGCGGGCGTAGCCGCGCAGC
>Ga0182024_10020768_pt1 | contig 11978 bp, 15 predicted proteins | sample P32metaG_FD_120480 | JGI IMG/M metagenome (GOLD analysis project Ga0182024, IMG submission 120480) | Permafrost microbial communities from Stordalen Mire, Sweden - P3-2 metaG (Illumina Assembly) | ecosystem: Environmental > Terrestrial > Soil > Wetlands > Permafrost | place: Sweden: Stordalen... | reverse complement strand
GTGGCGAGGGCGCGGACTGACACGCCTCCCTCCAAGATGCCACCTAGCTTAAATAACGCTAGCGGATTCGGTGACTCATAGGGGGTTTAACCCTCCTGTTTCGGTTCTGTTCTTTTGTCTCCTTGCCAGCGCCGTTTAGTAGAGTTCGCCTTAGTTAGAAATAAATCATCACCTTTCGACCTGATGAACTTCGCGGAGAAGGATAGCCCCTCCGCAAGCGGCCAATAGCTTTAGACGCGTCGCGACGCGTTGACGCGTTTTCCCTTCCCGAGTCTCATACGGGTTCCTGGTGGCCCGTGTAATATCATTGAAAGATAGCTATAATGAATATCAATGAGTGTACAAGATTTGACAAAAATCGATTGACTGTACCACAAGTCATGAGCCTTACAAGGCAATCACGCGTAAACGCGTCGACGCGTTGCCGCGTGACTCGTCAATGCGACGCGTCACCACTCGCCAGCCACTCGTCAACGCGTCTTAGTGATTCGCCTTTGACGCGTCTATCACTCGTCAACGCGCCTTTGCGACGCGTCTGCTATGTGTCAACGGTGTGGGCGGGGGAGTGGCAATGACTGCATTTAAAAAATGGGTGGTCAGTGTATGAGAGATATTGATGGCAAAGAGATGGTTGGTGCAAGGGGAGTAAGCGAGGGCTGCGACAGTGTGAGGGAAATGGGGGGAAATGATTACACGTACCTCGGGGGCATGCAAAATGCATACCTGACGAGTGATGCGTTGGCGAGTGGTTCGTTGACGCACTGACGCGATGCCGAGTGATGCATTGATGATGGGGGTGAGGTGAGTTATTATACGGAGTTAGCAACTTGGTGTTACTAGCAGCCGTTACTAACCGGTTTATAACTCGTTAGTAACTGAGGGGTAAGGTCAGACCTGTAAGAAATTTCATCGCTCTGTATTCACCGATTATATGTAACTGTAAGCCATAAAGTAGATAGATGATAATGAATATAAAAGTTTATCCCCGCCCAATTGATGAGTTGCATCAGTACCAACTGCGCACTCCAGCATGCAGCGATTACCTACCCATTTCGCGCTACGGCTCAAAGTTGTCCATCCCCTCTACTACAAGTCACCTCCCTCTCCTGATTTATTATTTTAATTCAACTCCGTCCTCGCCACCAAGTTGCCACCGATCCTGCCGCAACACTCCCTTCCACATCACTCATAGACCCTTTTTTTAATCTAGAACCTGTCCCCCCATGACGCACCAACTCGTCTCCTAAGCATCTCTCGCTCGGCATGCACGCGTCTATGCCACTCGTCTATGACGCGTCTCCACTCGTCACGCGTCAACGCGTCTGACGTGTCTAAAGTTCACAGCCGGCTCCGCAAGGCTATCCTTTTTATCTCAAAATCCAAGAACCTTGCCTTGCAGTTAGCGCACCCATATGAATAGGATGGCTGCCTCTTCGGAGGACCACGCTCGCGGTGGTCTGCTCCACGAGTCGTGAGCTGCGAGTCATTCATTGCGAGCTGTTGGTCAATATCATGTATATAGTGAAATCGTAGCTAAAAACCGACGAATATCACAATCACAAAGTAGGAATACCCTATCCTATCCTCTGTAACTCGGTGAGCCTTCGTCTCACTGGTGCTGAACCGGGTAATTGGTTCGATTCCAAGAGGAATGTCCTATATACATCGTTCTAACGAGTCCTTATATACCTAAAGCCCTTCAAGTCATTGGACTTACGAGTCAGGTCAAGCACAGGAGGGAAAGGGGATGATGGGGGAGGGCTGACGAGTTGCTGTACACAAGCTGAGTCAGTTGAGAGGCGATACGAATTCCGGCACCGTACCTGTGCCCGGGATTTGGACGCTACATCCTCGAGCAATTCGCCATTGAATTTATTCGTTCGTTTGACAGGTCCACGTCGTCTACCTTCATTTAAATATTTCCATTACCATTATTTCACTTTATTACTATACATTATCATTTATTCTGCCTTCGCCTGTGTCGGAATAGACGCAAGCTGTCATCCGGATTTAGTTAGGATAGCAGCGCGCTTCGTCGGTCCCGAGACGGCAACTTGAGACACGTCGAGGACGTCCGCGGTTTTACCTTTTTACCGTTCCGCTTTTCATATATTAGCTGTACCTTCCGTCGTTATTAATCATTATTACTTTCGTCCCCATTTCTAGTCCCAGCGCACACTGCTCAGAACGACAGCCTGAGCGACTCATGAGCAGCCGTTTCATTTTGATATTAGGTGAATGGTGAGGGCGGCCTCTGCCGCTCCGATCGGAGAGGTGTCATTGCCTAAATTAACGATGAAGAAGATACGGCGAGATTGGGGCAAATGCCGCCTCGGGATTTTCGTCGAAAAGAAAGAAACGGCTTAAAATCATGTAAATATTCCAATAGTCGTGCAATGATTTCTACTTTAATGATATTCATTGTAGGATTTTCCAAATAAAATTCAACGGACAGAGATCCCTGCCCCGCAAATCGGCATGGAGAGCACGTGGGCAACACGGCGTCCAGAAAATGAGGAACACCCTACTCAAAATGATAGAAACACTCTAATGTTCACGTAGTAAAACTTTTAACCACACGGTTCAATGTAGCTTACCTTGGACACCGCAACCGCAACGAACCGACGTGAGAGCCGTGACATCGAGACTATGACATCTAATCTGCGCCCATGGGAATGTTACCTTTGTTTGCGTTCAACGGGATCCGAGGAGGCGACCCTTGAATGCGACGCTCATGATTCCAAACTCTGCAACGACTGTGCCAAGCGCTACACTTCTCCCAAATCGTTCTGTCGTGGCTGTAATCGTTCGACATCTAGGGATGGATTTTTTCCTGTCACGCCTTGGTTGGGAAAACGAATCGGAGGGTCTACTCTCACTCCAATGCGGGTCATAGAATATGGAAAACGGCAGCATACTACATTATTCGCGAATACTGCGTCGTCATGGAGTCAAATGTTGGTTAGTGTAATGGATTCTTTACTTAACGTGCCGTTGAAAATTTCCGTTTCAGCCGAACGCTGTGAAAGTACAAAACGAGACTGAGCTTCATGACAAAATGAAAGAATTTGGACGCGATGGGGACAAAATCTTGATCGTCCTCGACCTCACCTTTCCTGAGCATCTCAACAAGTTGAAGGTGAGGACTTGCCACCTCATGACGAACTTGGCCTACAAATGACGATAGAACGTCATGTCTAGGATAAGCGATTCTGTTGTTAAATCCACTGGAGTCGTCATATTCTTGGATGGCACATTGTCGAACTTTGAATGGGCCGACATAGAGTTCGTCAGAGCCGCATAGTTGTGGAGATACTAATCAAATTTCCAGTCTATCTGTCGGCTTTTTATGTGGGTTCACGTCTCCGGACTACTGCCCTGTCCGAGACCTTTATTTCCTTCATCAGTTGGTGAATCGCTTTTGGCGAAGGAATGAGAGTCTCGAGCGCAGTATCGAGAGATGCATATACCATCATGTCCTTCAAGCCACAAATGTTTTTATCAAGATTTCCGAACAAAAAGTCTTGGTTGGCGCATTGAAGGAGGACAACACATTTGTGGGCATGAACAAGTGCCATAATGAGGGCTCTCTCCACCTCCGCAAGGAATGCTATCAATGTGTTTGTGGAAGCAAAGCTAATCAGCCAAAGGCCCTCACTCCACGTCACATTTCTCCGCACAAGCTGCAAGGGGAGAAAGATCCTTGCGTGGAGCCAGAGGGCAAGTGGTTCTTATTGGAGGGTCTCGCTTCATCGTTATATCCTCTCACATACCATAAGGGTGGCTCAGTAGTCTCACCGAGTCTGTCTAAAATAATCGGTGACGACGGCTCCATGTCTGGCCCTGGAAAGCTGTCAGTGGAGGATTGGAACACTCAGGTGTACATATCAAGCGACTTTGCAGCATTTTCACCGATGTATGAAGGAATGCTTGCCGCGGCGGTTCGTTATTATCTCATTATACCAGATATGCACTCACATCCTCGCAGACCGGCAGATCCGTCAATTGGATACATCCTATTTCCTGGATAAATAGAGATAAAGAGAATGTGGATGCTGGTCATAAGGATGATTACTGGTGTATCAGTCGGTAGGTGCACCATTAGACACTCATTCTCAGCGCTGATTTGTTCTAGTGACAATCTCATTACGCTGGTGTTACTTCAAGCTGGGAAAGATGGTATGATAGGGGAAGGAACCGATGGGGACGGATACGCTATAAGCGATCGTCCGCATGAAGTATGTGTTGTCCTCGCGATGGCGTCGTCGCTTGTACTCATTACACCTACTCATAGGCTCTCAAATCCATATTTTCCCACTGCAGACGAGAAATACGCAATAGGACTTTTACCCACCTCGAGAAACCGGAGAAATGCGGAGAGAATTGGATCGCTCTGTTGGCGTCGGGAGGAATATGGGGCTCTCCTTTGTACCGCGACCAAATGATGACCTTTCTAAAAGAAACGCACGTACATAGCCCTTGGATTTACGAAGCGTAAGCTGACAGATTGCAGGTTCACGCACTGTTTAATCATACATGATGCCATAGTAGACAGCAATGTTGCAGTCTGCATGGTGGCGCACCTAGTGAAAGAACTAGACCATCATAGACAAGGAAAACAGTGGTCCTTTGGTCAGATTTGTCTCCCTGTACATCTAAAGATCACTCACACACCTCCGAGCAGATGAATATTTGGATGTTTTGCGAAGGTTGTTGCGTATCGACAGACAAGGAATGGGCGTCGTATTCCTTTACGACAATCAACTCGCCCTACTCCGGCCTGGAAGTTGGAAAAGCCGTCCTTTTGGCGTGCGTTTGGAGGACTGCAGACGTGGGTCGCATTGCGAAGGTCCTCGCAAGCTAAAAAGCGTATTTATGTGTAAGGAATTCAAGACAACGACTGTGACGTGGGAGTGCGTTGTTCATGGACCAGTGCAGCAGATGTTTACTGGCGCTTTGGATGGATGGTGGGCAACGGAGGATTGGCATATTGCGCTCTGGAAGAGAATTGTGAGCCCTCCAGGTCTTGCTTATCGACCTCAATAGCATACCGAACTAGACATCGTTTACGTGTAATTCTTCTGAATTTCTTGCTCGCTTGCTCGATATTTGTGGCGATGCAATTCCCACGTTGGACCTTGCCATTATGGCAAACTTATCGAAAAGGAACCAGAAAGCCGCTCATGAAGATGATGTGTTAATTTCTCTCTCTCTTGACAACTGGAAGATCGATTTCTCCACCGCAATAATAGAAACTATGCCACATCAGTATCAACGCGAAGTGGATATGAAGCACGTGGACAATCTAATTCAAGACTTCGCCAAAAACGGCATTTTTGGGAGGAATCGTGGATCATTAAAGGGCATCTTGCTATCAGATCTCCAGGAGGATCGAACTACCGTGCTCAAAGGTGCTCGATTGCACTTGTTTGCCGGCCAGCATAGGGGCCTGGCAACTAAAAAGGCATTTGATGAGGATAAGATTCGTCAAAATGAAACCATTTGGACGGTCTCCCTATACAAGGAAGGTATGTGGCCCACTTGGCGTTCACGATGTCATCCGACTATATTTGGTAGACCTTCTCAAACATTGGGGTCTTCTTAGAGGACTCATCGCCTGTGATAATGCACAGCAGGATCCTGGCCATGTCCAACCTTTGGTAATCAGCGATGGGGACATACTCAGGGATTTCTTCCGACTTCCTGACGAAGTTGAGGGGAGGGCATTCCAAGATAACCTCATGGATTGGAAGCACTATCGCACTCTGCAGGCTTGCCTTCGTCCAGGCATCTTTGGCCACCTAAAGGCTTTATTAGAAGTGGCGCCTTGGGTTATGGCAGGCATGGCACCCAGTGGGCTCCGTGATCTAGGTAATGCAGGGATGACTCGGGCAAGAATCGCTTGTTTCTTAATTTCCTAGCTGACTTTGTATACAGCTTTTGTGCCGCCTATTCGCCGAAATTGTGGATTGGTGGACGCTTCTTGACTGGGACGGACGCGGCTATGGCACACTGAAATATCCGACCAAAAAAAGCTTAGAAGCACCTAAGAAGCGTTCCAGAGCGGCTGGTACCCTTCTTAGCCAGCTAGAGACTCTAAATGTTGACCTGACACCGGTCTTGTCTGGACCTTCAGAGGATCGTGGCTTGACAAGCAGTGGTGGCGACACGCTGGAGTGGTTCTTTTCAGATGTGAGTCCTACATTCCTTCCATCTATAGCGTCACTCATGACCTCAACAGGTTCCTCATCACAGATACATCGGTTCACAGATGAGAACCGAGCTTTCCCAAGCTGCTCAGCTTGCAGGAGGGGTAATATTATTCTCTATCTGCATTACTCAACCCAATAATGGCGTTATACAGGTGATATGGCTGTTATATCCAGGCGATAAACCATCTCCAGGGGGTTCAGATTGGCGCAGCCTTCAAGAGCAGAAGGCTATCAAAGTAAACCTAATGAGTGTCGAGTCCCTAGAGCAGGTAATGTCGGAAATGCGTTCGTATATCTCTTCTCACCATACTGGCAGTTTCACCTCAAGTGCTGGCGCCTACGGAGCAATTGGTCCGATGATCTCGACGGTTCAACCGCTTTAGATAAACTCATGTCTACCGATGAAGAATTCTACCGACTGGTTCTTCAATGCCCATTCACAGATGTAGAGGTCAGGGTTCAGCGGGCACTTGACCGCATTAATCCTCCTCTACCGACACGAGTGGAGAGTATACCCTCTTTTATGCCGCCTTCGCATGAAGATCAAAGGTTCCCTCTGCGCCCCGTCGCCAGCGCACAAAGGGAACCCAGCATTCTGACGGCATCCACCAGTGTAGACAGCTTTAATATCAATCCGTTCGACTTGCTATTAATGGACTCCGGTGACCTTCAACATTGGAATTTCGGTGAGAATGCTACTTTAAGCGGAGGGCAGGAGACAGACGGCGTGGAGAGTAATCCTGCCGAGAATGATCATATGGACAGTGGGTCTTCAGCACCGTTGGCATTCACTCGTTGACTTCCTTGCCGAATAATCAGCGAGTTCGGAGAAAGATGTGGACGACATTGATGGTGAGCTATCTATGGCAGAATGCATGCGATAATGCTAATGACACGTGTCATTGCCTCTTCTACAAAGATGGGACGCCACCTAAGAGCGAATTCGAACGTGAGCAGCCGGAGCCTGCTATTATTTTATTTCGCTTACATCTATGGGTACAGCTGACATTTTTGCAATTGTAGATCTTCCTCAGTATCTTGAAGAAGCATCAGTGGACGCTATGATTCTGGACAGTGAGGAGAGCGATGCCGAATGGAACGGTGAAGAGGGAGATGAGCGAAACCATGGGGCAGAAGATGTAGGCCGCCATCATCAGAAATAGAAGATCGCCTTCTCATCCATTAGCGTTCAGATCTCTGCACAACCCATGGGAACGAGGACTTTGCGAAGCAGCGATAAGGTGACCAAGTCGAACAAGAAGAGCGACGCTGGGGGAGACGATGAGGAAGCTGATGGGAATTACCATCTTCAGTCGAATAAAAATGTGGCCTCTTCTACCAGTCGTCAGAATCGTCGGAATCCTGCGCGGCACTTGACATCATCTCCGGTAAACCAAGACGGTAGGCTTTTCTGACTAGTTTTCTCATCGATTTACTATCAAAATACATCTCTAGTGACGCAACTGCAACTCACATCGTCAAACCAAATACTCTACCAGCAGATGGCCGATAAAATACATGGGCGGATGCAGTCTCTGAAGGGAGCTGCGGCGGTTAAAGCATTCTTGAAGTCCATTATTGCCGCTGTGGACTCTTTAGATGACGTGAGTGGAGGAGAGGGCCAACCCACTAAGAAAAGGAAAGTGGAAAGCGTGTCTGCGCATGCGCCTGTGGTACGTTGAGCGTTTATTTCATGCCTTAGTCTCTCTAACGGACTAAATTACAGCCCAAATCAGTTGTTGATCCTTTTTTCCGGCATTGGTTGGCCCAGATCGTATGTTACCAGTCGATGTGCGACTATGCCCACCTAACGCACCATGCATACATAGTTCTTGATGGATAAATCGTTAATTATTGTTGGTGCTGGCGTATCTGCTCATTATAATCTACCAGTACGTGGATATCGCGGGTTGCCTTTCATTGCAGTAACCGAGCCTTACAGCCCTTTCGGGCTAACGGCCAGAACCTTCATCCCCAATTCCGGAGCGCACTTTCCTGGTCTGGATTCTATCACAATAAAAATGGAGAACGTAAGGAAGTATGGAAGCTGGCAAAAAAAGTGCTGGAAGCACAGCGTCAACCTCGAGGGATGTTGCACACTCTTCTCAACTATGCAGCAAGAAATGGACGGGTGACCAGCATCATATCGACCAACATAGACAATCTGGAGATCATGAATGTGGATTTACTCCCATCCGAATGCCGCTCCTGGCCTTTATTCACAGCGACGCATGGATCCCTGAGCCCTTGGATCACGGCTGATACTCAGTGCTTTGTGCAGTTGCATGGAAGAATCGATCTAGCCAAATGCCAGCATTGCAACCAGGAGCTTCTAATCACCCTTTCAAATATAGATGACTTGATCAATGACAAGGCTAGGCCTTGTACAAACTGCCGCAAGGCCAGGGTCTACACGCCATTTTGGAGACCCTCTTTCCTCATGTATGGCGACTCTGAAAGCATAGAGAATTATGAGCCACCCAGCAACCAAGCGATGGTAAAGGGAAAGGGAAAGAAATTGAATGACGTCTTAGCTTCGCAAGACTCATTAAATAGTCGATATCTGCATGCAATATGCCAAGATGACGAGGCTGAGTGGCCGGCGCACATCTTCATTATTGGCTCATCTTTGGATAATGTCGAGCTCTTCACCGCCGTTCAGAAGCTCAGCGAAGACGTACCTATCTCTGTAGTCAATCCCGAGTGGAGACCACGTTTTGGCCAGCTCAGAAACGTTGAACATATCAAGGCAACAGCTGAAGAGTTTGCGGACGCGGTATTGCGCGAGATAAATGACGGATTCTCGGCATCGAATTAGCCTCTCTCCAAAGCGCATACATAGGCAAGCACAGCTCATGCTTTCTTGTACGTGGATTTGTTACTTCTACGACGGCCGACATACTGACAGGCCAATTCCAGGTAAGCACTGCCTGTATCCTCGTTCATAGTGTATATTAATTAAGTGAACAAGCACTTTATATTCCTGAGGCTATGGAATTTTGTGGAATTAGAGGGCGGCCTCTGCCCGCAGATCGGAGGGGCACCGCTAGGCAGATCTCACCCAAAATGGTTAAGGAACATTGTCAAGGCCAGGTATAGACGCTGTATTTGGGAGAGAGCTATGCTTACCACAGTCTCCCATACTGACCTTACAGACGGAAATTGCCGTGCCGCTAGCCGCCTTCCTGGGGTACGTCGAGAGTCTCGGGACCGAACCGACCTCTTACTTAGTATAAAAACCCGCGCATGTGCCCCGTCTTGGGCATCTTCCCTTTTGTTCACTCGTTTGCCATCCCAATATACAGGGTTCAGCGTATACGATGTGAACGTGAAGATCTATTAACCGCGTCTACCTACGCATTCTTTACAAACCTGGAGGACCGACGAAAATGGGAGGTAGAGAAGTCGCCCGGACCGCTAGCTAACCCAGAGGGTCACTACTCTACCCATGTGGCCGCACTCTACCCATACGGCCGCTCCCCGAGCCTCCGCCGTCATGGCTGTCATCGCACCCTTCAAAATGATTACCGACCCCGACCACATCGAGCACAACGCGCGCGCGCCCAGAGGCACGCCCAGACACGCGCCCAAGTCTCTTTTGACACCCCCAATGGCCCTAATCCATTCTGAAAAGACACCTGTAAGTCCTACCCCGTGTAAAGAATGCGTACGTAGACGTGTTTAATAGATCCTCACATTCACACCGTATACGCTGAACCCGGTATATTGGGATGGTAAACGAGTGAACAAAAGAAGATGCCCGAGACGGGCTACATGCGGGAGGTTTTTATACTAGGTAGGAGTCCGCTTCGGCTCCGAAACTCTTGACGTGTCGCAGGAGGACGGCGATCGAGGGGGTAATTTCCGTCTGTGAGGCTGCGTCCTCACACCCGCCATACCATTTGCTCAACATGCGCAACTGCTGCCTTTGCTTGCTAACTGGGGCCCCTTCTACGCGTTTTCCGTTTTAAATCGTATGCTATATTGTGTATCAGTAGTATCCTGCTAAAAAGACGCGTCTCTTTGTCCCCTACAACAATGAGCCTGCGCGTAAACACCTCCCAACATGGATCCAGACCCTTTTTAAGGAGAGATCTGGCTTATTCTCTTTGTGAGTGACATGGGGTGGCAATAAAACGAGTGCGCGAGCAAGGCGGTGCCTTAGGCGTCCCGTCGCGCGTGGTCACGGTGCTCAGTGCAGCCACCAAAGGAGCACTATCATTTCTAGGTTATATCATAGAACATGTATTCATTTTTCACAGACTAAATTACATTTCTTTTCTAATTTGCGCACTCGGTCGAAGACCTAAGCGGTGGCTGTGATCTTGCGTGGGGACGCTTTATTTGGCCAATCGTACGATTCCCACCTTGGCCTCCGCCTTTTTTTTTCCGTTTTTGCAGCGGCGGCAGGCGTTGACATCCTATCTCCCTCTGCGCTGAGAGGGGCGCGGGCGGAGCGGCGCGTGGAGGCCTAGTGTCTTCGCGCAGCGCTGTGTCCGTTCCTTATGGTGCGGTTGAACGGTCGGATGACCTAGTGGGCTTAGTCAAGAACGAACGCCTGCGCTACCGCATTTCAAAGCGTAGTTGTGGACGACGGACGCAACCTCCCGCCTCCTTTCACCGCCAGACTTACCGCTGACCATACCTAACACGCCAACGATGTACCCCCCTCTTTCTTCTCAACCCAATAGACAACCCTTATATACGCGCTTGATGCCGCTAGCCGAGCTCCGTGTTTCAGCACCGTACCTGTCAGAACGGGCTGTTCCTACACTCTCCCAAACATCTCCAGGTATCGAAAGGTGAGTCTTGCCGCTTGAGTGATGGTGGCTGACGCGTTGATCCGGGCAGCGTATGGCGTAGTCAGGAAGGGGTGATGAAAGTCGAAGGAATAAATGGGGATAGTGGACGAGGATGAGGGTGGAAGAGGTGGATGGCATAGTCGCATCGGTGACGGGTGCTTGCGATCGTAGTCGCGGCCGTAGTCGTGATCGTGGTCGTGGTCGTGGTCGTGGTCGTGGTCGTGGTCGTAGTCGTAGTCGATACGACGAGAACGTGGTGGATTGGGGCACGGTACGGCTGTGTGCGTTGTGGCCTCTGACGTGTATCAGTGATGACTACACTAAGAAGAAGGTCCGTCTTCGCCTTCATTCATTCTCTCCATGTCGCGTCGCATCTCCGCGGCCTATTTTTCCATGTTGCCGAGGGAGGCGTCGGTGTCGCGGAATAGGTCGACAATTATCTGTAGCTTACCTTACGCCCCTCGAAGTTGCCGACAAGGCGCAAACAAGGCGGCCAAATAGTTAAGTCTTGTCCTCGACCGCGCCCCTCCTCTCATTTCCGCCGCCGCAACCTCTCTGACCCGACCCTCAAGATGTTGGACGCGGGATAGCCGCCTTGAAGAGCCGACGTCGACGCGCCGAAGCCACCTCAAACGTCCGTGGATGTTGTGGCCACCGCGGCGACGTGTTTTCGGTAAATTTTCTTCCTTATTCTGTGCCTGACATGCATTATATGTTCGCTGACATGTTCCTTTTGTACCTTACGCGTCTCAATGGCTACGCAGACGCAGCACGCAGCCCCGGGGAACGTTCCTTAATAGTCCCCGATAACGGCACTGCCACCCGGCTAGCCTTTCGACCGGCTAGTCAGGCGGCAACCGTTTTGGACCCAACGACAACATCGACGCTAATGACGACAACGACAACGACGACACCTCTCGGCATAACGGGCACGGCGTCCCCCTGTCCACCCCTGGGCCGAAGG
>Ga0182024_10020767_pt1 | contig 11978 bp, 8 predicted proteins | sample P32metaG_FD_120480 | JGI IMG/M metagenome (GOLD analysis project Ga0182024, IMG submission 120480) | Permafrost microbial communities from Stordalen Mire, Sweden - P3-2 metaG (Illumina Assembly) | ecosystem: Environmental > Terrestrial > Soil > Wetlands > Permafrost | place: Sweden: Stordalen... | reverse complement strand
TCTACAGGAAATCCGGGGTAGCGTAGTGGAGAGATCTGCGGTTTCTTTTACTTCTCACGCAGAGTCCCTGCGGGACTAAATTCGTAAAACCCCGGCCTACCATGAAACCGAGTTTTTCCGCAGCCTGTTCAGCCGTGCCGTAAATGGTCTGCCCGCTTGACGGCCGCTGAGGTACGCCTTTCGAGACATAGCATCGCCATAGATTCAAATCTACGGAACACGCGAGTTTTCTCGAGTCACGGCTCTAATGTTTTGTATCAGGGCACGACTTTAGTCGGGCCGTAAAGGGGCCTAACAAAATCCGGGCTTCAGCCCCTGGACCTTTGTTCGGCCCAGAATTCTCTCCAGACCGATGGTTTCGGCAGGATACGCTCTTGCATGGGCGGGAGCCGTGCCCTTCGTTCATCAGTGCAACTCTAAAAAGTTTGCCATTTAGGCCACAGCCGATCAAATACAACCAACCTGGGCGGGAGATGGGCGACCGCATACCTATTGCAGCAACCTCGACCGGTCCGCTGCTCGAACTGTGAGCGACTCGGCAACCATGCAAAAGCTGAAGGAGAAAAGGCCGCTGGTATGAGGCGCAAGCCTGATTTATTCACGTCGCTGCTCCATGATATCGTCGAGGTGGCGCAAGAGGGCGCATCCGGTCCGCGGAAAGGACAGAAGTCCACCTGAAAGAAGCCAATCTCTCGAACTGACTTTCTGCCCTCAATATGCGGACCTGGGCATAGGAAAGGAAGTTCGTCATGCCTGTGCGACACCTCCCGTCGAATCCCAGTCTTGACCATCTCAAGTATCAAGCAAAAGACCTGCTGAAAGGCCATGCTGCCCGCGACTTTGAGGTGGCTCAGAGGATCAGAGAGTTTCATCCATCTTTCATTGGCGCCGGCGATGCTGAAATCTTTTCCGCTGGATTCGGCCTCGCAGATGCACAGCTCGCAATTGCCCGTGAGTATGGATTTCCAAGTTGGACGCGCTTGAAAGCCCGTGTTGAAAAACCAACACCATCCGATCAATCAAAGCTGCCGCACCATGAGCGAATTGAGGACGCCCTGTTTCGCCGGGCCGTCCATCTTCTCGATGCAGGCGATACCGCTGGCCTGCGGACTCACTTGAAACAACATCCGAATTTAGTGCGCCAGCGGGTCGTTTTCGAAGGTGCAAACTATTTTCGCAATCCGACGCTCTTAGAGTTCGTAGCAGAGAATCCGATTCGTCATGGCACTTTGCCAGCCAATATTATCGACATCACCAAGCTCATTCTTGATGCGGGTGCGGTACGATCGGCTTTGAACGAGACGCTGGGATTGGTTTGCTCTGGCCGAGTCCCCCGTGAATGCCGCAACCAAATTCCGTTGATCGATCTCTTGTGCGATTACGGAGCCGACCCGAACAGCGCGATGCAGACTGCGCTTGCTCACGGCGAGTTTGAAGCGGTGAACGCTTTAATTCAGCGCGGTGCGCGGATAGATCTCCCTGTGGCGGCTGCGTTGGGACGTAGCGAAGACATCCCTCGATTACTTCAGGGGGCCGGCCAGGAAGATCGACATCGTGCGCTCGCGTTAGCATCCCAGTTTGGCCATCTTGAGATCGTATCCGCGTTGCTTGATGCGGGCGAAGATCCGGATCGCTATAACCCGGTCGGGTTCCATTCCCATTCCACGCCCCTGCATCAAGCCGCTTTGGCCGGACATGACCAACTCGTCCGCCTTCTCGTCGAGCGGGGCGCGCGAGTCGACTTGAAAGATATTCTCTGGCAGGGGACCCCCGCTGATTGGGCAAAGCACGCAGGTAACGTTGAACTAGAGGCGTATCTTCGTGCGCAGCAAAACGCAAAGGCCCGGGCCTGAGTTCCGGGCGAACTGTCGGTAATCATTCGCAGTGTTCAGATTAAGATGGGCTACGATGGCTCTTGGAGTCGAGACAGCTCTGCGCTGCCGCCTCGGGGTCCAGCGGATGCTGACCAAACAGAACAGTGAGTCTCCCGCCCCTCAGTCCGTTCGCAAGGCCTGGATCGGGTCTACACTGGCCGCTCGTCTCGCAGGTAAGATCGCCGCTAACGTGCCGGAAAACAGCAGCACTGCAGGCCCGAGCGCTAATACCCATGGATCTTGTTTGCTGACACCATACAGGAAGCTTTGCAAGAGCCGGCTAGTCCAGAGAGTCAACGTGAGGCCGATCGCAATGCCGGCGGCCATCAGTACAAGCGCGTGCCACAAGACCCCGCCAATCACTTGTCCGCGATCTGCACCCAGTGCCATGCGGATACCGATCTCGCGTGTCCTCTGGGTCACGGTATAGGTGAGCAGGCCGTAAAGCCCAACCACCGTTATCAGCAAAGCGAGGGCGCCGAAGGTCCCAATCAGACCCGCAGCGAGCCGTTGGCTGCCCATAGAGTCTTCAACAGACTGGTCCATCGTGCTCAGATTGCCGAGGACCAGATGTGGATTCTGTTCGCGGATCACACCACTCAATTCAGGAATGATTGCCCCAGGACTGGTCTGCGTGCGAACCGCAAGTTGCATGGAATGCCCGGTCAAGGGGAGGTACAAGGCGTCGCCCGGTTTGAGTTGTGCCATGCTGAGGTACAGTTCCGCTCTGCTGGGCTTGTTGACGGCATCCTGCCGGACGTCTTCGACAACGCCGACGATCGTAGCCTCGCTTGGAACACGACCGAAACGAATCTGTTTTCCGACCGCATCTCGCCCGCCAAGGTACTGATTGACGAACGTGTGGTTGACGACGGCTACGGGCAGAGAACCCTCAACATCTTGTGCCCTAACGAAGCGGCCTTCCAACAGCCGAACGCCCAGGACCTGCATGAGATCGGGTGAGGCTGCTCGCACCTCGGCCGCTACATTGCCCTTTGTCCACTTGGTTGCGTAGATCACCGTGAGCCACTCAATGGAATGTCCGATCGGGAGTACGGTTGAAAGTGCAGCCGCACGCACACCAGGCAGATGTTGCACCCGGTCCAGTATGGGTTGCCAGGCCGCCGTGGCCACATTGTTGTCCTTATATAAGTATCCGGGGAGCGTTAGATCCGTGAGAACGATGTGGTCCGTGCGAAAGCCAAGAGGTACGTGTTGCAAGGAATGGAGCGTACGCAACATGAGGCCGGCGGAGATCAGCAACGTGAGGCTCACGGCCACCTCGCTAATCAACAGCAGACCGCGCAAACGGCTCTGAGCGCGATTGGAGCCACTGCTGTGCCCTCCGCTCTTTAGCCCTTCCGCAAAACCCAGGTGCGTCGCGAGAGCGGCCGGGAATACTCCGAACGCAAGCCCTGTGAGCAGACTGAAGCCAACGAGTGCCGCCAGCACGGGCCAGTTCAGGCTGAAACTCACTGACAACGGCAATGAGCGTTGGATGATGTGTTGCCTGGTACGTAGCACGAACAGTGCCAACCCCAGCCCCAGGAGGGCGCCCGCGAAACTGAGCATAAGACTCTCGGTCAGGAACTGCCTTGCGATACGCGACCTGCCGGCTCCCAGTGCGCCGCGTACGGCAATCTCTGTACGTCGTGCCGCTATCCGGGCCAGGAGCAAGCCAGCCACATTCGAGCACGCAATCAGCCACACCAGCGCCACCGCAATCTCCAACGCTCGCAGTGCCGGCCGGATATCGCCGACCAAAGTATCCCGCAAGGGAGCAAGGCGGATGTGGGTTGCCGGTTGTTCGCCAGGACCGGCTTCCTTGGCAATTTGGCTTTGAACGCTGGACAGTGCCGTTTGTACGCTAAGAGGATCGACGCCATTCCGAATACGCAGGACCGGGTTGAACCTGTCATAAGGATTGCTTGCACGCGCGGCGAGCAGCCTGTTGTTTTCTAAAGGTGTCCAGACCTGGGCTCGATCTTTGAATAGGGGGAACCGAAACCGCGGAGGCATCACGCCAATCACGACAAAGGGCGCTCCGTCGATGAACACCCTGCGGCCTAAAATTCGCGGGTCTGCGGAGAAAGCCTCATGCCAAAGCGGATAGCTGAGGAGGACTACGTGGGACTTACCCGCTTCGGCTTCTTCAGGAATGAAGCCTCGGCCGAGTATCGGCTGAACTCCGAGAGTGGACAAAAGGTTTACGCTGCTCGTGACGTTATTGATTAGTTGAGCTCCTGAGGGCGTATCGACGACGCCCACGGGATAGATCGCCAAAGCGATCTCAGCAGACTTGGTGGTCACGTCTCGCCAACGCTCGATCGCGTTATACGGGGCATCCTCGTTCTCCATGCCATGGGCATCGATTGCCATAGGTTGATACAGTCGCTGTGCATCTGGAAACGGCAACGACTTCAAAAGCACACCGTAGACAACGACAAACATGGCGGTCGCAGCTCCGATTCCCAGAGCCAGCGTCAGAACGGCGGTGATGCTGAAGCCAGGCGCCTTGCGCAATTGCCTCAGCGCGAAACGGGCATCGGAGAGGGTATCCTCAAAAAGACGATAGCTGCTCATCATCGATCCTGTGAAAAGCCTGGTTGACCGGGATCACCTTTTGTACCGGATTCAGTTTGGAGCGCTGGATGAGCGCCTGGGTTGGGAGAAGAAGACGTGACTTGTTGTCAACGGTCAGTGTAGGGCAAATTCGAGTAATGTTGATAGGGCTTTATCTCCACATCGTCAGTCCTCTCACCATCCCGTTCAAATGCATCCATGGTCAAAATCCACATGCCTTTCGACCCAAGAGAGACAATCCTATTGGCTATCTCCTCGGTCGTTGCCGCGGGCATCGCTCCGGGCGTAAATCGCTCGTCATTGGTCGAGCCCGGGTTTGGGTAACTTCGACTCTCCGGCCGAGGCTCGAAGGTAATCGTTGTCGGTGGCACTCTCCTGCGAGTTGAGAATCGCTTGAGCGCGGCTGCAGTAATATCAGGCCTGGACTGAATCCGTAGTAGTCGGAGACACGCGTGTTGTTTCCCGGCGCGAGCCAACACTCGTTTATCGAGCGAGGCTTGAGCGGGGTAATTTTTGGAGGAAGCGAGAGGCTTTGGCCGTCCAACCGCAAGCCTCGTCCCCTGGACGGGTGCCCCACGTTCGCCCCCACCTGCCCCGGCGTGCCGTGGGGCGTACGTGGGCCGAAAACGACGGGCGACCCGGATTTCCTGCCACGGGGCGCCCCCAACGTCCGCGTGTGCGGCTTTCATTAAGGAAAGCCGCATGGAGTTGGCCAACGCCAAAAAGGTCTACAGGAAATCCGGGCGAAGCCCATCAAACGATCTCTCTCTGTACCAAACCGCTGGAAAGGATCTCCGAAAAAATCCCCCCCAAAAGAAAAATCCTGAAGGGTACGGGCTTCAGCCCGTACGTAAGCGCATCCATAGAGGTCCGGCTTTAGCCGCGGAGGGCAGCATGTTTCCCCTCTATCCAACGTCATCATAAGAAGAACACACCACATACATGATTCTATTTGTGACGCGCTACACTAGCCCATCTTTCAAAAGTTTGGCAACGCCAAAGGATCAGGCGACCGACGCGCCTGAGTGTTGCTTCAGACTTTGCCGGTTGGCTCAATTGGTATCGGCAATGGGATCTGCGTGGTGCTCGCCCACATGCATCCGCACGATCTGACCAGGCTCAGCATTCACTCGGAAAAAAGCCTTGTTGTCTACGATCTTCACCGGTTGGGGATCGGAATCGACCTTCCAGTCATCCGGCAAAACGTGTTCAACGACGAACGTCACCGGCTCGGAGGTTACATCCTGGAGAAGGTATTCCTGCTCTCTAACCGTGACATTGTTGCGTAGCATCACGCCGTCCCTAAGAGCCTCCTCGACATGGTGTGAGGTGAATACGCTCTCAAGGTGGCAGATAGCATGGTCATTTCGCAGCTCCGCTTCCGTCAGGTCCGAGAGCGCGTCGCTCTCACCCTGCAAAATCTTGCATTTGCGGTCAACGTGAATTTCCTTGAGCGGAGCTGGAGGTTGAGCGGGAGCGGATGATTGAGAAAAAGCCAAAGGTTGACCGAAACCAAGGGCGATTCCTATGCCTAACAACGCTGCGACGGGGAGACGAGTCTTAGACATGCGCCAAATTATACCTGTGCCGGCGCGCTGGTAACCTGCGAGCCTTGCCTGTTTACCAAGCAATCAGCAGGCCAAAAGCGACACCATGAGAGCGAGACCTGGAGCGCCGCGCGGATGCAATACCCAAGGATTTACCAAAGATTTCCGGGAACAAACCCTCGGCGTAGACGGCTGTGGCTCACGGTCCTGCTCGTCGCCCTAGGCGGAATTGTGCCAGTCGTCACCATGAACCGCCTTGGGATTGCCTTCACGGCGCAGCCCTTCATCGTTTCATTCCTACTGATGAGCGTCTGCGCCGCGATCTTAGGCATGGGAATCCGGCTGCTAAATGCACGAGCAGGATCCCGGTATGCCGCCGCACTTGGATGCCTGTCAACAGTTGTAATTCTTGCGGCTATCTTTGTGGCGATTCCCCGTTGGATAGAGAGTGGCGCCTCTCGTAGCGTCAATCAAGTGATAACCCCGTTTTACACTGAGACTCTGACCGGCAAGAAGTTATATTCAGAAGACTGGAAAGGTCGTGTTGTCGTGCTCTCCTTCTGGGCAACTTGGTGTACACCATGCGAGACCGAGCTTCCCGAAATCGCAGCACTTCAGGCTAAATACCGTGACAATCCAAACGTCCTGATCTTCGCCCTCAATTCGGGGAATCACGGGGAAACGCCTGCCAAAGCGCAAACCTACATCACAAAGAGAAATCTGATGCTCAACCCAACCATCGATTCCTTTGGCGTCTCTGCCGATGAAGACTCCTGGGGACCAGCCGCAAAGAGCCTCGGCGTCACCAGCCTTCCGGCGCTGTACATCGTCGATCGTTCCGGGAGACTGAGAGTGATCCATCTCGGCTACGACTCGTCCGAGCATCTCGTCGACTCCCTCTCCCACCAAATCGACAAACTTCGATAAGAATTATCTTTTTCGCTCCTCCCGATAAAGAATTTCTCGCGTTTCCTGCGGCCACGCCGATGTTTACCTCGATGCGCGTCAGCACGCAGGGAGGCAACCGTTCGCATGCATGCCGCCAACCAGATTCCTACCACCGTAGGTTTCGTGATTGCAACGCCCCAATCCACGATTGCGCAAGACTCGAACCTGCTTGCTCATGCAGGGCAGTACTCAGGAGGAATTTCAGTGAGCCTTCCCGTCCGGTTTCGCCAGGCACTTAGCGGTTTGCTGGGCGTCATTCTCCTCGGTGTTTGCCAAAACGCGCACGCGTTCAGCCTGACGTTTCAGGGCCTTGTGCGAGCCCTCAACACCGGCAGCATCACACTCATTTCTCCAGCGGGCACGGTTGTCGATCTTGCCGGCGACCTCTTCGTCTCGGATACGGGCAACAACAGGATCATTGAAATCAACGCTCAGGGCGTAGCCTCAGTGTTGACTATCGGCGGCCTTTCCCCGGCGCTGAGCTCTCCTTCGGGACTCGCCCTGGATGGCGCGGGCAATCTGTATATCGCCGATACCGGCAACAGCCGCGTAGTAAGCGTAACCCCCGCGGGAGCAGGCTCCGTAGTCTCGACGGGAAGTGTGACCCTCAGTTCGCCGAGAGGGGTCGCCCTGGACACGTTTGGGGATATTTTCATCGCCGATACCGGCAACAACCGCATTGCGGAAGTGACCTCTGGCGGGTCTGCCGCTGTTCTGACCATCACCGTTTCGTCCGGCACATCGACGCTGAGCAGTCCAAAGGGATTGGCGGTGAGCAACAGTGGGAAGCTCTATATCGCTGATTCAGGCAACAACCGTATCGTCACCGTGGCGGCGGGAAGCACCACGGGTGTGGTGGCTTCGATCCTTGGAGGCGTAACGCTCTCGAATCCGAGCGGCGTCGTGGTCGACAGCATAGGCAACGTCTATGTGGCGGACACGGCCAACAATCGAATCGCCGAGATCGACACCTCCAGCAATGGCACTGTGCTCTACACCAATTCGCAGACGCTGAACGGTCCGCTTGGTCTGGCCGCGGACGCTTTCGGCACAGTGTATGTCGCGGACACCGGAGGCAACCGTGTCTTGGACGTAGCCTCGCCGGTCAATGGCAACCTGACCTCCAGCAACCCAACCTATTCCCTGAACCAATCCGTTGTGGGGTTCGGCCACGTTCAGCTTGGTTCTTCAAGCGCGGTTACGCTTACTTTGCCATTTACTACGGGATCAGTGGGTCTGGGCGCGGTAAAGGTATTTACCTTCGGCGTGCAGAACCTCGATTTCACTGCCGGTTCCGGCACCACCTGCAATAGTTCGACCCCGGCCAGCACATCCTGCTCGGTGGAGGTCAGTTTTCTGCCCACAAAGCCCGGCCTGCGTAGCGGCGCGGTGGTGCTCTATAACACTTCGCAGAATCCGATTCTGACGCTTCCGCTGTATGGATTCGCCGACTCCCCCGTGGCTGCATTGGCCCCGAATACCGGTTCTGTGATCTCTACCGGTGCTCAGGCCACCGTGGATCCTTACCAGATTGCTCTCGACGGCGCGGGAAATATGTACGTCGGTGACTACATTGGGAATAACGTGGTCAAAGTTCCGGCCGGCGGCGGAAGCGCATCCCTGGTGGCTCTGGGCACGCCCGCCAGTGTGGCAGTACAGGACATTACTGGCGTGGCCCTCGACGGGGCCGGCAATCTTTTCATTGCCGATCATCTGAATTCTCGAATCCTGGTCGTGACCCCCGGTGGGGTTGTTTCTGTTCTGAGCATTAACGGGTTGTCTTCCTCAATTGAATTACCCACCGCGCTGGCCTTCGATCTGGCCGGCAACCTTTACATCGCGGACTATGGCAACGGCAGAGGCATCAAAGTCACTACGCTGGTGGTGGCAGGATCGACTTCGTCAGGCCTGGGAACCGTGGTAGGTACAGGCAGCTACAGTTTCGCCGGTAGCAGCCTTACCGGCATGACCGTGGACTCGCAGGGAAATATCTACTTCGCCGCCGAGACACAAAACAACAGCAGCATCATCAAGGTGACGCCATCAGGGGCGGCTTCCGCGCTGCCGACTCCAGGGCTTACCCCCGCCATCAGCGACCCGCAGGGCGTCGCAGTGGATGCGATGGGGAATATCTATATAGTAGACACCGCCAATAGCCGCATCGTGAAAATCACCAATGCCGGCCTGGTGTCTGCTTTCAGCACATCGGGGCTGACGAGTCCCACCACTCTGAGCTCTTCCATCTTTGGCGTCACGGTGGATCCTTCCGGGAACCTCTATATTCCGGATTGGACCAACAACCGCCTCGTGTTCGTGAACGTCTCCGGTGCAGCTCTGAAGTTTGCCAGCACAAATACCGGCGCCACCAGCAGCGATAGTCCCAAGACCGCAACAGTCACGAACCTGGGCGATCAGCCGCTGGTGTTCTCAACCAATCCAACCTATACCGCCGACTTCTCCAACAGTTCCGCTGACAACAATCCTTGTACTTCCTCCACGTCGCTCCAGGTTGGCGCCGCTTGCGATGTCGCGGTGAAGTTCACACCGCAGACCGTGGGTAGCCTGAGTGCCGGTATTACCGTGACCGATGACAACCTTAACGTTGCGGGCAGCACCCAGCAGGTCTCAGTAAGCGGTACCGCAATCAGCTCCGGTGATACGACGTCAACCACGGTAACGATTAGTCCTTCCTCGCTGACCAACGGCCAGACCGCGACCCTCACGGCGACTGTGGCGAATACAACCTCGGGTCACACGTCTACCGTTCCCACCGGGTCGGTGACCTTTACAGACACGGTGGGATCCACCATCACATCGTTGAATGGTGGCTCTGCCGTCAGCTTGAGCGCCGGCATCGCGACATTGACTGGCGTGCGGCTTAGCGGCCTCGGGACGCACACCATCACCGCAAGTTACGGCGGCGTCAGCAGCACATATCAGGCCAGCAGCAATGTAGCGACCGTACCTCTCAGCAAGGCATCCGTCACCATCACCGGACAACCGGTGACGATAGCCATCGGCCAGGCAGGCTCGGTCACAATCACGGTTGCCGGATCCAACACAACTCTTGCGGCGCCCACGGGAACCCTCAGCTACAGCATTCTGAACTCCTCTGGGACCAGTGTCAGTTCGGGGACGCCGGCGCTGGCCGCGGGCAGCAGCAGCTCGACCGCTTCGATCGCGATCCCCAGCACGCTGGCCTCAGGCACTTACACCATAAACGTCACTTACAGCGGAGACAGCAACTATCTGGCTACTTCCACAGCGACCGCGATTCAGTTCACGATCGGCCAGGCAACGCCCACCATCGGCCTCACCAGCACGGTGAACCCTGCCATGGCAACAATCGCCGTCACGTTTACGGCGAGCGTCGCGTCCTCATCCGGTACCCCGACCGGCACGGTCAGCTTCCTCGACGGCACAACACCATTGGGGGCAATGACTCTGTCTGGCGGAGCGGCCGCGTTCACCACCTCGTCCCTCGCCGCGGGCACGCACACCATTACCGCCGTCTACGCCGGGGATGCAAATTTCGCCGCGGTTACCAGCAGCCCCGTCATCGAGGTGATTCAGGACTTCAGCCTGTCCCCTCCCGGCAGCGGAGCCGGCACCCCGACGCAGACCGTGCTTCCCGGGGGCACAGCCACCTACCCACTGATCTTTGGTCCCATAAGCGGAACCACTTTCCCTAACACGGTGACCCTGAGTGTGAGTGGCCTGCCGCCGGGCGCCACAGCCACCATTACGCCAAACACAATCCCCGCCGGCTCTCCTCAGACGAATGTAAGTTTGACCATCCAGTTGCCACAGACGACAGCGAAGCTGCTTGAACCGCACATACCTCCTATTGCCTGGTGTGTTCTGTTGTTGCCCTTTGCACGAAGGCTGCGCCGCGCAGGCAAACGCATGTCTCGAACGTGGTCAGGGCTGTTGTTGGCTGCGGTAGCGCTCGCGGTTGGGGCGGGAGTGAGTGGTTGCGGCTCAACCAGCAGCGGCTTCTTTGGTCATCCCCAACAGACCTATTCCGTAGTCATCACCGCGACCTCGGGGTCCATATCGCACTCGACCACCGTAGCCCTCATCGTTCAGTAACCAAAGGAATGACTATGCCCGGAACGTTTCGCCATATCGTGCTCTTCCTGGGAACGTTGACCAGCCTGACGGGGCTGGCACAGCAACGCCCCGTCAAACCAACTCCGGCCGAGATTGATGTCGCCATCACCTACGTGGCAGAGCGGGCCAAGATCGCCTCTATCGGTTGCGGCTGTTTCTGGTTAGAAGGTGGCGGCATGAATGCCGCGGTTACTTTCCATCGCGGCCTGGGAGTGGCTGCCAATCTAACCGGCGGTCACGCTTCTAACATCGAGTCTGGAGTGGACTTGGACAAGGTTTCCTTTATGATGGGGCCCCGCTATACTCATCCATTCAAAAACTGGTTTGGCCACGACTTTGGTCGACCTGGCGGAGGTCGCATTTTTGGAGAAGGGCTGATCGGAGGCGTTCACAGCTTCAATACCGTGGTCCCGACTTCGGCCGGTGTTGCCGGCGCCGCAAGCTCCTTCGTGTTCCAGGTGGGAGGCGGCATGGATTTGCCTCTTCGAAAAGGCATCGGCATTCGCCTTTTCGAAGCTGACTATGTCCGCTCAACCTTGCCCAACAGCGGCAACAGCACCCAAAGCGATTTGCGCCTCGCAGCGGGCATTTCGTTTCATTTTACGAACTAGGCAGTGGCGGGAATCATATCGGAGGCAACTATGAAGTTGGGCCCCGTGGTAAATATGACCCTCTCCTTGGCCTTCGCCGGTTCCGGCGCTTTGTCCAAGTTAGATTTTTTCGGTTGACCAATTTTGACCGCACAAGAAGCTTTCACTGACCCTTAAGGCTGGGGAAGACTGCGAACGAAGGGCACGGCTTCAGCCGTGCCGTATATGACCGACGCTTGACGGCTTTACAGGCTGCGGAAAAACTCGCTTTGTATCAGGGCACGACTTTAGTCGGGCCATAAACGATTGAAAATACGTCGGGC
>Ga0182024_10020766_pt1 | contig 11979 bp, 14 predicted proteins | sample P32metaG_FD_120480 | JGI IMG/M metagenome (GOLD analysis project Ga0182024, IMG submission 120480) | Permafrost microbial communities from Stordalen Mire, Sweden - P3-2 metaG (Illumina Assembly) | ecosystem: Environmental > Terrestrial > Soil > Wetlands > Permafrost | place: Sweden: Stordalen... | reverse complement strand
CGTCGCATGATTTCTCTCCCGTGGTTGAAGGTCCGTTTCCAAGCGATCGGCGCAGCCTGGCGCCGACCCGCGGCATCGCGCTCCAGCAGCTCGATCGTCTCGCGCACCGAAGGCCCGGGGGGCACGGCCGTTCGCTCGAACGCGTCGACGATACGCGCGACCAGATCGTCGGGATGAGGGGATTTCTCTGTGGTCATGGCGACTCTTCCGAAATCGGTGCGGGCCCAAACGATGGCCCAAGTAAAACACGCAAACCAAGGGCGGCGCGGTGAACGAGCACGCGCACATGGCCGGGCTCGATGTTCATCAGTTCCGCCACTTCGCCGACGTCCAACTGTTCCAGGTGCCGCAGCCAAAAGGCTTCGGCCTGTTCCGCTGGCAACGTGCCCAGCCCCCGGCGGACCTGTTCTTGCAACTCCTCGCCCTGGACGCGAACGTCGGGTTCCTCGACCGGTCGGCCCTGCAAGAGCTGCTCGGGGCTGTCCAATGCCTTGTCTCGTTGATAGCGCTGGCGCAAACGATCGATCGCCCGTCGGGTGGCAATTCGCACCAGCAGCGTTCGCCAGTGGCGTATCTCGCCTTTGCTGGCGAGCTGCCAGGCGGCCAGAAACGTCTCCTGGTAGCAATCGAGCGCATCCTCATGGTGGCCCAGCAGACGATAAGCCGTGCGCCAAACCGCTTCGGAATGTGCTGTAATGATCGCGGTAAGATCGCTCATCAGCGCGCTGGATCTGGTATGCTGGATAGCTGCGTCACACCCCTATAGTCGCCCATCTGGCAGCCGCGTTACAACGGAACGCCAAAAAATCGGTCGACCTGACCGCTCGACACGCGGGCCGATTGACACGCGTCGCGGGGCCGACATTGAGATTGACCCCTCGGCGGCGGTCCACTACAGAGTGGCAACGCTGGAAACGACTTACTGAAGCATCGACAAGGAGAAACTGCATTGCAAAACAACTTCGAAAAATACCCTCCCTTGACCAACCGCACGCAGCGTGAGAACGAGCTGAAGACGATGCTGGCCAATCACGAAGGCCGCAACCAACTGACTCAGCTTTTGCGACAAGCCCTCAACATTCCCTCGGGTCAATTGCCCGTGGGAACTCCTTTTGTCCAGACGATCCTCGACCACGAGTTTGCGGGCGTGGCCGTGGTTCCAATCTCGCCGACGATGACGTCGTAAGGGCCGGTCCTGCGGCCCATTGGCCGGACGGCGCTGCCCGCTGGCCGGATCTGATTTTCTCGACCAACGAAAAAGCCCGACGCGGAGCAATCTCCGCGTCGGGCCTTTTTTGTTGCGCGTGACGAGCACGGCCATGCTATTTCGAATTCAACGGTTTGGCGCTCGTGCTCAGATCGGCCGGAGCGAACTGTTTGTTGAGCTCGACCTGCCGCAGCCCGGGTTGCGAGAAATCGATCTGCTTCAGATCGATCATCTCGATCGCCAAACTCTCGTACGTCCGCAGGTAGGTGCGAAGATTGGTCCGGTCGTGGGCCAGCGTCCACTCGGTGGTGTCGGTGTTCACGATCTTGGGCGTCTTCGAGTCGAGAAAGGCTTCGCCGCTGGCGGGCAAGTTTGCCGAATTGGCCCGGATGGCTCCCGCAAAAATATCGAAGGTGTTGAGGACATGAAATCCGGCCAGCACGGTCTGGGCAGCGGTCGCCCCCGGCGTCGACCAATGCGAAAAGAGAGCCGCGCGCACGAAGCGCGAGGGAGGCGTGAAGTCGCCGGGCAATCCGAGCGCTCCGCTTCCTTGTCCAAAACCCTCGATCCGGCGGCCGTCGACTTCCGAGTTGGGAACATTGACCGGCGAAAGATTCACGAAGTTCAGCAGATTGGTCTGCTGCCAGACGAAGTCGGGCGAGTTCGTCAAAATGCCAAAGGGATCGTCGTGAAGCTGCAACTTGCCGCCGACATATTCGGCGATCAACACCGCTCCGCTGGCGTCGGTGATGTAGTAATGGACGGGCAGGATCTGGCCAAATGGAGTGAACTCGGCGTCGGAGACATAGATGCTGCCATCCGTCAGGGCCGCTCGGGCTTCGTCGACGCTGGCGCAGGTCGTCAGCAGGTAGGTGGCAACCTCCCAACTGCCCAGCGTGCGATCGAGCTTTGCCGGATCGGCGGCGGCATATTGGGCATAGCGCGGAAAGAGGAGCATGCCGACCACCAGCCCTCGCTCGTTCATGCCGTCGGCCACCAGGCTTTTGGCTACGCTTTGGTTAGGACCAACCAGGCCGTATTTCGCCTTCCAGACAAGACCGGGGGCCTGGCCGGGAGCGGTGCCGGTGTACTCGGTTCCGCGGGGAACGATGAGCAGCTCGGAATGGAACGGAAAGCCGAACTCCATCGAGCGGAGATAGATCCAGGCTCCGTCGCGGGCCTGCAACTGGAAGGCGGTGCAGGCGGCCGCCGGACGGGTGGCCGTCAGGGTGCAAAGGCCCAAAAGTGTTGCTGTCAGAATTCGATTGGTTTGTTTCATGGGTCGATTCTTGCCGATGGATTCGTTGGGGTTGCGAGTGGCGGCCCCTGTTTAACCCCCGGTTGAGAGGGAGAGGGCCGATGTCAAAAGATAGCTTATGGTTCGTCTATCTCTTGCGTTGTGTCGACGGCTCGCTTTATACCGGCATTACGAACGATCTAACCCGCCGATGCTATCAGCATAGCGCCGGCACGGCGTCGCGCTATACGCGCAGCCGGCTGCCGGTGGCGCTGGTCTATCAGGAGCCGCACGAGAGCCGCAGTTTGGCTCTGCGGCGTGAACTGGCAATCAAGCGGATGAAGCGACCCGAGAAGGAATCGCTGGTGCGAAAGGCCGGCTGATGAGCTAGTTCTCTTGCTTCTGGACCGGCTTCGTCTTCTCCAATCGAACTGCCCCCACGACCTCGGGCGCGGTTTCCGCGTCTTTGACTGTCAGGTCGGCATAGATCACGCGGTACGTCTTCGCGCTCTCGGGCTTGTACCAGAAGATCGGTCGATCCGGCTCGCCGTGCTTGACTCCTTTGCCGGCGTAATGGGCGTCGGCCGAGTCGCGCAACTCCAAGGCAAAGCCGACCCCGCGGGCAACCGTTATCGACCTCGCTGTCACGTCGGGCGCTGTTTCCTTCGATTTGTCCGTTTCGTTTCCGGATGCTTGCTTTCTTCCGAGGCCGAGTGCTTGCTCGTCGCTCATCGCTTGTTTGATGACCAGTCCGCCCTCCAACTGGTCGGCGAATACTCCGTCGTTCAAATCGGCGGTCAATCGCAGCGCGTCGATCAGTGCCGCTTCTGTCGGCTTCGACATGTCGACGTCGAACGTCTGGACTTTGTAGTCGGCCGGTGGTGTGGTGTCGAAGAGCGCGGGATCGAGCGTTTCGTTGAGCTCGAAGTGCGACATCGTGACTACGTTTTTCGGGCTGCCGTTCCACACAATCTCGACCAGCACCGGCAAACCGGTGGCCGGGTCGCCCCACAGGGTGAGCGATTGCATGGGAGAGTCGTAGCTGAACCCGATCGCGTGGCGGCCGTCGATTTCTTTTTCGCCCAATTGCTTGAACTCGCCCTGCTTCGCGTCACGGGTCTGAGCGAGCAAATCCTCCATCTGCTCGAAGATATCCATGAGTCGCGGCTTGTGGGGCTTCTTGCGCCTGTTTATATAGTTCACCACCACGGCCTGTTTCTCGTCGGGCGTCAGAACAACCCGCGTTCCCGCCTCGGTGTCGAGGATGTCGACGGACCGATCTGTCTCATCGCGCGTTTTGCCGGGCGCGAGATAATAGCTTTGGGCCTGCACCGTTTCCTCCCTTTCGATTCTCGTCTCCCGCCGAAAGCGAGCGCTGCGGGCACGTGCAAGTGCTGCGGCAAACATGTTGAAAGCCTGGACCGTCGAATGCTGACCCGGAACCAACAACCGGTCGGTAACAACCGCCCAACAGACCGCCGCGGCCAACGCTAATCGAGGCAATGGGTTTCGCATGGCCTCTCTCACGTGACTGGCGATTCGTTTCCAACCGGCCGGCTCAACTGATTGCCGGCGCGCCGCGTCGAAGGCGGCGAGCGCCCGCCGACGGAGCGCGTCGCGATGCTCAGGCCGGGCGTGGTCGTCGGTGGGAATCTGGCTCAGCAGTCGTGGGAAGGCGGATTCGTGGTCGCGTAGTTGTTGGTCCATACATGAATTCCAAAAAATAGGTTCCGCGATGTCACTCGTAGGGCCGCAGCGAGCTCAGCTTATCGCGCAGCCGGGCAAGTGCTCTGACGAGTGCGATGCGCACGGCGCCCACGCTGGCGTCGACCACGTCGGCAATCTCGTCGTGCGAGCAGTCGGCAAAAAATCGCAAGGTGACGATCGTCTGATCGCGCTCATCCAATTCGGCGATTGCAGCGCGCACCGCCGGCCAGTCCAATCGATCGTGCGAGGCGTCCAGCGGTTGCTCGGCGGCAGCCCGACCGAACTGCCCGCGATGAGCAGCGGTTTGCCAAAGCTTCGCGCGCCGCCGGGCTTGCCGCCGATGGGCGGCGATGGCGTTGGTGGCGATGCGGAACAGCCAACAGCGGAAATCGGTCTCGGTCTGGCCGGCGAAGGCCCCGATGTGCGAGGCCATCTGCAAAAACACGTCGGACGTCACGTCCTCGGCGATTTCCCGGTTGGGGAGTCGCCTCAGGCAATACCGCGCGATGCGCCCGTAGTAACGATCGAACAGCGCGCCGAAGGCGGCCCGATCCGTCTTGGCCCGGTGGACCAATTCGTCGTCGCTTTGCGGCATCGTCGCGGTTTCCAGGTGCGCATCATTCATCACACCTATAACAATGCGCGAAACGCGGCCGCGTTACAGAAGAAAACCGCGGGAAACAAAAAACGGCCGCACGGGCCGTTTTTTTGAACCGGGCAGGCGCCGCCGGGAGATTGTTCCCTGCGAGGCCGGCCGGGCTATGCCGTGATCGGCACCGTCGTCGGGACCGGATCGAGCGAGACGGGCGGAACGATCGCGGGAACGCGGGGAACACGCGCCGGACGGGGCGGGCGGGGGGCCGGTTCTCGCTTGCCGCTGAGCAGGGCATAGTTCTCTTTGACGTACAGGTCGGCATCGACCAACGAGTCGAAGTTGGTGGCGTCGGTCATGACCGTCGACCACGTGACGCCGGTCCAGACTTCATAGGCGGCAAACGGTTTGCCGCGGGGGGGACGGTTGGTCGGAGCGTCGGCCGAGCTGCGATCGGAGGAAATGACGTACTTCGCCCCCTGTTGTTGCGTCAAAATGCCCATGTGGTATGTCCCTTCGTTCGGATCTGATTTTTTCGATATCTATTAGATCGGCAGAATTGCCGCTCAAGACGACGAAGGCGCTTTTTGCCATCACTGCCAGCATAGCACTAGAGCCGCCGCCGGCGCCGGCAGCGCGTCCGACCGGGGCGCCGCAACCCGACCTTTGGGTCGAATCGGGGACACTGGGGTCCTTTTGCCGCGGGGGCGGTCATCGCCTGGATGCAGGGGAACGGAGTGGTTCGTGCTATAATCCGCATGTCCGCGATGGTCGAACTCAATGGCCCACGCCGCACGTCGCAAATCCTTGGGAGCACTTTTCATGTCGATCTCTCATGCCAAGCCTGGCGCCGTCGTCGACTGCCGACCGCTCGGTGCCGCATTGGCCACGACGAAGACGGCAACTTTGGTCAAAACCAAGGACCTGGAGCTGCTCCGCCTGGTTTTGCCGGCCGGCAAGCAGATTCCGACCCACCAGGCTTCCGGCGAGATCACCGTGCAATGCTTGGAGGGACGTGTGGCCTTTACGGCATACGGCCGGACGCAGGAGCTGGTGGCGGGGCAGATGTTGTTTCTCGAAGCGGCGGCGCCTCATTCCCTGAAAGCCATCGACGATTCGTCGCTGCTGTTGACGATGCTGCTGCCGAAAATCAAGTTGCACATCCCTCGCTTCGACGTGGTTGACGAAGCATCGGAAGAATCGTTTCCAGCCAGCGATCCGCCGGCGCGAACGGGAGTTGTGAGACCTTAGCCGGCGCGGGCAGCCCTTGCGGATCGACCAACGGCCTACTCGAATAGCAGCCGCGTTGAATCCATTTCCGGCGGCACGGCAATCGCCCCAAATCGACCGGACCGGGGGCCCCTCGGCCGCCAGTCGCTAGCAACCGTGGGGCCCCGCGCAGCCGGTTCGCCGTGGCATTCAATGCCACCCCCCGGCCGTGCGGATGCGCAACACATCTCTTGCTCGGCGGTCTTGGACATGGCTATCCTGTGCGGGCATTTATCTCCAACCCTCTCGGGACGCCTGCCATGCGAGCAGTCATTTTGTTCTGCACCGCCGTTTTGCTGGCCACGCTGTCGGAAGCAATCGCCGCCGATCCCGCGCCCGTCGGACAAGGTCCAAAGGCTGAGCAGGTTTCACGGGCTGAGCAGGCTCCAAGGAATAATCCAGGGAACAACCTTCCAGAGACCAACGTCGGTCAAGGAACGAAGGTGATGCCCAAGGCGGAGGCCGTCGTCAAGATGGGAGACCAACCGGTCGACCTGTCAAAAACCCCGGTCCCCTGGACGGTGCAGAACGTCAGTGGCGACTTCTTGCTGGTCGGCTATTATGAGAAAGGCTGGGTGCGGCGCAGCGACGTCGTGACGCTGGATGAGGCGCCGGCTTATTACGCCGAAATCATCGATCACGAGAACGACGCCAAGAAGGCGGCGCAGGCCTACCGCAATCGGGCAGTCGTCTGGCACCAAAAAGGCGAATTGGATTTGGAGATCGCCGACTACACGGAACGTTTGCGGCTCGATCCCGACTCGCTGACTTATAACAACCGCGGCATCGCCTGGACGAAAAAAAGAGACTACGACCGGGCCATTACCGACTTCAACAGCGCCATCCGGCTCGATCCAGGCCATGTCCGCGCGTGGGACAATCGGGGCATCGCCTGGAACGGCAAGAAGGTCTTCGACCGGGCAATGCAAAACTACAACCAGGCCATCCAACTCGATCCCAATTTTGCCTCGGCTCACAACAATGCCGCTTGGCTGTTGGCCACTTGCCCCGACCAGCAGTACCGCGACGGCCGGCGGGCGGTCGAACTGGCCACGAAAGCCTGCGACCTGACCGTGTGGACCAATGCCAGTAGCTGCGGAACCCTGGCCGCCGCCTATGCCGAAGCGGGCGACTTCGACGCGGCCATCAAGTACCAGGTCCAAGCCATCGAGTTGAATCCGAACAATCCCGCCTTTGTCCGGGCGGCCAACCTGCGGCTCGCACGCTATCGCGAGCACAAGCCCTATCGGGACGAGTAAGAATTAAAGGGGACGAGAGTCGTTTACGCGCACCCTTTTTTCGACTCCCGTCCCTTTAATTTCATGATCTCGATCCGGGCTCCACAACTTGCCGACGCGCGGGCAATCGCCCGCTGTCACATCGCCGCTTGGCGCGACTCGTACCGACCGCTGATCGCCGAGGCGATCCTCGGCAAGCCGTCGCTGGAGGAGGATTATGTCGCCAAATGGACCGACCGGCTCGAACAGCCAGACAACCTGATCTTTGTCGCGCAGCGGAGCGCCGGAGAACTACTTGGTTTCATTCTGGGAGGTCGAGAGCGATCGGGCCGCACTGACTACCAGGGCGAAATCTACTCCGTCTACGTCTTGGAGGAACATCGCGGCCAGGGGATCGGCCGAAAACTCTTCCAGCGGCTCGCGGGATCCTTGCTCGAAATGCAAATCACCACCGCGATCGTCTGGGTCTTCGAAGCAAACCCGTGCCGGCACTGCTATGCTGCTTGGGGTGGCGAGCCGATCGCCGCCACGCCGATCAAAGTCGGCGAGCAGGAATTGGTGCAAGTAGCTTATGCTTGGAGAGACCTCGGCAGCCTCGCCAGCCCTCCTCCTTTGCTGTAAGAAATCAAACGGTTATGAGAATCACGTTCTTTGCTCTGTTGATGCTCGTGTCCCTCCCGCTCCAGGCGGTTGAGCAGGACTGGACTCCGACAAAAGATGCGTCCAAAGACGGCATCATCAACGGGCGGGCGATGGAGACGTTCGAGGCGGGAGTGAAACCGCAGTGGGGTTATGCGGCGCCCCAGCAAGATAGCTTCATCGTGGTCCATCCCAAGGAGGATCGCAAGAACGCTCCGCTGTATGTAGTGCTGCATTCGGCCGGCCACGATGTTGTCTCCTGCCTGAATTGCACGCGTACCGTCGGCAATCATGACATTTATCGCTCCCCGGACGACTATTACGCGCTCTACGTCGATTGCCGAAAAAATATGGCTCGAGATTGGTGGTGGGGTGGGATGCATCTCAAAGATGCGGGGTTGACCAAACAGAATTCCGGCGGCAACCCGATGCCCGTGGAAAAACGTGTGATCGACACGGTCAAGTGGGTGATCCAGAATTACGAGATCGATCCGAACCGCGTCTACTTGAGTGGAAATTCGATGGGCGGAAGCGGGACGCTCGGTATCGGCATGCGCCATGGCGATGTGTTCGCCGCCATCAAGGCGAATGTTCCCGCGGGGATCGAGCATGTTTCCGACCGGATGTATTTTCCGCCGCAGACCGCTGCCGACAACGTAACACTGCCCGATCCGCCTGTCGCCATCGACTATTCGGCGCCGAATGACAATTGGTCCGAGGGACATGAGCGTTTTGTGAAAGCCATGAACGACCGCAAATACGCGCTCTACTGTTATTGGGGGCCGTTCGGGCACGCCAACAATTCAGCCGAGATCATGAAAGTGAACGACCTGATTGATTCGCTCGATTGGCTGAGTATCAAAAAGAACGAGGCTTATCCGGCATTCGCAAACGCAACGAGCAACTCGAAACTCCCCTGGCCCGATGACTTGAAAAGCACGACCGCGGGTCAAGTCAACGCGTTTTTCCGCTGGAAAAATGTCAGCGACTCGGCGGAAAAGTTCGAACTGTCGCTCTACCTGGTCAGCGCCGCGGATCTGAAGACGCGGTTCGAAATCCCGCCAGAGGCAAGTGCCGATGTCACGTTGCGCCGCCTGCAGCGTTTTCAGCTCAAGCCCGGCGAAACGTTCCGCTGGACCTTCGGTGCCGCCAACGGGGAAGGCAAGGCCGATGGCGACGGGCTGATCACGATTGCGGCGTTGAAAATGACGGCCGAGCCGGCGACGTTGACCGTGACCCGATGAGCGACAGCCAGGGCCACCGAACAAACCGGGACGGCGGCCCGACCGGCTTCAGTGAGGTGCGACTGATGGAATCTCCCGGGCTCGAGGGTTATGCTGACCGCAACGACCGGAATGCCGAGCCCTGCATCTGCATCCAAAGACGATGATTCGAAATCGGCAACCTATCGGTGAATTATGAAATCGAACCGCCGCACGGTCGGATGGAGCCTGGGCTTCGTGGCGCTCGTATTCTTGACGACCTGGCTCACCTGGGATCGCTGGCCCGGTGGCGCCTTGACGCCGATGCAAATCCCGTCTCGATCCGAAGCCCATGCCTCGGAAGAGCGCGAAGACCGCGCGGCAGCCGCCGATCAGGCCGACCCAACGGCAGATACCGACCAGGCCGGCTCCGCATCTCCCGCGGTCGATTTCAGCGGGCAATGGCAGCTCAACGTCGAGGCATCCGAACCGTTGGATGAAATCATGAAGGCGATCGGTGTTTCGATTATCGAGCGGACGCTGGTCAACAATACCGTCGTCACCCACATCATCCATCAAACCGCCGACGAGTTGACGATCGAAGTGAAGACTGCTTTTTTCGGCCGCACCGATCACCTGCCCCTCAATGGCGAGCCGGCGCAAACCGCCGATCCGAGGGGCCGGCCGGTCGAATCGACCAGCGCTTGGAGCGACGACGGGACACAATTGATCACCAAGGTTTGGGTCCCGCGCGATCGGCAGCGATTCACGATGACCCGCTCGCTCGACGCGGGGCAGGACGCGATGGAAGTCTTGATCGAGTTTTTTTCCAAAGAAGGGAAATCTCTGACGAGTCGCCGGGTCTATCGTCGGGTCGAAGTGCCGGCGGCCGGCAAGTCGTCGTGACCGGGGGGAGCCGTGCCGAACCCTCGGTGATCAGAACCGGCGCGGGGCGGGGCCATCGAAGCGAAGGGTGTGAGCCGGCGCAGGACCGCGCCGGGGAACGTTCTCAAGCAGGCTGGCGATCATCCCTTGGGCGTCGTCGGTCGCGTGGGACATCCGCACGAGCCACAGCTTCCGCAACATGCCGGTCGACTCGAACGCGTCGGACGGAAAACAGGCCAGAATGCTGGCGGCAATGTCGTGGTTGGCAAGCGTGTTGGGGCTCTCTTCGGCCAAACCGCGCTCGAACGCCAGCCGCAAAGCCGCCAGCGTTAAACCCCAGGCCTGTCGCCGCGCGGTCGCCCGTGGTTGGCGTTTCAGGTCGGACGAAAACTCGATGACGCGGGCCGCGTCGAAGCCCAATGCACTCACGTTGTAGTCGCCGTGCAGGTGGCCCAACAGCAAATCGGTCCAGCGTTCCATCCGCCGCCGCATCCGGTTGAGCAGAACGGCTTCTTCGCCGTCCAACAGCGGACTGTGAACCAGCAGCACGAGCGCCCGGGTGCGCACTTCGAGATGGGTGGCCAGTACGTTTTGGGCAACCGGCTCGGCGTCGTTGGAGCCGCGGCGGCGGTCATAGGCATAGAGAATGGCGGTCCAGACCCGCAGCACCATCTCGCTGAGAAAGATTTCTTCCAGCAGTGGTCGGACCTCGGCGGCCGATGCCGCGCGGAGCTCGGGGTCGGCCGCATCGAACGAAGCCAGCCGTTTGACCGACCGCAGCCAGCGATCGCAACGGCACTTCGACGTGGCCCAGTACTGTTCCAAGGCCGAATGCGAGATGACGGCCTTTCCTTCGACCAGCACCGGTCCGTGCGAGGCGACCAGTGCGGCGACTTCAACCAATTGACGAGCGTGCATGGAAGAGTTCTTCGTGGGTCGAGCCGGGTGGGGCGGATTCAAAACAGCCGTCGCAACGGGGGGAATCGAGCGGGAGAGCCCGAGGGGACCAGGGCTCTCCCGCCGATCGCCTGTTGCTAAGGAGTCGAAAGGACCGTGGTTGCAATCACAGTGCCAGTGGGGCCGGCGTGGTCGTTTTGGCCGCGGTTTTTTGCGTGTTAAAGACCGTTTGAATAAGCATTTGCGGCAAACCGTCAATTTGCGGATGGGCGTCGGCTGGGCCAACGCGCGCGGGGCGAAAACGCAACCTCCGCGGTCCGCCCTGTTGCGTCGCGGCGACACGGCAACAAATTAAAGGGGACGGAAGTGGGCGGGAGTCGTTTCTTCTGGCGGCGGCGACCAGTTACCCTATGGGTCACGACACGCACGATCTCGCAGAACGACAAAACGGGTAGTGATGAATCCCGGAGCTCAGCAGGCATGACTCCACCGCGCGTGCAGCACGAAGACCAGCCGCCCCAGAGCAAGCCGGGGCTGCTCGCAGCGCTCAGGAGCCATCCGCCCGGGCTCTGGTTTTTCTTCTGGGGCGAATTCGCCGAACGCTGTTCCTACTACGGCATGCGAGCCATCCTGTTGCGCTATATGGCCGAACAACTCGGCTTCGGCGACGCATTGGCCAGCAAAGGAATGTCGTACTTCGTCGCCGCTTGCTACCTGCTCCCTTTGGCCGGCGGGTACATCGCCGACAACTTCTTCGGAAAATATTGGACGATCGTTGGCTTCTCGATTCCTTACATCCTCGGCCACGTCATTCTGGGGGTCGAAAGCACCCCATTCCTGATCACCGCCTTGGTCCTGTTGGCCATGGGGAGCGGCGTCATCAAGCCGAACATCTCGACCCTGATGGGTTTGACCTACGACCAATGGCGGCCGGGCCAGGCCAAGCTGCGCAGCGACGCGTTTGCCATCTTCTACGGGGCCATCAACGTCGGAGCCGCCATCTCCTCGTTCGCCATGCCGATAATTCGGACGCGATACAGTTACAGCACCGCGTTTTTGTTCCCGGCCGCCTTGATGGTGGTTTCGTTTGTGGTCTTTGCGGCCGG
>Ga0182024_10020765_pt1 | contig 11979 bp, 8 predicted proteins | sample P32metaG_FD_120480 | JGI IMG/M metagenome (GOLD analysis project Ga0182024, IMG submission 120480) | Permafrost microbial communities from Stordalen Mire, Sweden - P3-2 metaG (Illumina Assembly) | ecosystem: Environmental > Terrestrial > Soil > Wetlands > Permafrost | place: Sweden: Stordalen... | reverse complement strand
TGGCTCTGGCGGGTGCTGCTGGAGCGCTCCTGCGCGATGGACCGGGCCTGATCGATGTCTTCGACGGCGAAGAACTTATCGCCCGCCGCCGGCGGCTCGCTGAGGCCGCTGACGATAACCGGCGTTCCCGCCGTCGCTTCCGCGATCGGCTCGCCACGATCGTTCAGCAGGCTGCGGATGCGTCCGAATCCCGCGCCGGCCAGTCCGATGTCGCCGACATGCAATGTTCCGTCGCGGATCAGCACCGTCGCCACCGCCCCCAGCCCTTCGTCCATGCGGCTCTCGATGACCGTGCCGCGGGCCGGAAGAGTCGGATCGGTCTTCAGCTCCATCAACTGGCTCTGCAAGTCCAGGATTTCGATCAGGTCTTTGATTCCCTGTCCGGTCGTCGCGCTGGTGCGCACCACTTCAACGTCGCCGCCCCATTCGACGGGGTTCAGCCCTTCCTTGGCCAGTTGTCCCAGCACCATGTCGGGATTGGCTTCGGGCCGGTCGATCTTGCTCATCGCCACGACGATCGGCGCCCCGGCCGCGCGGGCGTGGTTGATCGACTCCACCGTCTGCGGCTGCATCCCCTCGACGGCCGATACGACCAGCACGACCACATCCGTCATGTTCGCCCCGCGAGCCCGCATCGCCGTGAACGCCTGGTGTCCGGGCGTGTCGATGAACGTGACGCGCTTGGCCGTTTCGCCTTCGCCGATCTGCACCTGCCACGCCGCCGTGTGCTGGGTGATGCCGCCCGCCTCGCCCGCCGCGACATTGGCGTTGCGAATCTTGTCCAGCAGGCTCGTCTTGCCGTGATCCACGTGGCCCAGGATCGTCACCACCGGCGGGCGCAGCTTCAGGTTGCCCGCCTCGCTCTGACGCTGCTTGACTTCATCCAGCAATTCATCTTCCAGCGTCACCGGCTGGCGAATGTTCAGTTCGATGCCGAATTCCAGCGCGATCGTCCCGGCGATGTCAGCGCCTAGGCTCTGGTTGATCGCCGCAGCCACGTTCAGCTTCAACAGCCGCTTCTGTATATCGCTGGTCTTGACGCCCAGCGCGGCCGACAGGCTCCTGACGGTAATCGGCTCTTCAATGCCAACCGGCTCGCCCTTCTGCACGATGGTGCGCGCCTGCGCGTGCTGGCCGCGGTGCTGGGTTTTGGTCAGGTGCTGATTAACGCCCGCGGTATAGCTCGCGGCGGCGTTGAGCCGTTCCTGGCGCTCGAGCAGATCGGCGTGCGTGAACTCGCGGAGTTTCTCCATCGCCTCGCCGCGCCGTCCATCGACGCCGCGCCGTCGGCTGGAGTTGCTGCCGCCCTTCTTATTGGCGGCTTTCTTGCGGGCCTCTTCGTCGTCGTCCTCGCCCACGCGCACGCCGCGTCCGCCGCGCGGGGCGGCGGTCGGAATCGACGAGGGAGGCGGCTGCTGCGAGGCCGGACCCAGCGCCCGACGCGGACCGCGCATGTCGATCGTCTCTTCCTTTTCGATGCGCACGATCCGCGGACCGGAGATTTTGGCGGGGGCGGGCTGCTTCAGTTGCTGCGGCAGCGGCGCCGGAGGTTTGGCTTCCGCCGTGGCGGGCGGGCCTTTGCGCGTGGCGATGGTCACGGTCGGCCGCGATGGCGGCGGCGGCGCGGCGGGCTTGGCCGGCGCGGCGATTGTCGCCGCCGGCGCCAAAACCACGGGCGCGGGCGGCGCTTCCTCTGCCGGGGAGGCCGGAGGCGCGACCGGCGCAGGCGCAATCGGCGGCGGCGCCGGCGCTTCCAATATCGGGGCCGGCGGCTCAGCCGGGGCGGGGGCCGCTTTAGGTGGCGCGACCACTTTGGGCGGCGGCGCGACCGGCACGGCGGGAGCGGCCGGCTCCGGCGCCTCGTCCAGCGGAGCGAGCTCTTCTTCCTTGTGCGGCCTGACGCGCGTGGGTTTGACTTTGGTCTCGACCGGCGCGGCCGTCTCCACCGCCGTGGCGCTGCCGCCCGCCTGGCCGCCGAACCATTCGCGCACCGACTCCGCGAGCCCGAGCGGGATCGTGCTCATGTGATTGGGCGCCTTGTCGCCGAGGCCTTCGTCCCGCAGCTTGGACAGAATCGCCTTGCTCTCGACGCCCAATTCCTTGGCCAGCAGATTGACGCGAATGCCCTTTGCCAAAACAACCTCCGGACAAATCCGTTCCAGACAACATCAACTCGTTCAATCGGCCTGCGGATCCGACCGCGGCGCTTCGGAAAGCCCCTCGGCCAGCGCCGCGGTTTCCGACTCTTCTTCCGGCGGCCGATTGGTTTCCTGCTTCGGCTCCAATCCGGAAATCGCCTGCTCCTCCGGCGAAAGCTCCGCCGCATCCGCCGCGTTGGGAGCGGTGCTGTCGTGCACGACCACTTCCGGCGCCGCCCCCTCGACCGCTTCGGTTGCTCCCGGAGTCGGGGCCGCGGCGATGTCGGTGGAGGCGGGAGCCACAACCCCCAGCGCCAGCAGCGCCGCCTTGTCCGCGGCTTTGGCCGCGGCGTCGGCCGTCTTCTTGGCCTCCTGCTCCACCGCCACGATCTTCGCCTCTTCGGCGCATCGGTCCACGACCTTCTGCGCCGTCGCTTCGTCCAGCCCAAGCTCTTCCATCAGCGGCCCGGTGCCGACTTCTTCCATGTCGCGCACGTCGATCAGGCCCAGCGCGATCACCTTGTCCACCATCTCCTGCGAGATGCCCTCGATCGATTTGAGCGTCTGTTGCATCCGCTGCACGCCCGCCTGGAACTCCGGCGGCGTGAGAATGTCGATGTCCCATCCCGTCAGCCGCGCCGCCAGCCGCACGTTCTGCCCGCGCTTGCCGATCGCCAGCGACAACTGGCTGTCGTCCACCACCACCGTCGCCCGGCCCAGTTCAAAGCAGAGCGCCACTTCCGCGACCTCCGCGGGCTTGAGCGCGTTGGCGATCAGAATCTGGCTCGATTCGTTCCAGCGCACGATGTCGATCTTCTCGCCGCCCAGTTCATCGACGATGTTTTTGATCCGGCTTCCGCGCACGCCCACGCAGGCGCCGACGGCGTCCACTTTCGAGTCAATCGAGCTGACCGCGATCTTCGTGCGGAATCCCGCCTCGCGGGCCAGAGCCTTGATCTCAATGGTCCGCTCGCCCACTTCCGGAACCTCGCGCTCGAACAGCCGTTTGATCAGTTCCGGGTGGCTGCGCGACAAAATGATCTTCACCGCCGCCGGCGTGTCGCGCACTTCGAGGATGAGACACTGCACGCGCTCGCCCGGCTGGTGCGATTCGCCGGGTATCTGCTCGGCCCGCGGCATGATCCCTTCGATGTTGCGCTGAAGGTTCACGATCAGCGTGCCGTTCTCAAACCGCGCCGCCGCGCCGGTGATGATGGTCCCGACGCGATCCTTGAATTCCTCGTAGATGCTGCCGCGCTCGTCCTCTCGGTTGAGCTGGATCATCACCTGCTTGACGGTCTGCGCCCCGATGCGACCGACGACCGAAAGCGGAAGCGGTTCGCCCAGCCGCGCGGCGCTGATCGCGCCGGTCGTCCGGTCCAGCGAGACGGTGAACTCATTCACCTCCTCGGTATTGAACTGCTTGCGCAGGCCCGAAGCGATGGCCTGCTCGATGTTGCTGTAGATGTGCTCGCGCTCAATATTCTTGTCGCGGGCGATTCCGTCCACGATGCGAATCAGTTCCTGTGGATTCATGACACCCTCAATCGAAACAAAGCCTCAGTCCAAACAAAAAGGGCCGACCATTCCGGCGGCCCGCTAAGCGGCAGCGCGACGAATAGGCCGTGCGGCCTCTATCCGGTCACTTCCCGGACGCCCAGGCCGCCACCAACGGAACCGGCGCCATGCAGCTCATTGCGCATGGGTCAACTCGGTCTTCACGATATTCTTCTCCACGCTCAAACGCATACCGGCCTCACCAGGCTCGAAGAACTGCGCCTCGGACGCATCGGCGAACACCGTCGCCGCGCATCCGGCGGTCAATCCGCTCTCGGCCTTCATTCTACCGACAACCGCATCGTTCAGCGCGGTGGCCATGTACAGGTCCATCTCGCCGCCCAGCGGTTCGATCACATTGACCGTCACTTCTATTCTCGCCGCCAAAACGCCGCCGTCAACCACCCCCGCCCCGAACGGCCTCAATTGCAGGTGCTGCGGACGCAATCCCAACACCACATGCTGGTCGGGATGCCTCTCGATCCACCCCCCGATTTTGTTAACCAAAAGCGGCGAAAGGGGTAACGAAAACCCGCCCGGCGGCAGCGTCAACCGCCCCTCCGCCAGTTTGCCCTCCACAAAGGCGGGCTGCCCGCCTAAAACCCTGATCGCCCCGTCGAAGAAGTTCATCGGCGGAGTTCCGATAAACCCCGCAACGAAGCGATTGGCCGGATGATGATAGGTCTCCAGCGGAGTGTCGGCCTGCTGAATGCGACCATCCCGCATCACGACAATCCGATCGCCCAGCGTCATCGCCTCTTCCTGATCGTGCGTCACGTGCAGCGTCGTGGTTCGCAGCCGCTGATGGAGGCGTTTGATCTCCGCCCGCGTGGCCACCCGCAGCCGCGCATCGAGATTGCTCAGCGGCTCATCAAACAAAAACGCCGACGGCTCGCGCACAATGGCCCTTCCCACCGCCACGCGCTGCCGCTGCCCGCCCGACAGTTCTTTGGGCCGCCGCTCCAGAAGATGATCGATCTCCAGCAGCCGTGCCGTCGCCGCGACGCGCTCCCGGATTTGCGCCCCCGGCACGCCGCGGAGTTTGAGGCCGAACGCCATGTTCTGAAACACCGTCATGTGCGGATAGAGCGCGTAATTTTGAAACACCATCGCGATATCCCGATCCTTGGGCGGCACGTCATTGACGACGCGCTCGCCGATGCGGATCGTCCCGGAAGTGATCTCCTCCAATCCGGCCACCATGCGGAGGATGGTCGTCTTGCCGCACCCGGAAGGTCCGACGAGCACGACAAATTCCCGGTCGGCGATCTCCAGACTGACGCCGTCCACGGCCCGAACGCCGCCGGGGTAGGTTTTGCTGACGTTTTCAAGCTGAACGCGGGCCATGCCCCAGTACATTACCGTGGCAACGGCTCGCCGTAGAGGAGATGCAGATTTTTTTTGGCGTACAGCCGCGGGAGCGACTTCGCCGGGCAAAACGCCCCCGACGGCGATCATGCCGCGTCAGCGGGTGCTCGGGCCGGAAGCAGAAACGCCCCGGCATCGACTTTGAACCGTGCGCACAATTTGGCGATCTGCGCCTTGCTCGGCTCCTTGCGCCGCCCGCTGAGAAGCTCGGACGCCGCCCCTTTGCTTCCCAGCAGTTTTCCAAGCTCCGTCACGCTCATTCCCGCCTGCTCGACCAGTGCCCGCAGCAATCGCGTCGGCGAAACTTCGCCGGCGTCGATGGGGTATCTCTGGCTGTCGAATTGCTCGACCAGCGTTTCCAGAACCTCAAGGTAAGTCTCCTCTCCGTCATCGAGCTTCCCCTCGCGCAGTGCGAGCCGATGAACGATCCGGACCGCGCGATCGTATTCCGCTTTGCTCCTGATTCGACGCAACGGAAACTCGCCCATCAAGGCCAGATACGACTTGGGGAGAGCCGCGATCGCCGCGGCGACCTGGTTTGAGGAATGCTTCATAATTCGTCCCTCAAGCCTCCGGCAACGGTTCGCCGTAGAGGACATGCCAGTTTTTTTCGGCCTGCTTACGCAATGATTCTCCCCGCACCAACGCTCCGGCGGCATCGCGCCGCAATGCAATGATGGCCGCCTTGTCCGTCCGCGCGGTCAGGACGCGAAGATCGTCCTTGTCCTTTTCGCGGTTGCTCAAGAGCTTGCTAAAAAACACATCGCCGGGATGGACGAGCCGCACTTGCAGTTGGTCGAATGTGCCGAGCGACACGAGGCGTTTCTCCCATCCACCGGGAAGATAGTGCGATTGGAAGTCAGCCAGCCGCAGGCTGTAACGCCGGGCGAGGTTCGCCAGCAATTCATGCCGGCCGCGAATATGAACGGGCACTTCATCCACCACGTCGATGTGTTCGGTCCGACGGCTCAGCACGCCGGCCAGGATCAACGCGACCGAGCCGCCGACCGAAATGGCGACCGGCTCATCGAGATTCTGGCCCAATTCACGCAGGAATTGCAGCACAACATCGGTTCGCGTCGGTTCCATAATGCGCTGGCAAAGCGAAGGAAACCCCGGAGGCGCCAGCCGGTCGCGCCAGATGAGGTTCAATAAATCACTCTGCTTGGAATGTGACAGCCACTCCGCCAGCCGCTGCTCACCCCACGCCTGCCGCAGCGCATCGAGACTGTCGCGGATCAGCAGCCGCGTGCGGAAATCCAGCGAACCTCGGCAGGCCTCGCGCTCAAGCGCGTCAGCCAGATCGGCCGGGCCGATGTGCGGCTCGTCCAATGCCAATGTCCAGAGATCGGGTTGTGTTGACGTTGCCATTGGGCCTCACAAAACACCGATCGATCAACCCATGAACGCCGCCGGCGATAGCTTGAAATGATCGGCCAGTTTTCTCACGTTTGCCTTGCTGAGCTGCCGCTCGCCGCGAAGAATCTTCGATCCCAACTCCCGGCTGCCCAGCAACCGGCCCAGGTCCGACGCGGTCATGTCGTGATCCTTCAGCAGGCTTCTTAACAGCTCCACCGGACTGATATCCGAGATATCAATCGCATTGTGTTCCTCGTCGTATGCCTCAATCAATTGTGCCAGCGTATTGAGGTATTGCCGCTGCCCGCGCGTAGGGCGTGCGAGAACCGCCAGACGACCGACCCACTCGGCGGTGTTCTCATAATCCGCCTGGTCCGTGATCGCATGTGGAATCATCATCCGAGCCAGTTCGCCAAACGTGCACGGCAGGCGATGCGGAATATCGGTTGCGGTTTTCATAGCTCGCTCTTCCAGTTGTCCAAATCGTATTCACTGTGAGTCAAAACCCGCAACACAAAAACGCGCGGATAATCAAAATGAATGGCGGCAATCAGCCGGTACGCTCGCGTGATGTTGAACACAAATACCGTATTGCCACTGCTCACCTTCACAAAATCGACCTGCGGAAAGGTAGCCTTGACCTCCACGGGATTCCGCCACCGAGCCATGTTGGTCTTGGCGTGCCATTCCCGGAGTGGGCGCTCTGAATCGGGACGCTGCTCCCAGAACCGCCGCAGAGCGCCGATCGTGATGATTCTCACTGGAGTCAAATTGTACCCGGTCGCGGCCGGTACGTCAAATGCAAATCTACCCCTGCCAGCAAACTCAAGAGTCACCGCCGCCCAATTCCCGCCGGCATGGATTTGCCCTTCCGAATCGGGTCCAATATCGGCCAGCGCCCGAAACGGCGCGGGAGACGCCCCGATGCGAATTGTCGCCATCGCCGCCGCCGTTGCTTTCATCGCCGGATCGTCCGCCAATCGCCTATCCGCGCAGGAGGCGCAGCCCGCCGATGCTTCGACGCCATCGGCCGCGGTCATGTATCAAGTCGCGGCAGGCCAGATCACTGTCCCGTCACCCTCCTGGGGCGACGACCACCTTTCGCCCTATCGCCCCGACTCCCCCGCATGGCGAACGGCGGCCGCCGCCCAGTGGAACGCCGGCGAGCCTGTCCGATCAGCGGCCCGCAAAGCCAGAGCCATCACCGATACCGTGTGGCCGGATGACGCCCTCTATTTCGAACCCTGCCGCCAACTGGCGAGTAATCTGAGCGACGCCGCCCTCTACCTCGACTGGCAGGGCCGCCACGCCGAAGCTGTCGAGGAGGTGCGTGACGTTCTGCATCTTGCCGATCTCCTGCAGGAACAGCGGCCCAGCGACAAGCTCGTCGAGAGAATCCTGTACGGCGCGATCATCCGAGCGATCGCCGCGAATAGTCTCGAGGAAATCGCCTCCGCCGTTCCGCTCACCAATGACCCGCGCAATGACCGCGACCTTCAACTCGCCGTCGCCCACTATTTGATCGCGCAGCTTCTGGCAACCCGCAAAGCAGTGGACATCCTCGACGACGTCTACGGCGGCCAGCCCGGGTCGGTCGCGTGGATAAGCCATGGAAAGGCTCTCAATCAACAAATCATCAACTCTCTCGGCCGCGTCAGAACGGAATGTATCTTCTCGGCGCTCTCGCTGGCCTGCCACGTTTTTCAATCCCAGAAAGGGCGCTGGCCGGCCGATCTGAACGAGTTGGTTCCGGGCGTTATCCCGTCGGTTCCGATAGACCCCTGGTCCGACAACACTGGGCCGTTCGGCTACATTATTCTCGCCGGCCGCCTCCCCGGCGGAGGGGATCGGCCGCTTCTCTATTGCCGCTGCAACTCCCCCGACGGGCTTTTCTTTAGGATCGACGCACCGCAATATGCCTACTACGACAGCGACGGTTCCGATACTCCCTTTGCCATGCAGAAGCACGGCGGCCAATTCCGTGATGTCGCGCGATGGCAGCCCGCGGGCAAGACCACAGGGCCAACAACGCGGCCGCTGCCTTGAAACGGCCTCGCGCTTTCGCGACCGGTTTCCACGGCGTATTCTCTGTCCGCCATGAGTGAACTCAGAATCGGCGTCATCGGCGGAACCGGCCTGGGCCAGTTGCTTGAAGGCAGCCACGGCACGCGGCGGCAGGTCGACACGCCGTTCGGAAAGCCCAGCGACGCCATCATCGAAACGCAGTGGGAAGGCCTGACCGTTCTGCTCCTCAGCCGCCATGGGCCGGGGCACCTCCTCAATCCCAGTCGGCTTCCGTCGCGGGCCAATATCTTCGCGCTCAAACAACTCGGCTGCACGCACATTCTGGCGGCCGGAGCCGTCGGAAGTCTGCGGCATGAATTCGCGCCGCGCGATCTCGTTGTGGTCGATCAACTCATCGACAAAACCGTCGGCCGCCCAGCCACATTTTATGAATCCGCCGCCGTGCATGTTGAGTTCGCCGAGCCGTTCTGCCCGGTGCTGCGGAAAATCCTGCTGGAGGCTGGGCGCGAAAAATCCGGCGGCTCGAAGGTTCACGACGGCGGCTGCTACGTCTGCATGGAGGGACCGGCCTTCTCCACGCGGGCCGAGAGCCTGATGCACCGGCTCTGGGGCGGCGACCTGATCGGCATGACCGCCTGCCCCGAAGCCAAACTCGCCCGCGAGGCGGAAATTCCCTACGCCCTCACAGCACTGGTGACGGACCACGACTGCTGGAAAACCAAACCCGCCGCCCCAGACGCCTCCACCACAACCAGCGGCGATCCACAGGCTCTGCTTGCCGAAATCATCGCCAATCTCAATGCGGCGTCGGCCAACGCGATGGAGCTGATCCGCTCCGCGCTGCGGAAAATCGCCGCCGATCCCGTGCCTCTCGCGGCCTGTCCGGCCTCCTCGGCCCTCAAACAGGCGATCTGGTCCGACAAGTCATCCATCGACGCCCAGGAAATTCGTCGCCTCGGCCCCCTTTGGGGCAGATATTTCGGCTAGAATCATGCCGGATTGTGTATGAACAGGCGGCTCGTCATCTCGCTGATCCTTCTCCTGCCGGCGATGGCGGCGGCGCAGGACGTGCCGGAGATCGCGCCCAGCCAGCCGCCGCCTGTGCAGACCACCGATGACGCCGCCCCCAGCAGCGGCGTCTACGTTCAGGATTCCGCCACCGCGCTCGACCGCATGGCCCTCGCCCAGCGCATGGAGAATCTCAAGGACTGGAGCAACTCGGCGGACATCTATCAGGAGATCATCGACAAATACCGCGATCGCGTCGTCCCCTCGCATCTCGACGACAACGAAGCGGTCGATCAATACACGTCGGTCCTGGCGCTGGTCAATCAGCACGTTCGCGCCTGGCCGCCGGAGGGATTGAGCGTCTACGAATCGCGCTTCGGCCTGACGGCGCGAAATCTGTTGCAAAACTCCCACGGCGACACCCTCGCCGCGGCGCACGAAGTCTTCAACCGCTACTTCGCCACCGACGCCGGCAAACAGGCCGGGCTGCAACTGATCGACGGCTACTTCGAGCTTGGCGATTTTCCCGCGGCCATGTGGATCGGCCAGGCGCTGCTGTTGCACCCGAATCTGGATGTCGAGCGCCCCGGAGTGCTCTATCGCCTCGGTCTGGCCGCAGGTCTGTGCGGCGACGACACGCTGGCCCAGTCCGTGCTGAGTGAACTCAAGAGTCATCACGCCAGCGCCGTCGCAACCATCGGCGGCCACGACGTGAACCTGGCCGACCAGCTTCAATCCGATCTGCAGCGCATCGCCTCGCAGCAAAAGGTTTCCGCTCCGCAGGCAGCCGACGATTCCTGGCCCATGCCCGGCGGCGACGCCAGCCGCGGCAAGGTCTCTTCCGCCGCCGCCCGGCCCGACGCGCGGCTCTATTCCGTCCCCATTCCCGCCCCCAACTGGAAAATCGTCCCCGACCCCAACCAGCGCAAGATGCTTCAGCAGCAGGACGAGCAGTGGCGCGGCGAAGGCAAGGCGATGGGAATCATGCCCGTCGCCGATCGCGGCGAGCTGTTCTTTCAGGACAACGCCCGCATCTTCGCCCTGAACCTCGACACCGGCCAGCCGCTCCCCGGATGGCTCGCCACCTATCCATCGCACGACGGCCAATACGTCGCCGACAACGACGTCGCCAGCGCCGCCATCAGTCCGCCGATCGGATATCAGTTGCCCGTCACACTCACCGACACCGCCGTTCTCGCAGTGATGGATCTGCCTGATATGCTGCTCGTCTCCTACGGCCTCGCCGGCGAGGGGGACGGAAAGCTCGTCTGCCTGGACCGCGCAAGCGGCCGGCTGAACTGGACCGTCTCCGCCCGCGAACTGCCCAACGCAAACCTCCGCACTCTCCGATTCGGCGGCGCGCCGCTGGTGGCCGGCGACAACGTCTATGTCGCCGCCTTCAACAACAAAGGCAACGGCTACGAGGATTGCTACGTCCTCTGCTTCGACATGTCCGGCGCCTATCGCTGGTGCACCTACGTCGCCGGCGCTCCCAGCGCCGGGCAGACCGTGCAGATTCCCAACAACGGCCAGTACAGTTCGCTGGAAGTTCCCACGCATCTCGCCTACGCCGGCGGGCGGATCTTCGTCTCCACCAACGTCGGTGCCGTCGCCGCGCTCGACGCCTACAGCGGCAACGTCGATTGGCTCAACATTTATCGCGAACCCGACGACGCCGTGAATCCGAGCAACATGCCCATGATGCCCATGGGCTGGGGCTTCCGCGGCGGGCCGGTCCAGCCTGGGCCGCCGCTCGATCTCCCCTCCCCCTGGATGGCCTGCGCCCCTATCGTCCATGACGGAAAAGTTTTCGTCCTTCCGACCGACGGCAAATACGTCCTTATCTACGACGCCGGCGACGGACGCCTGGAGAAGAAGCTCGCCAAGAGCAACTGCTGCCGCACCCTCACCGACGATCCCGGCGACGCCGCCGCCGCCGAACCCAGAACGCTCCTCGGCGTCCTCGATGGCGCGATGGTCGATGAAGGCGGCGCCAACAAACCCGAAGATTTGCTGCTGCTGGCAACCTCCGACAGCGTCTGCGCCATCAAATGGCGCGAGTACGATCCGAACAACGGCGGCGCGGCAATCGCCTGGGTCACCACTCACGCCCCCAACGAATCCATCCGCGGCCGCCCGTTCCTCACCGCCGACAGCGTCTACATCCCCGGCGCGCAGGCTCTCTACCGCGCCGCCATCAGCAACGGCAGAATCGCCCAGACCTATCCCGCGCAGATCGGCCCCGCGTCCAGTGAAACCTCTTGGCCCATCGGCGAGAGCCCCGGCAACATCCTCGTCTGCGGAGATCACGTCGTCGTCGCCGGAGACGCATACGTCGCCGTCTACACCGACCTGAACATCGCCCGCTCCAAGCTCCAGGCCGAAATTGACAACGCCCCCGACGATCCCATCGCCCGGCTTCACTACGCCGAGGTCATGTTCCTGGGCAACCAACCCGTCGACGCCGCGCAGAAGCTCGATGAAGCGATGCAACTGCTCTCCGGCCAGCCCGCCGCGCGCGATC
>Ga0182024_10020764_pt1 | contig 11979 bp, 10 predicted proteins | sample P32metaG_FD_120480 | JGI IMG/M metagenome (GOLD analysis project Ga0182024, IMG submission 120480) | Permafrost microbial communities from Stordalen Mire, Sweden - P3-2 metaG (Illumina Assembly) | ecosystem: Environmental > Terrestrial > Soil > Wetlands > Permafrost | place: Sweden: Stordalen... | reverse complement strand
AGCTTTTCTGCGCGGCTTATCAGTGCTCACGATGCGCTGAAGCGACTATGAAGACGTCGCTTCATGCTCTCGTTGCGCTCTGATTCGCTGCTCGAAAACGCATTTGAAGCTTTCTTTTGGATTATCCCATCGCTGGATTGCCTCGGCGCTTTCGGGTTTAGCCTAGTAAATCAGCCAGGTCATTCGCGTGTTCTTCTTCTTGTTTTAAGATTTTTTCTAGCATTTTTCGAGTTGTGGAATCGTGTTCAAACCATTCGATCATTTTGCGGTAAAAAGTTATTACTATTCTTTCGGCAATGAGATTGGCTTTAATCATTTCTTGTAAGGTTTTTGCGTTGCCATATTCAGCTATGGCGCGGGAATTTACAGTTGCTGGATTTAAATCAGGATCACCACCTAATTGATTAATGCGTTCGGCCAGCATTAACATGTGCTGTTCTTCTTGTTCTGCGTGTTCTTTGAATTCATTAGCCACTTGGATGGAATCGATGCCCTTGGCAATAATTTCATGGTGACGATAGCGCAGGACACAAACTATTTCGGTAGCTAAAGCAGAATTTAAAACTCTGCACGCATCTTCTAGATTCAAAGGGTAATCATCAGTTACAGCACCCTCTTTGATAGAGTGTTCAGCATGTTTTTGGATTTCTTCGATATCAAGTTTTAAAACAGAATCGTATTTTTGTGTCATATTCCTAACCTCATTAGTTGCTAGAAACTGTACAAAAAGCGCATCAATCCTTATTTTAACATATTATTTAACCTTAAGCTTTTCAGATGCTAAATTCTATACAAAACTTTTAGATCTTGGGTGTTCGACTTCAAGGGTTTTAGCTAGCTCATTACGATTATTAAATACGTTTAATAAATTAATACTTGCTAATAAGCGTTGATAATATGAATTCTTAATACCACAATAATTCCTGTTTACTTCTTGCCATTCTGGAATTGGTTCTCGATCACTGCTACTAGAACCCCCACGATTCCGGGGATAGTTATGAATCAATGTCCCGATGTCATAGCCATTAGCAAATATATTAATTGCAGTATGAATGATATTTTTCAATTGTCCGGGATTGTTACAATATTGAAGTGCAGCAATTAATTCGTTTGCTTCATTCTTATGGCTACGTTTAGCAATACCTAACTTACCAAATAACCCCTTGGTTGGATTTAGATAATAATCCTTAAAAAGATTGATTAGCTTTGCTTTCACTGAATTAAAATCATCATGCGGAGTTAAATTAAGAATAAATTCTTTTTTAAGAGTCTTCTCAAGTTCATGATCCATGAATTCTGGTGCGCCTTCCCACGTCTCAGCTTTGAGTTCATCATCTATATATTTAATCAGTGCAAGATCTTTGGTAAAACAAGGATTTGGTGCAAGCTGGTTTTCAGCCAAATGTTGCCAAGATATACAAATAGTTGTAATAATAATATTTTTAACTCTTTCTCGATATAAGCCTGTAAGTTGTAATGATTCATTTTCAGTAAAACTATCAATTATTTTAAATAATTTTTTTATGACTTGTTCGCCGGTTGTATTGTATTGAGTTTTAAAAGCTTCTACAGTGAACATTTCCTTAGGCAATTGCCAAAATACTTTTGGTTCACATTTCCATAGTTCGTAATTATAAACAGTATGGTTTATAGGATCGACAGATTGGTTAAATCTATTTCTGTATTCAGCTTCGGTTTCGTGGGTGTAACAAGCTTGAATTCGTTCATCATCAAACCATTTTTCTGGAAGAACGTTTTTTAACATCGCATAAAGATTTAATTTTTTAAATTCTGGGATAGAGCCTTCTAAAAATTCTGATTTTTTTAAGAGTATTGGCATAAATTTCCTTATATTTTTTATACATGGTGGCAATCCAAAGAAGCGCATGGATTGCCACGGTCGCTACGCGACCTCGCAATGACAGCTAGCCAATCTCGAACTTAATCCCCTGCGCTAACGGCAAAGCAGAACTCCAATTAATGGTATTGGTCTGTCTGCGCATATACGCTTTCCACGAATCTGATCCAGCCTCTCTTCCACCACCGGTATCTTTCTCGCCACCAAATGCGCCGCCAATTTCAGCACCAGAAGTGCCGATATTTACATTTGCAATTCCGCAGTCACTTCCGCGCGCGGAAAGAAAAATTTCTGCGGCTTGTACTCGATTGGTGAAGATTGAAGAAGAAAGTCCATGTTGAGATTGATTTTGCAATTCAATGGCTTCTTCTAAAGTGGAAAACTTCATTACATATAAAATAGGCCCGAAGGTTTCATGCTGAACAACATCCCAATGATTTTGAGCTTCTACTAATGTTGGTTCCACAAAAAAACCTTCACGCTTTAAAGCTTTGCCACCAAATAAAATATTGCCGCCGATTCTTTTGATTTCGGTAATAGTTTTTAAGAATTGATCGACTGCACCTTTATCAATTAAAGGTCCCATTAAATTATTAGTATCTAACGGATCGCCGATGGTAACTTTTGCATAAGCTTTGGTTAGGCTAGCAATTAAGGAAGGATAAATACTTTCGTGCACAAACAAACGCCGTGTAGTAGTGCAGCGTTGGCCTGCGGTGCCAACTGCGCCAAATACAATTGCAGGGATAGCTAAATCTAAATTCGCAGTTTCATCTACAATGATTGCATTATTTCCGCTTAATTCTAGCAACGATCTACCTAAACGACGCGCTACCATTTCATTTACTTGGCGCCCAACTTCTGTGGAGCCAGTAAAGGAAACTAAAGACACATCTTTATCATTAACAAATTGTTTTACCATTTCAGTATTGTCAGTTACTAGTAACGAAAAAATATCGTTATAACCAGCCTCTTTCATTACATCATTACAAATTTGTTGAACGGCGAAAGCACACAAAGGAGTTTTAGGAGACGGCTTCCAAATAACTGTATTTCCACAAATTGCAGCAACAAAAGCATTCCACGCCCAAACAGCAACAGGAAAATTAAAAGCTGTAATGACACCCACAACACCTAATGGCTGCCATTGTTCGTACATGCGATGTTCAAAACGTTCTGAATGCATAGTACTGCCATAAAGCATGCGGGATTGACCGACTGCTAAATCTGCCATATCAATCATTTCTTGAACTTCGCCATCGCCTTCTTGTTTCGATTTCCCCATTTCCAGAGAAACTAAACTACCTAATTCATCTTTCTTTTTACGCAGAGCTTCACCAATTAACCGGATTACTTCACCACGTTTGGGAGCAGGAACATTTCTCCAAGTTAAAAATGCTGCTTTGGATTTGGAAATAATGGTGTCGTAGTCCTTCAAGGAAGAATTGTAAACTGATCCAATTGCTTCGCCGGTGGTTGGATTATAAGAAATAATTTCACCTTCATTGGTGGTGTTTGACCACCAATTAGAACTACTGCTTGCGCCAAAATTTTTAGGTGCAATTTTTAAAGATTGTAAAATGGTTTGCATGTGGAGCTCTCTTAATTATTAAGCGTAATATTCACCAAAACGATTGGAGGTAAGAGCTTCTAAAGAAAATTGTTCTTGTTTAACTAATCCTTTAAAACGTCCAGGTTCAGACACTACCATATCTAAAACTGCGCATATTCCAGAAGCGGTAGTCAATTGGATTGCAGACCAGCGTGTACCATTGATTTTTTTAGGATAGAATTTTTTGACATAATTATCTTCAGAAAATAAATTGTCTTTTTTGCCAGTTACTGAAACATAAACCAAAACGACATCATTACTGGTTTTAGGAATGGAATTTTCTAAAATTCGTTTTAAAGTTTCGCGATCGTGATTTAGTTTTAAATCATTCATGAGAAAACGGATTTTTTCACAGTGACCAGGATAACGAATAGTTTTATAACTGATGGATTGAATTTTATCTTGATATGAATTGGCTAAACTACCAATACCGCCAGAAGTATTAAACGCTTCGTAAGTCAAACCATCAATTTTAATTTCTTCTAAATCATCTAGTGGTAACAACTGTACTTCTTTGCCATCTACGATGCCTTGACAAAGATTGCCGTATTCATTAATCAAACCATCCGTAGACCAAGTAAGAGAATATTGGAGTGCATTGCTGATATTAGTTGGCAATGCACCCACACGCATTTTGACACCTTCTAAAACTGGAAAATGTTGCATTAAACTATTTGCAACGATACTAATAAATCCTGGTGCTAAACCACATTGGGGAACAAATGCGGTGTCTGCATCTTTAGATAATTCAGTAACTGTACTCGCAGTATGAGTATCTTCGGTTAAATCAAAATAATTTAAACGGAATTGTTTTGCCATTTTGGCAACTTCAATATTGCAATAATAAGGTAAGCTGGAAACAATAGTTTGCATCGGGTTTTTTTGTAAAAATTCTGCTAACTCTTTTGGATTTTGTGCATCTAATTTTACTAATTCTACATTTGATAAATTTTCTACAACACGCAGGAGATTAGGATTTTCGATATTGATATCTGATAAATAAACCTGATAATCATTACTATTTGCAAGAAGTGTCGCAATTAAAGTACCAATTTTACCAGCGCCAATGACAATTACACGATGCATAAAAATTACCCTTTCTTATTTAAAAATAGTGCGGAAGAATAACATGAAATAACGGGGCATTGCGAGATGGGTGGGGTCAAGTCTAACCTCTTGATACCTAGCGAAGATTCTCATTCGCTAGGTATCAAGAGGTTAGACTTGACCCCATTTAGCTAATCAGATAGGTCCCAGAACCGCTGGCAATTAAGTGCTCAGCTTGATTGTATAATTCCATGCGGGTGAAAGTGATTTTATTGCCGCTATGCATGATCCAGGCGTGGGTAATAAATTCGGTTCCTCGGCCAGGCTTTATATAATCAATGTGTAAATTGATGGTGCTGGATTTGCCTATGTGTGCCTCCAATTCTTCTGGGGTAGCATCTTTCTTTTTGTGGATAGCCGCCACCATGGCTGCAGTGCCACCAGCCATGTCAAGAACTGAGGAAATCACCCCACCGTGAAGAATCCCATAAAGGTAATTGCCAATTAAGTTTTCACTGGAGGGAAAGGTTAATATGACTTTATTACTATCAATGGATTTAATAGTAAGGCCCAATAGCTTATTAAAAGGGATATTGTTGATGTGTTTGGATAAGGTTTTTATTGGATCTATTTTCATTTTGCTTCTTATCTATGGGTGAGTTTGGCAGTAAGAAAATCCTTATCAATGGATTGGAGAACAGTATTTTCTTCCTCTAAGATTTTATCTTTTTCTAGCTGAGCTGCTTCGCCATCGGCGACTGATTGTTCAACTGTTTCAGCTTGCTCATTACCATAATTTTCTTGAATTAAAGTGCCGGTATTGTCATAAATCTCCCCCGCTTTTGGTCCGGAATTATCACTCGACGGTTTGGGCTCTGGGGTCTCATCTTTATTTTGCTCATTGGCATTTTCTTGGTCTTCTATTAGACCTAATGGATCTGTTAGCACTTCATCAATAATATCTTTTAATTTATTAAAAGAGTCCGTTCGAGGATCCTGGGGTTTAAAATCAGAAAAAGTCAGGGTGGGTCCATTTTCCTTTAATTTATCGAAGATTTTATCTACAACTTTGGTTTTTTGTTTATCTTCCAGATCGCAAAATTTCTTATTTAATTGAGGGAGTACTATATCTTTAAATTGAGGGTGTTTATTCAAAATTTTTTCAATAGCAAACCGAATATCTTTTTCATCCAACGTATTCATAAGACCCTCAAGCAATAAATTTGGTTATTCCACTATTATATAATGATAGATTACATTAAAGTAGTTTCCTTATGATTAAGGAAAATTTAAACCTACTGCAAATTGCATTGCCAACTCCCCTGAGGCAAAATTTTGACTATTTGCCCACTGAAGGTTTAAATGTAAGCGAGATTAAACCCGGTATACGCATCAAAGTTCCGTTTCAAAAGAGACAGTTAGTTGGGATTTTTTTAAAGGCTGTATCTTCTACAACTGTCCCACATGATAAATTAAAATCCATCATAGAAGTCCTAGATCAAGAACCGATTTTAACTGATGAGATTTTGCAGCTGTGTTTTTGGGCAAGTGATTATTATCATGCGCCATTAGGAGAAGTATTGCTTGCGGCGCTACCAGTTAGGCTGCGACAAGGAAAAGAGGCAGTTTTAACCAGAGCTAAACCATTAAAGATAAATCCTAATCCAGAAATTAAATTAATTTTAAGTGAAGAACAAAACCTTGCTGTGGATACAATTAAAAAACATCTGCATGCGTTCAAAGTTTTTCTTATTAACGGCATCACCGGCAGTGGTAAAACCGAAGTATATTTACAAGTAATAGAAACAGTTTTGCAATCCAACCAACAAATTTTAATTTTGGTACCAGAAATTGGTTTAACACCCCAAACCATCGAGCGTTTTCAAACTCGTTTTAATGTTCCTATTATCGCGCTGCATTCAGGTATGAGTGAAGGTGCGCGTTTAAACGCTTGGCTGTATGCTAAAAGTGGTGAAGCAAAAATTATTATCGGTACCCGTTCTGCAATCTTTACACCTTTTGCAGATTTAGGATTGATTATCATCGACGAAGAACATGATTTATCCTTTAAACAACAAGATGGATTTCGCTACCATGCTCGCGATGTTGCAATTGTAAGAGCGCAACAAAAAAATATTCCGATTGTGTTAGGATCTGCAACTTCATCGCTTGAATCTTTGGCCAATGCTGCGAATGAAAAATTTGTGGCGTTAAATTTAAGTAAACGCGCAGGTAGTGCAATTTTACCTGACTTTCGCTTAGTGGACATTCGTAATCAGACGTTGGATGAAGGGCTTTCCGCACCTTTGTTAACGAGTATTCGCGAGCATACAGACCGCAACAATCAAGTGCTGCTTTTTTTAAATCGTCGTGGATATGCGCCTGCTCTTATTTGTCATAATTGTGGCTGGATTGCTAATTGTAAACGGTGTGATTCTAAATTAACTTATCATCATCATGACAAAAAATTACATTGTCATTATTGTGATGCTCAGCGCTATGTAGTGCGTCAATGCGAGAATTGTCAGAGCTTAGATTTACAAGCAATTGGTCAAGGTACCGAACGCATCGAACATGCATTGCAAAGACATTTTCCAGAAAAATCCATTGTGCGTATCGATCGGGATACTACTCGCAAAAAAGGCGAGATGGAAAAAATTCTTAGCGACATCCAAGAAAAAAAGCATCAAATTTTGATAGGAACTCAGATGTTGGCGAAAGGACATCATTTTCCTGACGTAACTTTAGTTGGCGTCTTAGATGCGGATGGCGGATTTTTCAGTGCTGATTTTAGAGCGATTGAAAGAATGGGCCAGTTAATTTTGCAAGTTGCTGGGCGCTCAGGGCGTCAAGAAACTAAAGGAGAGGTTTGTATTCAAACCAGGCAACCCGATCATCCTTTATTTCATCAATTAATACGTGAAAGTTATTTAAAGTTTGCTAGTAGCATACTTGAAGAACGCAAAAAAACTCAGTTGCCACCTTTCGCATTTCTAGCGCTTTTTAGAGCAGAAGCGCACAAATTAGAGGATGCAATGCAGTTTTTAAAAGAAGTAAAAAATAATATTGACAGTAATTTAAAAAACCTTCAAATTATGGGTCCTATTTCTGCTCCGATGTCACGCCGCGCAGGACGTTTTCGGGTTCAATTGCTTTTGCACTCAATCAATCGTAAGGATTTGCAAAGCGCACTAAAAGCTATCATGTCAAAAATTGAATTGTCGATACCAAAGCAGCGAGTACGTTGGTCGCTTGATGTGGATCCTTTAGAAATTTTTTAACAATAATAAAAGGGAATATTATGTTTAGTAATCTCGCTGCAAGAGCCGCAAAAAAAGTTAAATTTTGGGGAGGGGATGTTGATAGTGATGACGAACAAGCAGCTGCAGAAGCCAAATCAATAGATACTGTTCCAAAAATTGATATTCATGCCGGCCGTAATTACACCCTCGTCGAAGATGAAAACTCTGATAAATTATCTTTTTATGTAATGGGTTGTGCTGGTAACGCGAGTGACCAACAGCGCGCTGTTGCTAAAAAAATGAATGATATTGCTGCCAGTGAAGAGTTGAAACCTTCTTTTACAATTATGTTGGGTGATAATTTTTATCATCACGGCGTAGATAAATCTAATGATCCTGCTTTTTATGCTAATTTTTATAATATTTATCGCGATAAAAATCTTGAAGAAATTCGCACGGTGCCTTTCTTTGTGCTGCCAGGTAATCATGATCATGATATCGATTCACATTTTGGCTCGATTGACGGCAATGTAGATTTTAAAAAAATAACCGCGCAAATAGAACATACTTACTTAGGTAAAGATGATCAAATTTCAGAAGAAAAAATTGATTTATATAGTCAAAAAAAACTTGATCCTAAAATTCTACAAGGCTGGAATATGCCTGCTCGTTTTTATTCCCTTAAGTTACCTAATCAACAAAAAGAATTAGTTATACTTGATTCTAATACTTACGTAAAAGATTACGTGCGCGCAATTTTATTGGGAAAAACCAATCACAAATATAACCAGGTATTTTGGCTACACAAATCTTATCATGCCAATAAGTTTGATAAATTGGCTTTTTTCCACCATCCACTTTATACCGTTGGTAAACGTAAAAAACATTCTGACGCTTCCAACTATCTTAGTGCTAAAGATTATGCAGCATTGGAAAAAGCAGAATTTACTATTTACCGTGATGAAAAACGCACTAAGCATGTTTCCTACAACCAACTCTTGGCTGACGTTTTAAAACGCCAAATGATAGAACTACAGGCTGTTTTTGCCGCTCACGATCATGCCATGATGTATTATTTAGATTTAAAAAAAGGTCTTTGCCAAATTATAGCGGGCGGCGGTGGCGGCGATCTCCAGCATAGATATGACTTCGAAGATGGAAAAGAATTACCATGTTATTTTAAAAACAATGGCTTTACCAAAGTTACTTTTGATAACAATGAACCGGATTTAATTATTTTTGATATTTATTCTACGGAAGATCACCATTTACAATTTACCAATAAAAGTCCAGACCCTAGGTTCGCTCGTGTTCAATCTCCCGAAGAAATAGCTCTTAGAGAAATCGTTTATGATTCAAGGTACACGTATGTAAATATCGATAAAAGTTGGTCTTTGCATGGTGATGAAGGTAATCTTCGTGCTGACAATCTTATGAATATTTTTATTGATTATGATTTTACGATGGAGGAAGGTTTAAAGGCTTTAAGCTATCTAATAGAAGGAAGAAGTAGTAAGCCAGATGCAAACTCATTAGTTACAATTATTAGTGATAATTTAGTTAGACGCTTTAAATTAACTTTGGATGAATTAATTAAAGATCCAGCCATTTTTAGTGCACGAGTAAAGAATCCACCTGCACAAGAATCAAAACCAATGGAAATTCCTAAGAAAAAGCAAGAACATGAAGAAGTTGGGATGCTAACACCGTCAAGCTATCCTTCCAGCTTCTCAATTTTCGGTTTGAAGTCTCCGTTACAAATTATAGATTCATATAAGGGCAAACAAGCTGAAGTTCCAGAACCTGCTAAGGCGGCGGCACCTGCCAGGGTTTAGTTTCAGTTAGAGGTTGCTCTTTGAGGCCTATTTGCTATACTTCCCGCCCTTGGTTGCCGGGATGGCGGAACTGGTAGACGCGCCGGACTCAAAATCCGGTGGTGGCGACACCGTGTCGGTTCGACTCCGACTCTCGGTACCAAAATTTTACCTCGTCATTGCGAGGTCGCTTCGCGTAATACAGTCATTGCGAGGCCGCAAAGCGGCCGTGGCAAACAGCGATGGCATATTCCAAAATAAAGCTGCAAATTGCTAAGAGCGTATCTGCGCGGCTCATCTGTGCTCACGATGCGCTGAATCGACTATGAAGACGTCGATTCATGCTCTCGTTGCGCTCTGATTCGCTGCTCGAAAACGCATTTGAAGCTTTATTTTGGATTATCCCATCGCTGTTTGCCACGGCGGCTTGCGGAATGAAGGGTTGCTAGAAGAAATGAGCAAATAATCTTTAATGTCTTTTGATATCAAATTTATCTGCAAATCCGGTTGCGGCGCAGTTCAATGTTAACTCTTTTATTTCAACTCCTTGATAATCCACAAGGCTGTCTAATTCTTCTTTAGAGGTTGCTATATGGCATAGGATATTGGATAAAAGTAATTGGGCTGATTTAATTAAAACTACATTAACCTGAAGTTCTTTAGGGAGTTTTAAAAATTCTTTTAATAATTTATCACTTACTTTTTGGGTGATATTATTGATTTCATTTGTAAGTTCTTCATCTTGATTGTTACTTTTCATCTTTTGGAAAACCTATATAGTGTTTATTAACTTTATCTCCTGGGCCTTAAGTCATAATGAGACTTAGTTTCCAGTGATGGGTTTAATATTTCACGGATTGCAATTTTATTAGCGTAATATAAATCTTGTTTGGGTACAGTATATGTAATCCATTCATTATCTTGTAAATCAAAATCTTTGCGCGTCATTTCTTGCAGTCTCGCAGTTGTTGGTTCCGCATCTGTTAATTTATAAATAATTTCTTTTGCCTTGTCGAAATCAATATCCAAAAGATCTAGTGGGGATCTTCCGAAATAATCCTTCGCAGTAGTATCTGCCCCTTTTGCAATTAATAACTTAATGAATTCAGGATCATCACCTCGCAAACAAGCCAAATGCAGCGCTGTCATTCCATTAAATAAATGGCGAGCATTGATTTCTATTTCTTTTTTATTCAGCAATGTCAAAATTATTTGTCTTTGATCGTCAGGTGGTCTGGATGATTCAAATTTATGAAATTCAAGATTAAGGTGATTCCAGCCTTTACTAACAGCAAGCAGCAATGGGTTATTGCCAAACACAATTGAATATTTGTTGATGTCAGCTCCCGCATCCATCAGCATAAAAATTTGTTTTAGTTCTGTAGTGCATGAAATGCGACTCATTATTATGGTATTTACCGAATGCCATTCATTTTCAATAAAATTTGGAAAATCAATTTGCATTTTATTACTTGCATCAAAGCTGATTTTAGACAAACTGGACCCTAAATCAAGGATTGGAGTGGTTAATAAACCGCGACTATCACTAATTAATGCATTGCTAGAAAAAGCATGTTTATAACATTCTTTAGTGCTACTAAAACGTGGGTCTGTAGAATTAACAATTGCATTTCTTTCGTAGTAATTGAGTAATTTTTGATAATCTTGCCATTCTTGTTCTATTACTTTTTGTAAAGTAGGATTGATTTTGGTATCAAAAAATTGTTTATTTTCTGGCTTAATCAAGCCAAATTTTTTCCAAAAAACTATTAAGCTTTTTTCAAAAGCCTCGCGATTTAATTTTGGGGGAGCTTTGCTTGGAACGATGGCATCAAACTTTCTTTTCCTTGAATACATTATTTCTACACCTAAATATCGTTATTTGAATATAATTTTCTATCGTTCATATAATATCTTTTTACGTTATAATTGCGACTGAAAATAAAGGTTCTTTTTTGTCCCGGTGGCACAGATGGATAGCGCAGCCCCCTCCTAAGGGGCAGGTCGGAGGTTCGAATCCTCTCCGGGACGCGATATAACAATTGTGCAACAGCTTGTTGCACAATTCATTCAGGTTCACCTTTATTCTTCATTTGCTCTGTAATTGCTTTAACCTCTCTATCAAAATCAGATTCAAAGAGGCGATCTTGAACGATGCGGTATCTTTCAAATTCACTTTCTGCACGATCCTTAGCAATTTTTGCACTGATTTTACCTGCGTCTTTTAATATATCACGCTCATCAAACTCGAGAAATTTGTCTAACCGCTTAGCCCAGTCTTCCATCGTCATTGGAATTTTACGTTTAGCACGATCTTCTGCTAACTCTAAATATGCGTTAACAATACGTCCGAGAGAATCTAATTCTTCTGCAGTCAGATAGTTTTTTGCAACAGAAACATCTGTT
>Ga0182024_10020763_pt1 | contig 11979 bp, 9 predicted proteins | sample P32metaG_FD_120480 | JGI IMG/M metagenome (GOLD analysis project Ga0182024, IMG submission 120480) | Permafrost microbial communities from Stordalen Mire, Sweden - P3-2 metaG (Illumina Assembly) | ecosystem: Environmental > Terrestrial > Soil > Wetlands > Permafrost | place: Sweden: Stordalen... | reverse complement strand
GTACGGTGCTGCAATGATGGCATTGACGCATGAGGGGGATATACCTGGCAGTTTTCACAGTCGCATTAGTGGCTGGGACAGTTGTGCGTTGTTCGTTATATCTTTGTTGATAGGAATCACCGGAGCGGCACGGACGCTTTTCTTAAACCGTACAGGTGCCCGCAATCTGCAACCCCCATCGACTCCCCAGCAGTGAGTTAAGAGCGGCGGTCCTCCGTCTTCACTGCTTCCAAGCGATTTGGGCATAGGTCATCTTTCAAGCAACCCGGTGGCCCCCCGCTGACGCGGGGGGCCACCGGGACCCTTGATCTTTCCACAAGCCCGGAGATGTCCGGGTCCGAGGGTGGCGGGGATGCCGTCTCTCTGGAGCCATCTGCTGAAAGTCCTGAGCTTGTCGAAGGGCCGCGTGTCGATAAAGCGGAAGACCGATTGTCTCCACCGCACCGCAGACATCTCGCGGGCTCGGTTCCGAGAGCGTCAGCACTGTCATGGGCGCGAAGAATTTTTCGAACTCATAGCGATCCTTCCCCGTGAAGACGGAGTCGGCCACCTGGCAGTCCCCGTTGTTCCCCCCTTTTACTCCGCCATCTTGGCTATGAACCCGCTCCCGTTGTGACCATGCTCAAAATAGCACATTGTCTCCATATTATGTTGACTAGTGCATAATATTTTGCTATTATACCCGAAACAAATCCCATGTGCCGCAGCCGAATAGTTCCTGCCCCACCCGTATCCAGCTTGAAGTGAATCATCCCCGAATCGACCAGTCTCACCAAACCCCTTGTCCCTCATTTTACTCGCTACAATCCCCCCAATTCCCGAACTTCGTTCCCAGCCGCCGCTCAAACCAATTCAAACCTATTCAAACCTGTTCAAACCAAATCAAGGTTAAAAATTCCTCCCAACACCCAAAAGTGATCAATTTCAAGACACACTCAACATCGAGACCACCCCCAACATTTATGCTACGCCCCCTCGGTATTTCCGGCATCCCAACTTTGCAAGAGTGCGAGCGGCGTTCACTTTCAACGCGAACACGCCACAATAAACGGACCACCCACTGGGGCAGTCCGGCGGGGCCGGGATGGCCCGGCTGTATGCGTGCCCGCCTCGCCCCGCTCTTCCCGTGACTCTTTCCCCAAGTTCCTTTCTTATTGCCAAATCGACGCGGTTATGTCCAAAAAGTAGAGTGCGACTCAACCAACTCCCTATCCGTGGTGTACCGGGCGCCCTGCCGGTACTAGCTCTGCTCACAGTCGGCCTTCTCGCCCCATCCCTCGCCCGAGCGCAGGATGATTATTTCCGGGACCTCGAGAGCCCGCGGGAAATCGCTCCCGTTGTTCAACTAAACCCAGAACAAGACACGCATTACAACCTTGCCGTCGGCCCCGTGCGCGTGAACGTCGCCGCCGGTGTCGGCGTTGAGTTCAACGACAACGTGAACCTCTCCGATCACGACCGCCAGAGCGACATCATCATCCGCCCCTCCCTCAACGTGGACACCGTCTGGCAGCCCTCGGAGATGAACACCCTGCGCTTCTCGATGGGCTTGAGCTACGCAAAATACCTCGACCACACAGAATACGATAGCCGCGGCGTCCTCTTCTCCCCCAATTCCGAACTCGCCATGACCATCATGGTTGGCCAGGTGGATTTTACGCTCCGCGACCGTTTCTCCTACCAGGAAGACCCCTACGCGATCCCCACCATCAGCAATACCGCGGTCTTCCGCCGGTATGAGAACATGGCCGGCATCCAGGCGGATTGGGATGTGAACCCGCTCGTCCACATCACCACCGGCTACGATCACTACAACCTCTGGGTCGTCGGCAATACCTTTGAGGAAGCCTCGCACAGCATCGATACCTTCTTCCTGCGCCCCTCGTTCAAGGCCGCTCCCACTCTCACCATCGGCGCCGATCTCTCCGACAGCTACATCCAGTACAACACCGACACTTTTAACAATGCCGACAGCGTCCTCGTCGGTCCCTACGTCGATTGGGCCATCACCGACAGCACCCGCTTCTATGCGGAGGGCGGCTACCAGGATTATCTCGATGAAGGCGGCGGCACCATTGGCGATGTCGGCGACGAGAACAGCTACTACATCAAGTCCGAACTCGATAACCGCCTGATCGACTCGTTCAACCAGCGGCTCTCCGTCTCCCGGACCATCGAGGCCGGGTACACGTCCCAGTTCTACGAACTCCTCCACGTCGAGTACGCGGCTGACTGGAAAATGACCCCGTCGCTCGTTTTTGACCCGGTCCTTTTCTACGAGCATTACACGGCTTCCGGCGGTGTATCTGAAACTGGTGACAGATTTGGCACGGATCTTGGTCTGCGTTATATTCTCACCCCTTCCGTAACGCTGGGCGCTGATTACCGATTCATCCTGAATAACTCCGATGGCCCTGACTCCAACTATTACCAGAATCTGGTCCTCCTCAGCCTCTTCTACAATTTTTAAAGCCTCATGATAATCAGAATCTGTGCGCGGCTCATTTTGATGGCGGGGATTGCGGGGCTGGCACAGGTTCAAGCAACCGCTCAGGCCGTTCTCAACGCCGCCCAGTCTCAATTCGGCACCGAGCCGGCTCCGTACGCCACCCCGGCCGCCCCGCCCGAGAGTGAGCAGGGCATCCCCACCGCGCCGCCGGCCTATGGCACCGGCCCAGCCTATTCCGGCGGATATCCGCAGCAGGAGACCGGCGCCCTGGGCGCTCCGGACCCCACCAAGCCCCTGGGACGGGGCGATATCGTCACCTTTTCCATAGCCCAGGATCGTGAGCAGCCTCAAATCATGCGCGTCACCGACACGGGCGAACTCGATTTCTCCGCTTTCCCGAAAATTGGCCGCATCTCGGTCGTCGGACGCAATTGCGCCCAGGTCGCCGCCGAGCTGAAGCACAAGCTCGAGGCCGATTATTACTTCACCGCCGATGTGACCCTCGGCATCAACCAGGTCAACCACCTCGATTCCCGCGGCAAAGTTTACATCACCGGCAATGTCCGCATTCCTGGCGCGCAGGATTTGCCCTCGAGCGAGCGCACCATGGTCAGCACGGCGATCATCCGCGCAGGCGGCTTCGATAAATTCGCGAACGGCCACAAAGTCCAGGTCACTCGCAAGGACAGCACCGGCAAGGCCGTCCGCTTCACCATCGATGTCTTCTCCATCATCGAAAAAGGCCGCATGGACAAGGACATGGAGTTGCAGGACGGCGATTACATCAACGTCCCGCAGAACATCATTAATTTCTAAAAGACAGAAACCATGGAAGCCGACATCGTACCCCTGCCCCCGAGGCAGGACTGGACTACCAAGATTGGGATCAAGGCCTTCCGCTACAGGGGCCTCGTCAAGCGCTATTGGTGGGTACTCCTGCTCACCATCAGTTGCGGCCTCGCATGGCAGGGGTGGAATCTCTATCGCACGCCGGTCCTTTACTCTTCCGAGGGCGCGCTCATGGTCGCGGAGCAGAATCTCCCCGTCACTTCCGCCGCCCACGAGGAAACCGATGAGTTTTACGGCACCCAGTTGCAACTCCTCTCGAATCCCGAAGTTGCCGCCCGCGCCCGGCAGAGCGTTCTCCTCAATGCGCCGAATCTCGCGCCGTGCGACGTAAACATCGCGGCGACCCAGGAGCTGCGCACCTCGCTTTTCTCAGTCAAAGGCGTCGGCACCAACGGCCCATACACGCAGCGGTACGTCCAGGCCGTGATGGATGAGACCATCAAGTTCAAGGACGAAAAGCTGCAGGGCATCAATAACAACACAGAATCCAGTTACAGCCAGCAATTGACAAATCTCAGCAATCGCCGCGATCAGCGCGAGAAGGACCTGCAGGACTTCGTCAAGGCCAATAATATGGCGGACTGGGAGGAGCTCGGCGCCTCCGCCGCGAAATACCTCGCCGATCTCAAAACACGCCAGGCCAATCTCCAGACCGAACTCGACCGCCTCCAGACCCTCTCCGACAAGGAACTCCTCTCCCAGCCCGAGCCCGCCACCGATGGCCAGGGGAAGACCCAGCCGAATGAGTTCAGCCAGCAATATATCGAGCTCTCCCAGCAGCTTGCCCAAAAGAAAGCGGAAGTCGCCGAGCGGAGCCTCGTCTGGAAGCCGGCTCATCCCAGGCTCATCGCCCTCAATCAAGACATCGCCAATATCAACGCGGAGCTTTCCACCATCGAACAGGAAAACCGCGATGCCTCGAAGGTGCGCATCGGCGCCATCAAGACGGAGCTCGAAGTCCTCAACAAGAGTGTGGACGAGTGGACACAGAAGGCCCTCGATGCCGGCGACAAGGACGCCGAATACCAGCGCATCAAGGAGGACCTCAACCGCACCAGCACGGATTACGAAAAACTCCTGGGCGCCGTTAACACCATCGACGAATCCAAGAACGCCCCCGGCCTCCTCTCCGTCATGACCTCCGCCAGCCCGCCCGAGCTGGTCAACCCCGGCACCGCGCGCCACCTCTTGACCGGCCTCGTCCTCGGCCTCGCGCTCGGCATCCTGATCCTTGCGGTAATGGACCGCGCCGATGACCGCGTCTCTTCCTCCACGGAAGTCATGGAGCATTTCTCGGAGCCGATCATGGGCCAGATTCCCAACGTCGAGGCCAGCCGCACCAAGGAGGGGCTGCCCCTGCTCAATGACGACGATGAACGCTACACCTTTGCCGAGTCGCTCCGCAGCCTCCGCTCCTCGCTGCTCTTCATGCCCAATCAAGGCAACATAAAGAGCATCCTCGTCACCAGCTCCATCCCCGGGGAAGGCAAGTCCACCATCGCAAGCAACCTTGCCATCACCATGGCCCTCGCCGGCACCCGCGTCCTCCTTGTCGATGCCGATTTGCGCCGCGGCGACCTCGCATCGCTTTTCAACGTCGATGGCCGGTTCGGCCTCTCGAGCATCCTCCGCGACGAGATGCCGTGGCGCGGCGTGGCCAAGACCACCCCGTACGCGACCCTCACCCTCATCCCGCGCGGCCCGGTTACCAATCAGTCCAGCGAGCTGCTGCTGGTGCCCCGCTTCGATGACCTGATGAAGGAATGGAAAAGCACTTTCGACCTCGTCCTTTTCAACACTTCCCCCATCCTCGCCACCGACGACACCGCTTCCATCGCCCCGAATTTCGACGGCGCCCTCATGGTGGTCCGCGCCGGCTTCACCTCCGCCCGCCTCGTCCGCAACTCCCTCAACGCCATGTACCAGCGCCAGGTAAACATCCTCGGCCTGATCCTCAACAGCGTCGATACCGAGATGCCGGATTACTACTACTACCGGTATCCAAAGTATTACGCGGCGTAGGCCCTGCTAATAGACTCCAGGCCGGCGCTTGTTTTTCGCCGGTCTCCTGATTATCTTCCCCGCCAATGCACACGCGGTGGATGGCTGGTTTTCTCCTGCTGACCATGGGCTACGCCGCCCTCGCGGTCGATTCTGACACCGGTTCCCCCTCCGGCACCGTCAGCACGGCGAAGGATATTCCCCTCCTTACGCCATTTTACCCGGATGGCACGAGTCATTTCCAGGCCACTATCAACCCGCTCGTAGTCCAGCGCGCGCCCGATCTCACTGGCGCCCTTGCCGATTCCGCCGACGAGGACGTGGATTTCGGCTGGCACCTGCCGTTCTTAAGCTTGTTCACCATCGGCTATGACACCGGCATAAACGCCTTCCGCCAGGACCAGACCATCTGGGACGATGAGGAAGCCACCTCTATCGTCACCACCGCACTCATCAACAAAGGCAGCGTCGCGGTCCAATCGGGTTCCAGCATCAACGTCACCCCGTACGTCCAGGAGCAGCGGAGCTTTACCAGCGGCCTTCCCGGCTACACCGACGCCACCAAATACGGCGCCGACGCCGCATGGACCCCCGTAAAAGATGTCACCACCGTCAAGGTGGATGCCAGCGCGCAGCAGACCTACAACTTCAACCACAGCTTCCTGGACGAGGATCTCTACACCACCTCGCTCGATCAAAAGCTCCCGTGGCTACCCCTCACCCTTCATACCGCCGGCTCCCTCACCCAGGATACCGACCCGCTCCTGGCCGCGAATGACAAGAATGATGCCATTATCGATGCCTCGCTCCTCTGGAAGATAATCCCGAGCACCTCCGCCTCGACCGGCCTCCAGCGCCAGAAGGCGGACACCCCCGCCTCTGTCCAGTTGGCAAACACTGACGTTTACTTCACCCAGCTTTCGCTCCAGACCTCCCACACCGTCATCGTTACCGTGCGCGCGGCTCACGAGCAAACCGACACCACCCAGGCCGGCCAATTCCTCTCCACAAACTCCGATGTCCTCCTGACCCTCGGCGTGACCTGGGACCTCGGCGACAGCTTCAACCTCGGCGCCGGCCTCAATTACCGCACCTTCGACTCCGCGACTCCCTCGCCTGCCATCAACACCCCGCCAGCCACCGTCTCGGTCTCCGCCGGGGGCAAATTTTAGCAATCAGGAAGGTGGATTGCCGACCGGGTAAGGGCTTGGCACTTCCCGGCTGGCAGAGGCGCCGTTGAGGTGCAGATAAGTGTAAGTCTTCAGCACGCGCTCGTAGTTGGTGAGCAACCGCATCGCCTCGTTTGGCTTGAGCCGGTCGCTTTTAATGGCTGCGTCAACCTGGGCCTTGATAAGGCGCATAAGCTCGGTCTGGTTCCATTGGGTCAATGTCAGGACATCGCCGATGGTGCTCCCTTCAATGATTTCCTCGATGTAGAAGCCGCCCTCTTCGTCCTCGTCCAGGAAGACGTGCGCTTCATTCACGCGCCCAAATAGATTGTGGAAATCCCCCATGATGTCCTGGTAGGCGCCCATGAGGAAGAAGCCGATACAATAGGGCTCGCCGGCACGCAGACTGTGCAGCGATAGCGTCTCCTTTACATCCTGGAGATCGATGAATTTGCTGACCTTGCCGTCGGAATCGCAAGTGATGTCCACCAGCGTGCCGTTGCGCTCTGGCAGCTCGTCCAGGCGGTGAATCGGCATGACCGGGAACAACTGCCCGAGCGCCCAATGATCGAGCAGGGACTGGAACACCGAGAAATTGCAGACGTACTGGTCGCTGAGGGTAACTACCAGGTCCTTGATTTCGTCCGGCACGTACTTGGCGCCGCGGGTATAATCGACAATCGCCTGGGCGATCCGCCAGTAGAGCTTTTCGATGCGGGCCTTGCTCTCGAGGTCGAGCAGGCCGAGATCGAACATGGATTGCGCCTGCTCCTTGGCTTGCTGCGCATCGTGCAGCGTCTCCATGCGGTTTTGGACCGTGAGCGCCTTTTGCAAATCGCGCATGTCCGAGACGAGCTTGATCTCGCCATCGTGCGGTTCCATCGAGATCGGCTCGGAGTTTTTTTCAATCGAGCCGAACGCCTCGACCACCAGCACGGAATGGTGCGCGACGAGGGCGCGGCCGCTCTCGCTGATGAGCACGGGATGGGCGACCTTCTCGGAATCGAGGACATCCATCACATTATAGACAATGTCGCGGGCGTACTCATTGAGCGAGTAGTTGGTCGAGCTGTCGAACGCGGTCCGCGAGCCGTCGTAATCCACGCCGAGGCCCCCGCCGACATCGAGGTAGCCGAGCGGATGGCCCATTTTTTCAAGCTTCGCGTAGAACCGCGCGGCCTCCCGCACGGCCCTCTTGATGGTGCCGATGTCCGGCACCTGCGAGCCGACGTGGAAATGGACGAGCTGGAGGCAATGAGCGAGCCCTTCGCGCTTTAGAGTCTCGCTGGCCGCAACGAGATCGGCCGTCGAGAGCCCGAACTTGGCATTCTCCCCGCCGCTGGTCGCCCATTTGCCGGCCCCTTTGCTCTGCAAGCGGACACGGAGGCCGATAAGCGGCTCGACGCCAACCTCCCGCGAGACCTGGAGGATCGCGGCGAGCTCCTCGAGCTTCTCGACAACCATGAATATCTTTTTCCCGAGCTTGCGGCCCAGCAGCGCGTTCTGGATGAAAAGGGTGTCCTTGTAGCCGTTGCAAACGATGAGGCTCTCGGGGTCCGAATGGATCGCGAGCGCCGCCATCAGTTCCGGTTTGCTGCCTGCCTCCAGGCCGAAGTGGTACTCCTTGCCGGCGTCGATGATTTCTTCGACCACCTCGCGCAACTGATTGACCTTGATCGGGAACACCCCGCGATAGACGTTTTGGTAATTCGCCTCCCGGATCGCCTCGATGAAGGCCCGGTTGATCCGGTCGACGCGGTTGCGCAGCAAATCCTGGAAACGAATGAGCAACGGAAAAATCAGGCCGCGGGACCTGGCCTCCTCAATGACTGCCATGATGTCGATGCCAACATCTCCCTGCACCGGCTGGACCTGGATATGGCCCTGGGAATTAATGGAAAAATAGCCGGAACCCCACCGGTCTATATTGTAGAGTGAAATTGCGGATTGAATGTCCCAGCCGTCAGTCATGGACTGCGCATCATAGGTCTCGCTTTTAGCAATTCAACACGCTCGACAGAGTTTTGTGTAAATTTTTTGCGCAGAGGGCGGCGGAAGGGGAAAAATCCCCGGAGTTGTGATGCCGCGCGGAGGCATCTACCTTTGCGGACGGATGAAGACCGACGCAGATAGACAGCCAGCCGCGGCGCCACCGGGCCCGCGGGAGGGATTCGATTCCATCGAGAGCGTGATCGAGGACATTCGCGCAGGGAAGATGGTGATCGTGGTCGATGACGAGGACCGCGAGAACGAGGGGGACCTCGTGATGGCAGGCGAGAAGGTAACGCCGGAAGCGGTGAATTTCATGGCGCGGTTTGGCCGCGGGCTGATCTGTGTGCCCATCACGGCGGAGCGGGCCGAGCAGCTTGGGCTCCAGCGAATGGTCGCCGACAATCGCGAGAGCCAGCGGACGGATTTCACGGTATCGGTCGATGCGGCTCGCGGGATCACCACGGGGATAAGCGCCGCTGACCGGGCGGCGGCGATTCGCATATTGGCCGATCCGGCTACGAGGCCATCGGACCTCGTGCAGCCGGGCCATGTATTTCCCCTGCGCGCCCGGCCCGGCGGCGTGCTCCGCCGCGCGGGGCACACCGAGGCCGCGGCTGACCTGGCGACGCTCGCCGGGCTGCGCCCAGCCGGAGTGCTCTGCGAGATACTGCACGATGACGGGGCGATGGCGCGGCTGCCGGAGCTGCAGCGGTTTCGCCGCAGGCACAGCCTGAAGCTCTGCACGGTCCGCGACCTGATCGCATACCGGCGCACCAGGGAGAAGCTGGTGGTCAAGGAGCAGGTCGTGCGGCTCCCGACGGATTACGGCGATTTTGACCTGCACATGTATCGCTCCGCCCTGGACGATACCCGTCACCTGGCGCTTGTGCGCGGCGAGATCGCGCCGGGCGAGCCGACGCTGGTGCGTGTCCACAGCGAGTGCCTCACCGGCGACGTGTTCGGCTCGATGCGCTGCGATTGCGGCAATCAGCTTCACTCCGCGCTGCGCCAGATCGACGAGGCGGGCCGCGGGGTGCTTGTCTATATGCGCCGCCACGAAGGGCGCGGCATCGGCCTCCCCGCGAAAATCCACGCCTACAAGCTCCAGGAGCAAGGGCTGGACACCGTCGAGGCGAACGAAAAACTCGGCTTCCCGGCCGAGCTGCGGGAATATGGCCTAGGCGCGCAAATCCTGGTCGATCTCGGCGTCCGAAAAATGCGTTTTCTGACGAACAATCCGAAGAAGGTGGTCGGCCTCGAGGCATACGGCCTGGAGATTGTCGAATTGGTGCCGATCCGCACGACGCCGAATCCGCACAACGAAAAGTACCTCGAGACGAAGCGGACGAAGATGGGGCACCTGCTGTAAAATTCGAAAATCGAAATCAGAAATTCGAAACCAGAAGGGTCAAGTGGATTTGGCGCGCGGGGTGCGAACCGCGCGGATTTTGCCTTTTCCGACGGATCCATGCGAAATGCTTCCCTCTCGTTTCGAATTTCTGATTTCGAATTTCGATTTTTTCCAGTTGAGCCTCCCCCGCTCACGGACTACAAGTGCCACCCGCCAGAGTCCTCTCCGGGACCCCACGTTCTTTAAATTATGTCTACCGCAATGCCCTCGCGGCCCCGCCAGTTTCAGCAATCGCAACGCCGCGCAGTCGCGATCGTTGCCAGCCAATATAACCAGGAGTTCGTCGATGGATTGTGCGCCCATGCGCAGAAGGAACTGGGGCAACTCCTGCCGGACTCCTCGGTCCAGCAGTTTTTCGTTCCCGGCGCATTCGAGATTCCCTTGATGGTGCAGGAGGTCGCGGAGCGCGGCGGATACGCGGTGATCATCGCGCTCGGCGTCATCATTGAGGGCGAGACGCAGCACGCGCACTTGATCGCGGAGGCGATCACGCATTCGCTCCTCGATCTTTCCCTCCGGCATCGCATCCCGGTGATCCACGAGGTTCTGCTGGTGGAGAACGAAGCCCAGGCGCGCGAGCGCTGCCTGGGAGAGACGATGAATCGCGGCACCGAGGCGGCCCGCAGCGCCGTGCGAATGATGCAGGCGCTCATCGACGCGAAAGGGCGCTAGGCCCCATGGGCAAACGCCGCGAGGGCCGTGAGGCCGCCGTCCAATTCCTCTTCCAGGACGACCTGAACAAGACGGACGCCCCCGCGCTCGACCAGGCGCTCGAGGATTTCTGGACCCTGCGCGAGTCCTCACTGAAGACACGCGAGTTCGCCTCGGAACTAATCCACGGCGTCTTTGCGAACCACGAGGCAATCAACGAGCGGATCAAGCGAGTGACGGCGAACTATGAGCTGCACCGGATCGCCGCCGTGGACCGCAATATCCTGCGCGTGGCCATCTATGAAATGCTTTACACGAGCGAAGTGCCGCCGGTGGTCTGCATCAACGAGGCGATCGAGATTGCGAAACGTTTTGGCTCGGAGGAATCGGGCCGTTTCGTGAATGGAATCCTCGACCGCCTCAAGGAGGAAGTCGCCCGGCCCTTGCGCTAAAAAATCATGCCCATCGGTTTCTTCAAAAGCATCATTCAAAAGTTCACCGGCAAGCCGGTGGATTGGGACGAGCTCGAGGAGACGCTCATCCGGGCGGACCTGGGGGTCTCGATGACGATGAAAATCCTCGCCTCGCTGCGGTCACGCGACAAGCAGTTGACGACGAATGACGTAATCGAGGTGACGCGCGAGGAGGTGGCGAAGGTGCTGCCTTTCGATCCGGCGCCGCTGCGGCCTTTCCCGGGAAAGCCAAAGGTGATCCTGGTGGTGGGGGTGAATGGGACGGGGAAAACAACGAGCACGGCGAAGCTGGCGCATCTGCTAAAGAAACGGCGGCATAGTGTGACGCTGGTGGCGGCGGATACGTTCCGCGCGGCGGCGATCGAGCAGCTTGGGGTGTGGGCTGACCGGATTGGAGTCGAGATGATCAAGGGGCAATACAATGCGGACCCGGCGGCGCTCTGCTACGATGCCTACGTGGCGGCGGATAAGAGGAACACGGAGTTTTTGATTTGCGATACCGCCGGGCGGTTGCACACGAAGATCAACTTGATGGCGGAATTGAATAAAGTGAAGCGGACGCTGGCGAAACATGACGAGACGGCGCCACATGAGTGCCTGTTGGTGGTCGATGCGACCACGGGATCGAATGCGGTTCAGCAGGCGAAGGAATTCGATCAAGCGGTGAAGCTGACCGGCGTGATCGTGACAAAGCTGGATGGGAGCGGAAAGGGAGGCGTGGTGATTGCGATCCAGAATGAGTTGAATATTCCGACGCGGTTTATCGGGACGGGGGAGAAGCTGGATGATTTTGCGGCGTTTGATTCGCGGCAGTTTATTGAGCAGATGTTGTGATGGGGCGGGTCCAGACCAGATTTTTTTACGCAAAGGCATAGCGCGGCGGAGCCGCAACCGAATTGGACTTAACCGCAAAGAACTCAAAGAACACAAAGAAGGGCGTAGAAGAATGTCAGGAACATTGAGCGGACTCGACCGCTGAGCTTT
>Ga0182024_10020762_pt1 | contig 11980 bp, 12 predicted proteins | sample P32metaG_FD_120480 | JGI IMG/M metagenome (GOLD analysis project Ga0182024, IMG submission 120480) | Permafrost microbial communities from Stordalen Mire, Sweden - P3-2 metaG (Illumina Assembly) | ecosystem: Environmental > Terrestrial > Soil > Wetlands > Permafrost | place: Sweden: Stordalen... | reverse complement strand
TAATCTTCCACTCCACCAACTTTTGAAAAAGGCCTAACCACAGAGGGCACTGAGATTCGCCGAGGGAATCGCGGAGAAAGAAAAGGGATACGGGCTTATGACGAAGTTGCAGGATAGCGGCGGGGCTGCGGACGAAGAAGGCGCGGGCGCCGGCAAGAAAATCTGGGTGACGTTGAAAGGGCTGCCGCTCACGATACGGCTGGAATGGCCGTTTCACCCGTCGACGTCGGGGGCGGATTTCTGGGTGCTGCATGGGGACATTCGGCTGGAAGGTTCGGAAGGGCTGCATGCGCCGGTGGCGGTGAATCTTTCGCAGACCGTGCGGGAGGTGATGCCGTCCATGGAGCCGAAGGACGCGGAAGCGCCGGTCATCAATGCGCTGCGCCATCAGGTGGACCGGCGGCAGATCGAGTTTTTGAAGTCGGGGAAATTGTTGCCGGTGCCGTTTTCCAGCCGCCACTACGACTTCAAGCGCCAGCAGTGGGTGTTTGGCAAGGCGACGGACGAGGTGATGGCGGAGTTTGTCGAGCGGAAAGTGTATTGGCAGACACAACTCACTGGCGAGAAGCGAGTGTGGGTCGGCGATCCGGCGGAGGCGCAGTATCTGCAGACGACTCCGGCGCATTTGTTGGAAATTGCTGCGCGGCTGGTTGCGGCGCAGGGGCTGCTGCGGATCGACGGCGAGCGGGCGGAGGCTACGCCAAGCCTTCTGGGACACGCGGAGCGATTCGAGAGGGCGCGGCGCGAGGCTGTGGAAGAGTTGGAGAAGAAGCACGCGTTCGAGCGAGGGTAGGCAGTCGCGAGCGCGGCAAGTTCGCGGTGGTTTTGTTCTTTGGGGCCGGGACCCAAAGCGTCCCTCAGGGGCTAAAGCCCGCATATTATGTGGGTCTGTGCGGCACGACTGAACTCGTGCCCTTCCCAATCACGACTTCCCCCGGTACCCCTTCTACTAATTTGCTTTTCTGCGGCAGTTCACCATCGTTCTACTCCTCAGTTGTGGGTGCGGTCGAACTGGTTGAGTTGTGTCTGCTGGCAGACCCAGAAGATGCCTAGAGTCATCACGCTCATTAGAAAAATCAAAAGCCGTCGCGAAAGCGCGATCAGGATGTACCCCAGATCGTGCTCGGTGTGCACGGCGCTGGCGGGGACGCGAAGGTCGAGCACGAGCAGGGTCATGGCCACGGCGAAGATGCCGTCGCTAAGGGCGGCCAGGCGTTCGACACTTTGTCCCGGCAACGCGGTTGTAGAGAGAGTGCATCCAACAGGAGTTTAGTGGGTTGGCGTGGAAGCGGGCAAAGCTCTGCCGGGATGCTCGCAGAAAAGGCCGCGAAAGCGCGGAAGGGTGGCGGGTCTTGGGGACGGTACGTTACGGGTGGAGCGGATCCTGCCGAATCGTTCTGTTGCTTGGTTCTCTGGCGATCGCTTCTAGAGGGGCGCTGGCGCAGGATGAACCCACGCAACCACCCGCTTCTCCGCCAGGAAATTCCCAGCCGGCACAGTCTTCTCAGGAACAAGCTCCTCAGAAAGAAGCTCCCAAGGAAGAGAAAAAAGACGAGGGCCCGAATCCTGCGCAAATGGCGGCGGAAAAGACCGTGGAGGCGGCGGTAGCCACGAAAAATCTGGGACAGGCGGCGCTCGTCAAGGCCCGCGATTGGGAGAGTGGCTGGTTGACCGGAGTGTACGTGGGAGAAGGCCGAACCATGACTTCGCTGACCAGTAAGCAGCGGCGCGAGATTTATCTGGAACAGACGCTCGCGACTCCAGGGGCGTATATGAAACGCATGTTCGCAGCAGGGATTGATCAGGCACGAGGAGTGCCGTCGCAGTGGGACGACGGCTGGGACGGATATGTGGAGCGGTTTGCGTCGCGCGAAGGACAATTCATCGCGGCCAACAGCCTGGCGGCGCTGGGAAATGCGGCGATGAAATATGAACCGCGCTACGATCAGTGCCGTTGCACCGGCTTCTGGCCCAGGGCGCGGCATGCGATTATGCGCAACTTTCTTACTTACAATAAAGGTGGGCGGCAACTGCGTCCGCAGTGGGCATTGTATGGCGGCTCGTTTGGTGGGGGAGTGCTTTCGACCGCGTGGAAACCGAAGCCGCGCAATGCAATCGCCGAGGGCAGTCGCGCCATGGCGGGACAGGCCGGATACGGCTCACTGCTGAATTTCTTCATTGAATTCTCGCCCGACATGAACCGCGCGATCGGGGCAACGAAGAGAAGAAGGAAGTAACCATCCCTGCGGTTGGAGTTGCTCCCGTTTGCGAGAACGTTGCCTGCTCACGCAGGCGACGGCTTCCGAACGAACTCCGCGACCACGGTTCCCAGGGTGAGAAGCGACATCAGAGAGATGATCCCCAGCGAAATGACGCAGTAGATGCACCAGACCCCGAGGACATGCGCTTCGATATTCGCCAGGTGCAGGGAGAAGGCGAGCCCCGCGAATGTGGGAACGAGCAACAGGCGGTAGGAGCGCAGCGATGCCAAAGCGGCCATTAGAATGTATCCGGCGATGCCGATGGTTGCCACGGGAATTCCGGCGAGCATCGCGTAGCGGCTATGATTGACGATGCCGCAGTCCCAGCGCTCATTGATGCTGCAGGGAGAATCTCCATACATGCGGTAGTGTTCGCGCAGGGCGAGCGAAGAAACGATCACCCCCAACACGGCAAGAATCAGCAGCAGATATTTCATAAGTCCTTTTTATGATGGGCGACTGCGCATGACTTCCTCAGAGCAGTTTGCATAAAAGTGAGTCAGTGTTTCGAAAGCTGCCCTCAGGCGCTATAGCGCACGCTCATTTTACGTTTCCGCGGCACGACTGGTGGTTGCGGAGAAATTCTTCCGCGAGGTTACCCTCAGGGGCTAAACGCCGTCATTCATTTTGCGCGACTTGCGGCGCGGCTAAAAGCCGCGCCCTTTCAAAACAACGCAAAAGCGGACTCTTTTCGCAACCACTGAAGTCGTGCCCTTCCTAAAGACGTGATTCCTTCAGAGTTTCCTCTGAGTGCTCGCATCGCCTGCGTCTTTTATTAAATCAGAAGGCTGCCAATCGCTGCCGTGATACCACTTCACGATCTTGCCGTCGGGACCGATGACGGCGGTACTCAAACTATGCGTAATCATTCCGCCCTCAGGTTTGATCGTTAGCGCGAAGAAATCGGCAACCCTGGGCAATTCCGAAGTGGTGGGGGCGGCGAATTCCCAGCGGCTGAAAAGCGCGGGCTCGTGTGTGTGCGCCACCGAGTAGCCGTAGTCACGGAGAACCTTGGGCGCGTCATGATCGGGGTCGAAGCTGATACTCAACAGGTGAGCGCCGAACAGGGCCGGATTTGTGCCCAGTTGCTTGTAGAGTTCCGCGAAGTTGCTGCTCATGCGCGGGCAGAAGTCGGGGAAAGGGCAGCGCGTGTAAATAAAAGTGACGAGCAGAACATTTCCGCGATATTGCTTCAGAGAAATGTGCTTGCCGCTCTGATTGGTAAATGAAAAATCCGGAACGTTTTCTCCGGGGGCGGGCAGGTGCATCGAGTTGGCAGCGGCAGCGTGGGCAGGGTCGATGTGAGCGATGACTTTGACATTCTCCAGCCAGTAATCGGGAGCCGCGTCGTCATTCTTCGCTTCCGCCTGAACGACCACTACTTCAGCGGAAATGGAATCGCCGGGAATGAGGTGGTTCAGCGCTGCACTAGGTTTGATCTTGTACGGCATCGCCATGGGGTCCATGAAGCCGGGAATGGCGTCGCCGTCGATGATAGCGGACTGGGCCTGGCTGTCGATGGAAACGACGCGGCCGGTGAAGGGGTAGCGCTTTGTGGCCTGCGTTTTGGAATGATGGCACGAAGAAAAAAAGAATGCTCCGGCAAGGAGGAGGGCGATCAGCGCAATACGGCGAGTATGGTTGTTCACGTTGTGAATACTTTAACTCGGACCAGGAGTGCGCGGCCATGCCCGTGTTGTTTAGAGCAAGCCTTTTGTGAAATCCTTCAGGGCGATTGGATCCAGTCCAGATCTCACACGGCGAGGCATTTCATGGCATGCGACCCTGAGGTATTGAAACACGTTCCGCTCTTTGCGTTGCTCGATGAAGAGGAAACGGCAGTGCTGGCCGGACAGGTGCAGGTGAAAACGTTCGCGCCACGGCAGCGGATCTACAAGATCGGTGATACCAGCGGACAGGCATACGTGGTGGTGTCGGGCCGGGTGCGAGTTTCGACCGTCGACCAGGAGCACCAGGAAGTTGTGGTCGACGAACCCTCGCACGGAGAGTTCTTCGGGTTCGCTTCGATGCTGGAGCAGACTCCGCATCAAACCGAGGCAGTCGCGATCGACGAGGCGGTGTGCATCGAAGTCGATCAGGAAGACATTGGCGTGCTGTTACAGCGCAAGCCGATGGCCGGGATGGATATGCTCCGCGTTTTGGGAAGGCAATTTCATGCCTCGCAGCAACTGGTGCGGTTGCGGGCGAATCGACACCCCAATGAAATGATTGATAAAGACGCAACCTTCGGTGAGCGCATCGCCGACCGGGTCGCGGGCTTCGGCGGATCGTGGACCTTTATCCTCTCGTTTGGTTTCGCGCTCGTTATCTATATGACTATCGACTCCATACTGGGCAAGAAAACGTGGGATCCGTATCCGTTTATTCTGCTCAATCTGTTTCTGTCGATGCTGGCCGCGGTGCAGGCGCCGGTCATCATGATGAGCCAGAACCGGCAGGATACGAAGGATCGTCTGCGCGGCGAACTTGATTACGACGTCAACCGGCGAGCTGAGACTGAGATTCAAGGGTTGGCGCGCAAGCTGAATCTGCTGGGAGAAAAAATTGGCGATGTGGAAGACATGGTGAGGGAGAAGCTGGCGCGGGAGTGAAGGGCCGCGCAACTCTGGGAGATGGAAGCATGGGGATCATCCGGAACGTTCCAAGCCCGAGCAACAGTGGGATCGCAATAAATCGCACACCCCCGCAGGGATTAGGCACTGAATCATTTGACTAGGCGGCTGCGCTGCGCGTTGGGCGGACAGCCGAGGCGGCTCTCGCTACGTGGTCCGTTCTAGTAATGAAAGCGGTAGCGGAGTTCTACGTAGACTTCGCGCGGATTGTTCCAATGGAAGCCGCCGAAGGTGACGCTGTTGTCGAGTTCGACGCGGCGGTTGGCTACGTTCATCGCGTTGACTGAGGCGGAGAAGCGCTCGCCGAAATCCTTGCCCAGAGATAGATCGACCGTTGTGTGCTGAGGCAGATAGTTGTCGGGGTAGGGCTGGCCGGGAAAACCGTTGGTGAAACCTGAGCCGTAGTAGACGTTCGTGTAAGCGTATGCGCGCCACGGCAAAGTGACGTCGCCGCCGACGTTGAGCGCGTTGCGCTGGTCGTGATCCAGAGGACCCCAGTCCAGATAGGAAAAATTCGTCAGGCCGCCGTTAATGAATCCGCCAGCGCGGGCAACCTGATTGGAATAGGCGAGGTGAATCTGGCCACGATGAGCTATGCGGGGGGAGCGCAAGGTAAGCTCCCAGCCGCGGACGAGGGCGCGTTGAATGGTTAGCGGGAAAAAAAGATTGGACTCACCGATGTTGTTGTGATCGAAAAAGTTCGACGCATTGGTGCGAAACGTGTCGGCGTCGACGACCCAGCCCCGCCAGGGAATGTTCACGCCGAATTGTTCCTCTTCGTCGCGCTCGCCGTGCAGCGCAGTGAATCCCAGATTGTTGCTGTTCGCGAACTGCAAGAGCGGGCCCGATGCCGTGACGAGCGGAGGCGCCTGATAGTAGTGGCCGTAGGAGGCGCGGAAGGTCCAGTTGAGGCGCGGCACGCTGAGGGCGATGCCGAAGCGCGGGCTGATGGAATTCTCGGTGACTCCGCCGGAAAAGTGCGTTGGGCGAAGCCCAGCGGAAAGTGTCAACCACGAGCCCGGTTTAAATTTGTCATCGATAAAAAATGCCGCCAGGCTGCCGGAAGGATGCTGCACGTCGGTGAACGGCGGGTTGCCGCTGCCCTCATCGAAGGTCGCTCCAAGGAACTCGTCGTTACGCTGGTAGAAACTGTACACACCCACTTGCAAATCGTTCTTATTTTCATTGGCGCTGAAACTTACCTGGCCGCCGCCATAGGTGGAGGCGCGGTGCTGGGTAGCAGCGACGGGATCGGTGAGCGCGCTGTCATAATTCGCGCGGTTGTAGTGAAAGAAGGGCGAGACCGTCAGCAGCATTCGCGAGTTAAAGGTGTGCACCCAAGAAAAGTTTGCCAGCGCGTCGGCTTCGTGTTCCGCATCGCGTAGGTTGAGGCTGGGATATTGCCCAGTCAGCTGGCCATTCACCAGACCGTTCTCGATGTCGGTGGGAAAAGGATCGTAGGGAATCTGGTAGTAATCGCGGCGCGCGGAAGCCACGAGGCGGAGCTGGTTGGAGGGATCGACGTTGAAAATGAGCGAGCCGAACCCGCCATAGCCGTTGGCGGCGTCGTGCGCGACCTGCGGGACCGGCGTCTCAATGCCGAGATTGCTGCGGTTGCCGTTCACGCTGACGTAGTAGGCGAAGCGCTCGGTGTGGCTGCCCAGGCTGAACTGGTCGTTAGTCTGATAGAAATTGCCGGCGCTCAAAACCAGTTCGGCCTGGCGGTTGCGCTCGAATCCGGTGCGCGGCACCACGTTGAAGACGCCATAGGTGCGGTCGCCAAATTCCGCGCCATAGCCGCCGCGGCTGACTTCAAGATAATCGATGTCTTTGGGATCGAACTGCGGACCTATATTAGAGGCTATGTTGGTGTTGGGCACGGGGACGCCGTCGACCAGCCAACTGGTTTGATGTCCTCCGCGCATGTGAAGCTGGTCGTGGGTGATGTAGGTTCCGGGCACGAAGTCGGTGATCATTGCCAGGCTGTTCGAGCGATCGGCGCCGGGAGTACGGGCAATTTCGAGACGATCGACGACTGTTGTCGGCGTTGAGGAATCCGTGGGAGCAGCCTCGGGAGTGCCGGAGACGTTGACCATCTCTTTGGCCCCGGCGACATTGAGCGCGAAATGCAGCCCGGGCTGCGTGCTGGACAGGACGGCAACATCTTCCTGCCCCTGTTCAAACCCGACGGCGGCCACCGTGACTACGTATTCGCCGAGCGGAATCGCGTTGAAAGTAAACTCTCCGTTGGCGTTGGAATTTGCCGTGGCCGACCAGTCGGAGGACTTCGCCTTGAGCATGACCATGGCGTTCTGCACCGGCCGGTGCTGCGGATCGTGAATGACACCGCGCACGGAGCCGACGGTTGCGGCGAATGCCGTGAGCGCCAGGATGAGCCATGCTGCGTACAGCGGAATGCGAACTAAGCGCATAAAGTCTCCGAGGACTGCTGTGGCGGATGTGTCGCCGCACTCGTGCGTGCTTGTGTGGGACCGGGTCTTTGACCTGGTCGGGCCGGGCAGAGCCCGGCTGCCTAGATGGTCACTCGATGGAGACTTGTGGAGGGGCGCGAGTTGATCGTGATGCGAAGAGTTCTGCGGCCGGAGTGGTTGGATGCGATTCGACAATGCGGGCATCGACATGCCGCGCTAACGCCGATGCCAACCAGGGTTCCGGATGAGCTGACTGAGTTGTGGTTACGGCGCGACAGCAGTCGTGATTGCAGCAGGCCGTGCTGCGGACGGCGCGCTGGTCAGGTTCCGTGAACGAGCCGTGACATTGGTGTGCTGCCTTGCGAATACAGCAGGCGTGCGGGGGCACAGTGTTGGCCGCTAACGCGAGCGGAACGAAAGTTCCGACTAACGCGAACAGCAGCAGAAATCTGGCGGTCAGGCGCTGCATGGTTTTCGTACAGCAGAACGTGGGGCCAGCATAGAACAGAATCCTGAATAGGTGCAAGCAGAGGCGGGCGAGGGCGCCCGCCCCACATCAGGCTTTGCCGTTGATCTTGGCCCACCACCAGCGGACGCCGACGAAGAGGAAGCGCCAGTCGCTTAAGAATTCCGGCGGCTTCCCTTCAAAGGCATGACCGATGAACTGGAGGATCCATCCGATCACGAACAGCGCCAGTGCGTAGAGCCACAGGCGATGGAAGAAGAAGCCGGCGAGAGCGACTGCAACCGAGACAAGAATGGTGGGAATGCCTAACGTGTGGCAGAGGCGATTGACTGGATGTTGATGGCTGCCTGAGTATTGGGCGATCCACTGTTCCTTGGTACGGTTGCCTAGCATGCGTGGAGATCATACACCGCCCGGAACAACTTTGCCGTTCTGCCTACTCGGGCGACTCGGGCGGGGGCGCCCTCGCCACACCGGCTCGAAGCCAAGAGGCCGAACGCCGTTTTGTGCTGATCCTGTTCGGGGCATTTGGTTTGGCGGCGCTGGTGCTCGCGGCAACCGGAATATACGGTGTTCTATCTGGCGGCGTTACCGAGCGCATGCGCGAAATCGGGGTGCGGGTGGCCGTGGGCGCGACCCGCGGTGACATCCTAGCCTTGGTGATTCGCCAAGGCATAATGCTGACGGGTCTCGGCGTCGTGATCGGACTCGCTGGAGCGATGGCTGCGAGCCAGACCCTCATTACACTGCCGTTCGGCATCTCGCGATTTGATCCGGTGACGTATCTTGGTGTGATCACGCTGCGGGCAGAATAGACTTCTGCACGTCGGAGGCGTCCTCCCCCGGCGGAAGGATGTCGCGCGTGGATCCTCAACGGGCCGGAAGGCTCAACCTGAGATCCTTCCCTCCGCCTGAAGAACGGCTTCGCTCCGGATGACGCCCTGGGGATGGAGCTTGTCGGATCGAAAACTGCCAACGCACCCTTGTTGAGGCCTCTGCTTCCCGCGTGGTAGCATCCATAGTTTTGGCAGGGGATGCTGGGTTGGCCTGTTCCTGTCCTTATCCTCTTTATGGGCCGTTTCCTTCCCACGCCTGCCGAAGGAGCCCAAATTGAAAGTCTATTCGGGAGCAAACATTCGTAATGTAGCGATGGTGGGGCACGGGCACGCGGGCAAAACCTCGCTGGTATCGGCCATGCTGTTCACGGCGGGCGCAACCCAGCGCCTGGGGCGCGTCGACGACGGCTCCGCCACGACCGACCATGACGAAGAAGAGATCGCGCGCAAAATGTCGATTGCGACCGGCGTCGCCGTGGTGGAGTGGGGCACGACGAAGATCAATATCCTCGATACGCCAGGATTCAGCATGTTCGTCCACGAGGCCAAAATGGCGCTACCCGTGGTGGACGCTGCGATCGTCGTGGTCGATGGCGTGGCCGGAGTGGAGGTCGTGACCCAGCGCGTGTGGAATTATTGCGAAGAGTACAAGACGCCCCGGCTGATCGTGGTGAACCGCATGGACCGCGACCGCGCCAACGCCGAGCGCGTGCTGGAATCGCTGACCAACGCGTTTGGCCGGGACGTGATTCCGATTGAGTTGCCCATCGGCAGCGAGAAGAGTTTGAGCGGCGTGGTCGATCTGGTGCGCATGAAGGCCTACACCTACGAACTAGGCGGAAACGGCAAGGGGAAAGAAACGGAGATTCCGGCCAACATGCGGGGCCAAGTGCAGGAAGCGCACGAGATGCTGGTGGAACTGGTGGCCGAAGGCGACGACAAATTGATGGAGAAATTCTTCGAGGCCGGAACGCTGGGCGAAGAAGATCTGATCCCGGCGCTGCACAATGCGATTCGCGAAGACAGAATTTTTCCGGTGATCTTCAGCTCCGGCCTGGGCAACGTCGGCGCGGACCGGGTCATGGATTTCATCATCGACTACACTCCGGCGCCCTCCGAGCATGAGTGGGTGCAGGGAGAAGCTGGCAGAAATGGCGATGCCCCCAAGCGGCACGAGTCCGATGAAGAGCCGGTGTCGTTGTATGTGTTTCGCACGGTCTCGGACGCGTTTGCGGGGCGGATTTCGTACTTCAAGGTTTTCTCCGGCGTGCTGAAGAATGATGCAACGTTGCTGAACTTCAGCCGGGGAGGGCCGGAGAAGTTCGCGCACATCTCGACCATGCAGGGGAAGACGGCAATACCGGTGCCGGAATTGCACGCGGGCGATATTGGCGCCGTGGCCAAACTGAAAGACACGCTCACAGGCGATACGCTGGGCGACAAGGCGGCGCCGATTCAGTATCCGCGGGTCAAGTTGCCGGAGCCGGCGATCACGTTTGCCATCGAACCCAAGAGCCGAGCCGATGAAGACAAGCTGGGTCCAGGACTGCACAAGCTGATGGAAGAGGATGCCATGCTGCGATTCTTCCGCGATCCGCAGACGCAGGAGTTTCTGATCGCGGGCACGGGACAGCAGCACATTGAAGTCGTGGTGGCGAAACTGAAGAAGCGCTATCACACGGAAGTGGTTCTGAAAGCGCCAAAGGTGCCGTACCGGGAGACCATCCGCGGCAGGGCGGACGTGCAGGGGCGGCACAAGAAGCAGACCGGCGGACACGGCCAGTACGGGGATTGCAAGATCAAGATGGAGCCGCTGCCGCGCGGCGCCCAGTTTGAGTTTGTAAATGATATTTTCGGCGGCGCGATTCCGAAGAACTATATTCCCGCCATCGAAAAGGGAATCAAGGACGCGGCGGCGCGCGGATACCTTGCCGGATTTCCGGTGGTGGATTTCAAAGTGATTCTGTATGACGGCTCCTATCACGACGTGGATTCGAACGACATGTCGTTCCAGATGGCGGGCCGCATCGCGTTCAAGAAAGCGATCGAGCAGGCGAAGCCGACGATCCTAGAGCCGGTTATGGCAGTCGAGATTACGGTGCCCGACGACTTCGCCGGCTCCATCATGGGCGACCTCAACAGCCGCCGCGGCCGCATCCAGGGCATGGACAACAAGGCCGGCAACACGGTGGTGAAAGCGGAAGTGCCCATGGCCGAGATGCTGACCTATGGCGTCGAGCTGACGTCGATGACGCAAGGGCGCGGCAGCTTCAATATGGAAATGCATCATTACGACGTGGTTCCGGGGCAGTTGCAGGAGAAGATTATCGAGAAGGCCAAGGCCGAGCGGGGCGAAGTGAAGGAAGAGGAAGAATAGCGGCTTGCAGGGTAACGAGTTGTGAGTAGGAGGTCTGCGGGCCGCCTTTCATTTAAGAGTGTCGATATCGGTGAGACTGAAATCCGTGCCCTTCGCCAGCAGCGGCTCGCTGGATGCCTTGGCGAGCGCGTAAGCAAAACAGTCGCCGAAATTGAGCGCTGCCGGGTGACGGCCTTTTCCGTATTTGCGCCAAGCCGAGCGGGCGAGTTCGACTTGTTCGGCGTCTACGGGTACGATCTGGAGACCCGCGCGAACAACGAAGAGATCGAACTCGCGGCCGGCGGCCTCGCCTTGTCGGCTTTCGAGAACCATCCCAGTTTCGAGCACACTCGCGGCGGAGATCAGGCGATTACCGGCGGCGGTGAGGGCAGAGAGGAATTTCGGACGCTCTGGCTCGGCGAAAAAAATGGCTGCGAGGGCGGAGGTGTCGATGACCATAGGCGGATCAGCGCGGCAGCCCGCGCTCATCGTAGCCGAGAATCTCGTCCGGAGTGCGGGCATCCAAAATTGGCAATTGGTCCACTCGGCTTAGAATCTCGTCTAACTGACTGGCGAGAATTTGACTCCCTCGCTGCTGCTTGAGACGAGCCAAGCGCTCTTCCAAGGCCTTCTGGATGGCTTCGGTTAAAGATTCGCCGGTCTTGGCGGCGACTTCGCGAGCCAAACGTTCTGCCTCGATGCTCTTGATACTAAGCGGCATGTTGGCATTAGTATACCATGGTATACTAAATTATAGAAATCTTCCGACTCTAGTTTTCATGGCGGGTTCGATTGGGAAAGTCGGTTCACGGCTCAAACAAAAACGAATGAGGCGAGGTTCTTAATGAAGGTGCTGCTTGTTCTCTGCTCCGTTTTCACTCTTCTTTTGGCGGTGCCGCTGGCGCAGTCAGCTGCCGAGCCGCAAGTCTTTCCGACCTCGGCCGGGCCGGTCAAGATCACTCCTCTGAACCACGCCAGCACGCTGATCGAGGCGGG
>Ga0182024_10020761_pt1 | contig 11981 bp, 12 predicted proteins | sample P32metaG_FD_120480 | JGI IMG/M metagenome (GOLD analysis project Ga0182024, IMG submission 120480) | Permafrost microbial communities from Stordalen Mire, Sweden - P3-2 metaG (Illumina Assembly) | ecosystem: Environmental > Terrestrial > Soil > Wetlands > Permafrost | place: Sweden: Stordalen... | reverse complement strand
GAATCGGCAATAATGCGCGAATTAACTTCGAGAATGGTGTCAAGAACCTGTTTGTCAGATGGCTCCTGTTTGGCTTCCAAAAGCTGCCGCAGTTTGCTGGTGAGTTTCGGCTTCGCCTCGCGACTATAAACTTCGCTCAACGTATGGTACACTGACTGCAAAATGGATCTGCCCAATGCCTGGCGGGAGCACGTCACCAGTACCGGAACGAGGCGCGGACGCAGCACACCGAACTGCTGGAAGTCAACGACCTTGCGAAGTTGTGGCGGGAAAGCGGAATCGTGACCGGCAAACCAATGCGCAAGCAACAATGCGAAACTCGATTTTCCAGAGCCGTAGTCACCGGTCATGCGCCAGGCCCGCTGGCCGGAGCGCGGCTTCAATCCTTCGGCCACGCGCCCCAAGCAGGAGCGCACGAAGTTGGTCCCGATGTAACCAGACAATGCGCTTGGGTCATGGAAATCACGCTCCAACTGAGCTGATCTAAGATACCGGGCCGCTATGTTAAAAAGGCTCGATTGCCTGTCACTCATGAACGGCCTCCATTGAATAAATGTTTTTGAGGAGTTTATGGCGGTCGCCCTTGCCGTTTCGTCGAATCTGCTGAATGTTTGCCGACTCGACGTAGGTGAAGAAACTGTTGACGTGTTTCGTTCCACGCTCAACCCTTGACCGGACATCCTCCTCCGGCAGCTTGAAAATCTGCCCCGGACTGCCATGGCCGTGAGCGACCTCACGAAACGCAAGTGTCGCTTCGGCAGGGTGGCGTTTCTCCCAAAAATCGTTCAGGCAATAGGCGAAAAGCTCCGGCGTGATCTCCGGCTTTTCGTCGCGGCGAAAATCATAAATCGGCTCACGCTTGCCCTCTGAACGATCAATCTCACGGTCGCCCACCCTGACAATAAACTCCAATTCGACCAGGGGACAATCAAGATTATCTTCCTGCACTTCACCTTTTCTCCCGCGAGTGGGGACGTAGGTGTGAAGAAATGTCTCCAAGTGTTGTTCCAACGTCACGACTGAAAGACCATCATCCTGTTTTGCAGCTTCTTGTTGCAAAGCTTTCAAGGCGCGACTCGGAACCAAGTCAGGCTCCTGCCATCGGTTCAACAGGTAATCCCAGGCCAGCAGTGGGTGCTCGATATCGGTGGACAGATTCCAGTGAATGAGCCAGAGCGTGCGGATGTCTTCGAGGAAAGGGTCAAGTCCATCGTCGCCAAGAATCCGCCGACCCAGGTCCGTCGGCGCGTGTCCGGCTCCCTTGGCCGCTGCGGTTGTCATGCCAGCAACCTGCGACCAAAACCGGATTGAGCGAACCATGTTTTTACCGACACCCAAATTGACCATCGCCTCGGCGTCGTCCGAGAAAAGTTTTGGATTTTCCCGGAGGCCGCGTACGGCTTTGGGAAGCCATGTATAGCGACACGGAAACGACTCGTGGCCCGAAATCCGATAAACCTTCTCCGCCGTCATATGCAACGCTGCGATTTAGCGTGGATAATATCCTCATGGTCGGCTCTGTCGAGCTTGGTTTTGGAGGTTACCATGGTTCGTAAGGACATCAATTCCATACATGAACCACCATGATCAAATCCAGCGCAAACACCCGATTAGCCGCACGTTCTGGGCAATATCCTGAGATGTAAACGCGCCCCTCAGGATCGTGTTGGAAAATGAGGGAAACTTTAATGCTCCTGGTCCTGCCTGGCTGTGATCCACCAAAATAAACAAATTCAACGGCTTCGCCCGTAACCATGGCCTTGATGAACATGTTCGTCAGGTCGTCATTGCAGGCCAGGACAGGATTACGAGGTCGGGCAGTCCAATAAAATAATTTCTCGTTCGGAAACTGCTTGGGATCGAGGCCAGGTTCAAACAGGTGCCGGAGCAACGGATTTCGTTTATCTTTCATATCCGCCAGTTTTACCAGAGTCGGTTGGACATTGGCTGTCCAGGTGGAAAATATATTTTGAGGAATTCTTTATATTGCCTTCCCCCTCCTATTCAGGCACTTCGATCCAATGGCTAAAACAATTAAAAAGAAAAGAACACCGAGTGCAGCATTCATGAAACCGGTCCAACCAGATCAAAAGCTGGCCCTGGTCGTGGGTGAACAACCATTGCCCAGAACCGAACTGACCAAAAAGCTCTGGGCTTATATCCGCAAGAACGGGTTGCAGGATAAAAAGGTGCGGACCCAGATCAATGCGGACGACGCATTAAAGGCAGTCTTCAACGGCAAGAAGAGCGTCAGCATGTTCGAGATGACCAAACTGGTGTCCGGACATGTGAAGAAATAGGCGGGCGTTTGGGCTGGTTGTGCGGTCGTGGGTTGATAAAACCAATGGCAGTTCATTGTGAAGCAGGCATCGGTAGGACGGGAACGAAATTGGCTGTCTATTTGATCGCGCAGGGCGGCAGTGCGGAAACGGTGATCCGCCGCGTTTGGAGAAAGTCGCTGTTGAGACGCCGCGCCAGATCCAATTTTTGGAACAATTTGCACGGCAACCCTCGGCGCTGTCAATCTGACCCGATGAAGCGAGGTTGCGCGAATAATCCACTATGAACTACGTCATCGTCGATGTTGAATCTGATGGGCCAATCCCGGCGGAGTTTTCCATGGTGTGCTTCGGCGCTGTGATTTTCGATGATCTCCTCGACAAGAGCTTTTATGGCAGGACACGTCCGATTTCGGAGCGCTTCGATCCCGAAGCTTTGGCTGTGAGCGGCTTCACCCGCGAGCAGCACTTGGGCTTCGAAGAACCGAAAGCGGTAATGGAGACTTTTGCGGCGTGGCTCGCACAGCACGCTAAAAGAAGCCCGGTGTTTGTCTCGGACAACCCCGCCTACGACTGGCAGTTTATCAATTATTATTTCCACCGTTTCCTTGGGCAAAACCCGTTTGGCTTTTCCGGCCGGCGAATTGGCGATCTTTACGCCGGCCTCGTCAAGGATGCGTCCAAATCATCGGAGTGGAAGAAATATCGAGTCACCGCGCACACCCACAACCCAGTGGAGGATGCGAGGGGTAACGCTGAGGCTTTGCGGAAGTTCAAGGAACTCGGTCTTAAGATTTGATGCTTCATCGAGTGAGGGAAAAGCTCACAAAGCCATGGAGAAGGAAGCACTTCTGTCAACGGGAAGGCCCAAAGCATTGATCGGGACACTATTATTGCGGATGAATTCCTCCCCCGTCCCATTCGCCCGTGAAAAGCCAAGCCTCAAAGTGAAGAAGCCACTCGCAGGCCCACGGAACGATTGTATTGGCAATCCATTTTGACGAGTTCCATTCATCAGCTGGCGGATAAAATAGACAGAGCGGATCGCCATCCCCCTTGTAGATATGCGGGATTTTGCGGTCGCCACAAAGCGATCTCAATGAAGGCCTGATGATGCGCGTAGTAGGATTTTTTCCTCGGCAGTATTCTATCAGGGTCAGGTATTCGCGGCTAAATGGTGACGGTCGCAATGGGCCGTGCCAGATAAGCTTTGGCCCTATCAGCCTACAGGTTCCTTCTGGATACAGTTTGCGCAGGGCACATGCCTGCCTTGCCAGATTGAGGGCTTGTGCTTTTGACCAAGTAACTGCCATGGTCAGGAGCCGTAGTTGGTATGTCTCGGGGCAGCCGAAGCAGTCTGAATCCCAGCACCGGTGGAGACGACGAAGCCTGTCGACGTGACGGCGGTTTTTCCCATTGCGGTTGTATTCCGCACCGAGCTGGAGAGGGCCCGTATTGCTTGGTTGGCTGCCGTGGTACCAAATGAACTCTCCAGCACTTTCCCGACGTTGTCCAAGCCGCCTGTCTCTTGTTCGGCCAGCGCCTTGATTTCGGCGACCACATTTCTATGCCAAGTGAAAAACCACTTGGCCAAGTTTGGGTCGTCATTCCACTTTTCAGCGAAGTTTTCATCAGAATGAGATGGATTTGACACCCGATATAGGGCGGTTTGCTGATTGACTTCGATGAAATCTGGCATCTTGGCAACAACTTCGAACAAGAGATCGTATACCGATTCGAATACATGCTCGTCCACCGCACGACTATAGCTGTGAGCAGCTAACGTCGTTATGATGACCGAAATGGGCGCCATGATTTGGTTTTTGCGGAAGAACTCGTCGCGATGACGCTTCAGAATCTGGATAATACGAATCAAGGCGGGCTTCGTGAACGATGGCTCGACTAACAGGGGCTCAACGTGGGCGGCCCTCGTCTCCCTCGCGTTGAGCATGACGATACGGTGCTTCGGCTGCTTTGCTGCGGCAACTTCGACGACTTGGGCAAACCCCGTTGGGTTGCTGGGTTTCCAACTATTCAGTTTTTTGTCAGGAACCCAGACCGGGCCAACCCTTGTCCATCCCGGCTGGCCAGGGATGCAAGGCATGATGTCCATATGAAAGTCCCCTGCATATCGGATTTGAATACAGCGGTTTCTCTCGACGGCCAGATCTCGATAACGGTCACTGTTGTGGAATCTGTCCCATACGATTTTCTTGACCACCTTGGGATCACGGTGGGGCATGACCTTAAACTCGCACACCAAGTCCACGTCAAATTCCCGTTCGTGAATTGGGTGGATGGCCGCCTTGATTCGCATCGACCCTTGGGGGTAGACGTGGGGTTGGAATTGATAAAGCGGGGAGCTCGCCTGGGCCAAAAAGTCACCGATTGTGGCGTATCGTTCCTTGGCATCGTTATATTGGGTTTCGGTTGGCTCGATCGCTTGGCAGATGGCATCAAGCATTTCGATGATCTGGCTTTTGGCCAGATGTTGCACGTCGGGACGGGTCAATACAGAATTCATGCTGTCATTTCCTGGGTTATGGTGTGAAACGGTTGAAAGGCCTCAGCTTGGTGATCGAGGAAAAGCTCCTCGACCTTTGGCCCATAGTGCCTAGCACAGTATTCGATTTTTGGCATCATTCGCTTCAAATCCACATGATCCAGATCGAAGGTGTCCTTGGGAACAGCGAAGTCCAGGCGCAGAACCCGTTGTTGGTCAGGAGTGTCGAGCAATAGTTGCGCCTGCTTGACGGCGGCATGGCTCTGGCCACGGAACATGACGTCCACAATCTCGGTCTTCCAAGCCCAGGCTCCAGACGTGTCCAGATTATCCGAGCGAGCTTTTAGTTCCCAGCTTGTGCCGATGCTCAGAATGCGGATGTCGGAAAGCGATATCGCGAGGAGCGAAATTGCCTCGGTCAGCCCCACCATAATCGGATTGTTTGCCCAAACGCCCCCATCCACAAGACGGGCATTCTTGATCGCCTTGCAAGCCGCGAAGTAGGTCGGCGCGGCCGAAGTTGCAAGGGCCACTTGCCACATCGGAAGCTTGAAGTCATTTCTGAGGCGGCGGTGGTGAGCAGTCTTGAAAAGGCGCAAATCGTCATTTTCCATGTCGTAGCTGGTGACGACCAGGCGTTTCTGGCTTTCTCCGAGCAACGTGTCGCCGAAGCACTCCTGCAACTCTTTCATCAGAGGATTGCTGTCGAATTTGTTCTCAGCCAACTGAGCCAGACCACGCAGGACGCTGTCCGCTCCATTGAATATCCGCGGCCCCCTTTCAAGGTAAAATGCCTCGATTTCTCCCGGCGAGAGTCCCTTGCCCAGCCCTAAGGCGATAATGCCACCAGTTGAGGTGCCGGCAATTAGGTCGAAGCTATCGGAGATACGACAGCCAAATGTTTCTTCAAAGCGGGCGAGGATGCCAGCTGGGAATAACCCGCGCATCCCGCCCCCATCAATTGCGAGGATTTGGAATTTACTCATGCTTTATATCACTGGTGACCTCTGTCGTTCCGCCGCGAAAAGTGAACTTTTCTTATGGGCGATAGGAAAAAAGCATCATATAATCGGACACGCGGCGGAATGAGCACTAATGCCAGTGATAAAGAGGAGCCGAGCGTCGAACCGGCTCAGGAAAGGGTTCCTCTGTCAGGGGGCACCCGGGATGCTGCCATCAAGGCGATGGAGACACCGAAGTTCCTTGAGCGTTTGACCGTGCGCATTATGAACCTGGCCAGAGAAAAAGGATTTTTTAGCCCGTTTAATGAAGATATGGATCTTCCAGGCGGGAAGTCAGCCGCCGATCTTGCCGTCGATATTATCCAAAAAACCCTTGCTGGCTCTTACACATGGGACACAGAAAAGATGCCGGATTTTTATTATTTCTGCTGGTCTCGGGCGGAGAGTATTCTTTCCAACTGGCTGGATAAAAACCGACGCACTGCTGTTATGTCTCCCATTCTAGAAGAAAGCGATGAGGGAGAACTGGAAGTCAACGCGGTGAATACAGCAAAAGCTGGTGCCACCATTTACACAAATAGCGGTGACGACTTATATGACGTCCTTCGTTTCCGGGACGGGGGTGCATTGGGCGATCGGTTGCTCGAGGAATTTGCGCTTTCGCTTCCAGATGGCAGCCATGAGCAGTCCATCATGATGGCAATCCACGATGACCGGGAGTGTGTAAACCGAGCCTATTGCCGTGCAAAACAGGGGCTATCGGAGCGGGATTACGACGCTGCCATGAAGCGCATACGTCGCGGGGCTCCTGGATTTCTGAATGAGTGGTGCCGCAGGAACAACGTTCACCAAGCAGACCGAAAAGAAGTCAGATGAGCGACCAGAAACCAAATGATTTGACGAAGCTGGAGCGCCTGGCGGTGCTGCTCCGGGATGACGGTATTGATCCTGAGTCGATGGATGCCGCGCAGATCGAGCTGTATCTCAAGACAAACAAAGTTGACATGTCAGGTCCTCAGAAGCGGTTTGCCGCCCTTTTGAAGAAGGCTAAGGCCCAACAGAGCTTGGAGTACGCCCAAGCACGTCGGTTGTTGGCGGTGGAAAAAGCCAAAGGGATGATTTCCTCTGGCGCGGAAGCGGTTGAGGCAGTAAGGCAAAAAGTGCGCCGAATGATTGAAGCACTGGGACAGCAAGATCCGGAGCAGGCCCAACTCTATGCGCGGGAATTTGAAAAGGCGACCCCTGAAGATTTGAAGGTGCTCGAGGAAGACCTTACGCTCTTGGAAATTCCTGAAAATGAGAGAGACACACAAGATCCGAGCTGAAGGTACCGCCTGGCGGATTACGCAGGATTACTGCATTGATACTCCCGGCAGTCTTCCTTTGGAGGATGTCGCCATGGATCGGGGCGTTCTTTGTTTGGAGGCCTCGCTCACAGGCTGCATTGCGCGGTTGGTTCGGAAAGGCAAGCGCGGAATTATCCGAACACATATTGGAATCCGCGAGGAGGGCCGAAAACGCTTTGCCATTGCACATGAATTGGGACATTGGTTTTTGCACGAAGGCGAATCCCAGCGGATCTATAAATGCACTGAGGAGCAAATGCGTGAATACAAAGGAAGTGCGCTCGAGGTGGAAGCAAACATTTTTGCCAGCGAGTTATTGATGCCTACAGCCTTGTTTCGACCCCTCGCTCAGGATGTGGAACCGCGATTGGATACTGTGAAATCCTTGGCCTGTTTGTTCAAAACCTCCCTTACTGCTACCGGGATAAAATTCGTGGACACCAACAAGCACGAGTGCATTTTTGTGATGTCCACCGGTGGGAAAGTCATCTGGTCAAAACAACAAAGAAACCGCACTGGCTTGCGCATTGATAAAGGGATGGCCTTGCATGCTGAATCGTTGGCTTTCAATGTAAAAGACACTTTGGGACGGTCTGGCCCTGAAGTCGTGGCGCCGGAAGTTTGGATTACCCAAAACTGGTATGAGCGCCAGATCGAAGTGACGGAAGAAAGTTGGTCTTTAGATGGTTACAATTCGGTTCTCACCCTGTTGGTCGTGGTAGAGGCTGATGGAGCGGACCACCCTGATATGGTTCAGCATTACGAGTTGAGGAATAGGCGGGAATGACCTCCACCCGATGGCATGTTTTTCAGGGGCTGCTACCGTTATAGACCAGGCCGACATCTCTGCCATTGACGCCGACCCTCGACAGGATTACCACTTCCCCATGCCAAACATCAAAGATTTAACGGTTGCTCAACTCCAACGCGCTATCGAGATCAAGGAGCAGATTGAAAAGCTGCAAGCCCAACTCAATTCCATTGCCGGAGGTGGCGGTAAAACTCCATCTCCAGCCCAGATTAAAGCCCCCAGTCCGACCAAGCGCAAATATCGCATGACCGCCGCACACAGGCGTAAACTCATTAAAACACTGGCTAGAGCGAGGGCAATACGCTGGGCGAAGATCAAAGGCAAAGACGCAGTGAAAGCCATGAAGAAGAAGGACAGACGGATGAGCGCGGCGGTAAAGGCGAAGCTGAGTGCTATGGCAAAGGCGAGATGGGCGAGGGCTAAGGCTGAGGGGAAGAAGCGATTGTGAACCGGTACCGTTAAGCGGGGTTAAAACATCAAAAGCAGTAAAAAAGAAAAGCACTCCTGGAAGGACTTTTGATAAATGCAGAAGAGGGTGAAAGTTGTGATAGGTATGCTGTTCGCCGTTGGGACAGCGCTTTTCATCATTTTGGCAGCTGCGTATATCGCGCCTCCTCGTTACACTGCACATGCAGAATTCTCCGTCAATTGGAACCAGATGCCCCCTAACGAACAAAACCAAGGTCCGCAACAAGCACGTCAAGAATTTAACGCCAGCCTTGCCAAATTTAGGGTCAGCAAGGAGTTTATTTCGTTGTTATGTGACCACTGTAAACTTCCCAGCACACAGTTTGCCTCAATTGAAGCACAATTGCGGAAGTATTTGAGAGTAATCCCCGCAGGGACTACCAACGATTGTGCGTTGTATCGGATTTGGTTTGAAGACGACAACCAAGCAGTTGCTTTGGAGGCGGTAAATCTTCTAAGCAGTCGTTTCGTTTCCAGGCTCAATCGCAAATCAAAATCACATTACACCAGCGAGGCTCTGAAGTCGTATGAGGACAATGCAAAGAATCGGAATAACGAGGACAATTTGAGAGAGGAATTGGCTAATTTATCACAGCAACAGAATCGGGAATTCAGCCTGAATCGACAGGCGCGGATTAAGCAGATAACCCAGGAGTTGAACGTGAACGACATCCACAAAACATTTTCGGGATTACGCACTCTTGTTAATGGGGTAGGCATCTTCGTGGACCCAGCCAAAGTGGAACAAAAAGGTGAGGCGCAAAAGCGCTGATCGTCTTTCAAAGTATACGGCATCGGTGCCGCTTTCTTGCAAAAGAAACACCCCACCGATAAAAGACATCATGAACGACACAAACTCATCAATCACAGTTACCATTTCCGGCGCCCTTAAATTTACAGGGTCAATCACAATCCCTGGCCATGAACTGAAGGCCATATTCGAAACGGCAGCGAAAGAAGCACTGATCCAAAATCTCTCACCTCAGCCACCAGCACAACCCCAAGAAACGATTGTGCCGAAAAAGCTGATGTACAAGGTGCAAGACGTGGCCCAATTGTTGAGCATGTGCCCCAAATCAGTTCACCGGCTCCTTCAGCGTGGGCTGCTTAAAGCGTCACTCGCATCAAGGCACAAGCTCATCCCAGCCACGTCAATTGAGAAATTCATCAAGAATTCGGTGTGAGCGTGGACTGGCAGGAACGGTTTCTAATTGCACCAAACCAACGACCTTCGGCAATCTATGGCCCAAGACAATGGGTAGTTTATACACTTTTGGCTGTCCCTCCTGCTATTACACCGCCGAAGTTTCGGGAAAGGGCGATGCAGGAATGCTGTGTACAACAACGACAATCCTTTGCGAGGACTGTAAGGAGTTGTACGACATCGTTGACGCTTGGCACGATCCAAAGAAACGGCTACCGCGCCGTGGCTGCCCGAAATCAAAGAACCATAAATGGCGGGAGTGGAATCATCCCGACAAATGCCCAAAGTGCGGAACAGATCTACGAATTGATCCTGATGGCATCGCTGCTCTTTGGGATTAAACCACCTTCCTTAGTCGTGGATTTCTCGCCGACAACGCTCGCAGACTAAATCCGCGTCCGTTCTCAAAAGGTTCGATGCGCGCCTCGATCTCAAGCACAGGATACCGCACCGTCGCCAACCCGTATGTCTTGTATGTCTGGGCGAACAGTTCCGTTTCAATGATTCCAGTCCAATCAGCCAGGGACAAAAACTTCATGGGTTCGCCTGTGATTTGATGATGAACGCGCTGCTCAACGACGAGGCCGCAGACATGGATGGTTTTGCCAACGAATTCATGCAGGCGGTTTACCTGGCAATAAGTTTCCCAAGCAATGTCATCGAACAGTTCGAGTGGATGTCCGCTTACAGCAAAACCGAACAGTTCCGTCTCTGCAAGAAGCTGCTCTTTGCGATTCGGCTCGACTACAGGAAGGTCTGGCAGTTTGGCCGGGTCTGCTGGTGGAATTAACCAGCCCTGTTTTGGTTCGGATGATGAGCCAAAGGTCCGCAATAAATACTGTGCCTGCCAAAACTGCCGTGTCCGCTTGTCTCCAAAAGTATCAAATGCTCCGGCTCTGATCATTGATTCCAGTTCTTCACTAGAAGGGGTGACGCGATGGAAAAAGTCTGCCAACGAAGTGAAGGGGCCATGTACTCGTGCCTCGATGATTTTATCCGCAGTTCGCTCCGCCAAACCTTTCATCTTGGTGATGGGAACGCGGATAAGATCGCCATGGGACACGAAGGCTGGACCCGGTTCATTCACTGATGGAGGGAGGAGCTTTAGTCCGAGCCGGTGACACTCCAGAACGTAAACCAGCGGGTTATAAAAGCCTTTGCCATTGGTCAGGACTGCTGCCATGAACTCGGCAGGGAAATATCGCTTCAGCCAAGCTGATTGATACGCCTCAACACCGTAGGCTGTACTGTGGGCTTTACAAAATGCGTAGCCGGCAAACCCTGTGACCAAGCCCCACACTTCATCAGTCTTCTCCGGTGAATGACCGCGAGCGAGGGAAGACGAAAAGAATTCACCCCTGATTTCTTCGATGATCGGGCGCTTTTGTTTGTTGAGTGCGCGGCGAAGCACGTCAGCCCGGCCAGGTGGGAGTCCGGCAAATGCTTCACAGATTTGCAGGATATGCTCTTCGTAAACCACCAATCCATACGTGCTCCGCAAGCAGACTTCCAGTGACGGATGAGGATATTCGATGGGTTCCATTTTCTGATAGCGCCGGGTAAACGACAGCTTCTTGCCCTCATTCGCCGCTCCAGGACGAATGACGCTCACGATGGCAATGAGCCCGTCAATCTCCCTCACATTGCACATACGGCTGAGACTGGTCATTGCTGGGCTTTCGATATGGTGAACGGCCCTTGCATTTCCACTAGCGATCATCTCCCACACTTTTTGATCACACCAAGGCTCGACGGCTTCCGGGTTTCCGAGCAGAAGCTTTCCACTCTCGCTCTCCCTCGCTACGCAATTCTCCAAATCAACTTCAATGCCGCGCCCAGCCAGCATGGATTTAACATCACGCATTGCAGCCAGACCTCCTTGAGCCAGGATGTCCATTTTGACCAAGCCAACCGCTTCGACTGAATCCATATCGAAATGCGTGGTGGAGCAGCCTTTGTTTGCGATGAAAGTCGGCGTCAATTCATGCATTGGTTGTCGTGACAGAACGAGGCCGCAGGGGTGCATCTTGGGATAACGCGGCACGCCGTCCAGGAACTCGGCCATTTCGAGTGCGGTTTTGTAAGGCTCATCATCCAGAGGAAGGTCCCGATTCTCTGGACTTGCTCTCAGCATCTCGATTAAACGGGCACCTCCACTCGGCGTTGGTTCATCTGGCACCCATCCGCCGCCAAAACTCCATGGGAAATGCTCTGTAAACTTCCGCACTTCCCGTTCTGATACACCCAGGACTTTTGCCACTTCTGCAAAGGCGCTCTTGGCTTGGAAGGTTGAGAATCCACCCACCACAGCGCAATGTTCGCGTCCGTATTTTTCAAAAATCAATTTCACTACGTCGTCTTTGAAGTCGTGGGCAAAATCAATATCAATGTCAGGCAGTTTGTGAAGG
>Ga0182024_10020760_pt1 | contig 11981 bp, 6 predicted proteins | sample P32metaG_FD_120480 | JGI IMG/M metagenome (GOLD analysis project Ga0182024, IMG submission 120480) | Permafrost microbial communities from Stordalen Mire, Sweden - P3-2 metaG (Illumina Assembly) | ecosystem: Environmental > Terrestrial > Soil > Wetlands > Permafrost | place: Sweden: Stordalen... | reverse complement strand
GCGCTGATGAATACGGCGGGGAATGCGGGGTCCATCTTCAGCCCGATCATCGCGATCTATGCCAAGAACCATCTGGGCGGGTGGAACGCGCCGCTGTTTTTGATCGGGGGGTTATTTTTGATTGGGGCGGTGTGCTGGTGCGTGATCGATCCGCGGGATCGGGTTTTTGAGTGATGGCCTTTGTCTGTACGGATCAGACATCCTGCACGGGTCAACCCGAGGCGCATTGCGAACAGTTCAGCCCCCTACGGCCTATTTGCAGTTGGAACGTCGGCTGTAAGCAGGCGGGACACGTGGCCGCGTCGATGGAATCGGAAAGCGGATCCCAGACCAGTTGAATCGGCCAGGACGTGCCCGATTTGGGTACGACCGAAGCCTGGAGCAAAAGCTTGGGCTGATACACGGTCAATAAACTGATCAGCTTCACCTCAACCCGTAATTCTGACTTGCGCTGCAATTCGGCAATCCGTAGCTGCTCCTCGCGGTCGATGGATTGCCGGCGATCCAGCATGCGTGCCTCGGCCGCGGCCGGATCAGCGATCCGCCCGCGAGCGGCGGCCGTTTCGTCGCGGAGTTGGCCATAATAGCCGCGCATTCGCGCGATCTGCTTTTGAACCGCCCCCGCCCATTCCCGCCGCCGGGCGTTCGCGATCGGCGACACGCTTCTGACCGCATGCGCCAGCGCCGTCCGATATCCGGCAATCACGCCGTGGTGCGGCCCTTCGGGCAACGGAGTTTCCGGTTCGGGCGACAGACGGTCAAAGGCCAGCAAACCGTCCAGCTGCCGCAACTCACGCAACCCGTGCAAATCAATGCCGATCGGGAGGACGACATCTTCCTTCTGGTCGCTGGTGAGCGTTGCCCCGAACCAGAATATCGTTAGCGGGAAATGCATCGCCCGCTTTCGTTCCAGCCTGATGACGGCCCCATTCGGAACGGCAATCGACCGCGCGACTCGCGCCGCGAGATTGAAAGGAGCCAGATTCACGCCGGTTCGGTAGAAGGCCGCCGAATTCCAACGCGAGCCGGCATCGGACAGCAGGCGATCCACCAGCGGCGACCCGAACGCCGCCAGTTGCGCCCCCGGATGTTCGGGCAGCGCCTCCGGATCGAATGCCACTTGAAGCAGGTCCGACTCCAGCAGCACGTCATACACCTGCGGTTCGAGTTCATCCCACTCGCCCCCGCGCGCCGTGACGTAATCGCGAAGGAATTGCTCGATCGGAGAAGGATTTGACTGGGATATCCGATTGACGGTTGAGGTTTGCATGCGATGGGCCTCCTTGCGATCGGTCATCCTTCCGGGGCGAAGCGATCTCCGAATATCTTCTCGTCCTGGGTTCTCTGGCGGAAATACGCCGCCTTGGCAGCGAGCAGGCGGTTGCCCAGGACTTCCATGCGGGCGCTGAACTCATCGGTTCCCGCGGCGGCGGCCCACTCGTCAGCTACCAGTGTGTCGAATTCCTTCTCGTCGTCGAGATTGCCCAGGATCATGTCCACCTCGCCGATGACCAGCTCGAACATGTTGAGCTTCGCCTCCAGCAAATGCAGCACGGCCGACTCGATCGTCTTGTCGGCGACCAGATTGAACACCTCGATGTCGCGCTGCTGCCCGATGCGGCTGAGCCGCCCGATTCGCTGTTCGATGCGCATCGGGTTCCAGGGCAAATCGTAGTTGCAAAGGCCGTGCGCGAATTGGAGGTTGCGGCCCTCGCTGCCAGACTCGGTGCAAATCAGGATTCGGGAGTCTTCCCGGAATTGCCCAATGGCGACTTCCTTCTCCATGCGGCTTAGCCCGCCATGGAATACGACCACGTCATGTCCTGCCTCGGCCAGCGTCGTCCGCAACATCTCCTGCGTCGCGCGGAACTGGGTGAAGATCACCATTTTGTCCCGGAATTCATCCAGAATCCGGAGCAAACGGGTCGCCTTGGTTCCCCCACGGGCCATTGCGTCGGCGGCCCTGTGCAAGCGTTTCAGTTCCTCTTGCCGCGCCGTGGGCGCCATCGACTTCTCGGAAAGGTTTTTGAGCATCGCCGCCGCCGCTGCGGGCGAACTTCCCAGCGCCATCTGAAGCGTCAATAGCGTCATGCGGTTCAGATGCGATCCGGTCTTATCTTCCCGAAGCCCGTCCCGAACCATGCAAGCGACAGCGTCATACAACGCGCGTTCATCGGCGCTCAACTCAACCGTCAGCGTCCGCGCGAACCGCCGCGTGAATTGCAGGCCGACATTGTTGCGGCGGTTGCGGACCATCACTTCCGCCAGCAGCGCGTGCAATTCGTCCACGTTGTTGGGGGTTAGCTTGTCGCCCCGCGCCACGAATCGCCGGGCGAAATCCTTGCGCGTGCTCAATAATCCCGGCTCCAGCAGCGTCACCAGATTGAACAGCTCTTCCAGATTGTTCTGCACCGGTGTTGCGGTCAGAAGCAGGATGAATTGCTTCTCGATCTCACTGGCGAATTTCCATGCCTCGGTGGCGCGATTCCGCAGGTGATGGGTCTCATCGACGATGACGATGTCCCATCGGCGTTTTAGAATCGCCGACCGATGCGGCTCGCGTTTGGCCGAATGAAGCGAGACGATCACACGATCGTGTTTCTGCCACGCCGCCGCGCCCGCCTCACGGAACCCCGGATCATCGTGCGTGGACAGCTCGATTCCGAACTTGCGGCGCATTTCCCCCTGCCACTGCGCCACCAGCGACGGCGGAACGACAATCAGCACTGACTTCGCCAGGCCGCGGACCAGTAATTCAGAGAGAATCAGGCCCGCCTCGACGGTCTTCCCCAGGCCCACCTCGTCACAGAGCATGGCCCGCCCGCGCATGCGCCGCAGCACCGTAACCGCCGTGCGCGTCTGATGCTCCAGAACGTCCATCTCGCGGACCATGGGAAGCGAAATCAATTCCTCGAAACCCGGCTGCATCGAGAGCCGCGCCGCCCGAAGTCCCACCTGAAATTCCATCGGATCGTGGCATTTGGGCGGCTGGCGAAGCAGGGACCTGTCGTTCATGTCAATCGCCGCCACGCCTGACAGCGGTTTGCAAGTGACCTGAAGTCGATACCGATGCGGCGCCAGATACTCCAGCCAAATCGCCTCGACGTCGTCCGCCAGAAGCCGGTGCGCGAAATCTCCCTCGATACTCAGAACGCCGTCGTCCCCTGATGATTCGGCACGCAGCTGGCGGCCAAAAGGGTCTTCAATCGATTTGGGTTTGGCGTGCGGGTCATCCATCGACGCCGGCACTATAATCCCCACCCCGCCCGCCGCATGGACGGCGACGCGAACTTCAAAACGATCCCCAGGCTCCAATGAGAATTCCGAGGCCTCGTGATCAAAGCTGGAGAGTGATGGCAAATTCGGTCCTCCATGACGATTCGGTTCCCGAAACCGATTGTGTCGTGGAAGTGTAACGTCCCCGCGAGATTCATTCCAAATACGTCAGACGCCATGCCAAAATAGAGTGTCCCGCCAAAGCCCAGTATTCGCAGACACAGGCCAACCGAATTCTGAAGGATGCCGCTGATCGCGATGCGGCGATCGCGCAGTACATCGCAACGGCAAATCCCGCGGCGAAGATCGTTATCTCCCTTTGGCGCGATCGCCCGGTAATCGGCATGACCGAACAAGAGCCGCGTCTCATCGGGGTCCTCACGGTACTGCGAGAGGACCAGATTGACTTCCTTTGCAACAGGGTCGGGAGCGCGGAAATTCGATGATTTAAGGGAAGAAGCCAGCGTTATTTCGCAACTATCCAGTTATCGGGGTGAGCGACACCTCATTTCTCGTTCGGCGGTGCGCACAAAATGTATAATTCTCTACGGGCGGCTGCCGATTCGTTCAGCTTGCGCGGTTTTAGGAGCTGGCCATGACGACAAAATGGGCACGGGTCGGACGGAAGAAACGCCCAGCCAATTCGTATGCCGTGGGCAGGGCCGCGGCTTGCGCGATTGAGTGCCTCGAGCCGCGAAAGCTTTTGTCGTCGGTGGTGACGACGTATCCCATTCCAGTGGCTGATTCCAATTATTGGAGCAGCTACGACTCGCGTATCGTCGCCGGGCCCAAAGGGGACTTCTGGTTTACCGATTCGACCAACAACGCCATCGGCGAGGTGACGCCGGCCGGCAAGGTGACGGAATTCGCGCTGCCGGTGCACAATGTAAATGACGGCTCGGGAACGCTGTCGCCGGATAATCCTGATCCGACCAACATTGTCGTCGGATCAGATGGTAATCTCTGGTTCACCGAAAGCGGCGTCGATCGGATCGGGCGGATCACGCCCGCGGGTGTCATCACCGAATTCACGACGCCGACGGCGGATAGCAATCCGACCGGCCTGGCGCTGGGAGCCGACGGCGACGTCTGGTTCGGGGAATCCGCCACGGGCGGCATCGCGAAGATTACCCCGACTGGGAAAATCACCGAATACTCACTGCTCAGCTACACGATCGATTACGGCGACAGTCTCGCCGCCGGCCCGGATGGAAATATCTGGTTTCTGGCCACCGACAGTTCCGGCAACGGCGCGATCGGCAGCATTACCCCGTCGGGCAAGCTGAACTTCCTGCCGCTGGATGACAACGCCAGCGCGATTACAACATTCGATGGCGCGTTGTGGGTCGCCGACGGCAGCGCGATCGAGCGCGTCGCCACCAGCGGCACGACCACAAGCTTTTCGCTGCCGGACGACAGCTACAACTCCGTTGGCGCACTGGCCGTCGGCACGGATGGGAACCTCTATTTCACGATCAACGGCAACGCGTCGTTCGGGAAGATTACTTCGGCCGGGGCCATCACCGAATACGCATTGCCGAACGATTCATCCGGCAACACGATCAACATCGCCGACCTGGCCCAAGCGCCGGACGGGCGATTCTGGTACGTCGATAGCTATACGCCGGAAGTAGGCGTGATCGATCTGACCAACGCCCTGCTCGCGACCGGCGACAGCGCCAACGTCACCGCCGGCTCATCGCAAACAACGACGGTCGGTTCGTTCGTCGATCTCTCCGGCTCGTCGGTCGCTTCGGATTACACCGCCACGCTCACGCTTTCCGATGGCACGGTGATCGACGGAACGATCGCGGCCAACAGCAGCGGCGGGTTCGACGTCTCCGTCACGCATACATGGACGATCGGCTTCAACAACGCAACGCTGACCGTCACCGATACCCGCAGCACCAGCCGGGTCGCAACCGCGACGAGCTACATTCAGGCCACGGCTCCGCTAGCCGTCGGCACCGGCGTGGACATCACCGCCGCCGCGGGGCAGAGCTTCAGCGGCACGGTCGCCAGCTTCACGAACGTCGACCTGAGCTCTCTCTCGTCCTACTCGGCCAGCATCGACTGGGGCGACGGCCACATCACCGCCGGCACCATCACCGCGAACAACAGCGGCGGAATTGATGTCTCGGGAACCAACGATTACGCGCAGTCCGGCACATTCACCGTCACCACCACGCTACTCCCCTATGACGCGGGAATCTATCGTCCCGGCGGGCCGATCGGAGTCGTGCCGGTGGTGCAACCCGTCAGCACGCCGATCGCTTCGTTGACTGGCACGCTTTCGAGCATCCTCGGCTATGTCGGTCTCAACGGCGGCGCTGTCAGCACCAGCGGCGGCAGCCTCAGTGGCGGCGTCAGCTCCGTCATCGGCGCAATCGGTGGAATTCTCGGCATCAAGGTGCCGGGTTCGACCGGCGGCAGCCCCGGTTCAACCGGCGGCGGCTCAAGCTCCGGCGCTATCGCCCTGCCTCCCATCTGGTTCGGCGGTGGCGGCGCGTCCAGCGCGACGAGCACCGCCACCATTTCCGCCGGCGTCATGCAAGGCACCGGGTACAGCGTGCAAGTGTCCAGCAAGACATCCTTCAGCGGCGACGTCGCCAGCTTCACGCTCACCGATCCAAGCGCGGATCTGAGTCACTACCACGCCACCGTGGAATACAACGACCCCGGCATCAGCAACTGGTGGTTCACGCTTTCTAACGCGCCCACCGCGGGCGTCATTACTTCCAATGGCAACGGCGGATTCACCGTCTCCACCTCGACCCAGTTTACAAATCCGGGCCTCTACCACTTTGCGGTCAAAATCACCGACGATCGCCTGGGCACCGGCGATGCGGCCGTCGTCGGCGTGGCTTATGGGCAGGCGATCGTCGACAGCCCCAACATCTGGCTCCCGATCTACAACGCCGGCGCGGGCTCGGCGACGGTCGCCGGGGCCGTGCCGACGGGAAGCGCCGAGGCCGCCACTCCCAACCCGTCCAACCCCGCATTCGGCGAGCACGTCAAAGTCACGCCCGCGTCGATCAACACCGCCGCCGGCAAAGCGTTCAGCGGCACCGTCGGCACCCTAAAGGGAATCGTTTCCGGCGCGAACAACGTTGCGTCGCTGCACGGCACGATCAACTGGGGCGATGGCACGACCTCGGTCGCGACTTTCGTCGCGGGCAAGAAGGGTGTCATCGCCATCAAAGGTTCCCACACCTACACTGCCGGCGGCAAGCAGGCCGTCTCCATCGACATCAGCCAGACACTCTACAACAAGGGAACCGCCTCGACGCTGTATCCGTTGCACCTGCCGAAGATTCACTCCGCGGCCCACGTCGCGGGCGCTCGGCATTCCAGCATCATCATCACCACCGGCGGCATCGCGATCACTGCCACCGCCGGCGCCACTTTCACGGCCAACGTCGCCAGCTTCACTGCCCCAGCCGTCGACCCCAGCGTCACCCGCACCGCGGAAATCTGGTGGGGCGACGCCACGCATTCCACTGGAACGCTCAGCACCAACGGCAACGTCCTTACCGTCAGCGGAACTCACGCATACAAGAAAGCTGGTAAGTACAAAACGCGAGTGGAAGTGATCCAGACAACGCCCCAAGGTTCGCACAAGGTGTAGCTCGTCTTTCAGGTAGATCGGGCGTCAGCGAGCGGTCCCCCGGTGCCGCCGTCGTCTGGAATGCCTTTCGACCCTTCATCAGTGGTTTGTTCACCATGACGACTCTTTATCACCGCAGCTCGAGCCGATTTGCAGCCAGGCCCTGTAGCCCGATTGCGAGAGGCCGTTTGCGGCCGCCACAGTGAAGCGACTTCGCAACCGACCCACCAACCAGCTGAACCGCTGGTCAGCCCGCGAAATAACAGCAACAAAACGCCGAATTGTTCTTGAGATGCGGCGCTATCTCCTCAGGCGTCCCGTCAGCCGCACTCCTTATTTCGAGGGCCGCCGATGATCGTCCGCGAATTCCCCTTCGATCAGCGCGTTCGCCATGCTCGAATTGGCCACTTCAAGATAGACGCCGTCCTCTTCGCCGCGGCGGATCTCGATCTTTCCTTCCCACTTTGTCTCCGGCACAACCGTCACGTTACGCAGGTTTACGATGGAATCCTTGCCGACATGCAGAATGATTGCGCCGTCCCCATTTGAATCGCCCATCGCCGACCCAGAATAGCGGATTGCTTTAATCACCAGCATTTTGCCCGCGGGGATGCGGCAACCTTTAAAGTATGCGATGCCGGGCTCGCTCATCATGGGAGCACTGACGAAGGACAGGGGCGTCGTCGAGATGTGCTGGATGTAAATGCTCTTATGGCCGAGCATATCGATGCGGTTTGGATTTCCACCATCAGCGCCGTTGCGCAACTGTAAAATGATCCTCGGCTCCTGTTCTAACAGAGCAGTGTCAAGGCCACTGTCGGGTCGGGCAGGCACTTTATCGATAATCAATTCGCCTTCGATTACGACGTTTGCCATGCTCGAATTGGCGACTTCGACGTAAACAAGACCCTCTTCTCCAGGCCGGATTTCAATATGACCTTCCCATTTGCCTCCGGGAATGACTGGAACTCCGCGCTCCTTGGCAATTTCCGTATGGCCGGCATGAACAATAAACTCGCCGTGGCCATTGGAATCGCCATTGGCACTTCCTCGGAACGTGATCTTCTTGATCACGAAGCATTTCCCTGCCGGCACATGGCCGCCGCTGACGTAGGCGACAGACCTCTCTTGCATCGTCGGCGCAGCGTCGAACGTCAGGGGCGTGGACGAGATTTGGTCCACATACGCTGTTGAGCGACCGAGCATGTCAATGCGGTTCGGGTTTCCGCCGCCGGCGCCCGCCCGGATCTGCAGGAGAACCTTGGGCGACCGCAGCATAAACGACGGGTCGATGTTGGCGTCCTGCCCGTTCAGGAGTCCGGCGAGACGTTCCTGCGTGGATAGCGATATTGTCGGCTTCGCCAGATGTTCGCTGGTATCGATTCGTACCCATTCAATGTCGCAGCGCTCGTTGGGAACAATTCTTACGACTCGGACGATGGCCCAGAAGTCTGCTTTCCCGTCGTTTATTCTGACGAGATAAGCATGACCCGCGACAGCGGGTACCGCGTGGGTCTCGGATGGCCGCTGTGCGGGTAATCCGTCGATTCGATTCCAGCTTTTTTCGCCGAGGTCGAGGATTGTACTGAAGTCCTCAGTATCTTTACGGCAGCTTAGTTTCCCGGTCATTGGATCGAACGTCAGATCGCCGGGGTTGTTCCGATTCAGCCTCGACGGCCGCACCTCATCATCGAAATAGAATGCATTGCCATACTTGTCTGGGAATGCACGCACGGAGAATAAGACGCCCGACGCGATTTTAAGACGGGTCGCAGACATATCGCCGCGATTAGGCGATTGAGAGCAACCAGACATCGCCAGGCAAAGCGCGAAAACGAACTGAAGCTTCATAGGATCCGTCCCGTCGCCTTCATGCAGAAGCTCGTAAAACTGGAACCGACCTCGCAACGGCTGCTGTCGCGACCGTACCTCCACCGCCTCCTAATCACGACACTGAAAAACTGCCCGAAGCCGCAAACTCCAGCACCCCGTCCACGGCTTTCAGCATGTAGCTTCCGGCCTTGCTTAGCAGCAGATCACTGAATGTAGCGATTCCCGCCATTGCATTCTCGCTCAAAACCCCGCCAAACACGGTGCCTGCCGGTCCGCTGGCCAGAGACAGTCTTACGCTCGAGGTATCGGTGATGACGATGTTGCCGAACATGTCTTCCACCGCCACCTTAACCGCTGGCGAGATCGGGTTGCCGATCACGGCACTGCCGGGCGCCTTCACGAAAACGAGCTTGGCAGCGGCTGCGGGTTTGACGGTGAAGGGATTAGAAATCGCCGACGTATCCAAGCCATCGGTGGCAATCAACTTTTCCGTCGCGCTGGCCGTTGTTAGGATGATGTTCTTGAAGGTGGCGACGCCCTTAACTGCCGTTGCGGTCGGCGCGCCAGTCACCGTGCCTGCTGACCCCTGCGCCACTGCCAGCTTCACGGTCGAAGCATCGGTGCTCAGCAGTATGCCGGCCTGATCCTCCACCTTCACCACTACCGCAGGGGCGATGGCTTTGCCCGCCACCACGCTCGCCGGCTGCACGCTGAAAACCAGTTTCGGCTGCACCGCAATCTTGAACGTTCCCAGCGTCGCCGCCGCGACGGCGTTGCCCTTGGTGTCCTTAATGCTGCCAGCGACCAGAGCGGCGGTATACGTGCCGTCCGCTTCCACATCCACGCGGCCAATGGTCGGCGTGATGCTGTAGACTACGGTCCTGGGTGTGCCGTTGATGCCCGCCCTGTTCATGCTCACGGACACCAATGTCGCCAACTGGCTGAATCCCCCTGGTCCGGTCACCCGCACGTTCGTGCTGCTCAGCGTAGAAGCATCAAGTGCCACGTTGTCCGAATAGGTCACGCTGAACTGTATGGTCTTGGCCAGAGACACCAGTGGGGTCACCGCAAATCCGGTCACCACCGGCGGCACTTTATCCGCCACGGCTGCCACCACTTTCAGATCATATTCCGTCGCCCCAGGAGCCTTGTTCAACTGCACTCCGCCGCCGAGGCTGTACCCATCCAGCGAAGTGAAGTCTCCCAAGCGAGACTTGTAGGTCATCACCGCAAAGGTATTGCCCGGGACGGGGTGAAAGTTGCTGCCCGGATAAATGAGGAGGGTTCCGGAGAGGCTGGCCGTCGCGGTGACCGCAAGTTGCGGCGTCGTCGGGCCGAACCCACCGAGTGCTTCTCCAAATGTGCCGCCCGAAGATTGTGTGTAATTCCCATCGACCGACAGCGTTGCCGCCAGACCGACAAACCCCTGGTTAATCATGTTTCCCGTGATGGTCTGGAATCCGCCCGCGCCCGGCACCGTCTCGATTATCCCGCCTGCCGCGTTGGTCAGCGTACCAGTCGCCATCGTGATGTGCGCATTGTCGCCGCCCACTTGATTGACCAAGCCGATTTGCCCGAAATTGGTGAATCCGGCGGCGAATCGTAGTTCTTCAATCCACGGGGCACCGCCGACAACTGACAGTGTTGCGCCGGTCACGTTAACGAACGAACTGTTGATGAACGTGGTCGCCGGGTGATTCGGTTCAACCAACATCTCGCCCTGATTCACCAGCGGCGCGTTGATCGTCGCGCCGTTCAGTGTCAGCGTGCCATGGTTTGTCAGTGTGCCCGCTCCTCCAAGCGTGCCCGTAGCGATGAGCGACCCTTTGCTGCCGATGGTGCTCGCCGACGCGATCGTGAGGTTTCCAGTAACCGTAAGTGTCTCAACACCACTGGACGCACCCAAAGAAATCGAATGAACGCTTTGCGGTTTTGTGAGCGTGACGTCGTAAGTGCCGGCCAGCGTGATGGCCACATCCTCTGTCGCAAGCGGAACATGACCCAGCGACCAATTCGACGCGATGTTCCAATTCCCGGTGACAGCGGCCTTCCAAGTATTGGTTGTCATCATCAGTCGCTGCTCCATCGGTTCGATTGTGAAGCTGGCTGTATGGGCGACTCGACCAGGCGCCAAACGAGCTTTTGACCGTTTCATCTACAATCTCCAAGCGCGAGAACCGAAGTGCCTGAAAAATGCGAGACGCGAATTCGCTTCCTCGCGTCGACGATGCAGAGGCAAACGACCTTCAACAAGATCGAGAAATCAATGAACCTAACCCAGGGCAATAATCATCGCTTCGTCTCTGTGGGTGGCGCTGGGGCATTCAACTCCTGTTCGATCGCTTCGATGACCGGTGGATCTTCCGGCTTGGTCTTGGGCGGAAAGTGAGCGCCACCGACCGGCGACCGCACAAAGCCTATGAGTCCGGCGACACTTCGATGCACAGCGTTGAGATCCGCTCGCAAGCATCAATGGCGTCGGTGAGGAACTCGGCTTGTTCCAAGGCCGAGCTTTGCAACTGAAGCGCCGAAATGCTGAGAACCAACGCGTCGTAGCATTCCGAAGCTTGATCGCTGAGCGAAAATGATACTTTCTGCACCATGTAAACTGCTTCACCGATCGCCATTGGACACATTCCCCGGCGCTGCCGCTCCTGGCGGCCTGTAGGGTGGCTGGCGGCCCTCTCACGGGCCTACGTTGTCGCCGCTGGTGGATGCATCATTGCCGAGTATCAGCGTGAAGTTTTTCGTGAACGTTCCAAGCGAGTAGATTCCGCCACCGATTCCCGGCGAGCCGTCGGCCTGATTGAGGGTAATAAGAGAGTTGGCGAGGTTGAGGACGGCGCTGGCGTCGTTGTAAATGCCGCCGCCGAGGGCGCTGCCTTCGGAGGCCTGGGCTTGGTTAAAGGCGAAAAGCGAGTTGCTGACAGTGACTACGCTGGCGTCGAGCGGCCCAGCGCTGGGGGAATTGTAATTCCCCAGGGCGTTGAAGATCCCGCCGCCGGCCCCAAGACCTGCGAAGATAACTCCACTGCCGGTCACGGTGTTGTGGTTGCCGCCGCTGCCCAGGTTATCGATGAGCGCACTATCGCTCATGCTGGTTGTGCTCCCCAGATAATTCATGATGGCGCCGCCGACTCCGACGCCCACCAAGCCCTCCACGCTCGCGGCACCGGTGTTGCTAACGCCGCCCTGGGCGGTGTTTTGCCAGAAAAGGCTGCTGGTGACCGACAGAGAGGTGGCTCCGATGGATTGGCTGCCGCCG
>Ga0182024_10020759_pt1 | contig 11982 bp, 11 predicted proteins | sample P32metaG_FD_120480 | JGI IMG/M metagenome (GOLD analysis project Ga0182024, IMG submission 120480) | Permafrost microbial communities from Stordalen Mire, Sweden - P3-2 metaG (Illumina Assembly) | ecosystem: Environmental > Terrestrial > Soil > Wetlands > Permafrost | place: Sweden: Stordalen... | reverse complement strand
CGTCTCGAATTCATCGCGTCTGCTGAGCCGCTCGTTCATTACCGCGCCGATGGCACAAGTGCGAACGGCACAGCGGAGGTATTTCTCGGCGCGCAAGCAGTGGTAATTCATGGTGAAGGCTCAAAACCGACGATCTCGGCAAGTTACTTTCGGCGCGTCTACGATGGCGGAGTACCAGAGGTTGATTTTGGAAGCCCTCGCAATTCATTTCTGCTTCTTGTTAGCGCCGACGTTAAGGGGTTTCACTATGATGCAAATGCCATCTTCAACGAGCAAACTCAAGAGGTGTTGCATAGAGTTCAATTCGGCCAGACACTTTCCATTTCACATCCCGTCGTCGGGAAGCTCTCGCTTTCGGGTGAAATTTGGCACTTTACGCAACCGTTCCTGCGCGGCCACGCCGTTGGGAATCTTTGGGCAGTGAGCTACGCGGCCCGGAAAACGCTCGTCTTCGATGCAGGGTTCAATCGAGGGCTGACCAGCACGTCCACGCGCTGGGAGGCGTTTGTCGGCTTCACGTATTTGTTTCCGCGCCGTCTCTGGTAAGAGGGTGCGCAGTGTCTGAAGTCATCTCTGGGTTGGATTGTAGGTTGAGATTCTTGGGACAACACCGGTAACCTACTGATGATTTAGGATACTTCGATCTGGAGACTCGGGTGCCCGAACCGCTCGAAAATCCGTTCGGCCCAAAAGCGTTACCCATGTCTTAGGTACGTTGTGTCACCCATGTCTCCGGGTCGGACCCACCTTTGAATGGTGGGCCTGGGCGAACTTGAACCACCGACCACGCCCTTATCAGTATTGAGGTCGTAGGTCCGCCGGGTAGCATTGGCGGAGCACACCTGCTATTTGAAGTTGAAATGCGCTGTTCTTTGGTTGGTCGCCACGCGGCGGCTGGTGGCTTTGGCGACGCCGCCTCTTTTTTTGGAGTATGAGGACGTGTTGAAGCGTCCCGAGCATCGGCTCGCGCATGGCCTGGCGCCCGAGGCGATTGCTGAAGAGTTTCTCGCGGAGTTAGCCGCGTTGATCGAGCCGGTCGAAGTTCATTGTGTCATGGAAATGATCAAGCGCCACGTCGCTTCCAGTCTGACCACGGCGCTCTTGTGGGGCTGATTCTGAGCGACGCAGATCAAGCCATCATGTTCGAGGCGGCGGATGGGGCGCTATTGGGATTGAATTGATTTTTGCCGATGACCTACAGCACGCCGGTTACTTGAGAATCCGGACGACCTCACTCATGGTCACGTCCTGGCATGATTGTTGGTTCCAGGTTGCCCGTTCCGTCCAGAGTGGAGATCACTTCGCACAAGCTGACTTCCCAATACTAACCCCCGGATTAGAAGCCGGATAGCTTCCGGATCGTGACGAACGGCCATCTCTCAATAACTACTGTGAGACCCGTGCGGTTGCGATCTGCCTTTCAGCCTTGCTTCCGTCGGGCCCAGGGGCGTTCAACTCGATAGATTGGGGTAGCAGTCGGATTCTTCTGTGAGGCCGAAAGCAGCTTTCGCCTCTTGAGAAGTCTTACGGCCCCTTGCACAGCGGACTTCGACAGTCCCGTGCCCTCCGCCAATTGCTGGTGGCTCAACGATACGACCTTCTGGCCTGCACCCACGGTGCGCCTCCATACATGGAGATATACCAGAAACGCCGAAGGTCGTTTTTCGTGCTCGGTGAGATCGCGCATAAGCACGTCAAGAATGTAACTATCCAGCAGAACGTGCACAAGCAAAGCCTCTCTGTTGTTAAATCCACTACAGCACCTAATACTATAGTGATTCGATTTTACTTTTCAACTGGCGCATTCGACCCTAGACTGATTTCTCGTCAGGAGGACGACCATGATCAAGGCAGTTAAGTTTGTGAGCATTCCGGTTCGAGATCAGGAGGAGGCACTTGCCTTTTACACCGAGAAGCTTGGATTCCAGGTCCTGACTGACCAGCCTTTTAATGCGAACCAGCGCTGGATAGAACTGCGAATTCCGGGCAGCGAGACCAAGGTGGTTTTGTTCACACCTCCCGGCCATGAAGATCGAATCGGCACCTTCTCGAACGTGACGTTTATGACCGACGACCTCGATCGCACTCATCAAGAGTTGACGGCCCGAGGCGTGGTGTTCACAGCTCCGCCGACGAAGCAACCCTGGGGTCAGTTTGCGAAGTTCCAAGATATAGACAGCAATGAATTTGTACTATCAACCAAATGAGCGACGGCTGTTTAACTTTTCTCAAATCCAGTGGCGAGGAAGGAGGACAACCATGATGAAGCACCTTGTTGGTCGGCCTCTTCGTGTTATTCGCTCTGGCTGCAGTCGCACAACAGACGCCGTGCACGGACAAGACCTCGCGCAATACAGCCATGTTGGGACAACTGCCCAGCACCCGCCCCAGCAAGATCTGCTGCTTGCGCTTTCATTCTGTCGCGCTGTTTACGGGCTGACTTTTCGTAAGGGACGATCGGGAATGCTACGACGGAAAAACGAGGCAAGACCTCTTGCTGCCTGTTAGCCGCAAAGCCGCTCTGAGCCTACCCACAGTTGAGCCAGATCTCTGAGGTTGTGTTTGTATGTACGCGTTACCAAGTATTTTTTCCCACCTTTTACACGCAGCCTGTACTCCCCCGTCGGTAAAGGTTGTATCTCCTCCACGGCCGAAATATTCACGACGACCGAGCGGTGGATGCGAATAAAACCGTACGGTTTGAGCTTCTCCGCCATGGACGAGAGGGACTCGTGCACCAAATGGGGGTTAGGTAGGTGTTGCAACGAAACGTAATTACCTTCGGCTTGCACGGCCAAGATGTCGGCTAAATCCAAGAGTAGGATGCTACCCTTTGCCTTGAACGCGATTCGTGGCGCCTGTCGTTTTGCTATAACCTCCCACTGCCGCAAGACTCCCATGAGATTTGCAGCATCACCTCGGATTACCGGAAGCAATGATGTATCTGCAGCTTCGCAGAACTCCTCCGCTGTCGGTTCAAGAGTGTAATCCTGTCTACTCTTGGTGGAGCAAATCGTGGCTCCCCGCAGTGGGCTAGCCGAAACGTCCGCATTAGCGTGAGCAGCTTGTTGAACAAACATCCCACGTGCAATGGCCTTCTGATCCTGAATTTCACGGGCGCTCATGATGGAACCCCTTGCTCTCTCGTTGCGACTTCCTGGTACCCGAAGTGAGATGGACGAGTGCGCTGCTTCTCGATGTAATGGCCCTACATAACCGGAGCAGCGGATCCGTCTGTCCACCTGCCCACGGGAACGACAAACACGTCGATTGGTTGAGCGCCTTTGAATTGTAGATTCAGCATCAGCGGTGACTTCGGCGGATCGGCACCCCACGCCTTACCTTCGAGGCCCGCAGATTACTTCTGCCCAGTGCTCACTGCTGACGGAAAGCTGGATTGCGCGCCGAAATAACACTCAATGGATTGCAACTTTCCGTTCTTGATTCGAAGATACTCCACGTTCCGGAACGATTTACCGTTCTTGGTGTGGCAAAGATACTTCACAAAAGCATCCCCCGCGCCAGTGGTGATTCGCTCGAGGTCAAAGTGTCCGATGAAATCAACCTGTGTGTCCCAGCATTGCGCTTTGAAAGTGCTCTTGCTGATGTGGTCGTCGCCGGCCGCGCTCGTAAAGGTGAAGTTGTCGGCGAGTAGCATATTGAACGTGTCCAAATCCTTCTTTTCCCACGCCGCGTACCACTTACGGATGATCTCCTCGTTCGTTAAGTCCTGCCCTCCCAATGCGCTGGCCCTTGCCAGTCCGGGTAGGGTCACCGCACCGACCAGCGCGCAGGCTCCCGTTGCGAGCAGATTCCTGCGCTGCATTGTGATCCTTGTCATTGTTCGTTCTCCTTTTCATGATGTAGTTTGAAACGCTTAGCCCGGTCGCGATGCGGTCAGCCCCGCTTGTAGCTGTCCGGTGGCCGAAGAGACCTCAGCCATCCGACGATATTTCTGATTCCCGTTTTCCACACCTTCGGATCTTGAGCATTCTTTGCTAACGTCGCGTAGCCCTCGACCGTCGCGATCAAAAAGCTGGCAGCCTCGTCTGGATTCACGTCGCGGCGAACTGTTCCATGGGACTTTCCCCTCCGCAAAAGCGTTGCAACACCTTCCTGCCAGTCAAGGAATATCCTCTCCAGTCGCTTGCGGAATTGCTCGTCCAGCGGAGACATCTCCTGTGACAAAAGGAGCAGCAGACAACCCGCGCGAACGTCTCGGGGCCCAGATGGTATCCGCCGGACAACGCCGATCAAAATGTCGATGGCTTCCCCCTCGCTACACATAGGACGCAACCACCTGTCGCGCATAAGTTTTGCGATTTTCTCTTCGACGACGGCATAGCCTAGGGCTTCCTTGCTCTCGAAGTGGTAATAGAGCGCTCCCTTGGTGACGTTGGTGGCGGCGAGAATTGTGTCGATGCCGGCACTCTGGAAGCCTGATCTGTGAATCTCTCGAAAGGCGGCTTGCAGCAAGCGTTCCCGTGTACGCTCCGGATCACGGGCCTTTCGTTTCTTCTCGTGAGCAACTAACATACAAACTAGTATGTATGTTAGACCATTTGAAAATCAACCGAAATGATCTGTCTGACTCTTTGCTGGTCCGTGTTCTCGAATTTCGTAACCTCTCGCAGTTTGTGTATGAAAAGTTGGAGAACCAGTCGCTCTGGTCGTTTGTGGGTCGCCCCAGGAAATTGTTAATCCGCAACTCGTCCTCGAACTCTCAAATATCGGGCCTGTTGTGTCACGTAATCGTCGTGAACCTGGAACACCACCTGCTTCTTCAGTTGTCACTCAGCAGGAATTTGTCGAGTTGTGGGCCAATTCTGCTCTCAATTGCACACTAACTGTCAGAGCGCCGGGTGGCACGTGACGTAAATCGCCAGTCATGTTGGCACGGCGACTTTCATCGAAGGAAAAGAGGACACATGAACACGCTAAGACGGTTGCGGAATCTCTGGATACCGTGCGTTACGACGATTGTTCTGGGTTGCTTCAGTGACGCGGTCGCTCAGACGAGCTACAAAGTTGTCGATTTGGGCGTTGTAAACGACAAGGACAATTTCAGTTGTGCCATGGACCTCAATAATTTCGGCTGGACGTTGTCCCAGGAGGGTGTCATGGACCCAGTCTCGCTTAATGCCGGCGCGATAGTCTTACCAGGCCAATCGGTGATAAACATCGGCGAATTCAAGATCGACCTCGGCACGCTTGGCGGACAGAACAGTTGGATGAACTGGGGCGGCATCAACGACTTCGCGCAAGCCGTGGGTGAGGCCGAAACGGCGGTTCTTGACCCGGACGGCGAAGACATTTGCGGCTTCGGCACACACCTTACCTGTCGCCCATTTCTTTGGCAAAACGGAAGCATGAGGGCTCTCCCGACGCTGGGCGGAAATAACGGCTCGGCCAGCGATATCAATAACCGCGGGGAAATCGCAGGCACTGCGCAAACGACTGTCAGTGACCCCACATGCTCACCATCCAAGCCTCTCCAGACTATATTGCCGGTATTATGGGAAAAGGGCGGAGTCCGAGCTCTTCCGACCGTGGATCGCGATCCAGACGGGATCGCATTCGCGATCAACGATCAAGGCCACGCCGTAGGCGGCACGGGAGACTGCGCCGGTGCGATTCACGCCGTTTCTTGGGAAAACGACACTGCCGTTAAGCTTCAAGACCTCGGATACGGCGCGACCGCCCAAGGCATTAACCACCAGGGCCAAATTGTTGGGATAGTTAATAGTCCTGGCACCATATTTGCCGCGCTTTGGGTAAACGGCGCACTCACAAACCTCGGCACTCTGCCGGGAGATTTTGCCGCCATAGCCACCGGGATCAACAACCGCGGCCAAGTGGTGGGAAGCACGCTGGACTCCGGCTTCAACTGGGTCCACGGCTTCATCTATCAGGACGGCAAGATGACCGACCTGAACACGCTGTTTCCTGCGAGTTCCAACCTCTACGCAAGAATGGCTGACAAGATCAATGAGCGCGGACAAATCACGGGCATGGCCACAGTGCTCAGCGGGCCGCATACGGGCGACATCCACGCCTTTCTGGCAACCCCTGTAAATGAAAGGGTCGACAGGTCAGTTGCAGATCTCGCACCTACGCAGCCGAAATCCGATTTGCCCGCGAATGTTAAGAAACAGCTCTTGAAGAGATTCGGACTCGGCCGGATCGACCAATAGGGGTGTTCGTCACCCGGGGTATGTGCCTGGTCTCTGGCTCGGTTTGCTTCCCCAGACGCGACGGCAACCACGATTAGGAACACGAACCCGTGAGGCGTGCCGTTTAACACGCCTCACGGGTTCTTTTTCGATACGAAAAATTAATTTGAATTTTCCTCCCCAGTTAGGCGTTGCCTGGAATCCCAAGGGAAATGGCAATACCGTTCTTCGCGCGGGCATCGGGCTCTCTTGCGAGAATGTCATCTATAACAACATTTTTGGTCGCCCTTATCGTGAAAAAACGGGTGCGTTTCTCGCGACCCGCATCGCGTCTGGCGGAGGGGCAGCGCTCGGCTGAGAGCGACATCTAACCTTGCGCGTGCGATTCTTTTGGTCGCAGAGTCCCGCGACGCAGCGCGCGCTCCTTCATGAGCGCAAAAAATACGGGCACGAGAATCAGGACGTGAATCGTTGAGGTGATCATGCCGCCGACGAGAGGGGCGGCAATGGGTTTCATTACGTCCGCGCCCACACCGGTTTCCCAAAGAATGGGAATAAGGCTGGCAAGCACTACGCACACCGTCATTAATTTTGGCCTCAGGCGGTGGACAGCTCCTTCGATCACGGCTGCTCCGATGTCTTCGTGGCGCACAGGAACGCCGGATTTGAGCCTGTGGTTCAAAGCTTCGTGGAGATAGACAACCATGACAACTCCGGTTTCAACGGCAATGCCGAAGAGCGCGATGTAGCCGACCCACACCGCTACGCTAAAGTTGTAGCCGAGCAACTTTTGCAGAATCAGTCCGCCCGTCAACGCATAGATCGTCGGGAAAATGAGGACAGCGGCTTCGGTTACGGAATGAAACACCACGTAGAGCAACATAAAGATTACAAAAAAAACGATCGGCAGAATGAGTTGCAGTCGCTCTTTTGCCCGCAATTCGAATTCGTATTCGCCGGACCATTTGTAGGTAAAGCCGGGAGACAGGTTGAGTTTTTGTTTGAGTAAATTACTCGCTTGCGTGACGAAACCCCCATAATCTTTCGTGTTCAGATCGATGTACACGTAACCGGTCAGCGCCCCATCTTCGTCTCGGATCATAGAGGGTCCCCGAGAGAACGAGATTTTCGCTACATCGGAAACTGGAATTTGTGCGCCGGAGGGCGTGCCAATCAGGACACGCCGCAATTCTTCGACGTTGTCCCTGAAGTCGCGGTTGTACCGGACATTGACTGGATACCGCTCGCGGCCCTCGACGTTTTCGGCGACCATTTCGCCGCCGATTCCCGAAGTGACCGCCTGTTGCACATCAGCGATAGTCAGGCCGTAGCGAGCCGCCTCTGCACGATTGACTTCGACGTTGAGATAAAAGCCCTCCGAAACGCGCTCCGCGAAGATGGAGCGCATGTCAGGAATCGCAGAGAGTATCTGCTGTACTTGCGCGCCAACTTGTTGGATGCCCTCCAGATTCGGTCCCTGAATCTTCAAACCGAGAGGCGTCTTGATGCCTGTTAATTCCATATCGAGGCGGTTTTCGACCGGCATGGTCCAGGTGTTGGACAACCCAGGAAACTGGAGTTTCGCATCCATTTCGTGAATGAGTTTTTCGTACGTCATCCCCGGCCGCCACTTACTACGCGGCTTGAGCATGAGTGTCGTGTCATACATATCCAGGGGAGCATTATCGGTCGCGCTGTCGGAACGTCCGATGGACCCGAAGACGCTCTCGACTTCGGGGAATGTGCGGATGATGCGATCCTGTTCCTGGAGCAGTTGCGAAGCCTGTCCGATGGAGATTCCGGGTAAGGCAGTCGGCATGTAGAGCGCCGAACCTTCAAAGAGCGGCGGCATGAATTGACTGCCGATGCGGAGGGCGAGTGGAAGCGTGACGATCAGAAAAATCAAATTGAGGAGCAAGGTGGTTTTCCGGAACCTTAGGCAGAGACGCAGAATGGGCAAATAAATAGCCTGGGTGATTCTTGAAATGGGATTCCGCGATTCAGGAATCAGGCGCCCACGGATGAATAGGATCATGAGCACCGGCACAAGCGTGATAGCCAAGACGGAGGAGAAGCCAACCGCCAGCGTCTTCGTCCACGCCAGGGGGCGAAACATGCGTCCTTCCTGCGCTTCTAATAAAAAGACAGGCAGGAATGAAACCACAATGATTACCAGCGAAAAGAAAATCGCGGGACCAACTTGTTTCGCTGAATCCAACAGGATTTTCCGTCTCTGCGGCTCAGAAAGTGGCTCGGATTGCGAGGTTTGGTGCTCGGAAAGCTGCCGGTATCCGTTTTCGACCATGACGATGGCGGCGTCCACTAAGACGCCAATCGCCAACGCCAAACCGCCAAGCGACATGATGTTCGAGGTGACATGGAGGTAGTACATCGGGATGAAGGCTGCGAGCACGGCGATAGGCAGGGTGAGAATCGGAATCAGCGCGGAACGGAAGTGGAATAAGAAGAGGATGATGACTACGCTGACGATGGCGGCTTCTTCGAGCAAGTCGCGCTGCAGCGTTTCGATGGAGGCGTGAATCAATCCAGAGCGGTCATAACCGGACACTACCTCGACGCCGGGAGGCAACGACGGCTTGATCTCAGCGAGTTTTTTCTTGACGCCGTCGATGACGGTCAGAGCATTCATCCCGTCGCGCATCACAACAATCCCGCCAACGGTTTCGCCTTCGCCCTGCCACTCAGCGACTCCTTCACGAATGTCCGGCCCAAACATAACCGTTCCCAAGTCGCGGATGAGCACCGGCGTGCCGTTCTTGGTTGCAACGGGAACGGTTTCGAGGTCGCCGAGCGAATGCAAATAGCCGAGGCCGCGAATCATGTATTCGGCCCCGCCCATTTCAAGCAGGCGTCCACCCACTTCATTCGTGCTGGCTCGAACTCTTTCGATGACCGTTGAGAGAGGAATTCCGTAAGCGCGGAGTTTGTCGGGGTCCACGTTGACTTGGTACTGACGCACGAATCCGCCAATCGTGGCTACCTCAGCCACTCCGGGAACAGTCGCGAGCTGGTAGCGCAGATACCAATCTTGAAGGCTGCGCAAGTCAGCCAAACTGCGTTGATGGCTGTGGTCCACAAGCGCGTATTCATAAACCCATCCTGCGCCGGTCGCGTCCGGCCCGATGACAGGATGTACGCCCGAAGGCAAACGTCCCGTGATCTGTTGCATGTACTCCAACACTCGCGACCGTGCCCAGTACAAGTCTGTCGTGTCTTCAAAGACGACAAAGACGTAGGAATCGCCAAACATGGTTTGCGCACGCACGGCCTTTACGTGCGGCGCGGCGAGAAGCGTCGTGACCACGGGATAGGTGACCTGGTCTTCGATGAGGCTCGGAGGCTGACCAGGCCAAGGCGTGTGGATAATCACTTCCACGTCGGAAATGTCTGGCAACGCGTCGAGCGGAATGTGACGAAGGGCCCAAATCCCTGAGAGCACAAGCAGGAGTGTTCCCATGAAAACGAGGAAACGATTTTGCGCGCACCAATCAATCCATCGGGAGATCACGTTACATCCCTCCCGTGGCGTTCACGCTCAGTTGCTTGGTAGCGATCGGTTGGCCATTCTTTTTTGCGAGGATGGTGACTTGCCAGGTTCCGCCGCTTTGAAGCTGTCCCGAACCTTCATAGAGGCCGTTGCCCTTGTCGCTGAGCGTGACGGGTGTACGCATCGATGCCATGCCCATCGTGGGCATCGCCGGCATGAAAAACGTCACGCTGACTTCCGCACCGGAGATGGCCGCTCCACTCGCATCTGTGAGTTTCACGCGAAACACGTTGCTTCCTTTCCGCGGTGTGGTCGGGTCAGAGATTAATTCGACATTTCCTTGCGGGACGTTGGTAGTAGAAGCCGCACCCGCACCGGGTGGAGGCGGAACGAAGGAACCGAGCGCAGCCTGAAGCTGGCTCTCGGAATCGATCAGGAAGTTTGCGGAGGTAACAATTTGTTCACCCGCTTGCAACCCCTTCAGCACGATAAAATCATCACCCACGCGGGAGCCCAACTGCACCTCCCGCGGCTCGATGTACCCGTCGCTACACTCGACAAAAGCAATCTCACGAGCGCCAGACTGTAGGACCCCGCTTGCGGGGATAACAAGCTGGCTCCCCATCGAGACCTTCAGACTCACGTTGACGAACATGCCCGGTTTGAGTTGCATTCCAGGATTAGAAAAGACAACGCGTACTTTGGCCGTTCGCGTATCCATATCCACTTGCGGATAGATAAAGTCCACGCGGCCAGTGAACGTCCGGCCCGGATAGGTATTCAAGGTGAGGATTGCAGGAGCGCCGATCTTTATGCGTGCGAGATCGTTTTGGAAGACCTGCGCCTGAACCCAAACGGTCGAAAGGTCGGCGATGGTATAGAGGCGCATTTCCGGCTGAACGGCAACGCTGGGTAGAGCATTGCGTTCGGTGATGTAGCCGGACACCGGCGAATCGACTTCCAGTTCCTGCTGCACTTGGCCAGTGGATTCGAGGCGGGTGATTTCTTTTTGCGGAACGCCCCACTGCTGGAGGCGCTCCCGAGCCGCGTCGAGCAGCGATGCTGCGCTGAAGGCGACGCCTTGCACCGTACTCTGCGCTACTTGCTGCTGATTTTGCTTGGCCACCAAATATTCCCGCTCGGTGGCCACTAGATCGGGACTGTAAATTGTGAATAGCGGCTGGCCTTTCCGGACGTATTGGTACGTGGCGTCGGCAAATACTTTCTGGATATAGCCGGAGAACCGCACTTGGACGTAGGCCAGCCGCCTTTCATCCACAGCGACACTGCCGGTGGTGCGAATCTCGTCGGCGACCGATTTGCGTTCTACCTTGCCGGTTCTTACCCCGATGCTCTGCAACCGTTGCGGAGAGATCTGCACCGGAACGAGCGGCGCTTCTGTCGATGCAGGGGGTGTGGCCATCGAGTTGGCCATAGAATCCTGTGCGGTGGAATCTGCCTTTTTGGTTTCCGAATCCGCCATCGGCTTCGCATCGCGATAACGCAGCCACAATCCAAAAAGAACAGCAGCGAGGACCGCGTTTCCAATTAGTGCCAGCAAGAACCCTGTGCGATACGTTTTCATCTCTTCGCTCCTTCTTCATGCAATGCGAGTCCCGTGAGTTGTTCGAGGCGCGCGATGGCAGTCTCGTATTCAGCGATGTTCTGCCAGTAGTCCTCGTCAAGATGCAGCACATCGAGAAAAGCCGTTAGTACCGCCTGAAAATCCTGTTTGTTCGATTGGTAGGCAGCGAGGCCTGCTTGAAATTCCGAACGCGCCTGCGGAGACAGTCCTTCGCGGTGAATCTTGAGCAGTTCGGCGGTCTGCTGCACGATCACGTATTGCGAGCGCAAATCCCCAGCGAGTTGCTGTGATTGCACCTGGAATTCGCTTCTGGCACGAAGCTGCTCCGATTCGGCCTGGGCCAGTTCAGGGCGATGCTTGCGGCTGCGATAGATCGGGACCTTGATGCCGACGCTCAGCATGTAATAGGCGCGGAATTGGGCGGGGTCCGTGCGTTGCCACATGTACTGCACGTTGAAGTCGGGATAAGAGTCTTTGCGGGCCAGGTCCACCTGCAACGACTGCTTTTCGATCATTTTCTGCGCGGCAGCGATTTCCGGATTCTGCACTTGCGAGGCGGCCAGAAGTTCGGCGTACTCTTGCACAAGAGGCGTTTCGAGAAGATCGGCCGGTTCAATGTCCGGTGATTCCTGTGAACGGTTGAGAAGTTGTTTGAGCTGGGCTTCGAGCTTTCCGACCTGAAGATGATGCATGGCGATTTCGCGAAGCAGCTTCGT
>Ga0182024_10020758_pt1 | contig 11982 bp, 11 predicted proteins | sample P32metaG_FD_120480 | JGI IMG/M metagenome (GOLD analysis project Ga0182024, IMG submission 120480) | Permafrost microbial communities from Stordalen Mire, Sweden - P3-2 metaG (Illumina Assembly) | ecosystem: Environmental > Terrestrial > Soil > Wetlands > Permafrost | place: Sweden: Stordalen... | reverse complement strand
CGCACCGGTCGGCACCGTGACGAACTTGGCCCACACCAACAAGCCCGGCGCGAGCATGGCGGCAATGCCGACCGAGGTCACGATCGTGAGCCACCATTCGAGCTTCTTATTCTCCGGTTCGTAGTGCGCCTTGACCCCTTGTCGATGCCGGTAGCGCACGATGCAATAGGCCATGAAAAGGTTGACCGCGACGAAGACGACGCCCGTGACCCAGAATGTCAGATTGACGGTCTCGTCCATCCTCGTCCAACTGGACGCAATCGGCGTAAACCACCACGGGCTCAAGAAGTGAAACAGGACGGTGCCGATGACCAAAAGGATCACTGCACATGCCAATAGCATTTTGCCCCCTGCGTAAACTCAAACCCGAGTGGATCAAACCCCTTGTGTCGGGGCCGCCGAAACTCTTTTCACGGTGCTGAACGGATTGATGAAGTGCGAATCGACCGCCACCATTTCGGCGTCCGGATGTTTTTCGCGCATCATCTTGAGCACAACCTCTTCTCGATGCCTGCGGACGTAGACCAATATGAGGAACTTGCCGGCCTCCAGCTCGTCGTGAAACTTGGCGAGCTTCTTATGCTCGCTATCGATTCCCACGAGGCCGCCTTCCCAGGCGCCAAACAACGTGGCCACACCGACCAGGAGCGCATAAACGAACGTCGGGACCACATGCTCGTGGAAGGGCTTCGTGTACAAGAGCAATCCGATGCCCGCCATTCCGAACAGAAGTCCGAGCGCGGCGCCAATGAACCCGTCGCGCACGATATCCAGGGTTTCGAAGTAGTTGCCGGCATGAATATGATGCCGCTTGAGGCCCGCGTGGTCGCGGCAAATGACGTGCAGGTAGAAATCCTGGACGCCAACCTCATGCAGGTCGGCCGACACCTGGTCGGTCGTCGCTATTGTGGAAGTGAGAAAGTAAATACACTTCATGGTCCCCCCTGCGATTCTTTAGATACGCCGGCCTATGAACGGAATTCTCTTTCAGCCAACGCTATCAGGCACCGTCATTTATATGTTGTAGAGCCACAGCCGCGACCAGTCTGGCATAAGCATTGTTGCGTTGGAAGATGCGAGTCGATGTGTGCAGTGCAGCATAATTGCCCGCAGCATGCAGCGTTCGCAACAGCGCGTGCTAGTATTCAACGCGACTGGCAAAAATTGTTCGGGGAGTCGAACGATGGACATATTTGTGGTTGTCATCATTGCGGCGATGCTTTTTACGGTGGCCACGATGTTTTTGGGCGTGTTGACCATGTCGGGAGGCGGGTCGACGGACAAGACCCTCAGCACTCCGCTCATGTGGGCGCGCGTAGGGTTTCAGGCGTTCACGCTATTACTGCTGTTCGCTGCCATACGATTGCGCTGACGCGTCTCATTGCGCCGAAGCCTTGACGCGGCGAATCGTGTGCGCGCGTCGAATCATCGCGCAACACGTTCTGGTTGATACATGGCTTCATTCGCCGTGCTACCGTTTCGCAACTCATTCACTTGATGCGAGTCACCGTGCCAGACACCAAATCTTCAGATAGGCATTTTTTCAACTCATTCAGTTTGATCCTCGGCGTCCTCATCGTATTCGCGATCCTCCTATTCGTGGTTGCACGGACGATCGGCAGGGACACTCAGGACCAGGATGTGCTGCTGGATCCGCTGCGCCTCAAGAGCGTTCAGCAAAACATAGCGCCGTTCGCTCATGTCGCCGTTGCGGGCCAGGACAATTCCGCGCTGGCAATTCTGGTAGCGCCCAAGAGCGGTGCTCCTGCGGCGGACGTGCCGACCACCGGCGAGCAGGCGTACAAGCAAGTCTGTTCGACTTGCCATTTGCAGGGTATCAATGGCGCACCGAAAATAGGCGATCATGAGGCATGGGGGCCGCGCATCGCCCAAGGTAAGGAAGCACTTTACGCGCATGCCATCGCCGGCAAAGGCAACATGCCCCCGCGCGGGGGGACGACCTGGCCTGACGCTACGATTCACATGGCTGTTGACTACATTGTTTCGCTCAACAAGTAAGCTGATCCAGCGGCGGTAATTTTGCCGGCCGGGTGATCGATCAATTCGAAACGCGAACGAATCCGTCCGCGCTCCAGTGTTCGCTTCCGACGCCGTGATGCACGAAGAAGAGCCCGTCCGGATCATACTTGCGCTTGATACGCGCGAGCTCGGGGTAATTGCGACCCCAAAATGAACTCTGCCAATTACGTTCGAAGAAATCGGTCTCCGCGACGTATGAGCCGCCCGACGGGGCGAGACTCGACAACTCAGCAATGGCCAGCCCGATCCGCGCGGCCGCATCGCGCGCAGCCGCGAGGTCTGGTTCCGCAGCAGGCATGCCGGCGAAGGCGGGCGGCGCGCCCGAACCGATGATGACGAGTGCGAAAGCATTCAACACGGCTGGATTCATCGAGGTATTTCGCGCCGCCTCGATTTCCGGGGCCGGTGCTCCCGCCAGACCTTTGTTGAAATGCAATGCCATCTCCCAGTGACGGGTGCACGCGAATACCGCGTCGGCCAGCTTCGCGCAGCGATCCTGATCGAGCAGTTCTGCCTGAAGCCACAGCGATTTGTAAGCTTGGATCGTCCAGCCCACTTGCTCGTGATCGGCCGCCCAGAGGAAGTGATGTTCCGGCGCACCGCGCCGATCGTCGCTCACGATGAATCCCGTGCCATTGCGCTTGAGGAAGCCGGCATCCCAGAAATGGCGCGCCGGCAGACTGATCGCATTGAACTCTCTGATGAGGGTGTACGCGGGATTTGCCCGCGACCAGTCCAAGAAGGGCGCCCAGGCCGCCAGCGCTTGTTCGCGCGTCATCCCGCTAAAGACCATCGAGATTCGCAGCGTGTTGTCGGTTTGGAAGATCATCTGTTCTCCCCAATGCGGGTTGAACAAAGTGGACTTGTAAAAGCCGAGCGCCCGCGCGATCAATTCGCGGTACGCCGCATCGGTGGACGCGCGGATGCTGCCGAATGCGGCACCAAAGTTCTCGGGCAACTCGCGCGTGCGTAGCGTCAGACGCGTGATCACGCCGAAGGTCCCGCCGCCGCCGCCCTTGATGGCCCAGAACAAGTCGGCGTTCTGGCACGCGTTGGCAATGCGGACCTCGCCGTCGGCCGTCACGATCTCGGCCTCGAGAAGTCCCGCGGCGGCCATGCCGTATTGTTTGGAAAAGCTGCCGAACCCGCCGCCCTGAATCAGGCCGGCGACGCCGACGCTGGTGCAGCCACCGCCTTGCACGTAGCGCCCGGCGCCGGTCGTGACTGCGTCGTAGGCGTCGATCCACATCGCGCCTGCGCCGACGCTGACCGCCGGCTGCGCTGCATCGCGTGCCTGGCAGCCGCTGGCCACGAATGCCTCATGCACCGTGACCATGTTCATGTGGCGCATCCAGACCAGCAGCGAGTCGGCGGAACAGGAGTTGCCCTGATAGCTGTGTCCTCCGCCTTTGACGACGAGCCGCAGCGAGTGCTCGCGGGCGAAATTGACGGCGGCGACGATGTCGTCGGTGGTTTCAGCGGCAACCGCATAGGCACTCGGCTGCGAACGCCACGCGCCGGCCCAACCGCTGGTCTGCGTCAGGGCAACCTGATCGCCGAGATAGAATGGGTTTTTCAGACCGGCCAATGCCTCGCGGCAGGACTCGGAATCCGGCGCGCCGGCACAGGCAGAGAACGGCGACTGGGGGCGGGCCAGCCGACCTTTAGTGCGCCGATTCAAGTTTTGCCAATCCTCGAGAGTTGGCCAGCCGGCGCGTCCCGGCCGACTGCGCTCCCGGAGCTTTTTTGATATCGGGCCAGAAGCCGCCCCGGCATCCGCGCCCCGCAACAACAACGGCAACACGGCGGCGCCGATGATCGATTTGAGGAGATTTCTTCGTCGCATGCATCGCTCCGCAGGTGTGTCCGTAATGCGGGAGCCTGCGCGAGGCCCGCCGGCTTGCGCAAATGTCTTGGTTCGAGCGGGATCTATCGGGGGATGAGCGGCGAAATACGGCGTGCCAGGGCAACGAGGTCGTGCATGGGCGACATGCCGCCCATCGCCTGCAACCGCTCAGAGTCAGCCAACAGCACCATTTTCGCGCGCGCCCGTTCCGCGGCGGCGAGCAGCTTCTCCAATGATTTGACGTCGATCATCTCGGCGCCTTCCAGCACTACCACGTCATCCTTGGCCAGCGCATCGTCCGCCGTCGACAGGGCATGTCGTACGCGCTTACCTTGCGCATTCCAATGCGCGCGCGCCGCCTGCAAGAACTCATTCCGTTCGCCGGCGGACAGAGCGACGGCTTTGAAATCGCCCACGGCGATCACATCGGCGAACGCGTTGCGCAGCGACTCGGGCCAGTGTGCATCGTGTAGAGCGTCCGGTGCCGAACCATGAGCAGCCGTTCGTCGCTTTGCCATGGTATCTGCGCGCCGCAGCAGCGATTTCTCCGCTTCCATCAAGTCATGGCTCATGTACTGAGTCGGGCCGCCGTCAGCCGGAGTCAGGGCTACGAGTTCCGGGCACGCCATGATCTTGGACAGCGCCGCGTCCAGCTGCGCCGCGCCGTCCGTTCGCGACATCAGGAATTGGCGCAGATCAGCGCTCGAAAAGCTACGCCGCTGACGTGCCAAGGCACGGATGGCAATGGTCGGATCTTCAACGATGGCTGCGCCGTTTTCGTGCGCGATGCGGCGCTGTTGCGCGAATCTCGTCTGGAGATGTTCGGGCAGCGTCTTAAGGTCGCCCACCGCGTGGCCCACTCCGATTCTTCGAGCGGGTACGAGCTGTATCTGCTGATCTTCCAGGCTGCGGTGATCGATTCTGACGCGATGTCCGGCTCTGGCCAAATGCAGATTCGCGCAGTTTGCCCATGCAGACCGCCAGTCCAGCAAATTGCTCTTGCGGTTCCACTGGCGCATCTTGGGCCCGAATCCGGCCGCGGTTGCCTGGCGCAAAGTCAGCAGAACGTAAGCGTTGGGATTGTCGAGCCTGGTTCGCCGAATGCACATGTCCGCGACCATGCCCTTCGATACGAACTCGGCGCGCACGTACTCGCGCAGCAGCTCGATACACTGCGCGGAGTCGAGTTCGACGGGCAGGCTGATTTCGATCGCTCGCGCGAGCTGGGAATCTTTGCGCCGCTCCGCGGCCTCGACCCGATTCCACAGCTGCTCGCGGTCAAATACCCAGGCCGGCGCATCGGCGGGTGCAACGATCTCCGTGAATCCGACGCCCTCGCGGTGCAGGTGATTGTGCGTGACACTGTAGTATTCATCACGCAGCTTGGCCGCGGATTGAGCAGCAGCGGTTGCCACGATGCGCTGCCCACGGGCACGCGATATCACTGCTACGGTAAAATGATAAATTGCCAAGCAAACTTGCTCACTGCCATGAGCAGGAGAATGCAGCGATGTATAAGTGCTTGTCAAGTTGATGCCGGGCTTACCTGCGGCGCCGTCGCACCTGCAGGCGGCGATAGCCGAGAATCAGCTCGGGCATTTCGAAGCGGCAATCGCGCATGCGGAAGCGGCAATACGATTGCGGCAAGAGGCCGTGAAACCCTACATGTGCGCCGCATATGCGGCTGCGCGGCTGCACGGCGACGAGCAGGCGCTGGAATGGGTGGAGCGGGGACTTGCGTTGCACCCGGACGATTGCCTGGCGCTTTCCACCCGCGCGAACCTGCTACGAGGTTTGCACCGAGCAGAGGCGGCGCTCGAGAGCTGCCGGCGGTGGGCAGAGCTCGAGCCGCATGACGGCGCCGCGCAATTGTGTTGCGCGCGGGTCTACCACGAGCTACAGCTGAACGATCAGGCCATTGATGCCTATACGAAGGCGGCGGAATTCACGCTCAGGCCCGCGGGCGTGCTCACGGAGCTGGCGATTCTGATGTTCGAGCTGGGGCGCCGCGCTGACGCATCAGGAATGCTCGACCGCGCGTTTGCCGCCGACGGCAACTATGCGGCGGCGTGGTACACGCGGGCTGAAGCGAAGCGATTCGCGCCCGCGGATCCCGACATCGAGCTCATGCAACAGCAGTTGCAGCTGCGGGCCGCGGAGCCGCCGGGGCAGGTACTGCACGATACGATCCTGCTGCACTACGCGCTCGCCAAAGCTCATGCGGATCTCGACGATTACCCGCAGGCACTCATCCATCTGAATGCCGGCAGCATCCTCAAGCGCGGCACTCTTGATTACGATCCGGCCGCGGACGAGCGTTTCATGGCCGAGATGGCGCGCGCGCTCGGCGCGGCGTCAATCGAACGCCTGCGCGGCGCCGGCGTCGATACGAACGTGCCGATATTCATCGTGGGGATGCCGCGCTCAGGCACTTCGCTGTTGGAACAGGTGCTCGCATCCCACCCGGACGTTTTCGGCGGCGGCGAGAGTGCACGCATGCAAAGCCTGGTGGCAGAATCCGGGGACGACTACCCCGGCTGCCTGCACGCGATATCGCACGAGCGCGTCGGCGTCATGGCCGACCGCTACCTCAAGATGCTGCCGGCGCACCGCGCTGCGCACGTCACCGACAAAACGCCCTACAATTTTCTGCATCTCGGGCTGATCCATGTGATGTTTCCACAGGCACGCATCATTCATTGCGTGCGCGACCCCGTGGATACCTGTGTGTCGGTTTACTCGAAGTTGTTCGCCCAGGGCAACGAATTTTCCTACGACATCCTCGAGCTTTGCCGATACTACCGCGGCTATGCGCAGCTCATGGGGCACTGGCGCTGCGTCATTCCCTCGAATCGGCTCCTCGATGTCGAGTACGAGAAGCTGGTGCAAAATCTCGAAGGCGAGGCGCGGCGGGTAACGGATTTTTGCGCACTATCGTGGTCGGATGCGTGCCTGCGGTTTCAGGAAACACGGCGCGCCGTGCGAACCGCCAGCATGCATCAAGTTCGGGAACCGTTGTATCGATCCAGCGTGGGGCGCGCGCAGCGCTTCAACGGCCTATGGGCAACCCTGCGCGAGACGCTTGGTACCGCGGTCAGCGCGCAGCCTTGAGAGATCATCGACGCGCGCCGAGCCTGGCTAGAATCTCCGATAGTTCTTCGGGACTCATATAGAGATGCTCGCACACCCGGCCCCACAGCATCGCTGTCGGCACGTTGCGGTCGCCGCGTTCTTTTTGGGTTTCATGAAGCACATGCAAAACCACGCGCTCGGCGCGGGTTAGTCCGTCGCGGACATCAGGTATTATGTCGTTGGGAGGCGTAGCCATGACTCAAGTTACGATTTACCACAATCCGGCATGCGGTACGTCGCGCAATGTGTTGGCGCTCATCCGCAACGCCGGCGTAGAGCCGCATGTGATCGAATATCTGAAGACGCCGCCCGATCGGGCAACCCTGGAGTCCTTGCTGGCGCAAATGGGCATGAAGCCGCGTGAGTTGCTGCGTGAGAAAGGTACGCCCTACGGCGAACTTGGTCTGGCTGATGAGCACTTGAGCGATGCTCAGTTGCTCGATGCCATGGTGTCGCACCCGATCCTCATCAACCGGCCGATCGTCGTGACCCCCTGGGGCGTGAAGCTTTGCAGGCCTTCTGAAGCGCTGCTGGAGATTTTGCCGCTGCCGCAGAAGGAACCGCCCGAGAAGTAGACGTTCGGATCGGGCCGCGCGCGCTCCGCAATGCGAAGAGCGCGCGGCACATCGTTATTGGACCCTATCGATAGCCGCGTCATCCATGTGCAGCCGGAAGTACAACGCTTTGCGCAGCGAGTGAATGGCGACCTGCGTGTCATGGATGGCCTGAGCCTTGTTGCCACCGAAGTCATCGGGAGCCTTCTCCATTTCTTGGAGCGCCTGCTGCATGTGGTGAATCGCATCGACGATTCTGGGATGTGCGGCTTCCTCGCTTTGAATGCTGAGTTGCGGAGCTGCAAACGAGGGCGTCGCGCTGATCGATAGTGCCGAGATCGCGGCCAACGTGCCGGCCATGAGAAGATGACGTGCGCTGAGTTTCATTGATCGACTCCTTGGTGTTTTTAACGATACAGCCTGCCCGGCGCAATGTTTCAGTTGTAACGCATTCTCAGGAAAGGAACGCGCCCATGCTAAGGGACACGAGCTTGGTGGTGCTCGGCGGCAGGGGCAGCGGCGGGAGAATTCTGTCTCCACACACCGGCGCGCGGGCGCGTTCGACTAAATTTGCAATGTCGACAGCTGCGCCAACGCCGATTCGACTTGCGCGCGGGTGGTCTTAAGTCCCAGGCTGAAGCGCACCGCGCCGACGCCGTTCTCGGGCGTGATGCCCATCGCTTTCAAGACAGGCGACAGCTCGATGCTGCCCGCATGGCAGGCGGAACCCGTCGAGGCTGCGATGTCGGGAAGGCGGGCCAAGAGTTCGCCTCCGACGGCGCCTAAGAACGACACGTTCAGCGTATTCGGCAGGCGCTCGACGGGGTGGCCATTCAGCAGCACGCGCGCGCCGAATCGTTCCTGCAATCCATTCCAAAATGCATCGCGCAACTTACGAATTTCCTCGTTGGGTGCAAGCTCCATCGCGAGCGCGCAAGCAGTGCCAAGCGCCGCGCACAAAACAGCACTTTCCGTGCCCGCTCTGCGGCCGCGCTCATGCTGCGCGCCGTGAATCAGCGGCTCGAGCCTCAAGCCGCTGCGTACGTACAGCGCGCCGACGCCCTTTGGTGCGTAAATCTTATGGCCCGCGATCGATAACATGTCGACGCCCAGCGTGGCGATCTGCGTGGCAATCTTCCCCACGGTTTGCGCCGCATCCGTGTGGAGTGGGATGCCATGCTCGCGCGCGATCCGGGCGCACTCCGCGATGGGCTGGATCGAGCCGACTTCGTTGTTCGCATGCATCACACTGATGAGCGACGTGTCCGGCCTTATGGCGCGGCGCAAGTCATCTGGATCGATCCGCCCGGTACCATCTACCGGGATCACCGTGCAGGTCGCGCCCAGCCTCTCCAGAAAGGCGCACGGCGCAAGAATCGCCGGATGTTCGATGGCAGTGGTGACGATGTGCGTGTTGGCAACGCCGCGCGCGAACGCCAAGCCCTTCAGCGCAAGATTGTTTGCCTCGCTGCCGCCACTGGTGAATATCACCTCATTGGGCTCGCAGCCCAGCAAGCGCGCAATCCGCCGGCGTGCGTCCTCGACGATCAGACGTGCAGGCTCGCCGGCCCAGTGCGCGCTCGAGGGATTACCATAGCTGTCCAGCGCGGCCTGCATCGCCGCCGCGACGCGCGGATGTACCGGCGTGCTGGCGTTGTAGTCGAAATACAATGGTTCCATCGGGAGTTGCTATGAAAGCGGCGTTTCGTAATTGAACGGTCGTACAGCTCTAGTATCGCGGCGTGTCTTAAAGGGTAGGAATCGGAAGCTTCAAAAAATCATGATAGATGCGGTCACGATGCGTCAAGAGCAACGACAGGTCGTCGGCAGGAACTGTCTTGGGAATCCAGCTGAACAAATCACGCCAACGCGAGTGCATCGGACAGACCGGCTCAGGCAGCGGCTGCAGAAGAGCCGCGAACGCCGCCCAAGCGAGATCTACGGCGCTGAGATTTTCTCCCACGAACATCAGGCGGCCGGCCGCCTTCTGAGAGCGGAGTCTATCGGCCATCAATGCGACGATCGATTCGCTGCGCGACTCGTAATCGCGATCGGAAGCGGCTCCGTATTTGGCCTTGAGATATCCGCCCACCTGTTTGTCACGCGCCGTCGAATCCTGCGCCAGAAGCTCATCGATGAACTGCAGCCGGCGACACCAGCCCAAGCCGCCTTCGCCACACAACTCGGCGACCAGTCCAACGACGATCGCTCGCTCTGCCACGGCAGAAGGGAGTAGTGGAGTCTTGGAAGAGAGACGTTCAGCCGCATAAAGTTGGTCGAGCCAATTCGAACGCGGCCGCTCTCGGTCAATCAGAACCACCGGTACGCTTTCTTGCGCGGTCAAGGATTTCAGGGGTCGGTAGGTGCCTTGCACATCGCGGGCATCAACGAGTGAATAGGGGATGGATTTGACATCAAAAATGGCCCGGCAGAATTCCGACCATGGCGACGGGACGCCGAGCCGTGCCAGAACCAATCGAACGCCCTGCGCGTCGATTGCTTGATCGAGAGGCGTCCATTCGGGCATTTCAATATCACCGTAGGCATTCATTCCGTGCGTTTACACAGCCCAGATGGCACCAGCATACCGATTTCCTCACACTGGAAAGGAGGGTGGTGAGCGCAGCACAGAATGACCTGTGGATTTAACTCGGTTTCGGCGCGCGCTCTCATGCGTCGTGATCGTATGCCAGGGCGGGCCGCAGCGCGAGAACCAGCGGTACGATAACCACAGCTGTCAAAGCCGCAGCGAGGATACCGACGGTCCGATTGGAATGATCGGCTATCGCGCCGTAAGCGATCGGAGCGAGTCCACCGGCGCCGCTGACGCCTGTGTAGAACAACGCGAATCCACGGCCGACGTTTCCTCTTGGCGCCAAGTCCGGGACGGTGCCATACAACACCGACGAGGTGCCGTTGAGAAAAATGCCGAGCAGCGGAAGGACCCCGAGCAGCGGCGCGAGGGGGAGGATGAGGGTCACCGTGATGAGCAATGCGGTTGCGACTTCGGTGGCAATCACGCTCCACACGACGCCCAGATGCTGGCCAAGCCAACCACATGCCGCTTTGCCGAGCGCGCCACCAATGAATAGCAGGGCCAAGCCCAGGCCAACCATCGATTCCGTTCCGCCGCGGGTGTGCAGCAAAAATGGCAGGAACAGGAGATAGCCCATCCGTGTCGCCGTATCGAGCGCGCCGATAGTGAAGAGCAGACCGAAGCCTCTGCCACCTCGTCTCTTCGCTGTAGATTTATCCTCGACAGGCGCGACAAAGGGTTGGCGAGGCACGACGGCCAACAACGCGACCGCCGCCGCCAGTCCGACGAAGGCCATGATTCCGACGGCCGGCCGCCAGGCGACGACCGGCAACAACAGAGCGAGTACAGCGGGAAAGATTGCCTTCCCGAGATCGCCAGAGAAGTTATAGATGCCGAGTGGTCCACGGGAGGCTGTCCCGTAGGTGTTCGTCACCAGAAGTGATGCGCGCGGGTGCTGTACGCTCGATCCGATGCCGGCGAGCACAAGACCAGCACACAAACCGGAAAAACCAAGCGGCAGGGCCACTACCAGATATCCGGCTGCCGCGACGAAGGTCGCCAACGCCAGTGCGACGCGGGGGCTTAAGCTGGCGATCAGCCTATCGCCCGGGACCTGCAAGCCGCCCATCGTGCCGGAGTAGAGCGCCCGAACCACCGCGAGACCGGCATAAGAAAGGCCGAACTGCGACTGCCAAACAGGCAGCAGCGCGTAAAGCTGATCCGTGTAGCCGTCATGCAGCAGGTGCGCGAGGCACGCGCCGGCAAGATTGCGGAGCTGTGGTGAAGACCACTCTCCACGCCGGACTGATAATGCCTCTGCTGCGTTCGTGCTCTGCATTCGATCTGCTCTTGACCAACTCTATACGCGTGAGTTTTCGGCGACTAGACTCATGATTGTTCACTCATCTGTCAGTTTTTCTCACGGGTCCATGCGTCGACTGCCGCCTCTCAATGCATTGCGTGTCTTCGAGGTCGCGGCTCGCACCGGCAGCTATGTCGAGGCTGGCGCCGAACTTGGCCTGACCCACGGCGCGGTCAGCCGTCAGATAGCCGCAGTGGAGACCTGGCTCGGTCAACGCCTCTTCGTGCGAAAGGGACGGGGCATGACAGCCACCCCCGCGGCACGTGTATTCGCAGCGGAGATCAGCCTGGCATTCGATCGTGTCATCGCCGCTGCCGAGGCCTGCGGGCGCCTGGACGCTCGCCGCATACTTCGGGTTAGCGCGCCCACGACGTTCGCTATGCGCTGGCTCATCCCTCGCCTCGACCGCTTCCATACCGAGCGGCCCGAGGTCGAGGTGGCGGTCACCACGGCGATGACGCTGCACGATGAACTACGTGGTGGTTTTGACATCGCCATTCGGCGTGGATCG
>Ga0182024_10020757_pt1 | contig 11982 bp, 8 predicted proteins | sample P32metaG_FD_120480 | JGI IMG/M metagenome (GOLD analysis project Ga0182024, IMG submission 120480) | Permafrost microbial communities from Stordalen Mire, Sweden - P3-2 metaG (Illumina Assembly) | ecosystem: Environmental > Terrestrial > Soil > Wetlands > Permafrost | place: Sweden: Stordalen... | reverse complement strand
TGAAGATATCCGGCTTGGGCGTATCGTCCTCGGCTGTGTTATGCTTGAGGGAATTCGGATCGACGAGCGTCCTGCCGAGGATGAGGCGAATTTCGTCCGCCTGCCCGGCCGTCAGCAGCTGATCGCGCGTCAGGGCATCGAGCAAATCCAAACGCTGTCCTTGAACCTGTGTTGCCAGCAAGGCCTTCACGGTCTGCTGCAGGCGTTGAGAGTTGACCCCGAAGCGAGTCACAGCCAGTTCGGCCACTCGCCTTTCGGACTCGCCGAGCATCGCCAAATTGATCTTCCTCCGCGCAGGCACCCCTGCGTACTCCCTCGCCTTTGCGGAGAGGGTTGGGGCGAGGGAACCCCACTCTTCACCCATGTATTTGAAGCATATCTACCAGTATATGAAATTACAAATCGGTTTTCGTGAATAGAATCCGTTTGCGATGCACACGACGCGGAGCGTCGTACCACAATGTGGTGCGACGCTCCGCGTCGCGGTTTAGCCGCTCGCCTTTGGCGAGCGCGGTTCGTCGTGTGCCGAGTCCAACCGCGCTCGCCGGAGGCGAACGGCTAAACGGGCAAATGTCCTAACCATTGCTTTATCCACCCCAATCCATATAACGCCTACGCCAGCACTTTGACAACCACGAGCCCCCCTTTCAGAATTCCGATTGGGAGGATCGTGTCGGGTATTCGTTATGCAGGGGGTTGGTTTCAGCGCATCGCCTGGGTTTGGGATCGTTTGCTCTTTCATATTGCTCACATTTGGTAAAATTGGTGATCGGGGAAGATTGGGAAGAATAGAGCAATTAGGTCAGTTGTTTGCCAGGCGGATCAACGCATCATGAAAAGAGCCATTCAGGGCCGGCGAATTCTCATCACCGGAGCGTCCAGCGGTATTGGACGCTCCTTGGCCGAACAACTTGCGCGCGCAGGGGCCCGTTTGACCCTGGCCGCTCGCTCGGAAGACAAATTGCAAGAGCTGGCCCGTACCATCGGCGGTGACGTTTTGGTCGTGCCGACCGATGTGACGAAGGCCGAGGATCGCCAACGGTTGTATGATCGCGTGGTGCAGCATTTTGGCGGGCTTGACGTTCTTGTCAATAATGCCGGTATCGCAAGCTGGGGCCACTTTGCGGGTTCTACGGAAGAAATTCTGCGGGAAGTCATGGAAGTGAACTTCTTCGCCCCTGCCGAATTGATTCGCCTCGCTATTCCAATCCTGGTGGAAGGTGAACAGCCCGCCATCGTCAACATTTCCTCCAGGTGTGGACGACGCGGCTTACCGGCCTGGACGGAATACTCCGCGAGCAAGTACGCTTTGTGCGGATTGACGGAGGCGCTTAGGTCGGAATTAGCCCGCTTTGACATCGACGTGCTGCTCGTGCTGCCGGGGCAGACCAAGAGTGACTTCTCCAAGCACTTTCTGCGTTCGGACGGGCGAATGAAGATCGACTTTAGCGCTGGATTGCCCCCGGAGAAAGTGGCCGCGGGAATCATTCGCAGCCTGCAAAATAATCGCACGGAGACGGTGCTGGGCTGGGACGCTCGCTGGATGTTGTTCGTCAACAAACTGTTTCCGCGGCTGGTGGATTATCTGACCGCTCGCGAGGTGCGGAAGCTCTATGTGGGGACCGGTTTGTAACCGGTCCGATTCGGACCGGTTACAAACCGGTCCCCACGGGGATCAATCATGTGCGGCATTGCCGGTTTCATCAACCTGAGCAGCCCTGACGGCATCGAGCCCGCCGTCCTCGAACGCATGGCCCAGGCGATCCTCCATCGCGGCCCTGACGAAGACGGCTTCTTCGTGCGCCCCGGCATCGGCCTGGCGTCGCGCCGCCTGAGCATCGTCGGCCTTGCAGACGGCAAACAACCGATCCACAACGAGCAGGGCAACGTCTCCGTCGTCTTCAACGGCGAACTCTTCGACTATCCGGAACAAAAGGCCGATCTTGTCGCTCGTGGCCATCAATTCCGCACGCACTGCGACACGGAACTGTTGCCGCACCTGTGGGAAGATCATGGCGACGGTATGCTCGTCAAGCTGCGTGGCCAATTCGCCTTCGCCCTGTGGGATGAACGCCAACATCAGCTCGTGCTGGCGCGGGATCGCTTCGGCATCTGTCCGCTGTTCTGGACGCGCCAGACCACTCCCGCCGGCGATTTTCTGCTTTTCGCCTCGGAGATCAAGGCGCTGCTCGCGTCGGGCATGGTCAAAGCCCGGCCCGATCCGCGCGGCATCAACCAGGTCTTCACCTTCTTCGCCATGCCCGGCCCCGTGACCTGCTGCCAGGGCGTCAATATCCTGCTGCCGGGCCATTACCTGACCATCCAGCCCGGTCGCGGCGGATCCAAAGCGGTCATCCAGGATCGCGTTTACTGGGAGATCGATTTCCCCGATCAGGGCGAGGAAGACGCCGGCGATTTCCATTTTCTCGGCAGCAATCGCCAATCGAAAACCGTGGACGGCTTCGAAGAAGTGCTGATGCGGGCCGTCGAACGCCGGCTGCGGGCCGATGTGCCGGTGGTTTCGTATCTCAGCGGCGGCGTCGATTCCAGCGTGGTCGTCGCCCTGGCCAGTCATTTGCGCCGCCAGCAGGGCAAATCGGCCATTCCGACATTCACCATTTCGATACAGGATCGCCATCTCAACGAAAAGAACGAAGCCGCCGCCATGGCCCGGCACGTCGGCTCCGAATCGGTCATGGTCGATTGCGGCCGAGCCGAGGTGCTGCAAACCTATCCCGAGCTGATGCGGGCCGCGGAATATCCGGTCATCGATACGTCTTGCGCATCGCTGCTCATGCTGGCCCGTTCGGTCCACACGCATGGCTTTAAGGTGGCCCTGACCGGCGAAGGCGCCGACGAATGGATGGCGGGCTATCCGTGGTTCAAGGTGCATCGCGTTCTGGGCCTGCTCGACGCCATTCCCGGCTTGCCGCTCAGCGGATTGGTCCGCCGAGCATACTTGCGGCTCACCGGGGCGCCGCGTTTTTCCTGGGACATCGCGCGCCGAACCCTGGCGGCCATCGGTGGGCCCAACGCCTGCCTCGACATTTACGGCCTGTTCAGCACCGCCAAGCTGCGTTTCTTCAGCCGCGAGATGTGGGAACAGCTCGGCGATCATCTGCCCTACGCCGATTTGCAGCTCAACCTGGGCCGGGCCAAACGATGGCATCCGCTCAATCGTTCGCTCTATCTGGGTGCTCGCATCATGTTGCCCGGGTTGCTGCTTGGTTCCAAGGGCGATCGCGTGGCCATGAACTCTTCCGTCGAGACGCGTTATCCGTTTTTGGATGAAGAAGTGTTCGCATACCTCGCCCGGCTGCATCCGCGCTGGAAGATGCGTGGCCTGCGCGACAAGTACATACTCAGACTCATGGCCGATCGCTGGGTGCCGAAGGACATCGCCTGGCGGCGCAAGGCCATGTTCCGGGCCCCGCTCGACGGTTTCCACACCGCCAGTATGCCGACGTTCGTCGATCAACTGCTGAGCCCCGAATCGCTGGCCCGCACCGGCTACTTCGACATCCATGCGGTGACGCACTGGCGGCACGCGTTCAAGATGACGCGCGAGCGCTCGAATCAGCGGACCATGATCGAAATGGGCCTGGTCGGCGTGGTGGCGACGCAGCTCTGGCACCACACGTATATCGACGGCAGCCTCGCGGATTTGCCGTCCATGGCGGATGATTATCAACCGGAAATGTCGAGTGGGACGGGCTTCCTAGCCCCTCCATCCGCAGCCCTCGGGCGGAGATATGTCTATTCCTAGGGGCGTCTGCTGGACGGGCTAGGAAGCCCGTCCTACTTTCGAGGTAGTGAATGTCGTATTCTCTGGCGACCCTCTGGTATGAACGACAGCGCTTTTTGCCGGGCGTGCTGGCCGTCGCGTTCAGCGCCCTGCTCATCGCGCTGCAGTGTGGGCTGCTGCTCGGACTTTTTTCCATCACGTCGATTCCCATCGACATGTCGAACGCCGACATCTGGGTGGGCCATCCGGGCGTGCCGAGCGTCGATCTGGGCCGGCCGATCCCCAAAGCGTGGATGTCGTACCTGGCTGTGCCCGAGGTGGAACGCGTCGAATGCTACATGGGCGGATTCGCTTACTGGGACAAGCCGACCGGCGGCATGGAGCTGTGCCTGATCATCGGCACCACGATGACGGACAACGCCCTGGGCGCCATTGAGCAACTCAGGCCGGAGCTGCGGTCCTTGCTGTCGGAGCCGGGGGCCGTGGTGGTCGATGAAGGCGAGTTCGGCCGACTGGGCATCTCGAAAGTGGGCGACACCGCCGAGATCATCGGCCGGCGCGTGCGCATCGTCGGCACCGTGCGCGGCCTGCGCAGCCTGGCGGGGCCTTACATCTTCTGTTCGTACGAGACGGCAAAAAAGTTGCTCCGGCCGCCGACGGAGCAAACGACGTTTATCCTGGCGAAGTGCTACGACAAAAACGACGCGCCCAAGGTCGTCGAGCATCTCAAGAATTTTCCCAAGAAAATCTCGGCCTTCACGACGGATGGCTTCTCGTACCATAGCCGGATGCACTGGCTGACCAAGACCAAGGCGGGCATCGCCCTGGGTCTGGCCGCCGCCCTGGGCCTGCTGGTCGGCTCGGTGGTGACCAGCCAAACACTGTATGCGGCCACGGCCGCCTCGCTGAAGGAATTTGCCGTGCTGCGGGCCCTGGGCATTCCGCGCTGGCGCATGGCCATGACCGTGATGGCCCAGTCGTTCTGGATCGGCGTCGCGGGCATCGCCTTTGCCCTGCCGGCGATCTATGGTCTGGCCTACCTCGGCAGCGAGGCGGGCGCCAAGGTCATCTTGCCCTGGTGGCTGATGACCGGTTCGATCGCCGTGACGATGGGCATGGCCTTGCTGTCCGGGCTGTGGGCTTTGCGGAGCCTGCGGGTCATAGAGCCTGTAACGCTTTTGCGTTAAGGGCAAGCGGCCTGCTTTGGGCGAAAAAGAGGATTTCTGGCAAATAGAGGGGAAAAGAACGTCGCGCTCGGTATAATATCCGGTCTGTGATGTTTTTAAGGCAGGATGGCAAGCATGTACAACGAACCGACAACGCCGACGCTGAAAGCCTGGGGACTGACGCGCTCCTTCGGCGAAGGTCAAACCATGACCATGGCGCTCCGCAATGTCGGCATTGAGCTTTATCCGGGCCAGCTCGCCTTGCTCATGGGCCCGTCCGGCAGCGGCAAATCGACCCTGCTGGCCGTGCTGTCCGGGCTGCTCCATCCGGACGAGGGCAAAGTGCTGGCCCTGGAACACGATCTCTGGGCCATGACCGAACGGCAGCGCGAGAACTTTCGCCTCAAATACTGCGGGTTCATTTTTCAAGGATACAACCTGTTCCCCGCTCTGACCGCCCGGCAGCAGCTCGAAATGGTGCTGCGTTGGGGCGGCAATGCCACGGCCAAGGAAGCGTCCAAAAAAGCCGAGGCGATGCTCGACCTGCTCGGCCTGGGCAAGAAGGGCAACCTCAGGCCGATTCAGATGTCGGGTGGTGAAAAGCAGCGCGTCGCCATTGGCCGGGCGCTGATCAAGGAGCCGCAGTTTTGTTTCGCCGATGAGCCGACTGCCGCCCTGGACTGGAAGCATGGCGAGCAGGTCATTGAACTCTTGCGGGTGGCCGCCCACGACAACGGAGCGACGATCCTGGTCGTCGCCCACGACGCCCGCATCATACCCCATTGCGATCGCGTTTTTCACCTGGAGGACGGATGTCTGATGGAAGGGATCGAACAGCCGCTGTCGATGGTCAACACCAGCAATCCCGTGACGAGCGGCCTGTAAATGGAGAAGCGCTGACCACCGCTCCAATTTCGGAGCGGATGCCGTCCGCTCTTCCCAAGCTACCACCATGGATGACAAAGGAGGTAGACATGCCCAAGCAACTGCGCTCTCCGCGGTTATACTGGATAGCAGGACTGGTGCTCTTGATCGGCACCGTCGTCAGCGCCGGTTTCGTATTCAACAGCGGCGTCCGGGGCTCGGGAGATTCCGCGACAGCCGTTCCGGCCGCGCCTTCCCTGGCTCACGACGTCATGAGCCTGGGCTACGTCGATAACCGGGACGGCGTCTCGGGCCTTTATCCCGTGCAGCCAGGCCGAGTCAAGGAATTGCGCAAGGAAGACTTCGTCGCCAAGAAAGGGGACTGGCTGCTGCGCCTGGATAATCGCTTTGCCAAGTATCGCCTGGAAGAGGCCAAGGCCGATCGCGATGCCGCCGTCGCCCAGTTGCGGCAGGCGAAGGTGCTTCCCGAACAGCATCAGCGCAAGCTGGAGCAGCAGCAAGCGGCCGTCGCCGCGGCCAGGCATCACAAGCTCGCCAAGGAAGAGGCGCTCAAAACGGCGGAAAAGGCCTTCAAGGACAATGTCATCAGCATGAACGCCCTCGTCGCCGCTCAGGAAGAGGTCAAGGGACTCGAATCGCTTCTGAAAGTCGAGGAAGGCAAACTCGAAGAGCTGAAGCTGTCCGATCCGAGCGTAGGTCTGAAACGAGCCGAGGCCGACCTCGCCGCCAAGGAATCCCGCGTCGAGCAAGCCGAGCTGGCCCTGATCGAATGCGACATCCTGGCTCCGTGCGACGGCGTCTTGCTGCGGGTGCTGACCCACGAAGGCGAGACGCTCGGCGCTAACCCCAAGATACCGGCCCTGCAATTCGCTCACGACGGGCCCAAGATCATTCGCGCCGAAGTGCAGCAGGAGTGGGCCAACCGTGTGCAACCGGGCCAAAAAGTGACTATTCAAGATGACACGTTCGCCGGCCCGGAATGGACGGGCAAGGTAGAGCGCATGTCCGGCTGGTTCACCAACACACGCAGTGTCATTATCGAGCCGTTCATGTTCAACGACGTGCGCACGCTCGAGTGCATCATTCAGATCGACGATCAGAAGAGCCCGCTTCGCATCGGCCAGCGCGTGCGCGTCAGGATTCACTCCGGATCGTGACGAGGAACCGATGACTCTCGCTGACCGCTGGCGCCGAGATCTGGCTGAATTGCACGCCCAGGGTCGCTATCGCCGGCTCGCCGTCCCGAGCGGCCTCGACTTTTCCTCAAACGACTACCTCGGCTACGGCAAGTGGGGACCGGTTGGCAACCGGTCCGAATCAGGCGAACCGGTTACCAACCGGTCCCCACAACTCTCCCGCAGCGGCCAGGCGTCGCGGTTGCTGCGCGGCGAGCACCCCCTGTGGCAGGAAGTCGAAACCGAGCTGGCCCAGTGGCACGGCGCCGAGGCCGCGCTCATGATGACCAGCGGCTACACGGCCAACGAAGGGCTGCTGTCCGCTCTTGTGCAGCCGGAAGACTTCTTTGCCAGCGACGAACTCAATCACGCTTCGATCATCGACGGCGGCCGGCTCAGCAAGGCCGAGCGTTTCGTTTTTCGCCACAATGATCTCGACCATCTGGAAGCCGGTTTGCGCCAAGCGTTTGGAAAACGCCCCAACGGTCGGGAGTTGTTCGTCGTCACCGAATCGCTGTTCGGCATGGAAGGCGAGCGCGCACCGCTCCGCGAAATGGCGGACCTGGCGGATCGCTATCAAGCGCATCTGATCGTCGATGAAGCCCACGCCACGGGCTGCTGCGGCGCCAGCGGCAGCGGACTGGTGGATGACCTTGGCCTGCGCCGGCGCGTGCTGGCTACGGTGCACACCGGAGGCAAGGCTCTCGGCGTGTGCGGCGCCTATATTTGCTGTTCACAGCTAGCGCGTGACATGCTCGTCAACTGTTGCCGACATTTGATTTTCACCACCGCGCTGCCGCCCTTGATCGCATCCTGGTGGCAGCAAATGCTGACCCGTGTGCGCCAGGATCATGCAACCCGGCGAGCACTGCATCAATCGGCCGGGCTCTTTCGCGGCGAGCTCGCCTGGCACGGGATCGAGGCGAAGGGCGCCGATTATATTGTGCCGATCGTCGTCGGTGAAGATCGCCAGGCGGTCGAGGCGGCGGCGGCGCTGCAGGCGGCCGGGTTTGACGTGCGCGCGATTCGGCCGCCGACGGTGCCTGCGGGGACGGCCCGGCTGCGAATTTCGATTCATGCGGATCATTCCCATGATGATCTGCGGCGGCTGGCGGCGGCGGTGCGGCAGGCCGTGAACCAATGAACTGGTTGGTTCTGCATCGCTACGTCGGGATCCGTAGCCGAATTCGCAAGAATTCGGGTTTCCGCATCCTCCGTGGCTCACCCGAATTCTTGCGAATTCGGCTACGTGGCGTTGATCGGGAGAAAAATGCACGCAGCTCCAGAATCCATCTCCATCCTGTTCTCGGAAGGCTCGAGCCTCTCCGCCCGGCAGGCGATCTCCGCTCTCGGTCCGCTCGGCTACCGCATCGATGTGTGCGATCCCAATCGCCTGTGCATGAGCCGATTCTCGCGCTTCCTGCGCCGCTTTTATCGCTCGCCGTCGCTCGGCAAGGACCCCAAGGCCTATTTCGACTTCATCCTCGATCGGCTCACCAAAGAGCGCTACGACGTCTTGCTGCCCGTGCACGAACAGGCCTTTCTCTTCGCCCGCATGCAGCGCACCCTCCAGACCAAGGTCGGCCTGGCCCTGACGCCGTTCGATCAATTCAAGCTCCTGCAAAGCAAGGCGACGTTCGCCCAGGTGATGGCCGAGATCGGCATTCCGCAACCGGCGACGCGCGTGGTGCACAGCCGGGCCGAGATCGAGGCCGAGACGCATTTCCCCTATTATGTGAAGCTGCCCTACAGCACGGCCGGGCGCGGCGTCTGGCCAGTGACCGATGCGAGCGAACGCTCTCTGGTCATCCAGGAACTCGAAAAAGAGGGCCATTTCGACGGGCAAAATGAGATTATTATCCAGGCCGGTGTCCAGGGCGTGCAGTGCCAGGCCCAGGCGGTGTTCGAGCATGGCCGACTGATCGCGTGCCACTGCACCAGTCAGCGCTCGGTCGGCGTCGGCGGCAGTCAGAGCGCTCGCCTGAGCGTGGATCATCCCATCGTGCGCACCCACCTGTCCCGGATCGGCGAGCATCTCGGCTGGCACGCAGCCTTGACCATGGACTACTTTTACGACCCAGCCACGATACAGCCCGTTTTTATCGAGGCCAATCCACGGCTCGTCGAGTCGATCAACGCGGTGCTGAGCGGAGTCAATCTGCCCGACATTTTGGTGCGGCTATCTCTGGGGGAATCCTTCAAGCAAACACCGGTCCAGTGCGGCAGACCGGGCGTGCGCACGCACAGTCTGCTGGCGACGATTCTGAGCCGGGCCCTGGCGACCGGCTCGCGCACCCAGGTCGCGGCCGAGTTGCTGCAGGCGCTGACGGGGCACGGCGTTTATGAGGACAGCGCGGAAGATTTGACGCCATGCCGGCTGGACCTGCCGAGCATCGTGCCGCTTTCGGTGGTGATGATGCGGCTGCTGGTTCGCCCCGGACTCGCCCGGAGACTCTCATCGCAGGCGGTCGCCGACTATTCGCTGACGCCCAGGGCCGTCCGGACGATCTGTGATTTGGTGGATATTTAGAAGTCACCGATGGCTTCGTTTTTTGACACTCAAACCAACAATGCCCGGCTTCGCCGGGAGGGCGAGGCTCCTGCCGAGCCTGGACTTTGCAATAACATGGCGTTATTCGGGGGTTTTGGCTCGGCAGGAGCCTCGCCCTCCCGACCGGCCATTGCAAAAATAAGTGTCAATAGCGTTCGCCGCAAGTGACCGGAGTCGCTGGCCACTTGCAGCGAACGCTAAACGAAGAGTCAGGGGGCAGGGTCCTTGACGTCGTAACAGTAGATCAAATCCTGGTCGCGCAGATAGAGTTGCCCGTTGGCGACCACCGGCGGCGTCCAGATCTTGCCCTTGTTGCGCGGCAGCTTCGTTTGCTGCGGGATCGTGAAACGGCCCATTTCCTTCCAGCCCGCGGGCGTAGCATTGATCAAAGCCGCTTCGCCCTTGTCTTCGCTAAAGCAATAGAATCGGCCATCCGCGTACGTTTGGCTGCCCGCGCCAAACACGTCGCGTTCGCACCATGCCTGTTTGCCGGTCTTGAATTCCTGGCACACCCAGCCGTTCGGTTCGGAACAGCCGTAGACATGGCCATCGATCAGAACGACGCCGCTGTGGTGGTTCTTCATGACCTTGTTGCGGTAGACGAGTTCGGCTTTGGTGCCGTCCGCGTCGTTTTTCAGCTTGAGCAAGCCGCAGCCGACGCCGTAGGCGGCGGTAACGTAAACGTGATCGTCGCAGAAGATCGGCGTGGGCACCATGATCCAGGCCGCGGGCACCGGACTCTTCCACAGCAGTTTGCCGTCCCGAGCCGCGACGCTGGCGACGCCCTTACCGGTCAAATTCACATACTGGCGCACCCCACCCACATCCACCACGATGGCTGACGAGGACACGGCTTCATCGGTCAGCTCCTTGCTGCGCCAAAGCAGCTTGCCGGTCAATTTGTCGAAAGCAGCCACGGTTCCCTTGCTGCCGCCGGGCGAGCAAATCAACGAGTTGCCGTCGATCAAGGGCGATTCGGTGTAGCGGCCATCGTGGATAACCTTGCCTTGCAGATCATTCTTGAGATGCATGCTCCAGACAATCTTGCCGCTCGCGGTTTGCACACAATGCAGGGCACCCCAGGTGGTGACGGCGTACATCCGCTGCCCATCGACGGTGGGCGTGGCGCACGGCCCGTCGCCCCAGCCGGCCGGGCGAAGCGGGCCGATGGCGGTGGCCCAGACTTCCTTGCCGGTGCGCGTGTCGAGGGCGTAGAGGAAATCGGTTTTGTCGCGGGCGCCCATCGTGTAGAGCCGATCACCGACGATGGCCGGCGGCGAATATCCGGAGCCGGCGCCCTGAAACGTCCACAGCAAGCGAGGACCTTCGGCAGGCCAGGTTTTGAGGAGCCCAGTTTCCTTGGAGATGCCGGTACGATCGGGGCCGCGATATTGTGGCCAATCATCGGCGCGAACGGACGCGGTCATCGTCAGCAGGCAGGCAAGCAGAAGGGTTGGTGATTTCATGGCATTATCGATCACGTCTCTCTTTCGCTTTGGGTTACCCTTGAGTGAAGCAATCCTGATCCGTCACGGCAGGCGCAAGACAAACACGGTACCATTCGCGTTGGCGGTCGCAAGGTGTCGGCCATCGGGGGCCCACGCCACACCATGAACGGGGCCTGGCAATTGCATTGAATGGCACTTTTGGCCGCCGTCCCAAATGGCCACGAGCCCATCTAGGCCGCTGGTGGCCAACAATTTACTATTGGGAGAAAACGCCACTGCGCACGGCCGGTCGCCGAGTTGCAAGTCAGCGCCTTGCTTGCCCGTAACAGCGTCGGCCAGGCTCACTTTACCATGGTACCAGGAGACGGCCAGGGTTTTGCCGTCCGGCGAAAATGTTATGAATTCCGGCCAAGTTTTCGGCCTGCCCATCGACCAGCGCACCTTTGCCGCGGCCACGTCATAGACGAGCACGATTTCGTCAAATCGCCCGCCGCTGGCCAAGGTCACACCATCTGGTGAAAAAGCCAGCGTGAGCGGACTTCCATTTTCGTTCGGTAGTTTGGCCCGGTCCTTCGGCTGCAGGCCAGATAGGTCGATCATGCGTATCGGCCGTTTCGCGCCACCGAGAGCAAGCGATTTTCCGTCGGAGCCAATGGTCATGGCACTCCATCCCCGAAAGTCTTTCGGACCGTCGTCGGCGATCCTCGCACGGGGACGAGGCGGCCGCACATCTAGGTCCCATAACTGCACCGAATTGTCCGAAAAAGTCGCGGCGAAAGTCTTACCGTCTGAGGCGATTCTCGCCGGGTCCCAGCCATAGCGATCGCCTTCGAGCACAAAAGACACGCCATCGCCGAAGCGCTTGCCCTTCCAATCCCAGATCCATACCGTATTGTCCTCGCTGAACGCCACGATGCGATTGCCATCCCTGGCCCACGTTACTTGCGTCGCCGCCTTGCGTGGCCCCGGCCCGGCAATTCGTTCCTTGGGTCCGCTGCCGTCCAGATCCCAT
>Ga0182024_10020755_pt1 | contig 11982 bp, 14 predicted proteins | sample P32metaG_FD_120480 | JGI IMG/M metagenome (GOLD analysis project Ga0182024, IMG submission 120480) | Permafrost microbial communities from Stordalen Mire, Sweden - P3-2 metaG (Illumina Assembly) | ecosystem: Environmental > Terrestrial > Soil > Wetlands > Permafrost | place: Sweden: Stordalen... | reverse complement strand
CTCTCAACAAGCTCCCGAAGCAACCTACCCGGCGTCGATCGCGAGGTGGCTCCAGCACAGCTCGCAATGGCCTATCGGTTGCCGCCGTCCACCTGTCGACTGAGACCCAGACAATCCCATATTGCGCGTCCCCGAACGACGGCGCAGACGCGTCCCCTAGCGGTATGAGTCAGGGGTTGGGCGCGCGGTGGCGACACCGCCGCGTCATTCCGAAGCCCGGGACGCACACCCAGCTAACAACGCAACCAACCCGAGACGACGGCACGACCCACACCGATCCCAAGACACCGCAACCCCAGCGCGCCAATGCCAAGCCCAAAAACCCACTGACCCGAAACCCACCGGCACCACAACTTCAATGCCTGACCAATACACGAACTAGGGTAGACACACTTGCAGGTTCCGCAGGCGGAATCCGACGGGAGTGATTCCGGGAGTGATCCGATCAGGCAGATTCGGAGCCTGAAAGCGACTCGAAGAACGAGCGGAGCGCGACGATCCGGACCGGCGGGTCCGAAAGATCCAGCAGGTCCGCATCGCCCGTCACCAGCGCGTCGGCGCTGACCGAGATGGCGAGCGCAACGAGGTATTCGTCGTCAGGGTCGCGACTCACCGATGACGATTCGGCGGGATCGGGTTCGAGACGCGCACCGCCGCGCACGTCGGCAATGAACCTGTCAGCCACATCGCCAGGTACCAATCGGCTGATCTTCGGCCTCGCCAACACGTCGGCCAACTCCGCGAGCAGCGCCGGACTTGTGACGTAGTCGAACCGACCCCCAATACCCGCCTCGACGACGCTCCGTGCGACGCCCGTTGGCGTGACTATCGCTGAGACATAGACGTTGACGTCGAGAACGACGAGCACTTACGAGGCGTTACGGCGCTCGTTGCGCGCGGCCCGCACCTCGTCGGCCGCGAGGGCACGTGCTTCGTCGTCGCCGATGCTGACGCCGTTCGCCGTTTGGTACTCCGCGATCTCGTCCATCAGCGCCGCGAAGTCACGCACCAACACATCACGCAGCGCACGCTCGTAGAGCTCCTGCTCGGGGACTCCCGAGCGGAGGGCGACAGAGCGCGCCGCCTCGATGAGACTCTCATCGATCTCGACCGTCGGCTGGCGTCGGGTCATGCACCCATTGTGCCAGGCGACGACCCGGCCGGCGCGCGGAATGACGCGGTGCCAATACCTGCCGACCTGCGAGCGGGAGTCATTCCGGGAGTGATTCCGGGAGTAGTTCTCGGCCCCCGGGACTCGGCCGATACGCCCGTAGTTTGGCTTTCACGTCGTTCGAGCGGAACGGCCGCCGCAGTCGGCGGGCGGGAGCTGCCGAACCGCGAGAAGGCGTGACGTCTACCGTCGACGAGGACGCCGCGCGTCTGCACCGAGAGAACATCGGAAGTCGAATGTTCGCGTGCCACATCCGTGCCACAAGCGCGCGCGAACGCTGCGAAACGCCGAAAACCAGTGCGCACTCGACGCAGATGTTGACCAGGACTAACGTTAATTCTTCGTGATCCGCGCAATACCCAGGGGCCGTTCCCAAGCTGAGAACGCGGGTTCGATTCCCGTCGCCCGCTCTGTATGAATGCGCAGGTCAGACGCGCATGACCCCTGGCGGGGTCACCCGTTGGGGATGAAACTTGTGCACGTCGCCCGCCGACGTCGGAACGCTCAGTGGTGCTGTGAGCCCGAAGGTCAGACTGACGCGGGGGTCTGCAGGCACCCTTGATTGTTGCTTCGAGCACGAGTCTCAGAATCTTGATTCTGGCAACCCCCATGGGCGACACCGTCATTGTGTGAGTGAGAAGGGGGGTTGTGATGGATGTGATCGTGGATCGGTGCGCGGCGTTGGATGTGCACAAGGACACGGTGATGGCCGCGGTCCGAAAGCCCGATGGTCGGGCCCGATCGGAGGTGGTGCGGGAGTTTTCGACGTTCACCGCGGATCTAGTGCGTTTGGCTGGGTGGCTGACTGCCGAGGGTGTCAGCCAGGTGGTGATGGAAGCGACTGGGGTGTTTTGGCGGCCGGTGTGGCATGTACTGGAGGAGCGGGGCGGGTTTGAGTTGTTGTTGGTCAACCCGCGTCACGTGAAGAACTTGCCGGGCCGTAAGACCGACGTGGGTGACGCGTCGTGGCTCGCGCAGTTGTTGGAGTGCGGGTTGTTGCGTGGTTCGTTCGTGCCGACGCATGAGATGGCCAGGTTGCGGGACCTGACCCGGTATAGGACGAAGTTGACGCAGGAACGCACGCGTGAGATCCAACGGGTCCAGAAGTTGTTGGAAGACGCGAATATCAAGTTGGATTCGGTGATCTCGGACGTGATGGGCAAATCGGCGCGGGAGATGCTCGACGCGTTGATCGCCGGTGTGACGGACGTGGAGACGATGGCGCAGTTGGCCCGGACTCGGATGCGGCCCAAGATCCCGGAGTTGCGTTTAGCGTTGGAAGGCCGTTTCGATGACCATCACCGTCTGATGCTCCGCCTGCATTTGCGTCATATCGATGACCTGTCCGGGATGATCGTTGAGCTCGACACGAAGGTCGACGAGTTGATGGCCCCTTTCGATGAGGCCGCCACCCGCCTGTTGTCGATCCCGGGTGTCGGCAAACGCACTGCCGAGACGATCGTCGCTGAAATCGGTGTCGACATGAGCCGGTTCCCGAGCCCTGCCCATCTCGCGTCGTGGGTCGGGTTGTGTCCAGGGAACAACGAATCGGCCGGCAAACACCGATCGGGGAAAGCCCGCAAAGGCAACGAGGCGCTCCGCACCGCGATGTGCGAGGCGGCATGGGCTGCCTCACATACCCGAGACACCTACCTCGCCGCGCAGTATCGGCGGTTCAAACGACGGATGGGCACCAGAAGCGAAGGCAAAGCCATCTTCGCGGTCGCGCACACCATGATCGTGATCGTCTGGCATCTCCTCGCCGACACGACCACCTACGCCGAACTCGGAGCCGACTACTTCGACAAGCGCAACGACAGCGCCGCCCGCCAGCGCTACCTCATCCGCGAACTCGAAAAACTCGGCAACACCGTCACCCTCCACCCAGCCGCCTGACCCAACCCAGCTGCCACTTCGGGCCTCCGGCCCGACCGGGGCTCCGCCCCGAAACCGACGCGCCCAAACGCCCCGTCCAGCACAGGTAGTTTCGTCTCAGAGCGAACGCTCGCGGGTCGCAAGCTACTGCGAGCGACGTTCAGATCGGTTCCATCGCGCGTTCATCGCGCGGACGGAGCGATGCGCGCCGGCGTTACGCGCGTACCGAACCGGCCCCAAGATCACCGCCCGGGTCTGCCACCGACAGTCTCGCGGAGCCGCTTCGACGGAATCGACCCGCGATCACAAACCACCCGAGACGCGGTCCACGCCGCTCGAAGTCCACGGTCATACCGCCTCGGTCCCGGCGAACTGGGACAGGTTGTGGCCGGGATTATGGGCGCGTGTTCGGGGGCACGTCGGCGGCGCCGATCTTCGCTCAGCGGACCTCTGGGTCGGACAATAGCGAGCGGCGGCCGCGGAGCGTTCATGTGCGCCGTGCGGCGGCGAGGACGTGGCCGCAGTACGGCTGCAGTTCGAGGGTGATGGAGGCCTCCAACACGATTGCCGCGGCGGCGGCCGCTCCGAGTTCAGATTCGAGCGTCGCTTGTTCAGCGATGACTGCGCCAAAGCCCGCGTTGACGTGGTCTTGCCAGTTCGGGATCTGCTCGTAGCGAAGAATTTCGAACCCGGCCTGTTCGAGGACGTGTCGATAGTCGCCGACTGGATCTGACCACAGCGAGAGCCCCGCGATGCGTTGGGCGTCTAACTCGAAGGCCACGAACGCGAACCGCCCGCCCGGTCGCAGGATGCGCGCGACCTCGACCAGCGCTTTCGTCTTGTCCGGCGCGTACTGCAACGCATCAACGGTCATCACCGCGTCGGCTGAACGCGCCGCAAGACCCGTGTGCCCGAAACTTCCACGAGCGAACTCGGCACGGCCGACCATACCGAGCGCGGTGGCGCGTTCTCTCGCTCGTTCAACGGCGACCCGTGACAGGTCACGGCCGACCAACCGCGCTCCGGATTCCTTTGCGACCCACAAGCCCGGACCACCTGCGCCGCACGCCAAATCGACCAGAACCTGATCTACACCGAGCCCCAGGCTGCCGGCGAGGTCCTGCAGTTGCCGCAACGGAAGAAAGCTGATGTGCTCGAACTCTTCGGGATAATCGGGCCCTGTCACGTGCTCGCGCCAGATCCGTCGCAAGGTCGGGCTCCGACCCCACGCCGAGTAGAACGTGTCGTAACCGCTGGCGACCAAGTCATCGGCGTCGGACACACACGCACCGTAAACCCTCGCCATGACGTGAACGGCCGCCCGCAAAGGTCGAGGCGCATAACCGGCTCGGGGATACCCCGGGCGCGTGATTCGGGGACGTTGTTCTGGGGCAATCTGGTCGGTGGGTTCGTGGTGGTGACGGTGAGATACCAGACTGTGGTTCGTGGATGTCCCTGAGACGCAGTTTGCGAAGACCGCTGCTGGGGTCATGTTGCCTATCAGGTCTGGGGTGACGGACCGCTTGACTTGGTCGTTGTGCGGGACGCCGCGCATCCGGTCGATTTGCTGTGGGAGGAGCCGACGCTGATTCCGGTGTTGGAACGGCTCGGCGGGTTCAGCCGCAACATTTGGATCGATACTCGAGGTTGGGGAAGCTCGGACGCGCTGACGTTGGGGGCGGTACCGAACCTCGACGCCTGGAACGATGACATTGGTGCGGTGATGGATGCGGTGGGCTCACAGCGAGCTGCGCTTGTCGGCTTCAGCGAGTCGGGCGTTGCCGCGATGTTCTTTGCCGCGAGCTTTCCGGCGCGAATCTCGGCGTTGATCTTGTTCAACACCTTCGCCCGCTTTGTCAAAGGACCCGATTATCCGTACGGGATACCGCCCGAGGCGCGGGATCGCTACCTCGACGCGGTGCGCCAGGCGTGGGGGAAGCCGGCGATCTTGGATTTCCGAGCGCCGAGCATGAAGGCAAACGACCGGTGGCGTCGGTCGTTCCTGCGAGCGCAGCGCCTGAGCGCCAGCGCCGCGACCGCGAGTTCGTTCATGGACGTGGTCATGGACACCAACGTGCACGACGTCTTGGGCTCCATTCAGGCGCCTACGCTGGTCATGCATCGACGAGACAACGTTCACGTCCGGGTCGAGCACGGCCGTTACCTCGCCGAACCCATCCCGGGCGCGGTCTACAAGGAACTGGTGGGCAGCGACCACGCGTACTCCGCAGGCGACACGGGATGCCTGGGCGGACGAGATGGAGCTGTTCTTGACCGGTGTTCGGCCCGCGCCGTCGAGCGAGCGGGTCTTGTCCACGGTCTTGTTCACCGACATCGTCGGTTCGACACAACACAATGCCGAGATGGGCGATCGGGCCTGGCGCGCGTCGTTGGACGCTCACGACGCGATCCTTCGCGCGCATCTGGAGCGATACCGAGGCCGGGAAGTCAAGACCACCGGCGATGGGTTCCTCGCCACCTTCGACGGACCCGCTCGCGCGATTCGCTGCGCGTGCGCGATCCGCGACGCGGTCAACGGGATCGGGATGGAGGTCCGGGCAGGCGTCCACACCGGCGAGATCGAGCTGCGCGGCGATGACGTCGCCGGCATCGCGGTCGTCATCGCTCAGCGAGTTTCCGCCATCGCCGGACCCAACGAAGTCCTCGTCTCACGCACGGTCGTGGATCTCGTCGACGGCTCAGGAATCGACTTCAACAACCACGGCGAACATGCCCTCAAAGGCGTTCCCGACCGCTGGCAGATCTACGCCGTCGCCGGCTAACAGACAGCAGCCGAGGCGCCCTTCCCTTCTCTACAACCCTGGGGCAACATCCCCCACCGCCACACTCCCGGCGTTCGGGGACACGGGTGGCGTGTCGTTCTGGGATACCTGTTCTGGGATACCCACTCGTACTTGGATGCATGAGGTTGCTCGTGCAGTTACGGGTAGATCGTTCTTCCCTCGTGAAGCATGCCGACGAAGTGCTCCACGCGTCGTGCTCGCGTTTCGGGCTTCTTCGCGTCTTGTATGCGGTAGAGGATCGCGTATCGGTTGCGGCTGTCGAGACTCGCGAAGAACTCTGCTGCTTTCTTGTTCCTCTTGAGCGCGCGGCGAAGGTCGTCCGGAACCGTCGCGTTGCTTTGCGCGGCGTTACGCGGCGTCCCAACGGCCGTCCGCCTTGGCTTGCTCAACTTCACGGAGTCCCGGCGCCTGCATTTCGCCGGTATCGATCAGCTCGAGCGCGCGTACGCGGTTGCGTTGCGACCACTTGCTCTTCTGTCGGCGCGGTGTGAACCGCTGCAGCCAGAAGTCGTCGTCGAGTTTGTTCTTCTGATCATCGATCCACCCGTAGCAGAGCGCGACGTCGAGCGCTTCGGCGTAAGTCATGGTGTCACTGCCCGTCGCCTTCTTGGGGATCTTGAGCCAGACTCCGGCCGAGTCCGCGTGTCGCCGGCCCAGCCACGTAGCCCATGCGTCACGGGATGCCAGATAGATCACGGGCAGTTCGTGCCGCGCAGTCGTAACACGAAGTCTGCCGCTTCGCCTGGAGCAGCACCCACCGTCACGAAAGCCGCGTCGCTGACCCGGCGTACTGGGACGCCCCGGGCCCGCGATTATGGGGCGTCGCGCGATATTGATATGGGGCAGACGCTGATGGGGTGTGCCTCGCGGTGGCGGAGATCAGCCCGGTGGTGCAAAGAACTCGAGCGCGATGTTGTCGGGGTCGCGGAACGAGACGCCGGACCCGTACGAGGCGTCGACGATGCCGCCGTTGGGGATGCCGAGTTCGTTCAGTCGTGTTTCCCATTCGGCGAGTTGGGAGCGGTGGGCGCAGGCGAACGCGAGGTGATCGAGGCCGATGCGGCGTTCGTTGAATGGTTCGTTGCTGGCGGGGTCGGGAAACTGGTGGAGACCGACGAGTGTTTGGCCGACGAGCCAGACGACGTGGCGGAACGGTCCGGTGTCTTCGTCGAGGACGGGCTTGGTTCCGAAGAGGGATTCGTACCAGGGGACGCTGCGGTTGAGGTCGCTGACGGTGAGCGCGACGTGGGTGATGGTGGGGAACTCGGCCATCGTGAGCCCTCCTCGACGAGCCTGTTTGGCCAGGGACCTTAGTCGTGACGTCGGACGCCAGAACTTAGTGGCGGGTTCGGACGCCGGAGCGCGAGTCGAAAGACTTCGACCTGGGTTGGCGCTCGTGTTAATCGGTGGCGGGTCCGGGGATGACGGGGAGTTCGGAGAGCCCGCGCAGGACGAGGCCGTCGCCATGGTCCCAGTGGAGTTCGTCGAGCGGTACTGCGGTGCGGATCTCAGGCAATCGTCGCAGGAGCGAGCCGAGTGCGAGTTGGGCTTCCATACGAGCGAGCGGCGCGCCGAGACAAAAGTGGATGCCATGGCCGAACGCGAGGTTCTGCTGTCGGCGCGATCGATATTCAATGTGTCGGGTTGGACGTACTGGGTGGCGTCTCGGTTGGCTGATGCCAAGTTGATGATGACCTGCGCGCCAGCGGGAATCGTCGCGCCGCCGATCTCGATCGGTTCGAGTGCGTATCGGAACGTCGCATGGGGAACTGGTGCGTCGTAGCGGAGGAACTCCTCCACCGCCGCCGCGAACTTGGTCGGGTCCGCGCGCAACGCTGCGAGCTGGTCAGGATGGCGGAAGAACGCGACGACGCCGTTCTCGATCAGGCTCGCAGTTGTGTCATGCCCTGCAACGATGAGTTGGAAAATGGTGGAGAGCAGCTCTTGTTGGCTCAGACGTTCGTCGCCGTCACGAGCGCTGATCAACGCGCTCACGAGATCGTCGCTCGGGTCAACGGTCTTGGTGGCAACGAGCGACGTCAACGTTTCCACCACGCGATCGGACGCCTGTTTCGCGACGGCGTACCCACTTGGCGTCGAGGTCGGTCCGACCATCGCGGTGAGATCACGTCCCAACCCAGCGCGGTCGGCGGGCGGAACACCCAATAGCTCGCAGATGACGGTGAACGGCAGCGGGAACGCGAACCTCGACACCAGATCGACGGGCTGGTCCGGCCGGTCCCCGGCGACGCCGTCGAGCAGCTCGTCCACAATGGCCTGCACGTGCGGGCGGAGTCCCTCGATACGACGAACCGAGAACGCCGCCGCGACCAAGCGACGGAGCCGAGTGTGGTCGGGGGGATCGACCACCAACATGTGACGAGCAAACGCGGGCCCGGGCAGCCCCTCCGCGACAACTTCACCACCCGAAGCCAGCGCAGCGCGCAGGTCTTTGGACAGGCGCGAATCGCTCAACGCAGCTCGCACCTCGGCATAACCCAGAACCAGCCACGCGTCATGCCCGTCGACCAAGGTGACCGGCTGCACGGCTCCGCGTTCGCGAACCTCAGCAAACAAGCCGAACGGATCATCACGGTCAAACGAACCCCCACGCCGCCAGCGCCTCCTCGACAGTGCTCACCTGACCACGACCCCGGGCTTGACCGTCGCGTCAACCATGCCCACAACTCTAAGACGGCCGCCACGATCGCGAACGCCCCGGTCCCGGCGTTTTGGGGGGCACCCCGGCGACGTCGTTTTGGGGCGCGCGATATGGCGCGCTCGGAGTCGTTGGCGTTCGAGGATCTTCGCGGGTCGGCCGCGCGAAGAGGCCCCGACCTGATGTCGGGGCCGGTTCGGGCGTTTGCTCCGGCTGCCGAGGGCGGGGCAGGAGGTGGGGGCCTAACCACCCGGTACTCGAAAGCAGGAGCGCGTCGTTGTGTGTGCAACTCCGAGTATCGAACGTAAAGAAAGCCGACGGTAGGGACTTTCGCCCTCTCTTGGTCACCGATCGACCCTGCGCGGACGGGACAGGGCTGCTCATCGGAACGGCGCCGAGCCGGCGAACTGGGACACGTGGGGAGCGTGGTTCTGGGACGCGCGATAATGATAAGGGACACCCGAAGCGCGTTCTGTGCGGGCGGCTCTCCGGCAGAAAAGTCCCCGAGCGACAATCTGGCGGTTGTTGAGTAGCCGGTCTGGGTCTCTGGCGCCACCTGTCGCGAGCAGGACATCCGCTCTCGCAGGTGCCGGTCACATTCTGCGAGCGTCGTGCGTCAAGATGCTGTGACGATGACGAACGTGACAGATTTCGAGACGGAGCGACCCCGGTTAGTCGCACTCGCGACCCGAATCCTGGGCTCGACTGCTGATGCGGACGACGTGCTTCAGGAAGCCTGGCTCCGTTTCGTTCGGGCCGACGACCCCGACGATCTGCCGGCGTGGCTGACGACGGTCGTCACTCGGTTGTGCCTCGACCACCTGCGACGCGGGCGGACCAGGTCGGCGGCCGAGACTGTCGCACCCGATGTCCCCGCTCCGGTCGATCCCGAGGCCGATGTGCTGCTCGCCGAGAGGGCAAGCGCTGCCATGGAAATCGTGCTGGAAGCCCTCGCGCCCGCGGAGAGGGCCGCGTTCGTGTTGCACGATGTCTTCGGATATCGCTTCGACGAAATAAGCTTGATTTTGGGTCGTTCCGACACTGCAGTCCGCAAGCTCGCGAGCCGGGCGCGGTCCAAAGTGCAGGGAGCGCCGGAGCCGGTCGCGTCGCCGACCGACCGCACTGAAAGTCAACCTGTCGTCGCAGCCTTCATTCGCGCGGCTCGTGGTGGAGACCTTGCCGGGCTGTTATCGCTCCTCGCTCCGGACGCCGTCATGCGGGCCGATCTCGTCGGACAGCAGATGGGGACGAACGCCGTCTACGAGGGCGCGCCCGCCGTTGCGGCACGGTTCGAAGGCACGCGCGGAGCCATACCGGTGACAATCGATGGTGATCTCGGCGCCGCGTGGATACATGCGGGGTTCGTGAAGGTCGCCTTCGTGTTCCATGTCGAGTCGAATCTGGTGCGCGAGGTGGAGTTGATCGCCGACCCTGACGTACTCGCAACGATGGACGTCGTGCGCGCTCGGGCACGATCCTGACCGGTTGACGAGCAACGGATCGACACTAATCAAATCAATGTGTACTGAAAGGAAGTGCGACGAATGAAGACGATGACATGCCGACAGTTGGGGGGCCCATGCGATCTCGCCCATCAGGGCGAGTCTTCCGACGACGTAATCAAGGCCCAAGATCGACACCTGACGGAAATCGTCGCTACCGGCGACACCGCCCATGCGCCAGCCTTGAAGGACATGAAGAGCCGATGGAAACATCCTGTCAAGGGCATGGGCTGGTACAAGCAGGTCAAAAAGGACTTCGCAGGGCTCCCCGAAAACTCGGGCGCGATATGAGCTACGCAGTGGACTTCGTCGCCGTCTCCACTACTGGTCTGGAGTCGTCGCCGGTGGCGACTGCTCTCGCCGGTCTGCGGGCGAACGAGGCGCGCTACTTCAAGAACAAGTACGACCACGTCTTCACCGTCGAACCAGCCGCCAATGCGACGAAGACCATCGACTGGGTCCACCGCATCCTCAAGGAACGAGACATCATCATCGAGTCGCGGCCGCTCGAAGCAAACTCGTTCGAGGTGGAAGGCATCCGCATGGCGTACGTGTTCTACAAGAGCGGTCTGTCGATCAACGTGATGTACGGCATCGACGGAGGCAAGCGTGCCGTCGGGTTCAAGCTCTCCGAAGGGATGGACGTCCCCGTCGAGCTCAGCTTGTTCAAGTTCGCGCGACAGAAGTCGAAGCTGGCCGGAACGATCCGCGGCTCGTACTTCGTGATCAAGGGCGAGTACTGAGCCCATCGGCCCACCCTGAAACCATCCTCGCGAACCGCACCGATCTGCCGCTACGCACACATCACCTGGCGACCTCATCCGCACCGAAGCGCGCGCATATAACATGCGCTGCGAGACGAGAGCCATCGGCTGAAGCAGTCGCGCGTTCTGTGCGGTCCGCACCGGTGGCATAGGGCGCCCAGAGCGCGCAATCGGTGCGGGTTCGCGACTGCAAGCACGACGTCCGCCGCTGGTCGGGTATCGCGCGCCCCGTCCCGGCGTCAGGGACGCGCCTGGAGCGGTGTTCGGGGACGCGCATGCTGGGACACGCCGGATGATCGAGGCGGGTCGACGCCCGCCCGTGCAACGATGGATTCAGATGGCAGTCGTGGCGGCACCGTGGCGATTGGATCAGAGCACGAGATGCGAACTGAGGTGCGGAGTGCGAGCCGAGCCGACGTTGACGCGGCAAGCTTGGTGCTGGCGAATGCGTTCACTGACTATGCGTGGACGCGATGGACAGTGGATGCAGAAGATCATGTCGAGCGCGTTCGGGGCCTTCAGCAGCTGTTCATCGATCGGGTTGCCTTGCCGTACGGGGAGGTCTGGGTTGCGCTAGACGAGGACGGCGAGTTGGTCAGCGTCGCGGTCTGGATGCTGCCGAACAGCACCGTGCCTGGTTCTGTCCTGAACGAGATCGATCACGACCAGGCGGCGCTGGAGGGCGGACGTCATGAAGCATCGGTCGAGGCCGAGGCATTTGTGTCTCAGCTGCGCCCACGGTCGAGCCACTACTACCTCGGCGCCGTGGGTACTCGACGCGATCGCCAACGGCACGGGTACGGCGCGGCGGTACTCGCTCCCGTTTTGCGCCGTGCGCATGTGGAGAACACCCGGGTGTTCTTGGAGACGTCCGCGTCCGAAAACGTTCACTTCTACATGGGTCTCGGGTTCTCGACGGTCGCCGAGGTCGACGTTCCCGACGGCGGTCCGCATGTTTGGGCGATGACGCGTGCCGGTCGCGATGCGGTGCAATAGGGCGCTGATCGCTCGTCGCTCGACGCGCGGGGGCAGGAGCCCGATCGCCGAATGGCTCCCGAACAACGCCTCCGGGCCGGCGTTCGGTGATACCTGCGACGCGAGATGTTGGGCGCATGTTCTGGGTCACTCGCCTGGGAGGTGCTTGATCGATTCATGGCGATCGGTCGTGTTGGGCCAGCCTTCTTGGAAAAGTTCGATCGGGTCGCGT
>Ga0182024_10020754_pt1 | contig 11983 bp, 14 predicted proteins | sample P32metaG_FD_120480 | JGI IMG/M metagenome (GOLD analysis project Ga0182024, IMG submission 120480) | Permafrost microbial communities from Stordalen Mire, Sweden - P3-2 metaG (Illumina Assembly) | ecosystem: Environmental > Terrestrial > Soil > Wetlands > Permafrost | place: Sweden: Stordalen... | reverse complement strand
GCCCGTCTTCGCCGGCAAGTGAGCTTCGCGCCGCGCGACTCTCAGGCTCGCAGTGCGTAAAATCTGACACTTGGTACCTGGAGGGCCCGCCTTCCCGGCCCCGAACGATCACCACTTCGATGCCGACTAGCAGACCTTCCGAAAGGCTTAGAAGGGGTGGAAATGCGACCTTCCACCACCTGGCAGTGCTATCTGTCGCACGTGGTCAAACCCATTCGGACACACCCAACTAATGCTCTCGCGGCGGAGGCATGGGTCGAAGTCCGCGAACCGCTGGATCGCCAGCTCTCGCCCCTCGGCCTTCGGGCGATAGAGGTTCTGGCCGCGCGCTCGGGCGAAGTAATCGTGGACGTTGGCTGCGGGACGGGACAGACCGTGTTGCAGCTTGCCGAGAAGGTGGGCCCCCACGGTCGTGTCATCGGTGTCGATATCGCTCCCCTGGTGCTTGACGCAGCACGAGAGAGAGCCGGCGGACTTGAGGGCGTCAGTTTCATTGAAACCGACGCCGCCGTACTCGACCTGCCTGAAGCGAGCATCGACGCCTTCTTCTCCCGGTTTGGGGTTATGGCTTTCCCTCAACCTGTCGCCGCATTCTCGAACTTCCGCCGGCTGCTGAAACCCACCGGCAGACTCGCGTTCGTCTGCTGGCGGTCGCTGGAGGAGAATGAATTGGACCTTCTGCCCCTCCAGGCAGCGGGCCTCGAACACCTTGTTGATCCGACCCCCTTTAGCTTCGAGGACCCGAACTACCTGCGCACCACGCTGGAGACCGCCGGTTTCATGGAGGTCGCAATCGATGCGAACGACCAAGCCGTCACGAGCGGCGACCTGGAGGCGATGGCGACGTTGCTCCTAAGGGTAGGGCCCCTTGGCAGGATTATCCGCGAGAACCCCGAACTGCGAACGGACGCAGAGCCGCGCGTCCGTGCGGCCCTCATAACGAAGGGTGACACCACTCATGTCTCCTTGCGGGCGGCGACATGGATTGTCAGCGCGCGAGCCTAAGGCAGGCCCGGAACGACCCATCCCAACCTCGCCAATGAAAGCGCCCGGCTGGCTTGCTACTGAAGCTTGGCTGTGCGCCAGTGCCGCCGTTCGATTGCGAACAATCACTTTAGGGGCACTCCATGAACCATCGCCTAGCCATGACCGCCGCGATCGGCTTGCTCAGCCTGAGCGCAATGGGCGCTTCGGCCCAGGTCGCGCCGCGGAATTACGATTCCGGGACGGTGACCCAGGTGACCGAGATCGAGGTTAAGCCCGGCCAGTTCAACGCCTACATGCACGACCTCGCGACCGGTTGGCGAGCCTCCATGGAAGAGGGCAAGCGCGCGGGCGCGATCTTGAGCTACAGCATCGAACAGCCGCTCGATCCCAGGCCGGGCGAGGCCAATCTCGTGCTCGTCGTCGTGTTCAAGAACCTGGCGGCATACGACCGACCGCTGGCCGACGCCGAGAAGTCGGCGGCCGCGCAGTACGGGTCGCTCGACAAGGCCCACGATATGTCGATGCAACGCGAGACTTGGCGCAAAATCCTGGGCACGGAAATCTATCGCCAGCTCGCGTTCACGCAGTAGGGCGCGTAGTGCGCGGGGTCTTTGGTAAGAGCTCGATCCGGCCTCCGCCCGCCCACGAACCAACGATTTATCGAGCGCCAAGTGTCAGATTTGATCCACTAGAATTGCCACCGGCGCATACGGACTATCGACTCGGCGGCGACGTCCAGGGGCGGGCCGGTGCTGAGGTCGTCGACCATCCGCAGGGTCTCCGGCGGGGTGTCGGAGCCGACGGTGCGATCCTCGCCCGCCCTTGGACGCGAGGGAGCCGGGACCGCCATTCGCACGATCCACGCGGCGGGTCCGCGGCAGGCGAGGCCGGCGGTCCTTTCCCCACGGCTAATGACAAAGGTCCGGCAGTATCCGCCGTTCCGGCTTGGGAAGCTGAAACCGATGCGGATCGGCGCATCGCGCGCCGGCTTCGACGCAAGATGGTATTCGAGGGCGTCGGCGAGCGGTCCCTGCGCCACCAGGGCGCCGTCCCGGACCGTGACCGCAGGGACCGATTCGCGTAGCCGAAATCCCACGCCAACCGCCAGGCCGGCGGCAAGGCAGGCGGCCATCAGTCCGACGACCGGCCAGACCCGCCAGCGACCCTGCGGTCGGACGACCCGGGCGGCGGCAAGGTCCACGGCCGGCGCCGGCGCAGCGGCGACCTCGGGCGCGGCGGCGCCCATGGCGGCGGCGATCAAGCGCACGGGCGCGGGCTCGTCGAGGACATCGGAGAAGGCATGCGAGAGGTTGGTGCGGAGGTCGCGGTGGCGCCACAGCCGCCGCGCGGCGGCCGGATCGCGGGCGATCCGCGCCTCGACCTCGGCCCGCCCGGCCGGGTCGAGCTCGCCATCGACATAGGCCATCAGGATTTCGTCGTCGATCACGGCGCTTTAGCCTCCCGGGCCCAGCTCAGCCATCAGCGCCGCGCGTCCGCGCACCAGCCGGCTGGTGAGCGCATCGATCGGGACTTCCATGACGTCAGCTGCCTCGCGGTAGGACAGTCCCTCCACCAGCACGAGGCAAACTGCCAGGCGCTGGTCGTCGGGAAGATCCAGCAAGGCGCGTTCGGCTGCGGTCGCGGCGCGTCCGGTCTCGAGATCGGCCACGCCGGGATCGGCGATGCTTTCGATCGCTTCCCCGATGCTCGCGAGCCCTCCGCGCCGTTTGGGCGTCCGCGTTTCGTCGATCCAGGCAGTCTTGATGATCGTGAACACCCAACCCTCGATCCTCGTCCCGTCACGCCAGGCGCTCCGCTGCCCCCATGCCCGCTCCAAGGCGACGTGAACCAGATCGTCGGCGTCGGCGACATCGCGGGTAAGCGCCCGCGCGAAGCGGCGGAGACGCGGCAGCAGATCGAGCAAGTCGCGCTGGAACGCGTCCAAGGTCCCTCCTCTGCTTCACGGATGAAAGGTTCGCCGATCCGCGTTTCACCCACGCGGCGTTATAGTCGGACGCGACGGCTTCGGCGATCACGCCGCGATCGTCTGGACCCACCTGGCGCCGAGGTGTTATCCAACCCTCGGAGTTCTTTAAGGAGGGCGAAGTCGATGAAGATCAAGGCCTTGGGTCACGTAGTGCTCCGGGTGACGGACTGTTCGCGCGCCGAACAGTTTTACAACGGCCTGCTCGGGCTGCCCATCTGCGCTCGCTTTGATCAGGACGGCATGAAGATGTCGTTCTTCACCCTTGGCAATCACCACGACTTCGCGGTGATGGAAGTGAGCGGCGAAGGCGGCGTCCCGAGCCAATCGGCGGCGGGACTCCACCACGTCGCCTTCAGGATCGACGGCGGTCTGGACGAACTGCGGCAGGCCAAGGCGAACCTCGAGGCGGCGGGCGTCACCCCGACCCCGATCGACCACGAGGTCACCAAATCGCTCTATTTCGCGGACCCGGATGGCAACGGCGTGGAGATCTACGTCGATGCGTCGCCGGTCTGGCGCCAGGAGCCGCAGCGCGTCGCCCAGCTCTCTCCCCTGGAACTCTAGCCAGGCGCGAGGGGATCGGCGCCCGACCTTCGCCGAGGGATCGCATGACGCCCGACGACGATCATCATCACCACCACCACCACCACCACCACGGCCACGCGCATGCGCATGGACCGGCCGGACAGGAGCCGCCCTCGGACCTCGCCCTGAGAGTGAGAGCGCTCGAATCGCTGCTGGTCGAAAAGGGCCTGGTCGATCCCGCCGCGCTCGATGCGATCGTCGAGACCTACGAGCATAAGGTCGGACCGCGCAATGGCGCGCGCGTCGTGGCCAGAGCGTGGACCGATCCGGCGTTCAAGGCCCGACTGTTGAAGGACGCCGCCGTCGCGATCACCGAGCTCGGCTATGGCGGCGCGCAAGGCGAACAATTGGTCGTCGTGGAGAATTCGCGGACAATCCATAACCTCGTCGTCTGCACCCTGTGCTCTTGTTATCCCTGGCCGCTGCTGGGGCTGCCGCCGGTCTGGTATAAGTCTTCCCCCTATCGCTCGCGGGCGGTGATCGACCCGCGCGGCGTGTCGGCCGAGTTCGGCCTCACCTTGCGCGAAGAGGTCGAGATCCGGGTGTGGGACTCCACCGCCGAGATCCGCTACCTCGTCCTGCCCGAGCGGCCGGCCGGGACCGAGGGTTTGGGCGAGGAGGCCCTGGCCGAGCTCGTTTCCCGCGACGCGATGGTCGGCGTCGCCAAGGCGGCCTCGAGCGCCGAGGTCAAGCAGTGAACAGCGTCCACGACATGGGCGGCATGCACGGCCTTGGGCCGATCGCCAGGGAGGCCGACGAGCCGGTCTTTCATGCGTCCTGGGAGGGGCGCGCCCTGGCGCTCACCATCGCCTGCGGCGCCCTGGGCTGCTGGATACTCGACGCCTCGCGCCACCAGCGCGAGTTGATCCCGGGCCCCGCCTATCTCACCATGAACTACTACGAGAAGTGGATAGCCGGGCTGACGGAGCTCCTGATCCGGGCCGACCTGGTCAGCCAGGAGGAGATCGACGCGGGTCGGTCGGCGCGGGGATCGCCCAAGACCACCCCTCCCCTGACCGCCGAACGCGTGGCGGCCGCGCTCGCCCGGCCTCGCGCCAGCCGGCGCGAGATCGACGCCGAGCCCCGCTTCGCGATCGGCCAGCCGGTTCGAGCGCGCAACATCAATCCGGTCGGCCACACCCGCTTGGCCCGCTATGTCCGCGGCCACGAAGGGGTGATCACGGCACATCACGGCGCTCACGTCTTTCCCGACACCAACGCCCATGACTTGGGCGAGCAGCCCCGGCATCTCTACCAGGTGCGCTTCGAAGCCCCTGAGCTGTGGGGCGACCTGGCCGATCGGCGCGGGGCGGTCTACCTGGACCTTTGGGAGCCTTATCTTGAGCCGGCCTGAGAGCCTCGGCGGCGGCGCGCCTGGCGGTCGGCTCTTGAGCCTTCCGGCGCTGCCTTCGGACACCGAGGGCCAAGGCTTCGAGGCGCCGTGGCAGGCCCAGGCGTTCGCGCTTGCGGTCCATCTCCAGACGGCCGGAGCCTTTTCCCGGGCCGAGTGGACGAAGGCCCTTTCCGGCGAACTGAAGGCGGCCGAGGCGGCGGACGGTCCCCACGAGGGTAGGCGCTACTACGAGTGCTGGCTGGCCGCGCTCGAAGGTCTGGTCATCAGTCGGGGACTAGCCGGGCGCGAAGCCCTGGCGGCGCGCAAGGCGGCCTGGACCTAGGCGTTTCTGCGGACACCCCACGGACGGCCCGTAGAACTCTGACTCCCGGGCCCCTCGGTACTTGGGGAGACGTCAGTTCGCCCGAGGTGCGCCGGCGGAACTGGCCTGGGCCGCCGCCGGCTCCCGCATGAGCGGACCTAGGACCGAATTCATGACAGCCTCTGTAAACACCACCGCCTTGGCGTAGCGCAGGATGCCGGCGCGATCGATCACGTAGTTCGTTGGCAGGGCGCCGAGCATCCCGTAGGGGCCGAAGACGTGGCGGACCACGGGGATCTCCAGCCCCGCAACGGCGGGGCGGATCTGCGACAGCGGCAGGGACTCCTCGGTGTTCACCGCGAAGACGCGCAGGCCCATGGGACCAAAGCCCTGGTAGTAGGCATCCAGCAGGGGCAGCTCGTAGCGGCAGGCGGCGCACCAGGTGGCCCAGAAGTTCAGCACGACCACCTGGCCCTTGAAGTCGGAGAGAGTGAGTTTTCTGCCGTCCGCGGTGGTGATCTCGAAGTTCGGCGCCGGTTGGCCAACGACCGGGCGTTGGGCGCGGGCGGGCTGAGCGGCAAGGACCGAGATCAGCGCCAGCGCCGCCCAGACGCTCGCGGCGATTAGGCCACGTCCACGATCTCTCATCTCGTCACCCGATCCACAATTCACTCACCCCCTACGGGGCGCCGTTTCTTGTCGCCTCGCCCCCAGGTCTACCTTCGAATTTCCAGCCGGTCGAAGCTATAGGTTTCGAGACTGGTGGTCGCGAACAAGGGGTGAAAATATGAACCGCGGGGCGGATTTGGGCTTCAAGAGCGTCGGGCGCCTTTGCGCCGGTGTCTTGGGCGCGCTGCTTCTGACTGGCGCCCAGGCTTCGGCCTCGCCGCCGCCCGTCTCCGCGCCCTGCACGGCCGCCGTGGCCGCATGCTCCGAATGGGTGCGCCTGGGAACCGGCGGCGCGAGGTCGATGATCTACCGCAGCTATCCCCTTGGGAAGCGCAATCGGGGCGTTCGCCGGGCCCTGATCATGGTCCATGGCGCGCTACGAAACGCCGACCACTATTTCACCACGGCGAGCGGGGCGGCCTTCCTCGCCGGCGCGCTTGGCGACACCATCATCATCGCCCCAGCCTTTCGGTCGGCGGAAGGGGAATGCAAGGACGCGCTGGCGCCCGATGAGGTGAGCTGGAGTTGCGGCGGCGACAGCTGGAAGTCCGGAGGCGCTTCGCCTCGTCACCCCGCGCTGACGTCCTTCGATTTTCTCGATGAAGTCCTTGGGAAGCTGGCGGACAGGCGCGTTTTTCCCAACCTCGAGATCATCGTGCTCGCCGGTCATTCCGCCGGGGGCCAGTTCGTCACGCGCTATGAAATGGCCAACAAGGTGCATGAACACCTTGGCGTCCACCTCGTCTATGTAGTCGCCAATCCGTCGAGTTATGCGTGGCCCAACGCTGCGCGGCCTCTGCCGACAGGCGATGCGGCGCCAGCCAGCGCGGCAACGGGCTGGAAATCCGAGATACCGCACACCGCTTTCACCTTCGGCGCCTTCGACCCCGCCAGGGCCCCGAATTACGATCAGTGGCCCTACGGTCTGGAGAACCGGACAGGCTACGCGGCGAGACTGAGCGATGAGGCATTGCGCGCCCAGCTCGTGGGGCGGCCGACCACCTACTTGCTCGGCCAGGTCGACACGCTGCCGCTCGGCGGGTTCGACGATTCCCTTCCGGCCATGGCCCAAGGCCCTACTCGGCGCGCTCGCGGCGAAGCGTTCGTCAAGTATCTGAACGATCGCCTCGGCGCTCAGGCGAAGGTGGTCATCGTCCCTGAGTGCGGACACAACGACCGGTGCATCTTCACCTCCGAGGCCGCTCTGCCGGTTATCTTTCCGGCGCTCTAGCGGCGTTTTTCCATGCCTCTAGCAGCGGCGCGTAGTCCGTGGGTTGTTCCTCGTAAGAGAGAATGCCGTGCTCAACGATCGCCCAGGCCTGGGCGCTGCTGGTCCAGAATTGCGCCACAGGGCGCAGGTTCCGGGTGTCGTCGAGCGTCCCGGCGCGAAGATTGAGCGTCGGCGCGCCTTCCCTCTGGGTCCAGATCCGACTGGCGCACGTCCCGCAGCTCCAGGATACGTGCCTGCCACCCGCCGGTAGGGCTCGTTCGGTTCGCTCCGGCGTTCCGGCGACGATCTCGACCCCGCCGGCCGGCGCGACGATCGACATGCTAAACGCGCTGCCCGTCCTCTTCTGGCAGAGATGGCAGTGGCAGATGTAGGCGGTCAGGGGCGCCCGGCGCAGCACGTAGCGGATTTCGCCGCAATTGCAGCCCCCGCTTGGATTGTTCCCTTTGCTCATTCGGGCACTATGCCTGGGCGCGTTCCCTGGGCAAGCGGACGCGTTCGAGACGGCGCGAAGTCGTGGTAGAGCCGCTGGCATGATGAGGCCTCTCGCACTGCTGGCGCTGCTCGCCGGCGTCTCATTGGCGGGCGCCTGTTCCCGAGCCCCACCGGCCGTTCACGCCGCGCCGGCGGCAGATCTCGAGTGGCCGTTCTATGGCGCCGATCAAGGAGGCCAGCGCTTCTCGCGGGCGTCGCAGATCACCGAGGGGAACGTCGCCGCCCTGAAGGTGGCCTGGACCTTTTCCACCGGCGATGTGTCGACCAAGGGGCGCGCCCTTCGGCACGCGTCGTTCGAAAATACCCCAATCATGGCCGGCGGCAGGCTCTACGTCTGTTCGCCATTCAACGAGGTTTCGGCGCTCGATCCAGGGACGGGCGCTCAGCTGTGGCGTTTCGATCCGCGGATCGACACTGCCGTGCGCTACCCCAACGACGATACCTGCCGCGGCGTCGCCTACTGGCGCGATCCGGCAGCTGTCGCCGGCGCGCCGTGCGCCGAGCGGATTTTCATGAACACCAACGACCGCCGGCTGATCGCCCTGGACGCCGCCACCGGCAAGCCGTGCCTGGCCTTCGGCGCGCGTGGAACCGTCGATGTGGCCAAGGGCGTCGTCCTGCACCGGTCGGGCGAGATGCAGATCACCTCGCCGCCGGTCGTGGCGCGCGGCGTCGTGGTGGTCGGCTCCTCGATCGACGACAACCAGCGCGTCAAGGAGGTTTCCGGGGCGGTGCGGGCCTTCGATGCGCTGACCGGCGCGCCGAAGTGGAGCTGGGACCCGCTGGCCAGCGCTCCGGCAAGCGTCGTCGCCGGCGCGGCCAATGTCTGGGCGCCGATGTCGATCGACGAAGGGCGCGGCCTTGTCTTCCTGCCGACCACGAGTCCGAGCCCGGACTTCTGGGGTGGCTTGCGCGTCGGCGACGACGGCGATGCCGACTCGGTCGTCGCCCTGAAGATCGAGACTGGCGAGCGCGTCTGGGCGTTCAAGACCGTCCATCACGACATCTGGGACTACGACAATCCCGCCCAGCCGACGCTGGCCATGATCAATTGGCAGGGCGTCCCCCAGGCCGCCGTGCTGCAGCCCACCAAGCAGGGATTGCTCTTCACTCTCGCCCGCGACACCGGCAAGCCGTTGATCCCCGTCGAGGAGCGTCCGGTCCCCCAGGGCGGCGCGCCTGGCGAGGTGCTTTCACCCACCCAGCCCTTTCCGGTGGCGCCCAGGCCGCTCGCTCCGAGCGTCATCCGTGCGAAGGACGGCTTCGGCCTCTTCCCGTGGGACAAGGACTGCCGAGGGCAGATCCAGAGGGCCCGTCACGAGGGCCTGTTCACGCCGCCCTCGACCCAGGGGACGATCGTCTATCCGTTCACCGGCGGTGGCGTGAACTGGGGCGGGCTGGCCTTCGACGCCGGCAGGCAGGTCGTCTACGTCAACACCTCCAGCGCCATCCACCTAGTGACGCTGATCCCGGCGGCGAAGGTCAGGGCCGCGCGGGCGGCCGAGCCCCACGTCGAAATCTCGCCCCAGGAGGGCGCGCCGTTCGGCATGCGCCGCGAGGTGATGAAATCGAAGATGGGCCTGCCCTGCAACCCGCCGCCGTGGGGCCAGCTGCATGCGATCGACATGCGGACCGGCAAGATCCTCTGGGAGGTTGCCTTGGGGACGACCCGAGACCTTGCGCCCGGCAGTCAGCTGCTGCTCGGAAATTCAGGAGTCCCCAACTTCGGCGGCCCCATGGCCACCGCCTCGGGACTGATCTTCATCGGCGCGGCCATGGACGACTATCTTCGCGCCTTCGATGGGGCGAGCGGCAGGCAGTTGTGGCGCGCGCGCCTGCCGGCCGGCGGCCAGGCGACGCCGATGACCTATGTCTGGAAGCATCGGCAATACGTCGTCATCGCCGCCGGCGGCCACTCGAAGACCGATACCAAGCGCGGCGATGAGGTGATCGCCTTCGTCCTGCCGAAGTAGGTCCCACCCTTGACGAGCCGGCGGCCGGCCGATCAAGGAGACAGCGGGGTCGGCGGAGGTCCTTGAGGGAGGATCTAAAATCGATGCAGGATCTCTACGCGAGGCTCATCCACGCCGCGGGGCGGGGCATGACCGCCAGCGTCTGGGCCGAGGAAAAGCCGGACGCTCCGGCGGTCCGCAGCGCTTTCGGCGAGCGGACGTTCTCCCAGATCAACGCCAACGCCAACCGCGTGGTGCGCCTGCTGAGGAGCCACGGCCTCGAGAGCGGAGACGCCGTCGCGCTTCTCTGTGGAAACCGGCCCGAGTTCGTCGAAGTGCTCGCCGCGGCCCTGAGGGGGGGATACCGCATCACGCCGGTGAATTGGCACCTCAACGCCGAGGAGGTCGAGTACATCATCAACGACTGCGAGGCCAAGGCGCTGATCGCCGAGACGCGCTATCCCTCCGCCGCCGCGGCCATCGCTCCAGCGGCGCGGGTGAAGGTCTCCATCGGCGAGGATGCTCCGGGTTTCCTTGCCTACCAGGAGGCCTTGGCCGGCTTGGACGGCGGCGACATAGATGATCCGGTTCTGGGCGCGGCCATGCTCTACACCTCGGGCACCACGGGCCGGCCCAAGGGCGTCTACCGGCGCAATCCGATGCCGGTCATGATGCCTGAACCCGGCGCGCCGGACGAGGTGGCGATGTGCGCCGGGCCTGCCTATCACGCCGCCCCGCTGGCCTTCGACGTGCGGGCGGCCATGGCCCAGGGCAACCTCCTGGTGTTCATGGACAAGTGGGATTCTGAAGGGTTCCTGGCCGCCATCCAGCGCCATCGGGTGACGCGCGTGCACATGGTGCCGATCATGTTCCAGAGGCTGCTGGCGCTGCCCAAGGAAGTGAAGGACAGGTACGATATCTCCAGCCTTCGCTATGTGGTCCACGGCGCCGCGCCGTGCCCGCCGGAGGTGAAGAAGGCGATGATCGAGTGGTTCGGCCCGATCCTCCACGAATACTACGCCGGCTCCGAGGGCGGCGCGGGACTGCTGGTCAGCTCGCAGGAGTGGCTCTCCAAACCCGGCACCGTGGGCAGGCTGCCCACGCCGGGCGCGGTGAAAATCCTGGATGACGAGGGCGCCGAAATAGACGAGCCCAACCGATCCGGAGCGATCTACTTCAAGGTTTCGCCCGTGGCCCCGTTCGAATATTTCAAGGATCCGGCCAAGACCGCCTCGGCCCATCGCGGCGGCTATTTCACCCTGGGCGACGTAGGCTACGTCGATGGGGAGGGCTATCTGTTCCTCACCGGCCGGACGGCCGAGTGCATCATCTCCGGCGGGGTCAACATTTATCCTCAGGAGATCGACAACGAGATCATCAAGCACCCGGCTGTCGAGGACAGCTGCGCCATAGGCGTGCCGAACGACGAGTGGGGCGAGGAGGTGAAGGTGGTGGTGACGCTACGCCCGGGCCACAGGCAAGACGAGACGCTGGCCCGCGACATCCTCGCCTTCGCCCGCACTCACCTGGCCGGGTTCAAATCGCCGCGGACGCTGGCGTTCGTCGACGAACTGCCGCGCAGCCCGGCCGGCAAGATCCAGCGCGGCAAGGTCCGGGCGCCCTACTGGGCCGGCAGGGCGCGGCAAATCTGAAAGGACGCGAAGATGTTCAAGGGGCTCGATCACGTCGTCGTCGCCGTCAAGGATCTCGACGCCGCTGTCGCCCGCCATGAGGCGATCTATGATGTCCCTGTGAGCGAGCGCCGCGAGGCCCCGGCGGCCGGGATGAAGATGGCCTTCTTCCGGTTCGGCGACAGCTTCGTCGAACTAGTCTCCAATCTTGGGGACGAGGGGCCTATCGCCAAGCGCCTGGCCGAACGGGGCGAGGGCGTCCATCTCGTCGCCATGAGGGTCGACGATCTCCCGGCGACCCTCACGGCGTTGCGCGCCAAGAATGTCCGACTGGTCGGCGATCCAGGGCCAGGCGCGCCTGTTCGCGGGCAGATCTTCATCCACCCCTCCGAAACCGGCGGAGTCCTGACCCAACTCATCCAGGGCTGAACGCCGGATTCCAATAGAGCGTGTAGTCCCCGCGCTCGCTCGCCCAGGCTTCCTCGTCCGGCAACGCCAGGGCGTCCAGGTCCCAAGGCGTCGCGGCCGCGTCGTCCACCCATTCCCGCAACAGCGGACCGCCGTTGATGACGTCGATGGCGAGCTTGCCGTGCTCGTATTCGTAGGCGAAGTCGCGCCACAGCGGATAGTCCGGCCAGAGGCGGCGAATGGCCTTGAAAGCCAGCGCCTGAATGCGCCACGGCCGAAAGGCGTCGTGATCGTAGCTTGGATCTTCGGTGCAGATCTGAACGCCGTTGCAAAGCTCGCCCACATGTTTGTGGAATGTCGGTTCGAACCAGCAGTCCCGCAGGCGG